>Ga0222673_1000002_pt1 | contig 359932 bp, 393 predicted proteins | sample AntAcemetagen801_FD_179845 | JGI IMG/M metagenome (GOLD analysis project Ga0222673, IMG submission 179845) | Saline water microbial communities from Ace Lake, Antarctica - #801 | ecosystem: Environmental > Aquatic > Non-marine Saline and Alkaline > Saline | place: Antarctica: Ace Lake...
TTTGGTCCCATCGTCTAACGGCTAGGACACAGGATTCTCATTCCTGCAATCGGGGTTCGATTCCCCGTGGGATCACCAATTCGTGCTAGCACGAGAAGCATACAAAAATAACCTCATCTGAGGTTATTTTTGTATCTGATTTGCACGTAATTTATTTATGATTTTCTTTATTTTATCTCTTAGTTTTAGAGAAGTCACAATCCACCATGCTCCCAAAAAAGTTGTAAGTGTAAAAGAAATTAAAGTAGCCCAGCCCAATAATTGGGTTATGTTTGAATGAGTACTAGGCAATCCGCAAACGGCACACATATTTATTTCTTATGATTACAAATACCCCTCACCGTAACCTCTAGTTCATCTACCTGAAATTCATCAATACCAAGTAGTTTCTTTATCTTTTCATCGGGTGCAACAAAATGAATAACTCTTTCACATTCAGTACATATAGCGTGGTGATGGGGTTCTTTTTGGTACTCGAATTGTGCTTCTTGTGATCCTAGCTGGAGCTTCTTAATAATTTTTTCATTAGTAAAATACTCTAGGTTCCTATAGATAGTAGCCAGATCCACATCTGGTACCAATACATGTACCTCGGCTGCTGAAAGGGCTTCCTTTTGTTTTTTTAAGACATCAAAGATGGCTTGACGTTTTTTGGTAAGTCTTGTTTTCATATGCGAATGATTTGCATAATAACATTCTTCTGCTATACTCGCAATTGCGAACCTTTTGCATAAATTAATTAAAGAATATAAATAATACCAACGTTATGAAATACATTACTGGAATAATTGTTGCTGCCCTACTAGTTATCGGAGGCTGGTATCTCATTTCAAATAATCAAGGGTCTGAGAATCAATCTGATCAAACTATACAGATAGAAACTAAAAAGCTTTCTGTAGCAACTTCTTTCTACCCACTGCAATTTGCTCTAGAGAGAATTGTGGGTGATTTGGGAATTGTGACTAACATCGGAGAAGGTAAAGATCCACACGACTTTGAGCCAACTACACAAAACATGCTGGCACTTCAAAAAGCCGACCTGGTTGTTTTACAAGGAGCAGATTTTGAACCTTGGGGTGATGATGTAATAGCTCGACTTGAAGCTGATAATGTTCCAGTGATACTTGCTACTGCTGACATTGAGCTTCACGAAGGTGGCCATGACCACGTCGAAGGTGAACACAAAGAAGAACACGAGGACGAGCATGAAGATGAAGAACATGAAGAGGATGATCATGAGGGTCATGACGAAGATGAGCATGAGGAAGACGAGGACGATCACGGTGCGTATGACCCACACACTTGGCTTGATCCAGTGTTGTTCAGTGAAATGATAAAACACATCACAGAGGAAATTATTGCACTTGACCCTGATAATGCCTCCACATACCAAACAAACTCGTTGGCACTTCAATCAGAATTATCTGAACTCGATACACAATACAAGAACCAACTAGCTAGCTGTGAACTTGATGAGGTTATTACCTCACATGAAGCTTTTGGTTATTTAGCAGAACGATATAATTTTGAAGTTCACTCAATTGCTGGTCTCTCTACTCAAGACACTCCATCAGTTACAACATTAGCTGAACTTAAGGAAGAAGCTGAGGAAGGTATTGGTGCAATTTTACTTGAAGAAAACAGTATTACAGCCTACGGAGAAACACTCGCTCGTGAGACTGGTCTAGAGACTCTCAGCATAAATCCAATTGCGTACATCATACCAACAGGAGAGAACTATCTGACACTTATGCAAAAGAATCTCGATACATTCTCTACCGCACTTAAATGTAATGAATAATCCAATCATTAGCGTTAAAAATGTCACCAAAGCTGTCGACGGACGACAGCTTTTGGCTGATATCAGCTTCGATGTTGAGGAACAGTCACTAGTGTCATTAATTGGCCCAAACGGTGCTGGCAAGTCAACGTTGGTAAAAATCATTCTTGGACTAGACTCACACCATGATGGAGTTGTGAGTATTCGGTCAAATGAACGGGTTCACTACATCCAACAACTATCTTCAACTGACCAACATCAATTGCCAATGTCAGTGTATGAATACATCTCTATCGGTACTACACCGCTCTATAGCAGAAATAGAAAGCCAATTGATTTTGAGAAGACGTTGAGTCACGTTGGAGTATCAGTAGACAAACTGCATCAACTGTACACCAGCCTGTCTGGTGGAGAGAGGCAACGAGTTGCTATAGCTAGAGCATTACTTGGGGAGCCTACTGTACTTATTCTGGATGAGCCCTTAGCGGCGGTTGATTATGCTTCACGTAGTGGATTATATGAATTGATTCGACACCTCCAACAGGTACACAAGATGACCGTATTTTTGGTGTCTCATGACATTGAAAGTGTATTACCGCTAAGCGATCGTGTGTTATGCCTAAATAAAACACTACACACTGACTGTCACCCTTCAGTATTTGTTGTAGAAAGCGGAAACAAACAGACCTCTATTCATCACCACTGCTAAATATGGAACTACTTACTTACACATTTGTGCAATATGCATTTCTTGGTGGCATCGGTATGGCCATCTTAGCTGGGGTACTCGGACCATTTGTGGTGGCCAGCAAACAATCAATTGCATCAGATATGTTTGCTCACGTAGCACTTGCTGGAATTGGCGGCGCACTACTAGTCGGAGTCAATCCATGGTGGGGTGCTTTACCAACTCTTATTCTGGTCAGTACATTAATTTGGTGGCTACTAGACTCAGATTTATACAGTCCTGATGCTCTGGCGATGTTTTTCTTAAGCGGCGGATTAGCTCTTGCGCTGGCGTTCGTTCACATTGCCAAAGACACAGCATTTGCTTTTGAAAACTATCTCTTTGGAAGTATTTTGACCCTTACCGTAACTGACTTAATAGCTATCGGATTTGCAACTATATTTGTCGTGACTGTTATCTGGTACCTATGGTATCCGTTACTTGGTGTGACTCAGAGTCCACGTTTTGTTATCCCATTTCGACGTACACCGCAATTAGTACTCCTACTGTTTTTTTGGATATTAGCGATTGTAGTTTGGGTTGGCATTAAGACTATTGGAGGATTACTGATTGGAGCACTATTAGTGATTCCTGTTCTGACTGCTCGAAAATGGGTATCGTCTTTTAAATCATTAGTATTGGTATCGACAGCTGTGTCAGTTGTGTCAGTTGTAATAGGATTAGTTACTGCGTTATATATAGATTTACCACCAAGTAGTCTGATCATTGGAGCGTTAATTTTAATATTTTTGTTGCAATCAATTGTTGGCAAGTTCGTAAAATGATTTGTTAGGAGAACTATTGTAAGCTAACTATTTTTCTATTAAGCACTACCGTACTCTTCAAACACCTGAGAAACTCTCGCTTTTCCTCAATACCACCCTCAATAAGAATGAACTTAGCATAATTTCTGATATCAATATCTTTCACTGCAACGCTTGTCCTATTTCCAAGTAACATTTGCTCAAACTTCTTAAATCTTCGTAGTTCATTAGTGATTTTCTCTTTCATAGGAACGGTTTTAATATCCAAATCATCCATTAAGTCTTGAAGCTGATTAACTAAGTCGTCTTCGTTAATAAACCCACACTTGCAGTTTGAATCTTTAATACGAGTACATTTGTAGTAAACATAGCGATGCACATTACCGTTCTTCTGTTTCTTGAATTTCTCATCAGCTGTAATGCCCGAGCCACAGAGTCCACATGTCATTATTTTTGTAAAAGCAAACTCTTTTTGTTTTGACCTTGGTTCTAGAACATTACTCTTGATGTTTGTCTGCACTAAATCAAATAAATCTCTAGTAATTAATGGCTCATGCGCCCCGTTGTACCAATTACCTGAATTCTTAGGATATTCAAATCTTCCGTAGTAGAAATGGTTTTCTAGGATTTTATAGATATTTCCTAAGCTGAGGTGCATATTGTTCTCAGTCTTGAAATCAACCTCATCTTTTAACCACTGAAATACTTTACGACCACTCCAGCCATCATATCCAATCTTTTCAAACATCTGCTTAATGTATGGTGCTCGTTCTGTATCTATGACAGATTCACACTTTTGATCCATTCTCTTAAACTTTGAGTATCCTGTAGGTGGTCTACACGGCCACAGCCCCATCTCTACCCTCGCTCTAAGTCCACGCTTCACATTCTGACTCTTATTATCATTCTCTAATTTGGCTTGAGAACAAAGAATCATCAATAGGAACTTTTCATTTGGTGAGTTGGAAAATGTTTGTCCATACGTTTGTATATGAACCAATTTCTTAGCGTCCATCAAATCTACAACAGTACCTAAATCACCAGCATTTCTACTTAATCTATCTGGCGCCCATGTAAGTATGCCGTTATAGGTTCCCTCTGATACTTCTTTTAGTAACTGCTTAAAGACTGGCCGCTGACCCGACTCTTTTGCTGAGTATGACTCTCGTTTTATATCTACTACATTAAGATGATTACGGTCTGCAATAGCTTGCATCTCCTTTATCTGTGAATCTATCGATAAAGCTTGTTGTTCGTCTGATTCGGTCGATTTACGAGCATAGAGGCAATATTTAACACGAGTCTCAGTAACGGTTATATTACTTTCAATTCTCCCCACAACATTTGTTTCCATCATTAATTAATGCCAGAGAATAGCTAGTTTGCTAAGCTCTTGGATATGACAACAGATAATCTAACCGACCTTATTGAATTACTACAGGAGCTTGAAGATATTAAACCTGATTCTGAACTAGAAAATGGACAGGTGCGAGGTTCGAACGGAGAAATTATCACTTTATAATTGCTTAGCAAAACAACCTTTCAGCGATATAATTGTTATTAGTAGCAGTAATTTGTTATTATGTCTTTTGACAACACCTAACCCAGAGTTCTGGCATGGTTAAAGAAAACCTACGCAAATAGAAACGGCCACATAAGCCGGCACTTATTTGCGTAGGTTCACATTCGAAAGAGTGTGGGATAGTTCCCGAAAGGGCGCTGTCGTCGGTCTTGTGTGGCCATTTGTGTTCCACTAGACCTCCTAAAAATCCTACGCAAAAATATGAATACAATAGAATCCCCTTTCGGGGAGGAGTTTAAGATATTAATACAAGAACGTATTAAGAACTTTTGGGGTTACGGTAATCTCGACAGCCCATACTGGTTTATCGGTATGGAAGAAGGATATAACGAAGATAACGAAATACTACACGACCGCTTTACCGCTACCGCTCATCAACAAATCTGTGATATTTATGATGATTTAAAAGTAGACCCTGGTCATGTTGTCTGGTTTGAGAAAAGTGCGAAAATTCAACCAACGTGGCGTCGTCTGATTGAAATGATGCTTTATGCTGAAACAAATACTTTCCCTGACAAGGAAGAGATACGCGCATTCCAAATTAATAAATTAGGACGTAAAAACTCCAACAATGCTTTGTTGGAGTTAATGCCATTACCTTCAAAATCAATTGCTGGGAAAGACTGGCTTTATACTGACTCGGGTGTTGAGGGTCTTTCATCTCGCAAGGATTACCTTACGACTTATAAAGACGAACGTATAGGAGAATTACGAAATCTAATCGAAAAACATAAACCTAAGTACGTTATCTGCTACTCGCTCTCATACCAAGAAGATTGGCAACAATTAACAGACGCACCATTTATCGAAGTGAATCCCCGCCGACTGTACTTAGCAAGAGATAGTGATACAACATTTGCAATAACGCCACACTCAGTAGCTCAAGGACTCTCAAACAAAGATTGGCAGATGATAATCGAGGAGCTATTTCTTTAGTTTCTGCTTGCTTTTAGTTACCTTTGGTTTCAGTCCATCAGGAGCGACGATTTCGATTTTCGTCACAGGTATAAATGGCTGTTGCACCATCTTCTCTCTTGGCTTGATGTAGTTCTTCTTGTTGTTATCAAGCCAATACTGAATAGCCCGCATATTACCGTTGTTGATATGAGTAATAAGCTTGCTTTCAGCAAGATCATTCATTGAGTCTGTACCTGCCACTAAGGCGGTATCCATTCTCTCTTTAAAGGCAGAATCCTCGCCACGCCATCGGTAGACAGTGTTGCGAGCAATCCCAACTTTTTCACAAGCAAGAGATACATTAGGTACACGTTCCAGTTGCTCAAGAAACTTGTTTTCCTTGTAATGTTTCTTCATGACGGATTACGTTTGCTTTGAGTCCAGTCTCAGCTTCAAAGCGTTTAATGGTGAGGTCGCAGAAGATCGGCTCGATCTCCACCGCAAACACTCGTCGTCCCAGCTTTTCAGCAGCCATAAGGTTACTCCCTGAGCCGTTGAAGCTATCAAGGATGATGTCTCCACCCTTGGTACAGCGACGAATTGCTTTCTCGTAGAGTGCGACTGGTTTCATCGTGCTGTGCTCGTACTCTTTTGAGGACAGGCGAGCTTCTGGCCAGATAGTGAACAAGTCAGTCACTTGTTGAATCAGTTCGTTACCAGTGGTCATTTCAGCGTTCATTACTTCATTCAGCTTATTCACACCTTTGACCAGCTTTGGCTTGCCACGAGTTCCGTATGTACACGGCTCGTAGCATTTACTGAACGCTACACCTGGAGTTGGGTTCTGTCCGTTCTTGAGCCAGAGACAGACACGCTTGTTGGTGATACCAAGCTCTCGGTATAGTGTCTGAATCAGCCAGATATACGTTTCGTCAGACCAATAGAAGACGTGGGCATCTGGTTTAGTGACCGTGAGCGCCGCTTCCATGCTCAGCTTGAGAAACTCTTTATACTCACTGTCTGACTTGCTGTCGTCTACCGTTCCGCCGTACGCTTGCTTACCACCAACACCTTTGTTGTAGTCGATGGAGATGTTGTATATCGGGTCAGACATGATCATGTCTGCTCGTTCGTCACCAAATAGATGTTCTAGTGTTTCTGGTTTGGTAGAGTCACCACAGATTAAGCGGTGCTTGCCAAGTTCGATGATATCGCCGAGCTTAGTTTTCGCTTTCTTAATCTGCTTAAGCTCTTTCTCTGGGTCGAAGTCTTTCTTCAGTGACTTATTCCAGATGTCATCGAGCTCTTTCTGGTCAAATCCCAGATCTGCAAGCAAATCTAGCTCGAAATCCTTGAGGAGGTCAAAATCCCACTCACCTTGAATTGCGTTACTGCCGAGCATGTATCGCTCAGACTCTTCGTCGGTGAGTTTGCGGTTTGGGACACGGACGTCGATAGTGTCAGAACCTTTTCCAAGGAGCTGAAGTACCTTGATACGTTGGTGTCCTGCGAGAATTGTGCCGTCGAGGTCTATGGCTGGTATTTCTACCAGACCGTATGTCTCAAGGCTTTGCTTCAAGCGTTCCGCCTGTTCCTTGCTAATTTTACGTGGAGTCTTCTTGTGTGGCAGGAGCGAGTCCACTTTTCGCTCTTCAGTGTGCCACTGCAATGATTGTGTATTCATATTATGAATGCTTATTGATTAAACAAACGAAAAAGGGCCCCGCACACTGAAATAAATCAGTTGTGCGGGGCCCTTATTTAAAAGGTCACCCTGCGTGGATAATCACTTTATTCGTTTATAATTTAATTGTAACAGATGAATTTTTGAGTAAAATATCGTTATTTTAAGCCATATTCATTTTTTGAAATCGTGCTGAGAATGTATTTAAGTCGTTTTTTAGGCTTAAAGATGCTTTTTAGATATAAAATGACATTTTTAAGGGCAAAATGCTCAAAAATTCGAAGCCGTACAAAGTATTTACAGATTCGAGCACACAAATTAGAAATTAATATGACTTTATATAGGTCTTTAGAAAGAATTTAGGTGTCATTCCGCAGAGTAAGCCATAAAATGTTAAAATGCTTACAATATGCCTGAAAATGAACCTAGATACTGTTCTTGGTTTGAGAATACTGATACCGTATTTCAGACCACGGATGGTGAAGAAGTAAAAGTCGTTAATTTCAATCACGAAATTGACGAGGTTATTTTAAACGAATGGGCAAACCACTTCAGAAAACATTACTGTTCGGATCATGATTTGACTGAAGACAGTACGGCTATGGGTGTTTCTCGTGCGGACTATTTGAGAGATATAAAATTCCCTGGTGATGGACGTCCAGGATCAAGTATCCGTGCGGGAGATTTTGCAGAGATACTCGTGGCAGATTATATTCAATTTTTGATGGGTTTTTCTGTTCCGCGTACAAGATATGACCGTAAAGTTAACCGCAACAGTAGTACACAGTCAGTGGATATTTTTGGCTTTAAATTTAATGAAGAAGGTAATGTTGCCCAAGACGAACTTATTACTTGTGAGGTTAAAGCTCATTTTACTAATTCTAGAAGCACTCTACAAAATGCAATTGATGATTCAAAAAAAGATTTTGAAATGAGATTGCCGTTTGCTTTAAATGCTTCACGACAAAGGTTGCGTGACCGCAATGAGTTAGATACAGCAGAACAGGTTGGTCGATTTATGAATAAATTAGAAAATCCATATCGGGAAATATCAGGTGCAGCATTAGTCTGTTCCAATGCGGTATGGGAAGAAGGTTTTGTAACAGGGTCCACTTCGGAACACTCAAACGATAATGTGGTCTTACTTACTTTTCTAGGTGACGATTTCATGGAACTCGTCCATCGTTTATATGAAATTGCTTATGTTACGGCCTGAACCAACAAATAAAACCTTCTATGCTTTGACCCAAGCAAAGGCAAAAATGTATGAATATGCCGTCCCTGAAGAAAGGCATATAAATCTTAGGGGTGCATCTTTGACAGATATGCTGGACCTTACCATTGGTATTTTAGGTGACTTAACAGCAAGAAGAGAAATTGGAAATTTTCAACAGGAAAAATATAGTCTTTTATTTTCAGCTCAGTATTTAACCGCACTCATTGAGTCAGAAAGTATTTCACATAGTCACACAGTACTAAAACTCCTAGCGTCGGCTGCCTACTATTTGTCTGATTACCCTGGTAGCTCAAGCGTTGTGTTGGAGAGTATTGCAAATACAGAAAATTGTACAGATATGGAGAAGGTACTTTTTTCAATACTAAAAAGAAGCAGTTTTATTCCAACAGACAGTAGCTTATTTAATGAGCGCATCCAAAGCATCAGTCGCTTGTGGGAAGTATTTTTAACAGGTGTTGGAGAAAATACAGAAGAACTTGAAAGTGAAATAGATAGATTAAGGTCTGAAATTTATTCAGATGGTAAAGATGATGAGCTTTTGTTTATCGATATAATTCGCACTCTTGTTAACAAACGTATTAACGTATCTGCTAAAAAAATTCTGTTGCAACATTCTGGAATAGATATTGATTTGTGGAACACTTATTTAGTTAGAGAACATTCACTTAAAGAACTTTGGCCTTCTCAGGTGAAATTAGCAGAAAATAATGTATTTGATGGCGTGTCTGCCGTTATTCAAATGCCAACCAGCGCAGGTAAAACGCGAGCAACTGAATTGATTATAAGAAGCTCTTTTTTATCAAGGAGAAGTTCTGTGGCTGTGATAGTCGCTCCGTACAGATCTTTGTGTCAGGAGATATATAATGATTTTTCAGAGCATTTTAATCAGGATGACGATATTGATTTAGATATTGTTTCAGATGTTTTGCAGAATGATTTCAGTCTGGTTCAAGGGGACATGAAGTCTATTTTAATTTTAACTCCAGAAAAACTGGATTTTATGTTGCGACATGACCCTGATTTTGCTGAAAGAATTGGTTTGATTATTTATGACGAAGGACACCTTTTTGATGAGCAAAGTAGGGGTATAAAATATGAACTTCTGCTTTCCTCATTAAAATTAAGGTTACCTGAATCTGCACAAGTAGTTCTTATTTCTGCCGTCATTTCAAATGCTCAGCAAATTAAAGATTGGCTAATAGGTCCAGATGGAGTTTTAGTTGATGGGTCAAGCTTAAGTCCAACAAGTCGTAATGTTGCCTTTGCACAATGGACACAAATAAATCGTAATCTTCAGTTCGTTGATCAGACAAACATAAACAATTCTATTTTTTGGGTTCCGACTGTGTTACAGAGTTATGAACTAGAACTGAAAGAGGGAGAACGAGCTCCACGCCATTACCCCAAGAAAGATGCTGGGGGTGATTATAATGCAGGTCAAGTTGCAGGATTATTGGGATGTAGAATGTCCGTTTCTGGTGCAACTGCAATTTTTACTGGTAAGAAACAGTGGGCACAAAAAATTATTAAAGATATTGTTGATGCATACGATCGAAATCTTCCTGTTGATCAACCCCTCACATTTAGCGAAGATCTGGAACAGGCAGAGAAAGTTAGTCGCTATATAAGTGAAACATTAGGTGAAAATTCTGAAAACACACTAGCTTCACGACTTGGAATACTTGTTCATCATGCCAACATACCTCATGGTTTACGATTGGTGACAGAGCATTCAATTTCTAAAGGTTTCTTTAAAAGTGTGGTGTGTACTTCAACTTTAGCCCAAGGTGTAAATTTACCAATTCGATATTTAGTTGTTGCTTCGTATCGGCAAAACAGAGATATAATTAAAACACGTGATTTTTATAACCTTATGGGAAGAGCCGGACGGTCAGGTAAATATGTTGAAGGTACAGTTATTTTTGCTGACCCAAAAATTTATAGAGATAAAGGTAGGCGTTCTAGATTATGGAGAGAGACACAAGATTTAATGGATAGAAATAATGCAGAACCTTCCATGAGTCGTCTGCAGATACTTCTCACAGAAAGACCTTCAGACGAAGATGAGGATGCTCAAATGGAGTGGGATTTTGATGTAAAAATAGTCAAAGATGGTATTTACTCATATTTAATAACTGCATTGTCGGATATTGAGGACGTTAGAGAGAGTGAAGATATCATTTTAAATCTCGTTAAGTCTACTCTTGGTTATAACCAATTGACTACAGATGAGCAAAAAACAGAATTGGCAGGTATTTTTTTAGGAATTGCTAATGACATAATGACGTCTGTGCCAGAACTAGCAAACCGCTACATTTTTTCTAAATCCATACTTAATTTTACAGAATCATCTGCCATGATTGAATCAATTCAAGAAATCGAGACTTCCTTAGTAGAAGCTATTGAAAATGATAGTGACTTACTCGATGTGCTCTGGCCGATTCTTTTTGCCTATTCAACGAATAGAGTTTTAAAGAGTTTTAATTTAGTGAATGGGCTGTGCCTATGTAAAGAATGGATAACCGGCACTGGTTTCAATGAAATTCTTGCAGTTGCAAATGAGATGGCACGTGATCCCAATGGAACGCTGACGGTTATAGATATTGTTGGTTTGTGTGAAGGCTCACTAAGCTATGAATGCTCCACTTTATTGGGCTCAATTATGGAGATAAATCATTTGGCACTAGCGGAAGATTTAGCTCAATCTGTAAATACTAGGTTGTCTATATTACAGAAACGACTTAAGTACGGTGTGCCTGGGCTAACTGAGTCAATTGTGTATGAAATGGGCTTAACTGATAGGTCTTTGAGCATTAGGGTCACTTCACTACTTGATGATACATCTTTAGTATTTAAAAATGATGTCAAACGAGCTATTCGCAATCACGAAAATATTCAACCACTGGTCGAGGAAAACTATCCTGAATATTTTAATGTGAGATTAAATCAAATAATTACAGAATAAATATGGCAATATCAAAGTTAAATAAAGAACTACTCAGAAAACTTTGTGCTGTAGTAGCGGACACTGAGAATGGTATTACAGGAAGACAGATTGGTGAATATTTATATTCTTTAAATATTCAAGACATTGCTTCTGGAATAACAAAAAAAGACCGGCTTTATGAAGCGCTGAATCAGAAACAGACAGAAGATAATTGCGCCAATAATGTTTTTATTTTTGTTTCAAAAGTTATGAATCCAGTAAATTATGTTGATGATATCGACATGTTTAACTATCGTCGAACAGGAATAAATAAGGTAATGGTGTTTGCTGGTTATGAATTAGATCAGAGTGGTAATTTCAAGAGCGTAGAAAAGGTAACCAACTTAACTGAAGCAGGTAAAAGGGCTGATAAACTTTCTACTGAATTACAAAATCGCAGGGTTCATGCAGAAGTTCTTAAGTACTGTAAACCAGAGTTGCTCCAAAAAAATTATTTTCATGCAGTGTTAGAGGCGGTAAAAGGCATAGCTAGCCGTGTTAGAGGTATGACTAATCTTACGTCTGATGGCGCAGAACTCATTGACACTGCATTTAAGGTTTCCGATCCGTATATAATTATTAATTCTTTTATTTCAGATACTGAGAAGTCTGAGCAAACCGGTTTTTCAAATTTAATGAAAGGGATATTTGGAATGTTTAGAAATGTCACAGCCCACGCTACAAAGGTGGAATGGCCAATTCAAGAAGAAGAAGCGTTTGATTTACTAACTCTTGTTTCTCTTGTTCATAAAAAATTAGACAGGGCCAACGTTATTAAAATTGATTAGCTCAAAAAGTGTCACTTTTGTCACTTTTTGTAATCTGGTATGATTCAACTATGGAAAAAGAACTAGAGAAGAAAATTGAAGACGCGCTTGAAATGGCTTTAGACACTATGATTACTGAGGGTGATCACCACCGTGTATGGGGACTTGATCAGATAGTACGAATTCTAGCTGGAGATAGATACGAACAAGTGAAAGAGGACTTAAAAAAAGAAACTAATTTTGAATGGGACACTGGAATTGCTCCATAAAACATTCTCTCGAGAAGGGTCGATAGTTATTTAGCTTAAATGCTCACGAAAGCCTTACAGGGCAAGGTATCAATTGGGTTCCATCACGATTGGGCTCACCAAAGGTGACACTCTCTCCAAAATCACAAAACCACCGCTCATTTGAGCGGTGGTTTTGGTTCGAGCCAGCTTTTCGTTGGTCACGCCAGTTAGCCATATTTTGCATAGTTTTGCGGGTAATCGAACTTCATTCATTTAAGCCATATTCCGACACAAAATTTTCAATGGTTTCTTCAAGCTTACCCTCAGCCTGTAGGCGGAGATAGATTCGCTTGCAAAGTTCGAAATGCTCGTCGAGGTGGTCCGCATTGTTCATTACAACATCATATCGTATTAGACGCCTTTGGTGGTGTCTGCTTGGTGGAAAAGAAAAAAGCCGGACGTGGAGTCCGGCCAAGGTTCGTTTGCTAAGAATCTTACTGAGTTCAGTCATGACTGCACTCAGGCTCGACGATATTGACACCTTTTTCTCGTAGCAAGTCGATTACCACTGTGTCGCCTGCGGGAACCCGTAAAGACATGCCGGACGTTTCCGGGAAGCTGAAGTCCTCAAATTTTGGATCTTTCCAATACAACTCCATCGCCAAAAAAAGGTCGTCATCCGACTCGACCTTGATAGTGATTGGTTCACCACTGTTCACTTCAAAATAGTCAAACAATGTCGTCAAAACAGACAGCGCTTTCGAAATAGACTGGAACTCCTCCTTGGTTCCCGTGAGTTCAAAATTTCCGTCTGCTTTCTTCTGAACGTCCATGATTTTCCTCCTCTGGAGCCGCGCACCACGATAGTGACGCTTGACGGCATGCAGAGGACGATAAGTCTCTGGGAAGTAAAGCAAATTAAGCGGCATCCTGCAAACCATCAGGATCCTGATTTTCAAATTGCGCTCCCACTTCGGTATTTGTCTAGGGTGTTTGCCGCTGTCACTTTCCGGGCTGAGTTCGATAAGTGTGTCGATATGGGTCACCAAAGGAGATATCTGTCCCAAATATCAAAACCTCTCATTTTAAGTAGCTTTTGTATAAAAGTCTCTTTGTTTGACAAAAAATTATTTGATGTTAATATTTGTCTATGCGACATATTGCAAACACAACTAAATTACATATGTGGATCAACGCAGCTGGTTCTGCGCTATTCTCTCGAAAGACCCCATACTCGGGTGGGCTTTCATGTGTGGTTCAGGCTTCGTGTAGGCAATATGTTATGACTTCGTAAATCTCCTTATTTTACATTGTGAAATCAAAACATCTTGCCTCGCGCAAGATGTTTTGTTCTTTAGCGGTCTTATCCGTTAGATCTTTCACAACGTAATCAAAACAAGGAGAGACAGATGTCCAAATTAAAACTCGATAAAAACCTAGACTTTATCTGGTTTAAGCTGATGAATGGCCATTCTCGCTACTTGGCGAAACACGCTTTGTCGCGAGTATTGCTCGGGTCTGCGATGTTAATTGCTGTCCCGTATGCTATTGGTTTTTTTATTGACGGCCTTACCACTAAAGTGCTCGATGCACTATTGGTTGGGGGAATACTTTTCCTCAGTCTTGAACTCTGCAACACCGCGCTCGGTTGGTGGAGACAGCAAGTTCGAGAACACTTCTTCCAAGAAGCGTTCTGGTACATGCCGCAGTCAATTACCAGATTGTACTATTTGCGACCACTCTCGTGGCTCTCAGGCGGCACATCTGAAATTGATGGCGGTGGTGTTGAAAGTCTGAAGGAAAAAGTCTGGAATGTGACTGGAAGTTATATTTTCCAAATCATTCCAGGTTGGGGTCAAGTATTTTTTGGTCTACTGGCTTGCACGTACGCCAACCTTTGGCTAGGTTCTGTTGCTTTGACCTACATCGTCATTGAACGCTATATCGGAGGAAAAGAAAATAAGTATATCCATACCGAGATGAAACCAGTAATTGATTTATTCAAACGCTGGGAACGTCGAATGCAAGAATGGTGGCGCAACACTGATCATGTCAAAAGCCAAGGAGTGGAGACAAAAGTACTCAAGCAGATCAAAGGAGAAGTGCAAGAAGCTCTTAAGGGCGACGATGTAGTCTGGAGAATTTATTTTGCCAAAGCTATCGTCAAACATCGACTACGGAGTCTTGTCTTTGCAATGGTGCTCTATTCACTAGTTGGATATCTTGTGTTCAATGAAGTGATTACGCTAGCTGTCGCTGTACTGGTCTTCTTCTCTTTTGAGCGAATTAGATCGGTATTAGGTGATTTGAACGACCAGCAGCGTGATGTTCAGTTCAACTTGGTGAGTATCGCAAAATATCGACGCATTCTCTCACAAGAAGCACCTTTTTCATACGATGAAGGGGCTATATTTCATGAGGATTCGATTTCTATCAGGTTTGATAGGGTATCTCATGAAGTTGGTGAAGTAGATGATCGAAAGCGTATCTTACATGATGTCTGTCTTTCGATCGGTGTGGGTGAAAAGGTTGGTATTGTCGGTCCAAGCGGGGCAGGTAAGTCACAACTTTTAAGTTTACTTGTTCGGGCAGCTGATCCAGTGTCTGGAGCCGTATGTATCAATGACACCGACCTACGTACTATTAGACTTGAGTCACTGTTGCGTTACTACGGTGTGATTATGCAAAAGAGTGAACCGTTTGAGGACACAGTCCTTGGCAATTTGCTTTTTGGCATATCGCATCTTGATCTTACTGAGCCGTACGAAGACTTGTCTGTTCAAGAGCAGTCAGAAATCTGCAACATGGCGCATATTGCACTGAAGAAAGCCGGTCTCAATGCTGGTATATTCCCAAACGGGATTCATACTAGTATTGGATACAAAGGACTCAAGCTTTCAGGTGGGCAGCAACAGCGACTACAAATTGCTGCTGCTCATATGAAGCTCGGTATGTGTGAAATGAGGCCGCGACTCATCATTGCTGATGAGCCAACTGCTTCACTCGATTCATTATCTGAATTGACCGTGATGGAACATCTGCAAGATAATCTACCTCCACAGACGACTATGCTCATGGTGGCTCATCGTCTTTCGACGGTTGCCCGCATGGATAGGATTGTATTTGTGCGACCCCTTGAGGTGTGTGATGACAACACAGCTCAGGTGACTGCACATAGTTCCTTGGCAGAACTCTATCAAACAGAAGCACTCTTTCGGGAGATGGCAAATGCTCAAGGGTTCCGCCCATAACAATAAGCCTCGGCGTACGCGCCGGGGCTTTATTATTTGGATACTTTTAAAAAATATGTTGTTTTGAAACTTTTCTAAAGATAGTTCGAGCACTCGAGAAGGCTCAAAACACAATAATGAGTAAAAGTTGCTAAGGTATGGACAGATTAAAGTATTTATGTTATTATTAAAACAGCCCACAAACTGTTCTAGGAGGACAAAATGGCTAAATTTATCGACCTGCCTGAAGCCGTTAGGCTGATGCGAAAAAATGAAATTGCAGCAGCTGTGCACGGCAGCCGCCACGGGCGTCTTGGTGTGTACATTACGCTGCGGCGTAAAAATACCAAACACAATCCTTGGGCTTACACACAGTTGCACATCGGATGTGAATTGCCAACTGGCGGTGGAGATTTCATTCAAGTCAGTTGGGGTGATCTCGGTCCGAATGTTCTGGTTGGCCAGAAGGTCACAGATTTTTCGGATTATCGTGATCGCCACATCGACGACGGCCACGGACAAGGCGAGGTGTTGAAGCATGTCTTCACTCTCTCTAATGGCAGTGAGTTTGTCATTACCGAAGAACATGGCAATGACGAAGCGCAATGGACCCGAACAGAAGAATTTTTCTCTTGGGTTAAATGCGAAGTCTTTGGTGAACCGATGATGGCACACGACCCTGGTCGACGCTCTCCTTTTGGAACGCCAGACTTTCCCGTTAAATTTATGAGGGACTTGATAGACAGCGGCTTGAGTGCTGAAGAAGCAGTAACTTATGTTTCGCAGCAAATCATGTCTCAAGCTCGCCGGTTTGACAACAACGATGCCAAAGCAATGTGGACCGTGCAAATGCTCGACAAATAATCAAGCCTACACTTCGAAGATTCGTCTTCCTGGTGTGGGCGGATTTTCATATTAAGGAAGTAAGGAGCAAAACTCCTATTTTATGTATACATTAGGGTGAGTTGGACGAATCTATATTTTAAAAAGTGGAGCAAGTAAAAGGTGCCGCTTTTCGCTCCTCTCGAGAAGGGTCGTCGGTAGAGTTCAATACAATACTCACAAAAGCCTTACAAGGCAAGGTATTATTTTGGTCGCATCACGATTAGGCTCACCAAAGGAGACACACTCTCCAAAATCACAAAACCACCGCTCATTTGAGCGGTGTGAGGCTACGAATGGGTGAGATGTGCCCCGCGGTACTTAGTATTTTATAAACGAAGTGAAATAAAATAGTTAGTGACCGCCAGGATCGTTCCACATGGGATCATAGATTGACAAAAACATTTTTTAGTGTAATTTTTTTTGTATACTTTAATTGACATGAAGGATTGGAGACATGCAACTTATCGTTTACGGAGGCCCTATTTTAGTGGGGTTCGTCCTCGGCTACTTCTTCACGACACCTATCGTTGCAATCATTACAGTTATTGCCACTATCATCGCTTTTGTTCTTCGGCCGAAGCGTGAGCAAGAACTTGGAGCATTGATGGGATATCTAGTCTGGGTGATTCTGGTAATCGGAGTAGTCGCCATGTGGGTGACGCACCTCTGCGTGACCGGTACTGATTTCAGTATCTCTGATTTTTCCCAGTACATTTTCCGGCAACAATGACGCACGGCCTCTGCACAGCATACTCTTGAAAAGGGCGCTACAGTGTGGCGGCCTTTTTTATTGCGTAAACGATTGCTGACTCATTTTTCCCATTAATTTGAGGTTGTGTGCTTCAAACTTTTTGGGCCATCAATTCATGTTGGTATGGGAAGTGTACAGAAACAGACGTAAGTGGAGTGTTGTTGCCATGAAAACAAACAATCTGTTTTATAGGAATGGAGGTGTATTAATTTCCTATCGCTTCAACATCTCACCTATTTATTTTTCCTAGTGTTTAACTGTATTCCTCTACCTCGTGGTTCATCGCCTTCGTAGAGTACAGCGTCAGAATGTAGTAGTTCAATTGCTTTTGCTGAGTCGAGGACTTTGGAATTTGTTCGTGCGAGCATGTCTTTTTCGAACTTTGCCAATAGTGTTTCTCGCAGGCCTTCTTCTCGCCAGTTTGAATCGGGGCCGCACTCTATAGAAATGCTGCGTGCGAGTGTGAGTGCATCAAGGAGAGCTTGGTTAGCTCCTTGCCCTTTGAATGGGCTCATTGGGTGTGCTGCGTCGCCAATGAGTGTCGCACTGCCTGCGTTTTGTAGCAGGGAAGGGTCGAGTAGCTTTCGGTCGTATACAGGATATCCTGTAATCGCTGATTCAGGAGTTTCAGCCAACAGCTGGGGGATAGGGTCGTGCCAGTTTTGAAGTCTTCGGCACCCTTCGTCTTTCATCGCCTCAGCACCTTTCGCGCTCAATATTTTCGCCTCGCTTTCAGACATAGGGAAGCTCAACTGCCACATGACTGTGTCAGCATCAAAGGGCATAGCGTATATCCGCTCATTACCATTCACGGTTTGAAATACTGTCGCAGAATCCAGTAGGGGAATCGTACTTTCAGTTAGTGATTTCAAAGGGCAGATACCGAGTATTACGATACATCCCAAATACTGAAGGGGAGTTGTGTCTTCACCAATGAGTACCTCACGTACAGAGCTACGAATTCCGTCAGCTCCCACGATGAGGTCTGCCTTTGCGCTTTCTCTTTTTCCATCCACTTCAAAATCAAGGTCGACACCACCGTTTTTGTTTTCTGAAAAGCCAAGCAACGTATGGCCCCATTTTACTGATGCGTCATCGTCTAACTGTTCGAGTAATGCTGAGCGTAAGGTTTGTCGTGCTATGTGCACATTTTTTCGTCTTGACGTTTCGCCTGCATATTTTTTGCCCCACTTGCGAATACCCCATTCACCGATGATTTTTCCATCGGGAGTATGCACGGCGTGTCTGGTTGAGGTGATTCCTGCGTCTAAAGAAGTGATTCCCAGAGCCTCAATTGCCTTGCTTGCTTGTTGTAGTGTGAGTCCATACCCTTGAGAGCGTGCATCGAAACGCTCGTCCCGCTCGTAGAGTGTAAAAGGAATGCCTCGATGCAAACAAGCAACTGCAAAAGCTACACCACCGATGCCACCACCGATGATTGCAACATTTGGGTAGTGTGCAGCGTCTACTTTGGTAACAGTAGAAGAGCTAATTAAACCAGTCGCTGCGCAGTGCGGACATATGTCCATATTTCTTGAGGGGAATATTGGTGGTGTTCCTTTGCTGCCAGAGAGCTCGAAAACAGTCAGCTCCGCTTTGTAGTGACGGACTCTTTTATTCGCGGGTCCACGCAAGATTTTCCCCAGCCCGTGGCATTCAATGCAGATAGTCCAATGTGTTTTTTCAGTATCGCCTGTTTTCATGTTTGTATTATAAGTGAATCTTGCTTTCAGAGTACATAGCGCTATGCGTACAGATTTTGTGCGAAAAATTTAGAAATAATTGTACCTGTATTTTTTGTTTGGACATCTTCCTACTGTCATAATTAATATTACAATTTGTGGCATGTTTATAACTATTCAAATTTTACCAAAACTATTACTGACAGAAAAATCAAAAAATCTCGGTTTTGTAGCTTAAAATAAGTATCATCGTGTTGTTTTGAATGTGACACTCAAGATGTGCTGGATACAGAATTAGTGGTGTCTAACTCAATTTTCAAAATAAAATTTAGGACATTTGGTATACTTACAGTATGGAAGAAGTGTTAAATCAACTTGAGCAAATAGGTAGTAAGGAACGTTTGCAAGGACTTGAGGCAACAGGTGGCTATGTATTTCATGGGTCACCCTTTATTGTAAAAGCATTTGAACCAAAGCAAGCATTTACAGATATAGATGGAGAATCTACACCTGATGGTGAGCCATCGGTATTTGCATCGGCAGAAATAGAGATACCGATTTTTCGTTCTGTTTTTCATGAACACAGTTTAGATGGCCTCGAAGGAAGCTACGAGATTGGTTTTTCAAACAGTGACGATAACAAACGCTACATACATGCAAGCAAAGCAGCAGTTGAAGTGTGTAAGAAAAATTTTGGCTATGTGTATGTTTTTAAGCGTGATGATTTTGCTTTACGAGGTAATCGTGAATGGGTTGCAACTACAGAGGTAAAACCCGTAGCAGTTTTTCATTCTAACGTTGAAGATGTAGGTTTGCCCATCTACCCATCAAAACCAGAAGGTGAAGGTGACATCTGCTGAAAACCCATAGCGGAAATCAAAAACCTCGTGAGACGAGGTTCTTTGCAGACTTGCCACAAAGGCAGTATTTGTCTTTGTGGTCTCCTTACTCCACTGGGTGAATACATATCTATGGAGAGAAAATTTTTACCCTTTAGGTCTCTTATTGGGTAAGTTATCACCCTCCAAAATCCTTGATAATTTCTTTCTCGTCACTCGCATTCAGTGACTTTTTGAAGCGTACACCTTTTTTACCTTTCACGCGACTTTCACATTCACTCCATGATTTATGGGTCTGCACGATGCCGTCAACAGAGCTGATGTATGAGTATGCCTTTTGAGCTTGTCGCTTTCGAGCGTCGCTACGTGCTTTCGCCTTAGCTTCATCGTAGGAGGTGTCTTCGATGTTGAATCCATACTCACTGTACGGGCCGTTATACAAATCAAATGTTCCTTTGTCTGCAAAATCAGAAGCAATAGTGTCGGCTCGTTCGTTGCCAATGATGCCGACGTGACCGGGGACTTTGTGCCATTCAATTTCAAACTTCTTGAGTAGGGGAACTAACTCTTGCCAGAGGGCTTTGTTCAATACATCAGTGTCTGCTTTTGTTTTCCAGCCATTTTTCTGCCAACCGAAAATCCATCCGTTTGCTCCTTCAACGACGTACTTAGAGTCAGTATAGATTGCAACAACTGTATCAACATGATCTATCGCTTTTAGGGCTTCCACCACAGCCTTTAACTCCATTTCGTTATTGGTAGTTCGTTCACTAAACGCACCAAGCTCAGTCACTGTCTTTCCATCAAAAATAACTGCACCAAAAGCACCTCGCCCAGGATTTCCCTTTGATGCACCGTCTGTAAAAATAGTTATCTTTTGCTTCATACTGATGACAGTTTAGCATATAGAATTTATTGCAAAAAATTTAAAACAACGTACTGTATAGTCAGAATAACTGTTGTATGGTACGACAGAAACTGGAGGAAGTTATTTTGCACGCATATGTCCCCTTGGATAGTAATGACATCATAAAATCTCTGCATCTCTTTCGAGGTGTTGTAGTTCCAGTGATGACAATTGAACACTCAAGCGAAGATGGTCGTTCTGGCGCAGTTCTTGAATTGCGCAGTACGCAAAACTCCACGCGTTTGCACATACGTGGCGGCACCGCTCCGGAAGATAAATTTCTTGGCTACGGAGATAACGCTCAGACTAAGAATGATGTCTTTGTTGACCATCCGAGCTTCGTCGCAAGTTGGCAGGTACATCTTGGTGATACTTCTCAGAAGCCGTACCCTGGTGGAATTAGGACACCGCTCGACGACCGCATAGCTATTTCTGGATTCACTTGGCAGCGCGACACAATTGGCTGTCTCTGGATTGCTCAAAAGATAGAAAGGATGAGCTACGTACAAGCACTCGAGATTGCCAACATGTGCGGCATTCGCGGGGAGTTTATTGAGCTGATGGAAAAAATGGACGTTGCCTACACGATGCTCACGGTCGTCTGAGTGTCAACTGTTCCTGAAAAGCAGACTGCCATCGCTCACTTTGCGCTGGCGGTTTTTTTTGTGTATTAAGAGTTCTAATTCCTGCTCAGCAATATGTTTCATTATAGTTAATCCAGATTGGCTACGGGCTGTAGAATTGGCGTTGGTCGTGACTAATTAACCTTTCGAATTGAGTCTTTGATATCGAAGCGCGGGTGTACTTTTTTTCCAGGGTTGAAGATGTCGTCTGGGTCAAAAATGTGTTCGACCTGCTCAAATAGATGGAGTACATTTTTGGTAAACATTTTTGAAAGATGGGGCGTGCGGATGATGCCGTCATTGTGTTCACCGCAGATGTTTCCGTCATACTTAACTGCAGTCGCAAAAAATTCTTCTGCCATTTTAACGACCAATGCTGGTGTTGTTTTGTTTGTGAAGTCGAGTAGGGGATAGAAGTGTAAGTGACCATTACCACCGTGGCCATGCACTGCTGCAACTATATTGTATTTTTTTAAGAGTTTCTTGATGTCAGTAAAAAATCTTGGAAGATGTTGCGGTGGCACAACCATATCTTCAAGAAATGCTGCGGGACGTTTGTTTTTATCTTGGAATTTAGACAAAGTGTAACTGGCGCGACGAATTTGCCAAAACATCTCTTTCTCGACAGTTCGACTTACGAGGCGGGCATGCTTGCCACCATTTTTTCGAAGTACTTGGACAATGTTGTCTGCTGAATGTTTCTTTAAATCTTTTTTATCTAGGGTCACTAAAAGTGTGAACTCTGGTGTTTTACGTCCATAACGTACATGATACAGCGTGTACATCGAGAGTAGTACTTTGTAATACTCAACACCACCCAGCCTGTCTTTAAAAAATTCAGGGTGGTTTAGTGCGAGGTCAAAAGTAAGTCCATCAAATATTTCTACATTTATAGGATTGTAGTCAAGCGCTTTAACAATTACTTTTCCTGCATCTTGCAAGTCAAAAACGGGGATTACAATAAGTTCGGTATCTTCGTTTATCGGCTCAGTTCTTAGCGTGATTGAGGTTATGATGCCGACAGTTCCTTGGCTGCCAGAAATGAGTCGCGTAAGATCGAGTTTTGCTTTGCCTTTTTTGAAGCTTGCTACCGAACCGTCTAATACGTCCCACAAGGCGTAGCCTGCAGAATTTTTTCTTGTTTTGGGTTTTGCTGTGTGGATTCCTTTCTCATTATTCTCGATAAGCTCGAGCACTTCTTTGAGAATTCTTGAATGTGAATTTTTCTTTTTAATGAGCGAAGAATACTCTTTAAAGTCGATTGGCTTTAGTGTGTATGTGTGGCCATCATTGAGTGTGACCTCGAGTGATTCTACCCAATCTGCACAATGACCAAAACGAAGTGAGTCGGGGCCAGCTGCATTATTGGCAATTGCACCCCCTATGGAACATATGTCTTTTGAAGCTGGATATGATGGTAGGTACACCTTCTGCTTTTTTAGTATCTTTTCGACATCTCGCCACATTGCACCTGGTTCTGCAGTAATGGTTATTCCATTTTTTGTGGAAACGACATCATTGATGTGGTTCATGTGTGCGTTGACGTCTATAACAATTGAGTCAGTGAGTGAGCCACCAGAAAGACCTGTGCCTGCAGCTCGTGGGGTAAGGGAAAGTGCAGGGAAGGTTATTGTTTGTTTACTAAGTACCGTGACAGCAATTTCGACGTCTGCTTGGTTGAGTGGTTGTATAACGATTTGAGGCTTTATTGAGAAAATGCTTTCATCAGTACTGTATCTCTGAAGGATGTCTTTGTCTGTAGAAATTCCACCGCGAAAACCGTGTTCACGAAGTATTTGCTCTACAAGTAGGTGTCCAAGTGGTGCGCGCTTAATAGAGACAGCTTCGTTTTTTGATAGAGGCTTTGCAGTTGTATTGTTTGTGTGTTTCTTTACCGGTGTTTTTTTAAGGGTAGCTTTCTGTGAGATGTTCTTTGCGTCTGCAGCTTTGGAGGTTGCTTTTTTCGAAGCAACTGTCGATGTGCGTGATTTCTTTTTAGGAGACACGTTTGGGTTTGTTTTTTGTGACAGTAAAGAACTTGTATTCATTAGCTATTATTATATCGCACTTTTGTATATGGAGATTCGTCTTTCCACAAAGTCTTGATGTGCGACTAATAATTAATTTTGCAAACTATGGAGGATGATCGCTTGAAGTTCTGGCCAGTCAATTTTTGTGGACTCAATCGAGTCGGGGGTTACTCCGCCATTAAGTAAGGAATTAGTTGCAGGATCATAATACCAGTTTGGCACAAGTTTGTGTGTGCCCGTGTCTCTTAGACTGCGCTCGTCTTCAATTTCTACTTTGTGCAGATTAGCTTCATAGAGTCGCAGCATTGCGATTACTCTTGATAGGTCAATTTTTGGATTTTGTTTCGTAAGTACATTTACGTGTCCGCTTGTTCGTCGTTGAGCAATGAGAGAGTAACCACCGCCTGCTACAGAGCGCAAATATCCAGCAAGACCAATGTGGTCAGAAGTAACAAAAGCCACTTTCATGTTACGAAAAGGTTTTTGTATGGTTTCACTTTTAAACATATCAGTTTGCTGCAGCCCTTTGACGTGTTTTGGCAATTCTACATGGTGTTCGTTTGCAGTATAGTAATGTGCCCTCAATAAAGGCAGTGTTGTGTTGATTACATACTGTGGGTCTATGGGATTCTGCTTATTAAGACTTGCAATTAGTCCAGACAAACCAAAGGCTCTGTCTAAGGGGTCTTTTGAAACGGTGCCCTTACCTTCCGTATCATCACGTCGTGCATATGCAATCAAATTTCGCAGCTCAGGTTTGTTTGTGAGTATCAGTTTTTTTGCAACAAGTTCAGATGCGCATAAGTCAGTTCCATGGTGGTCGAGCTCACCTCCACCAACATCTAGAAGAAGTTTGTCTGGAGCATCAGTAGCTTTTGGGTCAACTTCAAACTTTGCTGTATCGACATCAGCATATATTTCTTTGCCAAAAGTTTGCAGTAAAAAAATAGCAACAATAGTATCTGGTTGCGGGCGGGTAGGTATGATTATTGTAGATACGGGCTGTGTTATTGGTTCAATCATATTTTCTATTATGCCACGTAAATAAGTAAAAAAAAGTTTATGTAAAGAAAAAGACCGGCCCATGTATACAGGGGCCGGCCGGAGGTCTACGAGAGACCGATCAGCGTTCGATGAAGACGACGACGCCTTCAGGCTTTCCGACACAATCGAAGCGTTCAAATTTCTTTTCGAAGGACTCAGGAACGTCTACGGATTTTCCGTAGATCTTCATTTCGTGGGTGACGACCGTGTCGTCATCTGCCACTTCATGCCGGAGATAAACGAACTCACTCCCATTCGGCAGTCTTTTCAGGCGGACCCGTGTCCGTACTTTGATGCTGCGCTTACCTTCGGCGGGTGCTCCACCGAACAGGAAGTGGTTAAGATAACCACCTCCAACATTGTTTCCCCACCCAAGGTATTCCTTGCCGTCAGGCAGAATACCCTTTTTTGTGTTTTTCGGCACACGGGCGATGGTGACGAATTCGCCACTCATATCTTCCCTTGCCACATCGGCTCGTTGAGCATTCATTTTAACTCTCCTAAAAAAAAACTTAAAGAAAATCCTCTAAGCTGGAAGTATTAAAGCATATTTAACTATAAAAGTCAATGCCTCATGTAATGTTGTGTCTAGTGCTATACTACCCACCATGACCCAAGATAAAGCTCTTGAAATACTCCAAACAGGTGGAAATGTCTTCTTAACAGGAGAGCCGGGAGCAGGGAAGACGCATGTTACAAATACGTATATTGCGTATCTTGAAGCATGTGGTTTGAAAGTGGCGGTAACTGCTTCAACAGGAATTGCTGCAACGCACATTGGCGGTATGACCATTCATGCGTGGAGCGGAATTGGTACAAAAGACATGCTGAATGCGTATGACCTCGACCAAATTGCAACGCGTGAAAAAATCGTGAAGCGAGTAAAAAAAGCACAGGTTCTTATTATTGATGAGATTTCAATGCTTGATGGAAAGGTCGTCGATATGGTGAATGCTGTATGTAAAACAGTACGCCAAAGTGCTGATGCATTTGGCGGTTTGCAGGTCGTATTTGTTGGTGATTTTTTTCAACTTCCTCCAGTTACTCGCCAAGGTGACATGATGCGGTATGCATTTGAGTCACGTGGCTGGGAAGAGTCTCGACCACTTATATGCTATTTGACTGAACAGTTTAGACAAGAAGATGAGCTCCTGCTTGGACTGTTGAAGTCTATTCGTTCTAATGAGGTGGAGGATGAACACTTTACACTTTTGTCTGAGCAGACAGAAATTACCCATGAGGGAATCGAACCAACTAAGTTGTATACACATAATGCTGATGTGGATTCAGTGAATACTCAGAAACTTACTGAACTCAAAGGTGTGGTACACAAATTCAAAATGGCAGCATCTGGTAATAAACAGATACGAGAAGTACTTGCCAAGAACTGTCTCTCACCAGAGCTGCTTGAGCTCAAAGAGGATGCAATGGTTATGTGTACAAAAAATAACTTTGAAACGGGTTATGTAAACGGCACACTTGGGCGAGTGATTTCTTTTGATCTTGATGACGGATATCCAATTATTGAGACTGCCGGTGGGAAGCAAATTAAAATAAAGCCAACCAGTTGGGAAATGGCTGAGGACGGAAAAGTGCTCGCCTCAGTTGACCAAGTTCCGCTTAGGCTAGCGTGGGCAATTACGGTACATAAAAGCCAGGGTATGTCGCTCGATGCTGCAGAGATTGATCTTTCACGAGCATTTGTATTTGGACAAGGATATGTTGCACTTTCTCGTGTACGTTCGCTTGCAGGACTAAAAATGATAGGTATGAGCCCTACAGCACTTCGTGTCGATCCAAAAATTGTTGCATTCAATGAACGTTTTTATAAAGATTCTGAAGAAGCTGAGGAGGCATTTTCAGAAATGGAAGAAGATGAAATTGTTGGCATGCACAAGCGATTTGTTGATGCGTGTGGAGGGAATTACGTCTCAGGGCCAATTGAACCGAGTGAACGCAAGGTTCGAGAGCGGATTCAAAAAGAAAGCACACAAGCGATTACTAAAACGATGTTGCTTGATGGTAAGTCTGTGAGAGATATTGTTAAGGAGCGTAGTCTTGTCGAGTCTACGGTGTGGGGACACTTGGAGAAGTTGGTCGAGGATGGAGCACTTACAGAGGCGGAATTAAAAACAATTTCAGGACAATATAAAAATTGGGAGGCAGACTACAAAAAAATTGAAAAGGTTATTCAGTCAGAGGGTAGAGAGTTATTGAAGCCGATATATGAAGCACTAGATGAAGTGTATGATTATAATGCAATTCGACTTGCGAGGATGTTTTATTCTTTGCGTAACCCAAAATAGCTAAGTTCTGACGATATACAGACTGTGTGTAGTACGCACACATTCTAAATGCGACAGTAGTATATAATTAATCTATTAATAAGTTTAGGTATCCATATATGTTTAGAATTTTTTCTATATTGTTGTGCGCTGTTATTATAGTTGTTGCTGTTTCTGCACCGCGTGCAGAAGCTATGACAATGTCAGAAGCTTTAGTTCGCATGGATGCACTAGTGGCTGAAATGAATGCACTTCGTGCTGAATTTGCTTCGCTCACCTCATCGGTGGGGCAGACTACTACAGCAGCGCCTGCAGTACTGGGTGCGCAATCAGCCGATGTTTTTACTGAAAGTCTTGAGTATGGAGAAACAAACAACGACATCAGAAAAATTCAAACATTGCTTGCTACAGATCCTGAAATCTACCCATATGGTGTTTCTTCAGGATTTTTCGGACCCAAAACACAAGAGGGAATTAGGAACTTCCAAGCTCGATTTGGTCTCGATACGGTAGGTATCATTGGACCTGCAACGAAAGCACTCTTGTCACTCTTTGTTGCCGCGTATTCCGATGGCAACTATCCAGCCGATGTTCTGAAAAAGAAACCACAAGTCCTTGGTGTAACAACCTCAAACACAGCTACTCAAACAGTTTCAACACCGTCAGTAGTCAGTAACAGCCCAGTCGACTTGATCAATGCTGAACTAGACAGAGGTGAAGCAGCGGTTGTGATTTACTATACAAACGGAAACAAACGCAAACTTTCTGTATCAGCTGATAGTGAGAGTGAGGTAGTAAAAGCAATCGCCAGCCGAACAACGTTGAGTGAAGCGCAGATACGTGCAGTTATAAAGTTTGAAGACGACGATGACGACATATCTTCAGACGCTGATGAGGACGACGCACTGGATGCTCTTGATGATGCGGAGGATGCAATAGATGATGCTGATGACGCTATCTCTGAAGCAGATGATGACGGTGATGATGTCGATTGGGCTGAAGATACTCTGGAGGAAGCTGAGGATTTGTTTGACGAAGCAGAAGATGCCTTTGATGATGAAGATTTCGAAGAGGCAATTGACCTTGCAAATGAAGCCGAGGATTTAGCAAAAGATGCAGAAGACAGAATTGGAGAAGAGGAGGATGGTGAAAAAGGAGATTCTGATGACATTGACTCCATTGAAGCAGAGGTTGATGAAGATGAGTCAGAAATTACGGTTAAATACGATGACGGTTCAAGATATGTCTTTGTGGTTGAAGAAGATAAAGACGACGAGATTATAGAAGAAGTTGCAGATGAACTAGATATGGATGAAGATGACGTTGAAGATTTGATTGAGTTTGATTATGGTGACATTGATTCGATAGACGTGCTTGTTGATGAAGATGAAGACGAAGCATCAGTCACTGTAGAATTTGAATCGGGCGTAAAAATGCGATTTACAGTTAATTCATCTGATGAGGATGATATCATTGAGGAAATTGCTGACAGACTCGATGAGCGTGAAAATGACATTGAAGATATAGCAGACTTCGACTATTAGTAGTGCTTGTGTACAAAGGTCCGAAGCTACGCTTCGGGCCTTTGTTATACTGCAGTCATTATGTGGAGATTCCGTAAAAAACGAAAACGAGCGAGTAGTGTTACAAAGCATTATGCGAATCATAAAGAACTTGCTCGGAAACTTATACTAGAACGACTTCAGCATCACAACGAGTATTATGATTTTGAATATAATCGCATAGCTATACGCAATCAGCGGCGATGCTGGGGAAGTTGCACTTCACTAAAAAATCTTAATTTTAGTTACAAATTACTTTTTCTACCAGAGCATTTACGTGACTACATAATTGTGCATGAACTCTGTCATTTGGCTGAACTAAACCATGGTTGTAACTTTTGGAATTTGGTTGCAGAGCGAGTCCCGGATTACAAGGAGTGTGTACGAGAACTTAGAAGTATTGAGCAAAAAGGTACAGGTGTTGAACACTTACTTGCGGTGAAAGAAAGCTATCGAGTGTCCGTATGATAAAGTATCCATAACGTATACTTACAAGTATGAAATATATCCTACTATTAATTTTAGTTGCAATCATCGCTTCTGGATTACATTTGTATTTAGAGAATATTAACACTCAGGCACTTCAGCAAGTTCGTGAGTTTACTCAAAATGAACTAAACGAGTTAAATCCGCTCGACGTTCTAAACGAAACTGCAGAAATGCTAACTGGCGAGAATGATTTGGAATTACAAGATGCTAATTCAAATGATGCTATGAAAAAAGAAGATTTGACAATGATGAATGAAGGCACTGAAAATGCACGAACCGAAACCACAATGGTTGCAGGTGGTTGTTTTTGGTGTGTTGAAGCTGATTTGGAAAAATTGAGCGGAGTAATACGTGCCGTTTCAGGATATGCTGAAGGAAGCACTGAAAATCCGACGTACAGTGACTATGCACAAAATGGACATCGTGAAGTGGTGGAGGTGACCTATAATCCAGACGTTGTGTCGTTTGAACAGATTTTGATTTATGCCATGAAACACATGGACCCAACTGATGGTGATGGCTCTTTTCATGACAGAGGTGAGTACTATGCACCAGCGTTTTATTATGAAAACGAAACACAAAAGTCAATTATTGGAAACTTGCTAAGTGAAGTAGATGAATATGGACCTTACGATAAGCCTCTTGCAGTGGACGTTGTAAAGCTTCCAATTTTTTGGGAGGCAGAAGAGTATCATCAAGACTACTATAAAGGCACCCTTTCGCAGCTAAAGTACAAATATTACCGGAGTGGTTCAGGGCGCGACGCGTATATTGAGAAGTATTGGGGAAATGACACAGGTCCAACTCTTTCTTGGCGTTCGAGCATTGCTGCAAATAACAAAACTTCAGGATTTTGGAAAAATTACACTAAGCCAGATGTGGTGACACTTAAAAATATAATGGACACACTTGCTTTCAAGGTTACGCAAGAAGAAGGTACTGAAACAGCATTTTCAAGTTCGTATGATAAATTTTGGGACGATGGTATCTATGTAGATATTCTTTCAGGTGAGCCGTTGTATTCCTCGAAAGATAAGTTTGATTCTGGCACCGGGTGGCCTTCATTTGTAAAGCCAATTACTGAAAATGCAGTTACAGAACATATTGATAAAAAATTGTTTAGCACGAGAACAGAGATACGATCTGCTATTGCTGATAATCATATTGGTCATGTATTTGAAGATGGTCCAAGTGACAGAGGGGGCTTGCGATACTGTATGAATGGTGTGGCACTTAAATTTGTAGCTAAGGCAGATTTGGAAGCTGAGGGGTATGGAGATTACGTATATATATTTAATTAAAATTTACTAAAGTAGGACCCAAACAGCTTCGCTATTTGGTCCCTATTTGTTACTATGCTCATTATATGAATATCCTACATAGAGTAATTTCACTACCAGCTATACTTTTATATATAGTTTTTATACTTTTTACTCCACTAGCGCATGCTCAAGAATCTGCACAGACTATCTACATGTTTGGTCGAGACGACTGTGGTTTTTGTAAGGCAGAGAAACAGTTTCTGGAAGGACAAAATCTACCCTACACGTATCTAAATGTTGTCGTTGATAAAGAAGCGTCTGATTTGTTTAATAGAATTGCTGAAAAACACACTCTCGCAAAAGTCACTCCACTTACTGTTATTGGAGGTACTGTAATTCAGGGATTTAATAGTGAAGGAACTACAGGGAAACGTATTTTGACCGCGTATGAAGCTGAAATGAAAAGTGACATTACAACACTTCATGATCACTTGGAGTACGCATCAGTTCAGGATGTGGTAGCAGACGGAGCCTGTGATGAAAATGGTACTGAGTGTAATGTAGCTCAAAACGAAATGTACGTATTTGATATTCCTTTTTTTGGCATTGTTAATTTAAAATCCTTTTCACTTTTTTCACTCTCAGCAACACTTGGAATTATTGATGGCTTCAACCCATGTGCCATGTGGGTATTGATAACCTTCTTGGTGTTACTGACACAGGCAGGTAGTAGAAAGAAAATGGTCTTCCTTGCAGGATTGTTTATAGTTGCCGAGGCAATCATGTATAACCTTATTTTGAACGTTTGGTATAAAACATGGGATTTCGTCGCATTGGATCAGTACGTTACACCATTCGTTGGATTTATTGCTTTCGGTGGTGGAGCTTTTTTCCTATATCGTTGGTATAAAAATAGAAATGTTGCACTCGTTTGTGATATTAGTAATATTGAACAGCAGTCGCGAACGATTGATAAACTCAAAGCGGTCATACAACAACCACTTACGGTCACAACTATTTTTGCAATCCTTATCATCGCTTTTTCAGTGAATATTATTGAGTTTGCGTGCTCCATTGGTATTCCTCAAGCGTATACAAAAATCCTTGAATTGAATATGCTTTCATTCTTTGAGCAACAGATGTACATACTTGTGTATACCATTGGCTATATGGTTGACGACCTTATTGTGTTCGGGCTTGCTATTTGGGGCTTTTCACAACTTGAGGCTCATGGACATAAATATGCACAGCTCTCATTACTGATAGGCGGCGCGCTCATGCTTCTTCTGGGAGGTATCCTCGTCGCTAATCCAAGTCTGCTTGTCTTATAGTGTAGAATAGTCCCATATGGATATTGAAATATTTCAGTTAGGTCTATGGGTAGTCTATCTGGCGGCTGCCCTCTACGCACTTGTTCGCGGGGCAGACACATTTGTAGTTGGTGCTAAACAAGTTGGTTCTTCGCTAGGTATGTCGAAGTTTGCCATAGGTGTGCTTATCGTAGGTTTTGGCACATCGTTGCCAGAGCTGGCTTCGTCAATTGCTGCGGCGCTTGATGGTGCAACAGAAATTGTGATTGCCAACGTCGTCGGTTCAAACATAACGAATATACTTCTTGTTGTAGGTGTACTTGCTGCATTTGGAGGGAGAATTGTTATTAAGCGAGATCTCATAAAAACAGAGTTGCCAATTTTTTTTATTGCAACTGCGCATTTTTTGGCTGTAATTTATGATGGTCATGTCGATAGACTCGAGGCACTACTACTCATGGGAACTTTTTGTGCATATATGTGGTATCTCTTCGTAGAGGCACGTAGTGAGGATTCTGTTGCTTTAGGGCTGACAAATGGACGACGGCCACAGCTTCAAGCTAAGTCATTAGCATTTATTCTACTTGGTGTCGTTGCAGTATTGGTCGGTGCTCACTTTACTGTTGAAATGGTGATTAATATTGCGAGTATGCTCGCTGTTCCTGTAGGACTTGTCTCTATCGCCGCTATTGCACTCGGCACTTCACTCCCAGAATTATTTGTTTCAATTCAAGCCTTAAAGACTGGTGAAACTGAACTGGCAATAGGGAATATATTCGGCTCAAACGCCTTTAACATTCTCATTGTTATTGGAATTCCTGCACTCATAACCCCACTTTATGCAGATGAGGTTGTGATGCATCTCGGTATGCAAATACTACTTGCAGCTTCAGCAATCTTCTTTGTGAACGGACTTGCACGACAAATTATGCGATGGGAAGGAATGATGATGCTTCTTTTCTTTGCTTTCTTCATTGCTAAACTCGCTGCTTTTATATAGACTGCGCTGATGCACAATTTGCCAGAAATACTCCTTATTGATAAACCTGCGGGGATAACATCTTTTGATGTGATTCGGCAGCTTCGTAGAAAAACTGGCATAAAAAAATTTGGTCACGCAGGAACACTCGATCCAATGGCGACCGGACTTATGATTCTTGGTGTTGAGAAAGGGACTAAAAGACTTACTGAACTTATTAAACTCGATAAGGAATATATTGCTGAAGTGCGACTTGGTGAAAAGCGTTCAACTGGCGATTTAGAAGGAGAGGTAATTGAGTCGGTTTCTACCGTAACTGTTTCACAAGAGAGAATCGCAGACGCTGTGTCATCCCTCGTCGGCACACAAACACTTCCAGTCTCAGCATATTCTGCTATTAAAAAAGACGGGAAACCAATGTACAAACGTGCACGCGAAGCGGCAAAAATCGGTGAATTGCTTGATGACGTTCCGGTGAGAAATATGGAAGTGCATGAAGCAGAGTTATTGGCAATCGCTGACGTTGCAATGAATGATCAAGAAAGAGTAGTAATAACCGCACGCTTCTTTGTGGGGAGTGGAACATATATACGCTCACTCGCTGAGGAGCTTGGCAATAGACTGGGTTTTCCAGCGACACTCCAGGCACTACGGAGGACTAAGGTAGGGGAGTTTGATATTAAAGATGCACTAAAACTGGAGGATATATAAAAAGGTCGCCGGTTAAAAACCGCGGCGACCGTTGATAATTGCGAGTGCTTGACGTTTTGCACACGCATATTCACTTTCCGTGACACGAGTATTTTTCCCCGTGCGAGAGAAGCGTTCATGTCCACTATCTATTTCGTGATACTTTAGACGACCTTTTGGCAGTCTAGAGCAAAACATAATTTTCACATTTTCACTTGCTGCTATAAGTGCCTCTGACTCGCTAGCTTTATACACTGTGCCAACTATGAGTTTTTCCCTTTCATCTCTGGCGCGTTTGAGCGCATAGTATTTTCCAATAGCAGTTTTGTACAGCTTATAGGTAAATAGATCCCATAGGCCACAGTGCTCCATAGCACTGTCACGAATTTTTACAAAATCTACAAGTTCACCACTACACTTAGCTTGCGCGTAGTCTTTGTTGATATGGAAGATTAAGTTTTCAAGCTCTCTAATCTCCACCTCAGGAAAAACTTTTGCAACATTTTTGATGATATCTTGGTCAAGATAGGGCATTCAAACCCTCCTGGCGGTTGTCTTATTCAAGAGCTTCCACAACGATGCGTTGTGCAATTTCGATTGTGGCATCTGTTACAGTCCCATCCTTTTTTAGTGTACATTCAAAGATGGTGGTAGTGTTGCTGGTAACTGGTGACGACAACGACCAATTATTAGCTTCGATTCTTTCACGAAGGCGATGTTGGGCATCAGTTTCCATATATCCAAAGAAACAAATTTCAAAGATTCTTTTGCCGACATTTGGAATAGCAATGATTTTGGAGTTTGTCTTGATAGAGATAGGTTTGTGTGACATTTATTATCCTTCCAGGTTCTTTTCTGAAATCTATATTGTCACGATTTGTCTAAAAGTCAATTATTCCTTTGAATGATCTAAGTCTTCACCATCTGGAGTGATGATATGTTCGTTTGTTGATTCGCGTAGTCTCTGTTCGTCTGATTTTTTGTGTTCTGACAAAAGTCTATCGATTGCATCACCTTCATCCATTTTTTTGGCTTTAATTTCGTTTGTTCGTTCAGCACCTTTGCGTCCCATGGCACGGAGTGCCTCTGTGTTATAAGTTCTGACAGCTTCTTGAATCTCTCTTGGTTTTCTGTTTAATCCTTCGAATCCCATACTGTTTAGGTTAAAAGTTCTTCCACAACAGCTTTTACATCACCGCCGTCGGCCTTGCCGGCGGTTTCTTTTAAGATTGCACCTATAAGGATTCCCATTTTTGTTTTGTCAGTCACAGCCAGTTCTGTCATCTTCGCTTCAGCTATAGGTTTGATTTGCTCTTGGCTCATCATTTGTGGGAGGTAGCCTTCAAGTACGACAAGTTCTTCTTTTTCTGGCTCAGCTAATTCTGGTCGGCCTGCAGCTTCGTACTGCGTAATTGATTCCTTCCGTTGTTTTGCAAGTCGCTTAATTACGGAAAGGGCACCTTCATCATCAAGTGAATCCTGTGGAGTTTTGCCTGTTGCAACGAGTTCATTTGTGAATGCCGTTAAAATACTTCGTACAGTACGGAGCTTTATCGCATCCTTTGCCTTCATTGATTCCTTGAGTGAATTTCTTATTTCTTCTTGTAATGCCATGGTGTGTAGAATTATTGCCTCTTCTTTATTAATACATTGCTATACTACCACTATGTCCGGTTCTTCAAAAGGCTCTTTCTTGAGAGGTAAATCCTCAAAAGAAACTTCAAAAAAAATATACGAATATCATGCTCATGCGCATCGTGAGGTTCTTTCTATACTAAACGTGACGGCTGAAGAAGGGCTTTCAACTGCTGAAGTTACTTCTCGTCAAAAAAAGTACAGCAAGAATACTTTTACAGAGGAAAAACGTGAAACTGTAATTGTTCATATTTTAAAACAATTACTCAGCCCATTAGCATTTGTGCTTGTGTTGGCATTTTTTGTGACACTTTCTCTTGGTGAATATATTGACGCTACAGTTATTGGGATAGCACTTTCTGTTGCAGTGTTTGTTGGATTACTACAAGAAGGAAAGTCGTCGCGAGCATTTGAAAAATTAGCACACTCCCAAGAACATAGAGCTACAGTTATTCGTGATGGTATAAAACAAGAAATTGATTCAGCCGAACTTACTGTTGGCGACATTGTGGTTCTGCAAAGCGGCATGCAGGTGCCTGCAGATGTTCGTATTGTCCAGTCAAAACAACTTTCAATAAATGAAGCACCACTTACAGGTGAATGGGTGGCAGTCGAAAAAATGAGTCTTCCCGTTTCGGTAGGTACACCGTTCGCTGAGCAGTCTTCTATGGCGTGGATGGGTACGTTCATTGCTGAAGGTTATGGAGCGGGTGTCGTGGTCGCGGTCGGAGACACTACAGCAGTAGGGAAACTTGCAAAAGATGTGCGCGAGGTTGAGGAGGTAAAAACTCCTATTCAAACCGAGATGGAAAAAATTTCACGAGTGATGCTGTATTTGATTGGTGCACTGGTACTTTTTATATTTGGTATTGGATTGTTGCAAGGACAGTCAATGCACGACATGTTGCTGATGTCTATTGCGGTAGCAGTTGCCTCAGTTCCTGAAGGACTTCCTGCGGCTGTCACTATCATACTGGCTGTTGGCATGGAGGCTCTTTTAAACCGAGGTGGACTGGTTCGCAATCTGTTAGCAGCCGAAACTCTTGGTTCAACGACTTTTGTTTTAACTGACAAGACAGGAACACTGACGCAAGCAAAAATGGCTGTCACTGAACTCATTTTAAATAATGGTGAAATTGTGCAAGTTACAGAGAAAAATAAAGAGAGTATTTGCAATATATTTAATATTGCACTTGCTGGCGCTGACGCCTATACAGACAAAAGTAACGCTGACCAAGTTGTTCACGGCGATGCTGTAGAGGTCGCTATTTTAAGCGCGGCCGCTAAATGTTCTGTATTTGAAGATAGAGATAGTTTGCGTGCAAATCGCATAGATTACTACGGTTTTACATCGGAGAATAGATTCGCAGCAGGTCTATCAGAAGATAACGAAGAACAAATTCTTTGTGTTAATGGTGCTCCGGCACTCCTCTTGGCATACGCAACTTCTATTTTGTTACATGATGGTGAACGACCAATTACAGATGCTGACAAAAATCGTATTCAAGAACTAATTAACTCACAGACATTACGCGGCAAGCGACTGGTTGCTGTTGCATATAAGAAAGTGTCGTTTAGAGATATTCCACCAGTGGGTGAAGCACTTCTTGAGTCAATTACGTTTGCCGGAGTCTTGGTTTTTGATGATCCTGTGAGAGAGGGTGTAAAAGAAGCAATTTCTGGCGTGCGTTCTGCTGGTGCGCAAGTAGTTCTTATAACTGGGGATAATCCACAGACTGCACTCTCAATAGCTAAACAGGTTGGTATAGCAGCAGAAGGAGACGTGGCATTTTTAGGTTCAGATCTGGAAGCAATGAGTGATGAGGAGTTAGCAGTAGCCCTTCAGGAAGTGCGTGTTTTTGCACGCATTTTGCCAAGTCAAAAGATGCGTATTGCGACTGTTTTGCAGCAGAAGGGTGAAATTGTTGCTATGACTGGAGACGGCATTAATGATGCGCCAGCACTTAGGCGTGCAAATATCGGTATTTCCGTAGGTTCAGGCACTGAAGTTGCAAAAGAGGCTTCTGACCTAGTGCTTGTTAATGATAGTTTTGAAACTATCTATGCAGCTATTGAGGAAGGTAGAAGAATTATTGCTAACCTACGTAAGATCGTTGGGTATCTTCTTTCAACAAGTCTTTCTGAAGTGATGCTTATTGCAGTAGCGTTACTTCTTGGGTCTGCAGTTCCAATCTTGCCTGTGCAAATTCTGTGGGCAAACGTCATTGAAGAAGGATTCATGAGTGTCGCGTTTGCCTTTGAGAAGGGTGACAAAAATGCAATGAAACGAAAGCCGAGCGATATTCACGAAGAGGGGATACTTTCTAAAAAAATGCTCTGGTTCACGGCACTCGTTGTCGTTGTACATGGTGCACTACTTGTTTCTTTGTATCTGTATCTTGAGTATTTGAAACTTCCGCTGGAGGAGCTTCGCAGTGTTATGTTCTTGGCGGTCGCAATGGACTCACTCTTTATTTCATTTGCATTTCGTTCGCTCACTACGCCACTCTGGCGTATTCCGCTTAGGAATAATATTTTTTTTGTAGGTTCGTTTATTGTAAGCGGACTGCTATTGTTTGTTGTTCTTTCTGTCCCAATGCTTCAAAAAATACTTTCATACACACCACTTCCGGCCTTTGATATAGCTTTGGTGTTTGCCTTTAGTTTGTCTACGTTGGTAACTGTGGAAATTGCAAAATGGATTTTTTTCGAACGAGAAGATTAATGCTAATATAGCGGTATGGAACTTACACAGATTTTGGCAGTAGTGCTGCTTTTGGTTATTTTAGGCATATTGGTCTACAACTCATTCTTTAAAAAAGAAGAAAAGGATACAGGTGACGATAAAAGTTTTTTGCTCTTGCAACAGCAACTACAGCAACTTACGGATACGATGGATAGGAAAATGGGGGAGAGTAGTAAGGCACTGCAAGAGGGAAGCAGAATGCAGTTTCGCGAGAGTAAGGAGTTGATTCAGGAAATCAATCGAGATGTAAATGAACAGATTCGATCAATTCAGGAAAGCGTAGGTTCAAAGCTTATGAATGTCCAGAAAAGCGTCTCTGAGGTGTCTGAAAGTTCAAAACAAGTATTTACCTTGGCAGAACAACTACAAAATCTTGAGAAGGTTTTGAAGCATCAAAAACAAAGGGGAAACTTAGGTGAAGCGAGTTTGCAGCTCGCCCTTGAGAATATTCTTGACGCTACATCGTTTGAAATGCAACATCAGTTTCCTGGCGGTGAGACAGTGGATGCTGTCGTGTATACAAAGGAAGGGATGATACCAGTTGATGCAAAATTTTCACTCGATAATTATCGGCGACTTGTTGATGAGCAAGATGAAGTCAGGAAAGCAGAACTTGAAAAAGAATTTAAAAATGATCTTAAGAAGCGTATTGATGAAACAGCTAAATACATTCGTCCTAAAGATGGTACGCTTCCGTTTGCGTTTATGTATATTCCAGCTGAGGCAATTTACTATGACCTCCTGGTCAACGAGGTTGGCTCTGTGAAGGTCAACACACGCTCTCTGATAGATTATGCATATAGAGACAAAAATGTAATTATCGTCTCACCAACGACATTTGCTGCCTATCTACAGTCAGTTCTGTATGGTTTTAGAGCCTTTAAAGTCGAAGAGGGTGCAAAGGAGATTCAAAAAAATGTAGAGAAACTTACTCGCCACATGAATGCATACGTTGAATATTTTGAAAAAATGGGAAATGCACTAGGAACAACTGTAAATCACTATAACTCAGCAACAAAAGAGCTTGGAAAAATTGATAAAGACGTCATTCGAATAACAGAGAGTGAAGGGATAGGTTTGGAACAGGGGCCGCTAGAGAAGCCGCTTAAAGTCGAGTAAAAGAAAACGCTTCAACGACTTGTGTCGCTGAAACGCTATAAATTTTTGCATCACAGAGGTTAGTAGTTTGCCCACTTTCCAGTAATAGTGACGCCGTCAGTTTCGTCGTGCAACACTTTTTTGACTCTGAACTGATTAAGCGGAATCGAGCTCAATGGGGTCGGTTGCGGCTCAAGCCCCATTACTTCAGCTGAGATGTAGTCACGTTTCTTTACTGGATGAGGTCGCATAAATGTAACACCAGTATTGACACCGTCCTGAAGATATATTTTGTACATTTGAAAGATCCTTCTTTTTTACACATCGCTCAACGCAATTCCTGAAAAACAGATTCATTACCACATCTGTTTGAGTGCTGTTATTATGATGTAAAAAATTGCTATGAACGTAATAATCAGCAGAACTGTTGCAAAGTTTGAGTAAATGAACTGGATTAAGTCAAGCATTTCCTTTTCCTTTCCCTTTTTTGGAACTGAATATCTTATAGCTTTGATAGGAATTTTTGTCAACGATGATTTTACATAGAAAGATCGTATGCAAAAATTTTGTCGGTAGTATACCTTTGGACAACTAAAATAGAGTACAACTATCTTGCAAAAAAAATACTCTGAAAATGACTTTTTCAGAGTAACATGCAGTGACTAGCTAGAAAGCTTTGCAACAACAACTGCATCATCAGATTCTAGAGTGCCCACATGTGCTCTTAGATGCGAATGAGAACCGAAATGTAGAGCAATTCTAATCATTGTGATGCGGACACTTTCATGTTGATTTTTTTGCATTGTAAACTGGATATCAGCTCTAGGTATTTCGAGTCCTGGTTCTAGATGAAAGCTGATGCATTCAGATTCAAGTGTGCAACTATGGTGCTCATAAAAGTTAAGCAATGTAACTGCATATTGGCTCCGTGAACGACCTGTCTGTTCGTGCTGTATGAAGAACATTGCTGAAACAAGTCTAAGAGAGCCTTCATAGTAGTCGCTGTACACGGATCTGTCTTTTGGAATTGTTTTTCCATCTAGTGGTGCAGTAATCTCAAAAGGGTCATTTAAAATAGAGACCATCTTTTTATTGTAGCCTCGAAACGGATGCCGTAGGTTGCGGGCATGTTTAGTTTGCACTTTTTTTACTGTTTGGATACCTTTACTTTTTACAAGTGTAAATTTACTAAGTTCGAAGATGTCAGACATTGCATATCCTTCCATTTGAAGATTCTGAGGAAAATATACCTTGACCGTTTACAAATTACAAGTTTCAAAAATTTTAAATAAAATAAAGCCCTGTAACTAGTATTTACAGGGTTGTTTACATATCAGATGTAACGTGTGTTGTGATTGTTTGTTAGTTCAGAGATGGTATTTCCACATTCGTCATTATGCAGTTGCCATCGTGTATTTTTCTGAAGCATTGAAGCAAGTCGAGACAAGTGGTTGGCTGGAACAGCTACTACTGGTTTGTACAGTTCTGTAAAGCTAAACTCGGCAACGCTCCTAAGGTATGTCAGCTGCCCAAATGCAATATTTGCTTGCAATAAGCTCTCATCCGAAACTGTTATTGTAACGGTGAGTCGACTATGGTCTGATGTAAACCAGCTACTTGGAAATATAGTTTTTGGCCCAATTAATCTAAAATCAGGGAGTTTTAAAATTATCAGTTGTTTTCCATGTCAACCTCCTTTACAAAAATCTAAGTAAAACATAGCATTGTATAGGTTGCCTGACAACGCTATTGCAAATATTAGTGTTTTCTTGTACTATAGCGCGCGTTACAACCAATCGAGCGAGCAAATGTGGCCAAGTATATTTGGACGTGTTCGAGCGAGTGAAGGGTGTATAAATACTATTTATATGGCAACAGAAAAATCTACAAAAAAAGATTTCGCAATAATCGAAACAGGCGGCAAACAATACATTGTTTCTGTTGGTGATGTTGTTGAAGTTGAACTGCTTGGTGAAATGGAAGATGGGGCGAAGGTTGAGTTCGACAAAGTACTCATGACTGATGATGGTACTAAAGCTGCAATCGGTACTCCATACCTAGAAGGCAAGAAGGTGACTGCTATATTCCAAGGGGTCAAAAAAGGTCCAAAGATTTCAATCATTCGCTACAAAGCAAAGAGTAATCGTGACCGAAAACTCGGACATCGACAGAAACACGCACAAGTGAAAATTGAATCTATCTAAAGGTTATGAAAAACTCCCGAAAGGGAGTTTTTCTTTGTATAAGTGTATCGCCACACAACAGAAAGCCCGGTCGCACGTATACGACCGAGTTAGTGGATCTACGGCTGTTTTGCCGCAATCTTATACTGAACTTCAAGATTTGTTTTGGTTTCAGTGTCTACTTCAAGATCCCACCAAGTAATTGCAGAGCCGCATTCGGCTGTTCTGGCATTGTCCTTGAAACATTTGCCAGCCTGAATGCTTTGTATTTTTGGAAAAAGAAATCTGATTGTACTTTGTATCGAGCTTTGACAGTATACATGTACAGCTCTGTACAGGATGATTATCTTCTTGATTTCATCCTGCGTCTTTTTGTTGGTTGTGATCGCGCTCATCACTCATTCCTTCTTTGTTGAATTTTGCGCCACCCTGTTAACTTCCGTCTAAAGAATAACTTTTTGTACTCATACGTCAATTTTCTTTTCTATTTGTAGTAGTGGTAGAATTTAAATATGAATCCAGAAAAACTGACCAAAAAATTTCACCCAACTGTGGAGAAAAGTACTGATGAAACTGATGTAGAGAATCCTCATGAAGCAGTTATTGCACTCATGAAACAGTTACGAACGATAGCTCTGGAACATGATGATTTTGAGGTTATGTCAGACTTCATGGATGCGATTGCAGATTTTGACACTGAACTTACTAATAAATATTTGAAGTCAGAGCTAATTCAGGTTCCTATGTATCATAGTCTTATAAGCAGTGGTATGGCAGAAGGGACTGAATTTGAAAACAAAATCGAGTCAGAAAAAAAATCTGCAATCGAAACAGATATCATCTCTTTTGTAAATAAAAAACTTTCAGAAATTATTAGTTAGTGTCTATTCTGGAGGGCGTTTTTGAGAGTCTCAGGATCAGCATATTCCAGCTCGCTGCCAGTAGAAAGGCCGCGGCCAAGTTGTGTGATGTTGATACTTTTTGCATCGGCAATTTCCTTAATAAGTGCTTCAACGTAACGTTCAGTATTTTCTCCATCGGGATTGACGGCAAAGCCTAAAATAATTTCTGCAAGCGAGCTGTGTTCGGCACGATGCTCTATTGTCGTTTTAAGTCCACCACTCCGAAGTTTTGGTGATGCATTTGTATTTAAAAGGGGGATAGTGCCTCCGAGTACGAAGTACATCCCATCATAGGTATTGCTCCTTTCGATTGCAACAATGTCGCTGTCACGCTCAACTACCATGAGTTTTGTGTGGTCACGGTTATGGTCACTACAAATTGAGCACTCAGTTGCGGGGCCTCCATTCTTAGAAAAAAACCTACGGCAACTTGTGCACTCTACTACTGAGTCTTGTAAATTAGCAATAAGTGAAGAAAGTTCATCAGTGTCACTTTTGGGTAGCGTCAGAATATGAAATGCAAAACGCCGTGCCTGCCGAGCTCCGATACCAGGAAATTTTTCAAAATATGAAATTATTTTGTCGAGGTTAGACATATGTTCTGATTAGAAGTCATCGTCTGCAGAGGCATTTGCTGCAGATTGGTGGTGTGTATCAAGATTAAGGAACCGAACATGTTGCCCGTCGAAGTACAGTTCACACGCGCCCACTGGACCGTTACGGTGTTTTTCAACCATTATCTCAGCAATGTTTGGCCGCTCTGACTCTTTGTTAATTTTGTCCTCTCGGTGAATGAACATAACCACATCGGCATCTTGCTCAATTGAACCTGAGTCACGAAGGTCAGAGAGTCGTGGTTTGCCGCCCCGTTGTTCAACTGCACGCGAAAGCTGTGAAAGCGCTAGTACTGGCACGTCAAGCTCGCGTGCAAGAAGTTTGAGTGAACGTGAAATTTCTGTTACTTGCTGTACCATTGAGTCACTAGCTTTTGCTCCTGTCGGATGCATCAGCTGAAGGTAATCAACAATGAGAAGATCAAGGCCATGTTCATTTTTAAGACGGCGAGCAGATGAGCGCATTTTTAGGATGTTTGTCCCCGGCTGGTCATCAATGTGAATTTGTGCGTTTGAGAGTCTTGCCATGGATGCCTGTACTGCCTCAAATTCTGCGTCTGTATTTAGTTTACCTGTACGGAGTTTCCATGAGTCTACTCCAGCGTCAGCAGCGAGCATACGGTCAACAAGCTGTTGGTCACTCATTTCGAGTGAAAAGATACCCACAGAAGCACCAAACTCAAGCGCTGCATTTCGAGCAAGGTCTAGGGCAAATGTGGTCTTTCCCATGGAAGGTCGAGCGGCAAGAATAATTAAGTCAGACTTTTGAAAGCCAGCAAGAATATTGTCGAGTGAATGGAATCCCGTCGGGACACCACGTTTCTCATTTTGGTTTGCACTTAGGTATTCAAATCGTTCCCAGGCTTCCGTCAGCGAACTTCCAATTGTCTTAAATTTTTGTGTGACTATTGCGTTAGTGACGTTGTACACTTTCTTCTCTGCTTGGTCGAGCACCTCATCAATGTTTTCTGGGTCTGAAAAACCAAGTTCTGCAATATCGTCTGCAGCATTGATGAGCCCACGCAATATAGCTTTGGACTGCACAAGTTCTGCATAGTACTGAGAGTTTCCAGCTGCAGGTACTGTTTCAATTAGTTCCGTAATGTATGTTGCACCACCTACTCTGTCGAGTTGCTCGTTTATTTTAAGTCGTGTTGTTACAGAAAGTAAGTCAATAGGGTCACCCTTGGTAAAAACCTCCATTATTGAGGCATAGATTTGTCGATGCTTATCAGCAAAAAAACTCTCAGGATATACTGACACTGAGATGTCGTGCATTACCTCAGGTTTTAGGAGTATTGCTCCGATCAGTGCTTTTTCTGCATCAATGTTGTGAGGTGGAGTGCGTAAATGCTTACTCATCGATGGTGGGTTTTGTGCCATAGTCAGGCTATTTTACCACGATTTTGAAATTCCAGTTTACTTTGAATTTTGGGGATTATGTGTGTATATTGTTGTTATCCATCCTAAAGGAGAAAGTTATGGGATTGAATGTTCTTTTGCCGCGTCGCTTAATTTTTCGCCTCGGCATAGCTGAGGGAAGGTATCAGTATGTGCTGTATCAAGCCAGAGATGGACAGTTAGTATGTGGCAATTTTTGCCGGACTACGGTGGGATGTTTTTTGATTTACTGGGTATGCTTTACACTTATTAGTGTATAAGCCTGAAAGTGTTTTGTTTACGTTCGCTTATATACTGTCATCCATCGCAGTGGTTACTTTTTTTGCTGCAGTGTATGATCGCGAGCCTCTGTCCAAAGAACAATTTTGTCGACTCATGCAGTCATAAAAAGCCGACTCGCACGCAAGCTTACGAGTCAACAAAGGCGTCACTTTGACGCCTTTTTATACTTTCGTAATCTTTGGACCTGCCTGGCTATCTTCTATGGCGTATCCTTGCACAAGTAGCGTGTCACGTAGCCGGTCTGCTTCTGACCAGTTTTGTGCCATACGCGCTGCTTCACGTTCGTCAATCATTTTTTGGATGTCACCGGGCAGCTCCATAAGTGTTACATGGCCGAGTTCGATACGTCCCTCTTCGGGTGTTTTAGAGAGACCTATGGCAAGCACATTATCAAATTCTATAATGGTCATTCGCTTGTCTCCGTTTGGCACAGAATCATCTTTTAGTAAATCCCACATGATGCTGATTGCTTTTGGTGTATCAAGGTCATCATTTATAGCAGTAACAAAAGCTTTGTGGTACTTTTCGCTGAGTTGGCCACGCTCTGTTGACCACTCTTCATACATAAGACGCTTAAGTCGTGTGAGTGCTTGTTTGGAAGCAGTAAGTGCTTCCATGTTCATGTCGACTTGTGAACGATAGTGTGCGGTCAAAAGCCAGTATCTGTAATCTTCGCCTATAATACCTTGCTCATGTAATTCTGGCAGATTAATAGTATTACCACCTGACTTTGCAATTTTTTGCGAATCGAGTTGTACATGTTCACTGTGCATCCAGTACTTAGAGAATTGTTTTCCTGTTGCGCTTTCGCATTGTGCTATTTCACCATTGTGATGTGTTGCAATGTTGTCGACGCCTCCTGTATGGATGTCAATTTGCTTCCCTAATGTTGCAAATGCCATTGCTGAACACTCAATGTGCCAACCTGGAAATCCTTTGCCCCACTTGCTGTCCCATCCAAGTTCGCCATTTTTCCATACCGCAAAGTCTGCAGGGTGTTTCTTTTCAGTGTTTACTTCAACTCGTGCTCCACTTCTAAGTCCTTCGATATCAATGTTGCCTAGACGTCCATAGGTAGGGAATTTAGATATGTCAAAATAGACACCATCACTTGTGGTATATGTGTAACCTTTTTCTTCAAGCGTTTCGATAAGTTTGATTTGTTCGCGTACATAGTCACTCGCACGTGCCCATTGCGTCGGTGGAAGTATATTGAGGGATTCAATGTCCTTTTTAAATGCAATGATGTATCTGTCTGAAAGAAGTCGCATATTTTCAATCGTGATATCCATATTTTCACGACGAAGGCCTTTCATCATCTTGTCTTCACCACTGTCTGCATCTGATGTGAGTTGTCCAAAATCTGTAAGGTTAATAGTGTGATTGACTGAGTACCCATTGTATTCAAGTGTACGCTTTAGTGTGTCAGCAAATACATACGCTCGAAGATTTCCGATGTGTGCATAGTCATACACTGTAGGGCCACAAGAATAGAGAAGAACTTCTTTTTTCGAGAGGGGCTCAAAAATTTCTAGTTTTCTACTCTCTGTGTTAAATAAAGTAATTGGTGGGTATTCTGCGGTAGTGTCGTCAAATTTAAATAAGCCAAACATATATAGTGTCATTATTCTAGCAAAAATACTGCACGGAAGCTAAACAATCTGTGAAGTGAGTCGCTCTAAATCCACCTTTTGTACTTAAAGAAAGCAAAGAAACTAATCGAGACCACTGCCATAATTGCAACGATAATCCAGAAGTCGCCCTTTCCACCCACGATTGGTGTTGCTTGTGTGTTCATCCCGAACATTGAGGTGAAAAGTGTGAGAGGGAAGGTAATGAATGCCAAAATCGTAAATATTTTCATAATCTCATTTTGTTTGGTAGAAAGAAGCGCTGTATTAGCGTCACGCAAGTCCTGGTGGAGACTCATGAGTGCATAAATATGTCGCGTGAGACTACGGTAGTGATGTTCTAATTCCTCAATACGATCAGCACTTTTCGGAGTGAATGCAGTAATCATTGCAGAGTGTAACTGAGTAAGCGCATTTTCGTGTGCACCAATTGTTTGTCGAAACGAAATAAGTCTTCTACTCATATGAGAAAGTTCAAATACCATTTCTTTTTCATGTTCATTAAAAATCTCTTCCTCAATATCTTTTAGTTTGGATTCGATATAATCCAATTTTGCATACATTGCATCGTACAAAAAATTGAGCATCGTTACAAATAGTGTCTCAGTCGATGCCATTTTTTTAGAATTGCTTGTCAGCATACAAAGAACTTCATATTCTTTGCCAAAGCGGTGGATGGCTTCAATGTCCTCAAACCTAATAGTAACGAGATGTTTCTTTGTAACAAGAAATTTTATTTCGTGTGGGTGATTGATATCCGTACGTTTAACAATTGGGAAATCTAGTGTGATTTTAAGAAAACCTTTTTTTGCATGTACTTCAGTTTTAGGTGTCATCACGGCAAGATCGTTGGCAAATTCAGGAGGTATATTGCATTCCACTATAAGCTCTCGAATCTCTTCGAGGGTTGGCTGTATGACATCAAGCCAGGTGATGTTGTTGTGTGTATAGCGATTAATCATGTCTATGTATATCTTAGTTAATAGTACCATGCTCTTTTTTTGCGAACGCGTATTGGTGTGCAATAATAGTGAACATGAATCAAGAAGAAAATCAGCACAATAGAGGGCAGGCAAATAGAAATAATTTTCTAGGTGCAGGATTGGCGTTGCTGCTTGCCACTGCTGCATTTTTCTCCGGACTGCACATCGGTTTTGACCAGACAAATGGCACACGTCTCGAAGCTGGCCTTTTTTCACTTTTTGCAAAAACACCTGAAGCATCTGAAGATGTTGATATGAGTGAGTTCTGGCGTGTATGGGATCTTCTTGAAAACAAATATGTGACCTCAACAACCTCAGACGCACTTACAGATGAAGACAAAATGCAGGGGGCTATTTCAGGATTGGTAAAAAGTTATGGTGATCCGTATACAGTGTATCTCCCTCCAGTTGACGCCAACATGCTCGAAGAAGATATTTCTGGCAATTTCAGTGGTGTTGGAATGGAAGTCGGAATGCTCAAAGGGGCAATTACTGTCATTTCGCCACTCCCAGACACTCCAGCAGATAGGGCGGGTATTATTGCACAAGATGTTTTGGTTAAAATTGATGGTGTTACTACGGATGGAATGAGTGTTGATGCGGCGGTGGGACTCATTCGAGGTGAGAAGGATACTGAAGTTGTACTGACTGTGTATCGTGTTGGAGAAACTGAGTTTCTTACTATCCCAATTGTCCGAGATAACATATCTATTCCTACAGTTAAGACTAAGGTTGAAGGAGATATTTTTGTCATTGAACTCTATAGTTTTAATGCCCTCGCAGAAATGAAAGTGCAGCAGGCTTTACGTGAGTACATTGCAAGTGGAAAAGAAAAACTTATCTTAGATTTGCGTGGCAATCCTGGGGGGTACCTGCAGAGTGCAATTAGTATTGCGTCGTTCTTTGTACCTATCGGTGAACCTGTGGTAAGAGAAGGTTTTGGGGATGAGCGGGGTGAAGAAGTCTATCGAAGTACTGGTAAAACGCTAAAGGGTTATGCTCCTAAAGAAATGGTCGTGCTCGTTGATGGTGGTTCAGCGTCAGCGTCTGAGATTCTTGGGGGTGCTTTACAAGAACATAACATAGCCAAACTTATTGGTTCACAAACCTTTGGAAAGGGTTCTGTTCAGGAACTCATCAATTTACCAAGCGGGTCTTCACTCAAAGTCACTATCGCACGTTGGTTTACTCCAAATGGTGTGTCAATTTCAGAGGGTGGACTTACACCTGACATCATAATTGACAGAACTCCGCAGCAACGTATTGCCGAAATTGATCCACAGTTTGATGCGGCTGTCCGCTATCTTCATGGAGAGGAAGTGATGAGTAGTACAACTACAAGTAGTATCGAATAGAAGAGCTTCTACAGACTAAAAAAACACCAGTATATGTGTTATAGTAGCGCCTATATTGTTATTAATGAATACGAGTATGAAAGTAATTTTACTGCAAGACGTTGCAAAAATAGGGCGACGATTTGATATCGCAAATGTGCAGGATGGATATGCGCTTAATAAGCTTATACCGCAAAGATTGGCAAAACCAGCTACACCAGAAAACTTAAAGAGTATTGAGGCGCATGCGAGGAAGACTCAGGATGTGCGTGATAAGCAGCAGACTGCATTTGAGGAGGCACTTGTTGAACTCGATGGTAAAACTATCGAAGTGGCTGTTGAGGCAAACGAAGAGGGGAGAATGTTTCAGTCTTTAAAAGTTGAAACAATCATTGCTGCCGTGACTTCTGATACTTCAATCAAATTGTCTGAAGCAAACCTCCATATTCCTACTCCAATAAAGGAGATTGGAGTACATACAGTTGCTCTGGTTTCAGGAGATTCGCGTGGTGATCTGTCACTAAATCTAGTAGCTAAAAAGTAGTATATGAATAAAGCGAGTATTGAACAAATTATACTACTGTTAGTCGTTTGTGGGATATTGGTAGTCCTGTTGGCTATGTGGCTACAAAAAGAGTCAAGTGATTCTCAATTGCTTTTGACTGATGAGGCAACATTGGCTGAGATCGATGGGCCACTTTCAACGGAAGCGCTTGAACAAATTAAAAGTGATAAGGAGGTAGCAATAACAAATACTATGAATCCAAAAGCAACCATTACTACAAATTATGGCGTTATCGAAATTGAGTTGTATTCAGACTTGATGCCTATTACAGCTGGGAACTTTGTAAAGTTAGCCGAAGAAGGTTTTTATGACGGAACAAAATTTCACCGAATTATTGACGGCTTCATGATTCAAGGGGGTGATCCAAATTCAAAGGGTGACGACGCTGGAAGTTATGGTACTGGCGGGCCGGGCTATGCGATTGCCGATGAGCATGTTGCTGACCCAAAGCTAAGTAACGTGCGAGGCACCATCTCAATGGCGAATAGTGGACCAAATTCAGGTGGAAGTCAGTTTTTCATCAACACTACTGACAACAGTAATCTTGATTTTGATAAACAGCCACTTACTTCAAAGCATCCAGTCTTCGGGCGAGTGGTTGCAGGTATGGATGTGATGGACGCAATCTCTAGCGTTGCGACTGGTCCTCGCGACTTACCAGTCGATCCTGTTGTAGTTGAATCCGTAGTAATCATCAAAGGCTAGGACACCTAGTAAGATAAAATATAGTAAAAAGCGCTTCCAGATGGAAGCGCTTTTCTATTGGAGCCCAATTTAGGCAATTACCACATCTACTGCTTTCTTACTCACTACTTGACCGTTAAAACGTATCTTTCGTGTGCTTCGAAAAGCAACCTTACCTTCGCATGCTGCGAATAGTGTGTGATCCTTTCCAACTTTTACATTTTTGCCTGCTTCGATTTTCGTCCCTCGTTGTCGAACAATGATTTGTCCAGTTTTCACTGGTTGACCATCAGCTCTTTTGACGCCAAGATATTTTGGTTGTGAATCGCGCAGGTTTTTGGCTGTTCCGCCGGCTTTCTTTGTTGACATACGATTACGTTATAATGATTGGAATTAACGGCGCAAGTATACAAGAAATGTACCAAAAACTCAAGCATATAGTAGAAGACGACTTATTTTTTTACACAACACTCATTGTCCTTGTTGGGGCCGTTTCATTTGGTCTTGGGAGGTATTCTGTTCCTTCAGTATCTAAAAGTGGTCTACAGCCGAATATATCCTTACAGCAAGTTGCAAATGTACAGTCTTCATCGTCAGAAGAGGGGACGCAGAAGCTGCTTGTTGGTTCAAAAAATGGCACAAAATACCATCTACTCACATGTGGAGGTGCCTCTCAGATAAAAGAAGAAAACAAAGTATTTTTCAGTTCTAAGGAAGAAGCGTTGTCAAAGGGTTATTCTCCCGCAGCAAATTGTAAAGGTATTTAATACTGTTGAGGTGTTGTAGCCTAGTGCTGTATCCAAACATTGATTGGCATATGAATACAATATATACATAAGTAAAACACGCACAACCAGATTGGGCTAGTGCGTGTTGAATATACATTACGGCATGAAAAATACTTCAATCAAAGGTACTTCGGTCACTTCACCAGAAACCAATTTTTGAGCAACAGCAAGGATACTTGCGGGGCAGCGGTTGCTTGTGAACCACTCCGTCTGCGTCTTTTGCGACTCAAACATTGCAGTGTTAAACGTGCCCGTTTCCTTGTCAAACGATTGCGCAAGGTTTGCGTAGTGGTAGTAGAAGGGGTGTGTATTCGTAATGGCTTCGTAACCATTGTCTGGGAAGCCCACAGCAACGATATCTTCATTTATGAGTAGTTGGGGTAGTTTTTTGAGGAAATCATCTTTGTTCTTGTAGGATGTCCATGTCTTCACACCCGGTTGACCGGTGTGCTGCTTGCTAGAAAACGCAACATTGTATCCCATGTTCTTTCTCCTTGGTTTAGCCCCTAATGATTTATATCAAAATATCAGTATCTGTCAATATTTATTAAATTCTTTAACCTCTAAGTCTTGGAGTTTTTAATATTAGAATCATTTAGCTCCGGTATCGTCGGTCGGTGCAGTAGTCACTACATAGTGACTACTATTATTCTCGATTTTCTTTAACAATAAAATTAGGATTTGTATTAGAATGTTAGTGAAACAGAAGTGTCTGCTATACTTCCTAAGTGAAAAAAAGAGACAATAAGTTGGCAATAGTTTTGTCCGGAGGTGGGATGAGATGTGCACATGGAGCGGGCTTGCTCTATGGTCTAGGAACAAAGCTTCCTCACATTAAACCCGACATTATTATTGCAGCATCTGGAGCGGCCGGAGCAGCTACCTACTATTTAACCGGTCAATGTAGTGAAATTAAGGAAGTTTGGACAAAAATCCTCCCAAAAAATAAGAATTTTCTTTCGTTTCTTAGGATTCCATTTATGGATGTTGACTATTTGATTGATGATGTTTTGCATACAATGGTGCCACTAGATGTAGAAAAATTGAAAAATGTTGTCACTGATTATTTTTTGCCAGTTCGGAGTATACATTCTGGTAAACTCTCATACTTAGGAAACAGTCACAGTTTTGCAGCGTATGAATGCCTGCGCGCCGCCAAGGCAATTCCAGTGGTGTACAACAAGAATGTCACGCTAAATCATGATAATTATATTGATGGTTTTGTTGGAGTGTCAACAATAACGTTAATACAAAAAGCGGTTGAAGAGGGGGCAACGAAAATTCTCGTTATTAGAGATAATACAAATAGAGATCAAGTACAATGGTTTTTTACATTTATTTTATTCCGTTTCTTTCTAAAGAAAAAGATTGTTGCTTGTATTAAACGAGACAAAAAAGCTGAAGCTAAATATCTGGTTCCAGCATTCATAGAATTAAAAACAATAGATTTTAGCCCGAGTGACGTCAGTTTGTTTGATAATAGTTACAACGTAATGTCTAGATCGTTCATGTCTGGTGAATCTAAAATACATCCTGAAGCTGAGGTTTGGAAATTTATCAATAGAGTATAGTGCAGACTTCGTTGAAAGCAATAATGTAAGTGTTGTATATTGCGGGTTACGCGGCAATTTCTTTAGAAATCCTTACCACTCAATTTTTTTTATGTACTGTTTCTTAAGGTACGAATTTGTTTTACTAAAATGCTTGCAGCCAAAAAAGCCACTGTGTGCGGAAAAAGGAGAAGGGTGTGCGGCGGTAAGAACGAGATGTTTTGTCGTGTCTATGTTTTTACCTTTCGCTTCTGCATATTTGCCCCAGAGTAAAAAGACAACGTTTTCTTTTTCATCGGATATTTTTTGGATGACTGCATCTGTAAATGTTTTCCACCCAAGCCCCTGATGTGAACCAGGGCTACCCTTTTTAACAGTAAGTGTCGCGTTTAGGAGGAGTACCCCTTGATCAGCCCAATGTTCAAGGTTCCCAGAAAAGGGTATGTCAGTTCCAATGTCATCTTTGATTTCTTTATAAATATTTTTTAGTGATGGTGGGACGCGTATGCCGTCTTGGACTGAAAATGCAAGACCGTGTGCTTGATGATCGCCATGATAGGGGTCTTGTCCCAAAATCACCACTCTTACATCGTCAAAGGGGCAATGCTCGAAAGTGCTAAATATGAGTTCCAGAGGAGGGAAGACAGTATCTGTGCGGTATGCGTTTTTAACATCTTCAAAAAGTTTTATAAAATAGGGTTTTGTAAACTCCTCTTTGAGTGCCTCTTCCCATGATTGATTAATCTTAAATGGCATATTTTGAGTATTGTAGCAAAGGTTTGTAGCCTCCTCAAAATCTTTTGGCATTTTATAATCCTTATTTTGTTAAAACACTGAACGAACCATATTGCAAAATAGTGTACTGTCAAACATACTGTCTATATTCATGTTTGTAGTTTGCCACATGATAGAATTAATAGACATGATAGTACTTGATGTCGAAGCTTCAGGAACAGAGGCTCATATTCATTCACTTGTCGCAATAGGGGCAGTAGATTTTGATAATCCAGAAAATCGCTTTTATAAAGAGTGTCACATTTGGGAGGGTGCACATATTATGGATGGTGCACTGGAAGTGAACGGTTTTACTGAAAATGAAATTACTGACCCGAAAAAACAAACTGAAGGAGAGATAGTGCAAGAATTCATCGAGTGGTCAAAAGGTTTACGGGACCGAACACTTGTAGGACAAAATGTTTCTTTTGATCGAGATTTCATGCGTGCTGCAGCAGGTCGTGCGGGACTTAACTGGAATTTTGCGTATCGTTCCATCGATACACACTCACTTTGTTTCATGCATATCATTAAAAGCGGCAAAGAACCTCCGATTGATATTGAGCATCGGCATTCGTCACTGAGTTTGGATGCAATATTGCAATATTGTGGTATTCCTGAAGAACCTCATCCTCATATTGCTTTGACCGGAGCGCTTTGCCATGCAGAAGTTACTTCGCGTATTTTGTTTGATAAAAAATTACTTCCAGAATTTAAGCAATATGAAATTCCGTGGCTCTAAATTAATAAATTGGGCTATTGCAGATTTGCTGTTTTTAGTACACGGGATAGTTATACTTGTACTATTGTTTTCTTGGTTTTACCCACCTTTGTTATATGTACATGGCGTCATGATTATGCTCACACTACTTTCCTGGCTGCTTACAGGAGCGTGTGTTTTGGCAGTTTGGGAATTTAACTTTAGGAAAAAAGCGAAACCTGCTTTGCAGCACAAAGATGAATATGCCTACATGCACCATTATTTAAGTATTTTTATTTCCAAACCACCTAGTGTTTCTTTTATGAAAAAATGCGGGTATGTGTACTTGTACAGCTCACTTTTTTTGTGGACGTTAGATATCTTAAACGATTTCAATGGAGTGGGATAAGTATTCAATTTCAAGACAAGTGCAGTGATACAATAGGCGTATTATGGTACGAAATATCTTAGGCAGAAAGAAAAAAGAAAAAGTAGTTGAGAATTGTAGAGTAGTGACAGAGTTGCTGGATACAGATGGCGATGCTATTGAGTCGTGGCGTGTATTTCGTATTATGTCGGAATTTGTAATGGGATTTGAGCTCCTTCGAAAATATGGCTTAGCTGCAACAATTTTTGGTAGTGCACGTTCAAAGCCTGGTGATCCGTACTACAAACAAGCCGAAGAACTTTCAGCAAAACTTGCAAAAAAAGGCTTTGCGATTGTCACAGGTGGCGGTGGCGGCATCATGGAGGCTGCTAATGTTGGAGGGTTTAAGGTTGGAGGAAAGTCTGTGGGTTTAAATATTGAACTTCCATTTGAACAAAAACTTAATCCGTACACAACTGAGTCTCTCAACTTCGATTTCTTTTTTTCACGTAAAGTGATGCTCGCTTTTGCTTCTGAGGTGTACATATATTTCCCAGGTGGATTTGGCACTATGGATGAATTTTTTGAACTGCTTACTTTGATTCAAACTAAGAAAATTGAAAAAATTCCTATTGTGCTATATGGAAAAGAGTATTGGGAGCCTCTTGTTACGTTTTTTGAAAATACAATGCTTAAAGAATATAAAACCATTAGCAAAGACGATCTCGATTTATTCCATGTAGTTGATACGGTAGATGAAGCATATAAGTATATATTGAAAAATGTAAGTGTTAAGAATTCTAAGCAGCTTTAAGTATGGGTGCATACAAACAAAGACTGGATACTTTCAGTGCGGGAAATTTGCCGACGCTTGATGAAGTGGTGCTTGGTGCTCTCGATTTATTTTGTGATACCACAGTTCCCGAAATTGATTTTTCACGCTTTAAAAGACCTCTGGTAGTCGGCAGTGGTAATGCTGCAGTGACAGGGAGACTACTTTTTGCTGGTGTTGATGCAGTTTTCGCTGATGAATCTTCGTATATTGAAAAGTTAGATGCAGTGGGTGACATTGATGGTGCGGTGCTTATTTCTTCTTCGGGTTCTAAACACGCACTTCCTATTGCTGCCGAGTTAAAACGAAGAAATGTTGATACTGTTTTGTGTACCAATAATGCAGATGCACCTGCAAAGAGCATGATTTCATCTGACAAAATTTTTGTTTTCCCGAAGAATAGAGAGCCATATACGTATAATACTTCAACATATATGGGTATGATTCTTTCAAAAACAAAAGAAGATCCAGAAAGTATCCTGTCTTTTATTGAAGACTATGTAGCGCCCATAGTGCCGACTAGTTTGACTGACCACGGCGCATATTACTTTATATTCCCAGAGCACTACAATGAAATGAGAGAAATGATTGCAACTAAATTCAATGAACTTTTTGGGCCGCAGGTTATGGGTAGAATTTTTACAGCTGAACAAACAAAGCATGCTAAGACAGTCGTTCCGATGGAAGGGGAGTTGTTTGTAAGTTTTGGAGAAGAAAATACAATGTTTGGTGAACCTGAAAACAGAATTGACATCCCGCTTCCTGATCGTGCAAATTATGCAGCAATGATGGCAATTAGTTACTATGTTGTTGGCTGTCTCCAAAAACAACTTCCTCCATATTATATGAATAGAATAAGTGGATATGTAAAAGAAACATCACAGATATTTGGAAGTACGATTAATATAATTGTTGAGTAGAATTTCTATGGAACCAGGTTATCCAAAAGTACAAATTGTCGACGAGAATGACAACGTCATAGGTTCAGAATATTTATTTGATGCAATTAAAATGAATGCAATTCGACGTGCTTCACGTATTTTTGTGTTCGACGCAGATGGCAATTTTCTTATTCAAAAGCGTAGCGCAAGCGTAATAAAACCACTCTTATTTGATCAGTCTGTAGGTGGTCATGTTGATGAAGGTGAGACCTATTATGATGCTGCAGTTAGGGAAATGAAAGAAGAAATAGGACTGGAAAATTGTGAACTAAAAGAAATTGTTACCTCCTACAAAACTTTGGATTTTTTTAATACAATTTACACGACACAGGTTGATGTGAGTACTGAAATAAAATTTGATTCAGATGAAATTGATTGTGTTTCTTGGCTACCGTCTGAAGAAGTAGATTCGTTGGTTACTGAAACTCCTGAACTCTGCACCAAAGGCTTTGTCCAGATATGGAAGGAATTTCGAGGTATAATGGTTAAATAAATTTATGAGTTACGTACTTTTTGACATTGGGGGAACTAACACACGAGTGGCAGTTTCTGAGGATTTAAAGACTTTTTCAGAGCCAGTAAAATTTAAAACACCGAAGCATTTCAAAGAAGGGATTGAAGAAATTGTTAAAGCAGCCAAAAGCCTTACAGATGAACCAATTCGAGGCTGCGCTGGAGGTATGAGAGGGACACTGAATCACGATAGATTAGAGTTAGCTCATGACGACAAGTTGTCGGGCTGGGTTGAGCAACCACTTGTTGAAACTTTGAAGAAAAAACTTAAAACTGAAGTATATATGGAAAATGATGCAGCTACTGCAGGTCTTGGTGAGTCACATTTTGGAGCAGGTGTCGGGCATGAGATTGTTGTGTACCACACAGTAAGTACTGGTGTAGGTGGTGCAAAAATTGAAAATGGAGTCATTGATGATTACCGTGATGGTTTTGAACCTGGACATCAAATACTTGATATTGACCAAACTGTTCTTGGTGATGAAATTGAGCCGACACTCCAAAACCTTGTGTCAGGTGATGCTCTTGAAGCTCGAATGGGAGTAAAGCCGTATGATATTGATCAGACTGATGCTATATGGAATCAACTGGCTGAATATCTTGCGTTCGGGCTTCGTAATACAATTTTATACTGGTCACCAGATGTAATTGTGCTAGGTGGTTCTATGATAGTGGGCAATCCCCGAATACTGCTTGACGACATCATCAAGCATACGAATATAGTGTTGGGTGAAGATATATCATGTCCACTTATTTTGGATGCAACTCTAGGAGATGATGGTGGTCTCTACGGAGCTATGGCGATATTGAGTCAAAGAGTGTAACTAGCCTAGTTCCATTTCTTGTGCAGAAATTAGTTTTTGTTAAACTGTATACACAAAATGAATATCCTTTCACAAAAAATAATTCCAATACTTTGTGCCCTGATTCTCATGTTGTCTCTTTGCATACATACAGTTCAGGTAAATCATGAGCACTATGGAGCGTCTGCTCAGTCCACTGTTCTTACACACAGTCATGCTCAAATCGGATCAATGGCTGCGTCTGATGCACACAGTCATGCGACTCAGAGTGCTTCACTAGCATCAATTGGTGAAAAGATGCACATGGCAGACAAAAAACTGATACTCTTTATCTTGGGGGCGTCACTATTCTTCTTTTCTTTGCAATTTAGACAGTGGGATGTGTACACACGATTGCAAAAAATTATCTATACGAAGATATCTTTTTTGCAAAAACGGCTTTGTACTATTTTATATTCATATATCAGGCACATATATTCACTAGGAATTCTTAACCCGAAATTGTACTAAATTTTTAATAGTGATTTTTCCCCAACTAAGCTTTAAGTAGTTTTGCTGTATTTTCAATGGTAGCGAACAGTTAAAGAGAGTAATTAGCTGCACGCTGTCACTGATGACAGTATAACGAAACCGTCTAAAGGAGACGAAAATGAAAATACGAGTTCTTTTTCTTGCGTTGTTCGCAGTGATTGTGCTGCCGACAGCGTCATTCGCCATGGCTCATAGTTATGGTGTTGCCGAAAATCTTGCTGCGTTTGGGGTTCCGATGTCTATCGGTCTCAAAATTGGCATCATTGTTGACAATCTCATGCATTTCCTCGAACACATTGTGTTGACGACTCAGGTCTTTATGCAGGACCCGTTGTCAGCACTTATGGTGCTCGACGGTATCGGTGAGGCATGCTTCTCACTGGTTCCGCCGGCTTCGCATGCATTTTTCGCAACAGGGATTTCAGCTCTTGTGACAACTCTCGTCACGTACGCAGTGTCCGCACTTGCGATTCTTGCCATGTTCAGCCGCCTGGCACGTATGGTCAAGGTCACGACGCGTCAGCACACGCCTAGCTTCGGCTAATCAGCCGAGCTCACAAAACAGGGAAGGGGCCTCCAGGCCCCTTCCTTATTAATACAAATCTATGACAAACAAAGCTATACAGCACATAGGCAGTAAGATGGATAATTGGGTGCATTACAAAACACGTAATCCCCGGCCACTAGATGGTTATCTCATCGAAGGATTTTATGCTGATTTTTTTAAAATGGAGTACGAAGGTGAAGTGTGTACAATGGGCCGATTTTATTTAGCTGGAGATGAGCTATATCGTGCATGGGGTTTCGAAAGCGATGAGCATTGCAGCTTTAATGCTGTCGCATTAAAAGATGGCTCTTTTACTCAGTCCATTCCAGGGTGCCCTGATGTACACTTTGAGCCAGGGGAGGGAAGTGAGGGTATTATTGTCGTTAATACACAAAACGAAAGTTTTTTTAACCACGTAACTGTAACATCAAAAATATGAGATATGTATTTAATCTACAGGGACTCACCTGTAAAAACTGTGTTGCAACTGTGAAAGATTTATTAAGTGCTTCATATAAAGATGTCGATGTTACGTTACTGCCACCACGGGTGTATATTGCTTCTGATGCTGGACTGGTTACTATTGATGATATTAATTTGCTATTGAAAGAGACGAAGTATCGGGCTCTGGATGACAGCCTCTTTCAGAGAGTTTATGGAAAAATAAAACTTTTTTTGCCATTTCTTTGTATCATAGCCATTGTGACTATATTTGCATATATTCATGCACGTATTTTTGGTTTTAACTTATTTAATTTTGGGCACTATTTTATGGCAGGGTATTTTCTTATATTTGGGATGCTTAAAATAGTAAACTGGCCAAAATTTGTTCAGTCATACAAATCTTACGACACCCTAGCTTCTCGTTTTCCAAAGTATGCACAAATCTATCCTGGCATTGAATTTTCTTTGGGTGTACTAATGTACTTCTGGATAGGGTTTGTTACTGTAAATATTCTTGTAACTTTATTGATGCTCCAAAAAGCACATGCTGTATTTCTTAAGTTGCGCTCGGGGGAAGCTGTGCGGTGTGCCTGTTTAGGTGGATTTTTTAATATTCCAGTAACTTGGATAACTTTCTTCGAAGATTTCCTTATGGCACTTATGGCAATTTGGATGATTATTGAATTTTCTTGATTACATACCTTAAGGAGGTATACTAAAAGTTACTTACAAGTAATTTAAATACTATTATGGGCTGGATTGGATTTGTTGTTCTTGCTGTTGTCGTCCTATCGTTTTTGCGAGAGGTAAAGCATTATGAACGAGGTGTAGTACTCACTATGGGTAAATTTACTGGTGTTCGTGAACCAGGTTGGAGCATAATCGTTCCAATATTTCAAAAGATGTCAAAAGTTGATATACGTGTAAAAGCTGTAGATGTTCCAGATCAGAAGGTTATAACTCGTGACAATGTTTCAGCGAGTATCAATGCTGTAATTTATTATCGAGTTTCTGATGCAGCAAAGGCAATTTTGGACGTTGAAAATTTCCGTTTTGCTGTCTCACAGCTTGCACAAACAACGATGCGTAATATAGTTGGGGGAGCTGAGCTTGATGAGGTATTGTCACAGCGCGAAAAGCTTTCTGAGCGCATACAGTTAATTGTAGATAAAGAAACTGATGGGTGGGGCATACGCGTTGAAAATGTAGAGCTTAAGGATTTCTTTTTGCCAGAAGATATGGAGCGTACAATAGGTAAGCAGGCTGAAGCTGAACGTGAACGTCGTTCAGTCATTATTAAAGCAGAAGGGGAGGTTGCAGCTGCAGAAAATATGGCAAAAGCAGCATCAATGCTCTCAGCTTCTCCTGGGGCACTACATCTTCGAACATTGCAGTCATTAAACGATTTGTCGTCAGATCAATCTAATACTGTTGTATTTGCATTGCCGATCGAGGTATTGAGGGCTGTTGAGTCCACTAAAGACTTTTTGGACATGACAATTAAAAATGACTCAAAAGACCAGATCTAGCTATATTGTCAAACTCAATAATGCTATAAAAACGGCTTTATATAGCCGTTTTTTAGACTGTAGCGTAAGGTATATCATTGACAAAATCTATAAATATGCTATAGTAATATAAATCCGTTAGTCATGCTATGATTGTGCGGTTGTCTGGTTCGCCGGACATTTGTTAGATAAGACACTTGGCTTATTATATCCACTGTAATCTCAGCAATTATTGCTGTAACAGGAGCAGCGACAGTAGAAAATACTCAAACTGCCTACGGACAAATAGTAACGAATGTGGACACTGAGACGAAGGTGGTGATGATTGATACTGAAGCAGTAGTACGAGAGTACTTCAGCGACATTCCAGTCATGGTTCAGGTCGCACGATGTGAATCAACCTTCCGACATACACTAGCTGATGGTTCTGTTCTTCGAGGACATGTTGATAATCGAGACGTAGGAGTGATGCAGATTAACACCTATTACCATGGTGAGACTGCAGAACAACTAGGACTCGACCTTGAAGATATAGAAGATAATATGGCATATGCCCGAGACCTCTATGAGCGTCAAGGAACACAGCCATGGAGTGCATCAGCGCCATGTTGGAGTCGGACCCTTGCGTCTCTCTAACATATCTCCACCCACAAACAAAAAACACCCAATGGGTGTTTTTTGTTTGTGTACAGAAAGTACTTATTTACTCTTGAGTAGGTCGTCGATGGAGTACTTGCCTGAACCAACTGTTACTAAGTAAATGCTTGCAACTAGGAGTAGGAGTGCATATTCATACCCACCATCAGCACCGTAGCCGCCGAGCCATCCACCCTCGACACCAAAGTGTACATAATAGATTGCTCCAAGCATTATGGCAATATTTGCTTTCGAAACCCAGTGTGTGAGAAAGCCAAGCATTATCGCTAGTCCACCTAACAACTCTCCGTATGATACAAGATATGCGAACAAATTTGCTGCTGGAATACCATAATTTGCAAAGAAATCTGTAACATTCTCCATTCCCATTCCAAATACTTTTACGTATCCATGATAGAAGAATGCTAGCCCGATAGTGAATCGGAGCATAGCGTATGCTTTGTCTCTCCATGCATCTGCACAGTTGCAGTATAATACTCTATTCATAAAATTTCTGCTTATGCCAATAATTGAGGAGCTTTGCCTCTACTATGTATTATACTATATAGATGCACAAACAAAGCTCTGTTCAGAAATATTGGCTAATGAAAAGTGAGCCATCATGCTATTCAATAGATGATTTAAAACGAGATAGAAAAACAATGTGGGATGGTACGAGGAACTATCAGGTGAGAAATATGATGCGGGATGATATGCATAAAGGTGACAATGTACTTTTTTATCACTCAAATGCAAAAGAGATCGGAGTAGTGGGGGAGATGGAGGTTGTTACAGATGCGTATCCTGACCCAACACAGTTTGACCCTAAAAGTGACCATCCCGATTTGATGTCTGACAAAAACAATCCCAGGTGGCTCTGTGTTGATGTAAAATTTAAATCAAAATTTCCACGCACAGTTACACTCAGCGAAATGAAACTTGAGAATGTACTAGTAAGCATGGCCGTACTCCAGAAGGGAAATAGGCTTTCAGTTACACCTGTGACCAAGATGCACTACCAGAAAATAGTATCGTTAGCAAAAAAATAATATGGAACTTCTGACTTCAGTGTTGCAGAGAATTAGGAAAAGAGGTCCGCAAAGACGTGATGGTTTTATTCAACTTTTTATATCTAAGCGACTGATACAAGGTCTCGCGGGTGCAATGATGGGAATGTTCCTTCCTATATTCCTATATGAAATTTCCGGTGGCAAGTTTTGGGTTGTGGTTCTTTTCTTTACGTTGGCTTCTGTTGGGTACGCTACATTCTTGGTTCCAGGGATGAAAATCACTAATTATATTGGGTTTAGTAAAGCGCTTGCTTTAGGGGCTGTCTTTAGTGTCATTCAATACATTCTTCTATTCTTCACAAACAGCTTTAATCTTTGGAGTATATTTCCGTTTTTGCTTGTTGCTATTATAGGCTTTCGTATCTTTCACTGGGTGCCGTATCATGTCGATTTTACTGCTTTCACAAAGGGTGGGGAACGCGGTCGTGACATAAGCTTAATTTTTGCAACTATAGCTTTTATGGGAATGTTAGGGCCTATTCTGGCTGGCTATATTGTGACTAATAGTGGATATGACGTCCTGTTCGGTGTGTGTACATTGCTTCTTATAGCAGCCGGTATCTCGTATTTGTGTGTTCCTGCAGTACACGAAAAATTTACATGGTCGTATGGAGAGACGCTTAAGAATTTATTTTCCCCTAAATTTAGAAATGTGTTGGTAGGGGAGATGGCTAATGGTGCTGAAGTAATTGTAACGCTAGTAGCCTGGCCAATTTTTCTGTATGAAGTACTACAAGGGAATCTTCTTGAAATAGGCATGCTTTCAACGGTAGTTGTTGGAGTGACTATTGCAGTGCAACTGTTTATGGGTAAATATCTTGATGCTAAATCTACGAGTAAAGTACAGACGTTAAAAAGAGGTAGTATGTTCTATTCTGTAGGTTGGCTCATAAAGATTTTTGTTTTTTCAACTATGCAGATTTTTTTCATAGGTCTTTATCACAACATAACACGAATTTTTTTGAAGACACCGTACAGTGCTATTCTCTACGACATATCAGGAGAGCAAGGTCGCTACGTAGATGAATTTACTGTAATGAGAGAGATCGCATCACATATCGGTCGCACACTTGCGTTGCTCACAATGCTAGCTTTGACCTTCTATGTACCAGTCGCTTGGACATTTGTAATTGGAGCTGTTGCGTCGCTTCTCGTGAATGCAATTTATAGAGCGACGACATAAAATGAAAGCTGAAATTGGAAAGTATTACATTCATTACAAAAACAAGAAAAAATATCTTGTACTGAGTTTTGCCTTCCATACAGAAACGGGGGAGGAGATGGTGGTTTACGAAGGTCAATACAATGACGCTAAATACGGCAATAATCCTGTCTGGGCAAGACCAAGAAAAATGTTTGAAGCTAAAGTAGAAACAGCAAGTGGAATAATGGACAGATTTGAGTTAGATCAATACTAATAAAATTATTTGTACATGCAGAGGGTAGGGTGTGCATTGGGTACTTTTATTGGTAGGTGAGCAGACATAACACTATTTACATAAGGGTCGCACAATATATCTTTTACGACATATATAAATACATATATTCAGGCTGTACATGCATCTGCGCTTTGGCTGTTGAGGATTGCTGTGGTGATACATGCATCAGGTACTGTACCTAGGCTGACTAGTTTTCAAGAACGTATGCTGTGCCATTCCATTTCATTTTTACATCATTATTGAATTCTATATCATGCATTGAATTTGTAATAGTTTCTGAGACGACTAGCTGATCACTTGCAATGCCAAATTGGATGATTTCATATAAGCCGTCATCGTTTGATACACACATTTCACGTATGCAGCCTCCTGAACCGCAATGCTGCGATGTTTTGTATGTGAGTATGGCATCAGTGACGCCATCGGTGTTGATGTCTACAGGACTGACGTCCATGTCGTCAGTGCTCATATTAAGGGTCGTAAAACAATTAGTAAATTGATTCCCCCCTACAGAGAGATTCTTAATATTCGAAAGGATGTTTGCCGTTGCAGTGACCCCCTTCATGTCAATTGTTTGAATGACTATTATGAGTGCGACAGCTGTAACAAGGCTCGCAATACATACTTTCATTAACATACTCATACGTGGATGTTAGTACAATCAGTAAAAAGTATACTCTTTGGATGTGCGGCAGGAATCAGTGCTGGTATCTGATGTTCGTGCAAATTTTTGTTGTACATGTCAGTAAGTACTGTATTGCATTTATTTTCGCCAACTGCATAAAGTATCACTTCATCAATATGTTCCTCTATGCACTTCGGTGTAATTGAGATGCGTTCAGGATACAAATTTTTTTCATCTTCAACAGGCACTACGATTTGATCAATTCTGTAGACTTTTGAAAATTCGTTTTCTGTTTTTGGAAAGATACCTGCTGTGTGGCCATCTTCACCAATACCAAAAATTCCGATTACGTGTGCTTGTGTGTGGTTTTCGAAGTAACCTTGAAGTGCTTTTTTAATCCTCTCATAAAACTGATCAAATGTTTCCCTCCCCATTATCTGACTTGATAGTATCCCCTCTCCCCTCTCAAATATGGCTTCAAATAAAGGTTTTCTAGATAGTTGTAAAAAATTATTCCCCGACTCTTCAGTCGTAAAACGTTCATCTACGACACCTAGTGTGAGCATTGGTGTAACAATATTTGTATCTATGTGGTCGAGTATTGAAAGTGCTGAGCCTCCAGAACAGAGCAACAGAATATCTTCTGTAGCACGCTGCTGAAGTATTCTTGTGATATATTCACCTGCATGCTGTGCAGGGTACTTAGTTATGTTTGTATGCATGATTACTTGTTTCTGACGTAGTTTTATTTGTTTTGTGGCCACCAAATTGATTTCTCATTGCAGAGATTAGTGTCCCAATAAATGAAGGTGTTGTGCGCGTCAGTTTGCGCTGTTGCACAGCAGCTTGCAGTACATGTACATTTTCATTTTCAATAAGATACTCCATCTCCATTTCAGTTTCGCCAACAGGTACTTTGCCGGCAATGTGTTCAAGGTACCCCTCAACTTTGTAGCTGTCCACAAGCCATGATATGAGGCTGCTTTCAATAATGCTCCCATGTTCAAAAGGCTTAAGTGCCTCAAGAATGTTGATGTTTAAGCCTTCTTTGTGGTCGTGTAAGACATTGATTCCTTCAGCTATTGCGCCCATCATTCCATATTCAATGCCATTATGTACCATTTTAACAAAATGTCCTGAGCCTACTTCACCAACGTGCCCGTACCCATTTTTTGTTGCTAGTGTTGCAAAAAGTGGCTCAAATTTTTCAAAATCTTCTACACTTCCGCCGATCATGAGTGAAGCACCTGTGCGTGCCCCCTCAACTCCCCCCGACGTCCCGCAATCGATGTAGGCTACCCCAAAATCAGACAATTCACTACTGCGCCGTACTGTGTCTTTAAAAAAGCTATTCCCTCCATCAATGAGAGTATCTCCTTTGGCTAGCGTTTCAGCAAGTGTAGTTATGACTTCATCGACATGTGCCGAAGGAATCATCAACCAAATCGCTCTGTGTCCAGCGTTCATCTCATGTACAGCTGCTGCTATCGTTTTGTGCGTGTTAATGCCAAGAGCGTCAGCTGCGCTCCGTGCGGACTCACTAATGTCAAACCCATGGATAGTGTATCCGCTTTCTACCAAATGTGCTCCCAGGGCTGCTCCCATCCTGCCCAGACCAATAAGTATAAGTTCTTTGTTCATATGATTATTGTACTACTTCCTCTGGTCCGTTACTTCCTACTTTGTAATTATGAAGCGGAAGAGTATTCCAATTCTCAAGAATTGGTGTAATGAAATTCCAGGCTGCAAAAACCTCTTCCGTGCTAGTGAATAGTGTCTGATCTCCTGCTATACAGTCAAGTAGTACTTTCTCGTATGAATTTTTTATGCCATCTTCATGTTGATGTGGCAATCTGAAGTGACGCTGTTCAAGTTGATATCCATAACCACTTTGTTTTGCATTGAAAGTGAGTTCAATTGACTGTTCGGGTTCTATGGTCAGAGTAATTATATTTCCAATAGTTTTACAATTGGTGGTGTCAAACAAACCTGAAGCAACATCGTTGAATACCACCTCTATTACGACACTTTTGTTTTGAAGACTCTTCCCTGCTTCAATATAAAAAGGGACATTTTGCCATTTAGGTGTATCAATATATGTTTTAATTCTGAAAAAAGTTTCTGTAGTCGAACCTGCTGCTACTCCTTCTTCATTAGTGTAGTCATCATATTGAGCTTTAAGTACGTCCTTTGATATGTCTGTTACAGGTCGCAAGTTTTTAAGGATGTCAGCTCTTTTGAGTCTTATTTCTTCATGTGTGAAAGTGTCAGGTTCGTCCATAGCCACGAGCGCAAGTAACTGCAAAAGATGATTTTGCCCAACATCACGCAAAGCCCCTATGTTGTCATAAAATTGACCTCTACTTTCTATTCCTATTTTTTCATGCATTTTAATACGAACCTCATGTATTGAATCTTTGTTCCAAATATTACTAAAAAGTACGTTAGCAAACCGAAATGAAAGAATATTTTGGACGGCCTCTTTTGCTAAATAGTGATCTATTCTAAAAATTTGTTGCTCTTGGAATAAACTGCTAAGAGTTTGCTCTAATTTTTTTGCAGATTCTAGATTGCTCCCAAAAGGTTTTTCTACCAAGATACGGGACCAGTAAGTCTCTGTATCTTGTTGTTGTAGAACACAACAGGTACTTAAGTGTTCAAAAATGGAGGCGTAGTAAGCTGGTGGAACTGCAAGATAAAATAGTTTGTTTGTATTTTGCTTGTGACTCAGTTCATATTCAGAGAGAGCAGCATTAAGATTCTTGTAACTTTGGCTGTCATCAAAATTTCCAGTAACGTAAGATATATGCGAACAAAATAATTCGATGTTTTCAATTGAGTGATTATGTGCGCCAGTTCTGATTGATTCTGAAACAATCAAACGGTACTCGTCTGATGTGCGAGGAGTTCGAGCAAGACCAATAATATTAAAATCATTCGGCATGTTTCCACTAACATACAAATCTAACAGTGCCGGCAAAAGTTTACGCTTTGAAAGGTCGCCACTTCCCCCAAGAATGACAATCTGTGTAGGGGTAGTAGTGCTCATATGGAAATATTGTAGCATGGGGTACAAACCTTGACCCAAAAACCCGATTTTTGGCAGGCTTTGGATCAGGTACGTTCCCACGATGAACAGCATCAAAATTCCATAGTATCAGTTATCCACAGTTATGTCCCCTTTTATCCACAAGACTTATCCCCAAAAATCCTATTTATACCTTGGGCAAGAAATCAAGTGGGTTTTGATACGCTTCGACAGCGGCAAATGGTGAGAGAGCAGCACCGCACCCAGTTACAGCCTTGAATTCATTAAACTTCTTAACTGTTACACCTTCAGTTACGTATAGTGTGTAGTGGAGATGTGGGCCTGTTGAGTAGCCAGTGCTCCCAACATACCCGACCAGATCCCCTGTATTAACTTTTTGTCCCGGTACAACAGCTTGTTGACTTAAGTGCGCAAACATAGTCGAGAGGCCATTGGGGTGGTCAATGAGGACCCATTTTCCCCACGAATAGCATCCTGGCACAGCGTCAGTATTCCCAGTCATTCTGACAGTCCCAGTAAGTGGTGCACGAATCTTTGTTCCAACAGGAGCTCCGAGATCAACACCATTGTGTGCACTTCCATTATATGCACCAGAGAGTGCAAATTTTGTGTAGCCAAAATATTGTGTGATGTAGGGATTGTCAACAGGCCAAATAAATACAGCAGTACCTGGTGTCGGGATAGTATTTGGGTCAAGAATGAATTGAATTTGTGATTCAATATCTCTAACTTCTGCTAATAATTTTTCACGGGCAGCTTCCTTTTCTTTCAGTAGTGTTTGGTAGGCCTCCTCTTCATTTTTTGTCTGAGAAAGAAGTTGTGACTTTGAAGCTTTGTTACTTTGCAAGATGCTGTGCTGGTCGCTATATTGTTCCCTTAAACTCAGTAGTTCAGTCTTACGATCTGAGTTTTCGTCACGCTTGTACTCGAGCGTGTCCTTAAGTGTACTCAGTGATTTGATGTTGTCTCGGATGCTATTTTTTACAGTTTCAAGATTTTCGAATGTACTCCAAAATTCTGAGATGTTTTCTTGCCTTAACATCACTTCAATTAATGATTCTTCATCTGCCACATGCATGGAGCGAATGATGTCACGTATTGCCTCCTCATTGTGGCTTATGTCTATCTCAGCACCATCAATTTCAATAACCAGCTTGTTAATCTCAAGATCAGTTGAGGCTATTTTGTTTTCAGTGAAACTGATGTCAGCGTTTACTTTTTTACGCTCCAGTTCAAGTTGGTTTATAGCCCTTTGTAGTGTGTTTTTTTCTGCGCCAACTTCAAGCAGTGCAGATTCATACTTTGCAATTTCTGCTTCAATTTCAGATAGTCTGCCATTTTTTTCTTGAATTTCAGCCTGGAGTTGTTTTATCTCAGATTGAGCATACACAAAATCTGTACCAGCATATATAGCTAGCACCATCAATATACCTGAAAAAAAAGCGAACAATCTACGTGTACTCATGTTTCTATTTTATCACATGCATTCTGAATTCTCTGTAAAGTTTCTTCCTTCCCAAGTGTCAGTGCAATAGTGAATGGATCAGGAGATTGTTTTCTTCCTGATAAGGCAACACGCAAAGGCCATAAGAGCTCCCCTTTTCCTACTTCTTCTGCATACTCCATGAGGGCAGGTTGGAAATCATTTCTCGTTGCATACTTGGCTTCTTTAAGAATTGCTGAGGCTTTTTGCAGTCGTGGGAGTGCATCTTTGATATCTGTATCATTTTTCCATAAAAGCAATTCTGTATCGTATTCTGGAGTTAAAAAAGCCCAGTCATACTCTCCTACTTTTGCAGCTTCTTTGATTTCAATCTTGTTGTGAACTCTTTCAAATACAACAGGAACTAAACCGGTGACTCTCTCTACAGAGTACTGAGGTAAGTGAGAAGATGTTTCTTTTAAAACTTCTTCCAAATATGAATACTGTTTATCAGGCCCCATTTTGCCAAGATAGTGTTTATTCATCCAGAGCAATTTCTCTTCATTAAATGCACCTCCAGATTTTTGTATTTTTTCTATACTAAAAGCCTTTGTAAGTTCTTCTCCTTCAAAAATTTCTTGTTCTCCTCCAGGATTCCAACCAATAAGTGCTAGAAAATTGCGTAGTGTTTCAGGTAAAATTCCCTCATCTTTATACTCTAATAGGTCTTTAGCGCCATCTCTTTTACTCAATTTCTTTTTCCCATCTGCAGCCATAATTGGTGGTAATGTCACGAATACTGGATAAGGTATTCCGAGCGCATCATATATGCTAAGGAATTTAGGTGTGCTCGCTATAAATTCTTCACCACGCATGACGTGAGTGACACCCATTTCAAGGTCATCTACTATGTGCGCAAAGTTGTATGTTGGGTATCCGTCAGCTTTGATGATTACGATGTCGTCTAGCATCTCTTCTCCTCCCTCCAAATCACCTCGGACAGCGTCGTGCCAGTGATAGCGTTTGACCTCTGGTACTTTGTATCGAAGAGGTTTTGTGCCGTCCCAAACTTTGGTTGTGTCGGGTCGATGATTTCTATACAAGAATGGGCGTTTCTCAGCTTGCGCTTGTTGCCGAAATATCTCAACCTCTTCTGTTGTATATGGGTCAGCGTACGCAAGTCCTTTATCAATGAGCTTCTGTGCGTATTTCTTGTAGATATCGAGTCTATCTGATTGCAAACAGGATCCAAATGGACCTGGTTTGTCTGGACCAAAATCCCATACAATGCCAAGCCAGGAAAGTGAATCTATTATGTGCTGAATAGAGCCTTCAACTTCCCTTTTCTTGTCAGTGTCTTCTATGCGAAGAATAAAAGTGCCGTCATTCTTCTTTGCAAAGAGAAATGCATATAGTGCAGTTCTAACTCCTCCAATGTGCATGAACCCAGTCGGTGATGGTGCAAATCTAGTAACAATTTTGTTAGTCATGTTCTTTGGTGATTGATATAAGTGTTGCTGCTAATTGTTCCGCCGCATCATTTTTTGCAAATTGTTGGGCTGCGATACCCATGTTTCTGTAAAGTTTTTCGTCACTCATTATTCTAATAACTTCAGCATTTAGTAAACCGTCTGTTAAGTTATCTTCTTCTAGCACTGAAGCTGCGCCTGCTCGTGCATATGCATATGCATTTGTACGTTGGTCATGACTAATTTCTTCCGGAATTGGAATCAAAATTGAAGGAATTCCCTTGTGAGCGATTTCAAAAATCGTCCCTGCACCAGCTCTAGAAATGATGAGTACAGCAGCCGATTGTGCTAAGTCCATCTCCCTTCCAGAAAGTTTACCTTTTACAAAATAATGATCTAGGAGTGAGCTGTTTTCAACAAGTGAAGCTGCTGAACTTTGGACAATTTCAGCGTGTGGTTCTCCTGCTTGATGTACCACTGTATAATCTGGCAGAAGTTCGTCTAGTGAATCTAATACTAAGTTGTTAACCCTCACCGCGCCAAGTGATCCGCCGGTGACGAAAATAACTGGTTTGTCGCTCGGTATGCCAAGTTCTGCGTGTGGATTTTCAGCTGGCTGCATGAAGGCAGTTCGAATCGGTATTCCCGTGAGTGCAATTTTTTTCTTTGGAAAAAATTCTGCCACTTCATCAAACGAAATAGCAATGTATGTTGCAAACTTTGAAGCGAGTTTGTTTGCTCTTCCCGGCTTGCTGTCTGATTCATGGATAACTATTGGAATTTTTAGTAGCCATGCAGCAAGCGTTACCGGCACGCTCGTTGCACTTCCTTTACTGAAAACAACATCTGGATAGAGTATGTAGAGTTTGTAAATTGCAACAAAAAAACCAAAGAAAATTCCAAAGCTGTCTAGTATATTCAGAAAAGAGAAGTATCTGCGTTTTTTCCCTGCAGGGCAGTAGACAAATGAAATATTATTATTTTCTAGTTCCGATTCATCGTATTTTTCTGGGCCCATGTAGTACAGTTCATACTGCTCATCTTTGAGTGAGTACGCTTTTAGTCTTTCGGCCACAGCAATGAGAGGATAAAAATGTCCTCCACTACCACCTCCAACTAACATGATGCGTTTCATAATTGTAAGTGTAGCATGTACTAAATAACCTTTTTCTGATATTTTGACACATTAAGGATTATGCCAACAGCTGCGAGTGTTGTCAGTAGTGCGGTGCCCCCATGGCTGATGAATGGAAGTGTGAGACCCATGATGGGTGCAAGTGCGAGCATGGCTGCAATGTTCAAAAATGTTTGTGAAATAATAAGTGTTACAAATCCTACAACAATAAGCATTCCAAATAAATCTACTGCATGTGTCGCAATTTTGTATCCCCGGAAAGAGAAAAAGGTGAGCAGCAAAATGAGAAAAGTACTTCCAATAAAGCCAAATTCTTCTGCGTACACTGCGAAAATTGAATCGCCAATCGGTTCAGGTAAGTATTCAAATTTTTGAATACTTTGCCCGAAACCGCGACCAGAGATACCCCCAGTTCCAATTGCAATAAGAGATTGTTGTATTTGATAGCTACTACCTTGTGGGTCGTCGTTTGGGTGTAGGAAGCTCGTGAACCTGTCCATTATGTATGGACGTGTGAACGCTAATACAACCAAAAGAAGTACCGCTACCAAAAACATCACTGCCACATCTCGCCATCTGCCGCCAGCTGTAACAAACATAGCAGTAGCAGCTGCTCCCATAATGACAAATGTATCTGTATCAGGCTGTAGCAAAAGCACAAAACCTGCGATGCTTGTGATGATGACAAATGGTATTGTTCCGTGTCTCAGGGTACTTACTTGCTTTTGAATCCCTGAAAGGTAGGTAGCCATATATATAATAAATCCTACTTTCAGCAATTCAGATGGCTGTAGAGAAAAAGAGCCTATATGGAGCCAACGATGTGCTCCCCCATGTTCCATACCTATTCCAGGCATAAATACCATAAGTGTCAGTAAGAGAGTGAAAATATAAATGTAAAAAGCAAATTTTCTCCAGTTGCGATAATAAATCTGACTTGTAAGAAACAAGGCCACACTACCTCCAATGATACCGAATACGATTTGGTTAAACGCTACAGAAGAAAAACAAGCTCCCTCTCGAGCCAAAAGGCCGAGTGACGCAGAAGAGAAAATAAAGAAGCCAGCTGTTACGAGTAAAATAATTATTACAAGCAGTGTTCTATCGACGTGTTTCTCCATACTTAAATAATTGCAGCAAAGATAATACCCAAAATTGCACACAAAATACTAATAATCCAGTAGCGCATTGTTACTTTGTAGGCTGGCCAACCGATTGCTTCAAAGTGATGGTGCAAAGGAGCTATTCTAAATAATTTTTTACCAAACGCTTTCCGGTAAGTGATTTGTAAAACGTTAGATGCGACTGTTGCAACCAACGGCAAACCAATAATAAAGAGAAGTGAAATACCGTGACCTTCACCTAGCGAATCGGTCATAAACACTATTACAGAAAGTGCGAGTGTTAGGGACATCGTTCCTGTTTCAGTCATCCAGAAACGAGCAGGAGGTATATTGAACCAAGTAAATGCAAGTATTGCTCCTGCGATAGTTGCAGACAGTGCAGCAATGTCGAATTGATGTTGAATTAGCGCCACGCCAGCATAAGATGAAAATATTGATGCAAATACACCGCCTGATAGACCGTCGATTCCGTCTATCACACCACTTGCATAGAGTGCATTGGTCAAAAGGATAAAGAAAGGAATAATCAGAAAACCTACTTCAAGTGCTCCATCGAAAGGAATCCCAATGCTTGTGACATCAAGTTTGTCATAAAACCACCATCCAATCATTCCTGAGAGTATGGAGATTATGACGATTCGGTATTTCAGTAGTAACCCTTGACCACCGTGCACGACATCATAGAAATCGTTAATAAAGCCGACAAATGCACCAATGACAAGAGTGCTGATAGGGATCCAAGTTTGTGATCGACTAAAAAAATCTAGTTCCGAAAAAATCGACTCAGGAAAAATATGTTTGAGCAAAAATAGAACAACAACAGTAATAAGTACGCTTGCCCATATGATGATGCCACCCATTCGAGGTGTCTTTGTTTCATGGATGCCCTTGAGTCGATTAAATTCAACAGCATCCTCTCCGTGCATAGTTTTTTTTCCACCCTCTTTTTTCCAAACTTTGTAGGCGTATAGGTAGTGTGTGACTAATGGTGTAATTAAAATACCTATGACAAAAGCCATGGTAGCAGGTATAAGGATTTTGATTATTGCTGATTCCATAGAGAATTATTCGTTTGCTACGTAGGCTTGTGTCTCTTTTACTAATGTTAGCACGTCGGTAAAGCGATCTTGGCCAGATGAACCAAGTACGGTGATAATAATAGGTCGATTGAGCCCTGCGTCGAATGCAACTACGAGATTCCCTCCTGCAAGGTCTGTATAGCCTGTTTTTGAGCCAATAAGGCCAGGAATTCTACGTATGTAGTAGTTTGTGTTTTCAGCATTGTGCAAGGTGCCGTTTTGGTTGTATACCGCTGCATCTTCTTCCTTTGTGTACGCAAGAATTGTAGGTTCGTTTATGACAATATATTCCATAAGGAAAGCCATGTCGCGTGCCGTGCCGTAAGCACCTCCTTCAGTTAGCGAGAGGTCTAAACCTGTGGGGTTTTTAAAATATGTTTCAGAAAGACCAATTTCTTTTGCTCGAATATTCATTGCCTGTACAAATGCATTTGCTGGGTTTGCTTCTGAAAGCACTGCACCCGCCGCAACAGCAAGCGCAAAAGCGCCGTCATTTGAAGAAGAAATTAGTGTAAGGCCATTTAGCTTCATACGCTCAAATATCTCACCTTCTAAAAGACCACTATCGCCATCCTGACGAATTGCCATGTCACCTATGCGGACATCTTCTGATTCATCAAGTAGTTCTTGAGCAACAAGTGCTGTCATTAGCTTAGTTACTGAGGCAAGCGGTAGTTGTTCTGATTCATTTTTTTTGTAGAGCACTCTTTGACTAGAGATATCCCATACGTATGCTGATTTTGCTGTAATCTTTGTGTCCTCAAACGCAACTTTGTCATCATCGTTTTGAATATTGAGGACTGATGATGTAACTAAGTTTTGACTAGTAGATTTTTCAACTATTACCTCACTTTTAAGTACGTGTGTTTTGATAAATTTTGGAGACAATGCTGAACCAAATATCAGCAAAAAAACTACTCCAAGCAGTGCTAATTGTCTGAAAACTGGAATTTTGATATTTTCTTCTATGTTGTCTAAGATAGGTTCGTCAATCATACTTTGTCATTTTCAACTTGTTCTTCTTCAAATTTCTCAAGCTGGTCTAGGACTGTAGCATAATTAGGCAGCTTTGTTTTATTGGTGATACCTAAGTGGGAAAGCAACTCTGGTGTAATACTGAATGTTCTGCTTTTTACATCGGCTCCTCGCTCGATGAGTCCTCGTACCATGAGGTTTCGCAAAATAAATGACGAATTAACGCCACGGATACGGTCAATTTCAGAACGAGTGATTGACCCTTTATAAAGAATAATAGCAAGCGTCTCAGCACCAGCTTTACCGATATCACGTTTCATTTCGTCTTTTCTGATAGATTCTATGATTTCATCGATTTCTGGAGTGGTTACAAGTTGTATGTCGCGTTCTGTTTCGATAAGGCGTGTAGCACCGCTTTGAAGACGCTCTTCGAGCGTCTTCAAAGCGGTGCGTAGCTCTTCATCAGAACATTCAAAAAGCTTTACAAGTTCAGTTTTCTTGACTGGTGATGTTTTAAAGAAAAGCACTCCCTCAATGTGTTGATGAAGCTCCATATTGTAGCCGTAGTATAACACCAATTTGACATAGCAAAAATTCATTTGTCTACTATTGACAAATTTCTAGTGTGTGCTGGATGTCTTCACTCCGCGAATCAACGCGGAGGTGAAAGGAACAGGATGGAAAAAGAATTCAAAAAATGGGCGCCGCAGATGGCGCAAATAATTTTATTCAGACTTCACTTCACTTCAGTCAGGCCGGCGCGATCGCCTGATCGAACCCCGGCTTTTGACCGGGACTCGCTCCCACCAACGGTGGTGAGGAGCATCGCCAACTCGCGGAGAATTCGCTAGATGACTTTGGCTCCCGAATGAGCGCCACCCTCTGGGCGCTATGACATAAATACTTCTGTTCGATTGTATATCGGGTGGACTCACTAAGAGATGAGGATTCAAAAAAGGCGCTAGTTTCATAATTAAATTGGCGCCTATATTTTTTAATAGTATTTAGGAGCCCCAACTTTTTCTTTTTCAATATGAATATCTTCAAAACGATCCATTTGGGCAACCAGGATACTTCCCTGTTTGACTGACTCAAGTACTGCTAAAAATCCGACAATTACATTAACTTTTTCGTTGTTATCTTCCAGAAGTTCCTTAAAAGTGAGTTTCATTTGCTTTTCTATCCGTACATGCAGTCTGTCAATCATTTCTTCGAGTGAAATGACTTTGCGTACTTGTACTCTAGGTTTCACCTCTTTGATTGGTAGATTTACGAGAACTTCACTGATTGCTTTTTCTAGCGCAGAAACGGTAGTAAATTGGTCGGTCACAAAAAGTGGTTTTCTGTCTCGAACAAATTGTCTTTCGTGCATCATGTGTGAGCCAAAATGCTCTATGATTGTTGTAGTACCGTCACGATAAATTTTATACAGTTTCAGACGCATCTCGAGATCGTCTATCACCTCTTCTTCATCTCGCGTAAGTTCAAGTACAGGTAAGAGTGATTTTGACTTTATTAAGAGTAGTGTTGCTGCCAAGGCAATGAAGTGGGCTGTGTTTGGTAGAGACATCTCCTGCATCGCTGAAACATGCTGCATGTATTCGTCAGTGACTGATGCGAGCGAAATGTCGTTAATAAGTAGTTTTCGCTTTTCAACAAGGTCCAACAAAAGCTCCAGTGGTCCTTCAAACGCATCGGTTTTAATCTCGAAATGCTCAACTACAACTTCTGCTTCCATGGGCACATCTTATCACGTAGGTTCAACAAAATACCCTTCTTCACACATTCGTTTCGAACAAACTTCGTAAAAGTGCATAATTACAGGAAACTCTTCGAAGAATTGAACCTTAATGCTAGCGTTTTGATCAAAAGTTGTTTTCATTCTATGAAGCAGTTCTTTACCCTTAGGTTCAAACAGGTAAATTAGTGTTTCAATCTTGTCAATTGCTTTTACGAATTTTGCTTCAATAGTAGTCCGTTCATGGTACTCATCCAAAAGTGCTTTTGAATTATCAGTCATATGTTGCGGCATTTTCTGTAAGATTTCTTTCATAGCTAGCACCTCTGCTTTTCTGTGTGCGTCGGTTTTGTCGTACCCAATCGTATCTCCAGTAATTACCTCATCAATGTCATGCAACGTGATCATTTCGAGCATTTTTGATTTGTCCCAATCGAAAGAAGGGTTTTCTAGGGGCAAAAAATACTGAAATGCAATATGCATGCCAAAAATATGCTCAGCGACTGAATCGCCGTAGTCACCCACTTCCCTTTCTTGTCCATAGCGAATTTCGCTTTTAAGTTCATTTAATAATTGAAGCTTTTTTAACTCTGAAAAAACAAATTCATCTGAAGTCAAGAGTTTTTTTCTAGTTTCTTCAATTTTTTTAGATTGTGTATTTTCCATCTTTATAGATTATTACTTCAGTGCCATCATAGAGTGTTGCGGTCGCCGTTCTGTTTGTGGTTGAGATGATATCTGAGTGTACGACTGATTGATTGTATCCAAGTTTTTCCCACTTTGCTTCACTCACTTTAGTGGGGTCACCAACATAGCAATCACGATAAGCTGAGCCTAGTGCTACATGCGTGTTGCCGTATGCACCACCCATGTTTTCGTCATAAAGGATTTCCGCCATTGGCTTAGTAATGCGAGAAAGGCGTGCATCGGTAAGCGAAAATTCTCCCAGATAATTTCCTCCTGGTGTCTTAAGCATGCTCTTGAGCAAGTCATGGTTTTGTGATGCTTTTGATTTAACAACTTTTCCATCTTTAAACCAAAGTTCAATTCCGTCAATCCTTTTTCCATATCGGTAGTGAGGGTGATTGAATCGAGCCCAGCCATGTACTTCTCTGAAATTTGGTGAAGTAAATACTTCATACGATGGAACGTTGCATCCTCCGCCTGCTCGCCAGGCTCTATCTTTTCCAATGCCAACATGAAGGTCAATGTCCTCACCTTTTACGTGTACTGATTTTATTTGCAGTTTTGTAAGTTTTTCAGCTGTTGTCTGTACTATTTTATTTATCTTAAACCACTCTTTAACAGGGTTACTTTTGTCTAAGTAACACGCATTTATAATCTGCTTCCAAAATTCTTTCCCTGACATACCAGCTTCTTTTGCTCCTTCATCTGTTCCGTAGAGCGCCAGTGTCCATGTCATTTTTCCTGCATCAATTTTTTTGAATTTCCATTCCTTTGCTTTTTTTAATGCTGATGACCGTTGGAGTACTTTTTTGGACTTTACACTATTTAGTGCGTGCGGGTCAGTGTCTGCAATGATGCCAATATAACAATCTACTTGCTCTATAATTCCCTTGTAGTATTTTTCAGCAAAAAACTGAAGCTGGTGCGGCTTCGCATTGTCATAGAAGTTCTTGTCAAAATTGTAGTCTTTGTCATTATTTGGCACAAAAACTCCTAGTGGATTAAAACCAGCTTTAAGGATTTCAGCTTGCAAATGGAAGTAGAGTGGTTTAGCAACTTCTGGCACTACAAATTGAACAACGCTTCCTTTTGCGGGAGCTTTTCCGCTACGTGTCTGAAGCCCAAACTTAACGAGAAGCTCAGCATACTTCTGAAGTGTTTTGTCGTTTGGTGTGTAGGATTGTTTCATAATTATTGCGCAGCTTCGCTTACGTCAGTTTTTGATAAAAGTGTATCGATTCGATTTATATCGCGCGGGAATGGCACCGCCTCCTTTACATTTGGCAGTTCCAACATTCGCGCTGTAAGACGTTCAAGTCCTGTCGAACAACCTCCGTGTGGAGCGACTCCATACTTGTGCATCATAAGGTAGAAAGCAAATTTTTCCGGATCCATACCCCTATCTTTGATGGTCGCAACCATCTCTTCATATTTATGGAATCTTTGTGCCCCACTGTTAATTTCTAGTCCTCTAAACAAGAGGTCAAAACTTCTCGAAAGCTCAGGGTTTGCAGGGTCAGGGTATGTGTAGAATGCTCGTTTCTTTGTTGGAAATTTAGTAATGAATACAAAGTCACTTTTATACTCCTTTTGTGCATACTGGCAGATAAGCCTCTCGTGTTCTGGCTCCATATCCTCTTCTCCGATACAAGTTACATTAAATTCTTTTTCGATAATCTCTTGTGCTTCTAGTAATGTAAAAGCAGGAAATGTTCCTTCTGGAAGTACGGGTGCTTGTGAGTTAAACCGCGCAAATACGTCAGCGTGTTGCACAGAAACACTTGTGCATACATTTCGTATCACTGTTTCTAGCATGTTCATCACATCGGTATGATCTTTAATGAAACTCATTTCAAAGTCCATTTGAGTTACTTCCGAAAGATGTCGTGTCGTGGATGATTTTTCTGCTCTGAATACTTTTGCAATAGTGAACACTCTTTCAAGAGCTCCTGTCATTATTTCTTTATAGAGTTGCGGACTTGTAGCAAGATTTGCAATTCTGTCTTTAAAATATTCAACTTTAAATACTTCGGCTCCACCCTCAGCATCTCCACCAGTAAGAGCAGGAGCTTGGAACTCAACAAATTCATTTTGAATAAGTGACCATCGGTAAGATTGCACAATTGTTGCTGCAACTTTAAAAATGTCTCGTGAACGTTGTGTTTTGAGTGTAAGGGGTCGATTGTCTAGCGTAGTCTCTAGCGTAGTCTCGGCATCAAGGTCAAATGGCATCGCTTCTGATTTGTTGAGGATTTCGATGGCTGTGATTTCTAGTTCTATGTCACCGTTTTGAACGCTGGCGTTAACCATCTTCTCTGGGCGTTCGTTTACAATCCCTGTGATAGCAACTGAGTATTCCTGTCCAAGTTCTTTTGCTACTTCAAGTACGTCAGGTTTGCCAAAAACTATACCTTGCACTTTCCCACTTCGGTCACGAAAATCAAAGAAAGCCATTTTTCCTTGTTGGCGTGCCACATCAACAAAGCCGTTTATGTTCACTTCTTTGCCCGTCTGTTCTTTCAAATCTTTAATTAATGTTCGTTCCATATTGTGTTGTATTTACAGAAACTGTCCAACAATTTGCCCAGTGTTAGAACAAATTGGGACATAAATTTAGAATAATCGCTTGCGCTTATTTCTTCATTTAAAAAGCCCCTATAAACATATTATTAGTTAATAACATACTTATAGGGGCGTGCAATATACTTGCCGCGGTGCCACCCTACTTCCCTGCAGATATACCTGCTCGAGCAACTCGTTATTGTGCTATTTCGGGCGCACCCGGAGAGATCTACTTAATGAGCGTGATGCACATTGTTCTGCTCCCACCTCAGCAGTGTCAGCTGCCTCATCGGTTTAACCTGATTATACACGATTATAGTCCGATGCCAATTGCATTTCGTACTTTCTCGATAGTCTCGTTTGAGATTACTTTTGCTTTTTCTACTCCTTCTTGAAGCACCTTTTTTACATCTTCGTCCGTGATGCTATCACGACGCTCACGCATTGGGGCTACATAAGCTTCAATGTCTTTTACAAGGATTTTCTTCAAATCACCGTAGCGTCCTTTGTTAGTTTCATAAAGAACATCAAGCTCATCTGCGCTTCTAAACAAAGCATGAATTGCATAAACGTTTTCAGGTCGGTCCCCAGTTGAGTCAGTCACAATACTCATGACAGCTTTTTCAATTTCATCTTTTGAGCCAAAAAGTGGAATGGTATTTTTATAGCTTTTACTCATTTTTTGTCCATCAACACCTGTGATAACTCCAACACCTTCAAGAATTTTTTCCACCGGTTCTTTGAGTGTCTCACCATACGCACGATTAAACTTACCAACTGCTTCTCTAGTGTACTCAAGGTGTTGTCGTTGATCTTCACCAACGGGGACAATGTCTGTGTCATACAGGGCAATGTCAGCTGCCATAAGCATTGGGTAGGTAAAAAGTCCTGCGTTTGGTTCGATTCCTTTTGCTACTTTGTCTTTATATGAGTGTGCTTGCATGAGAAACGGCACAGTCACCATGCAGTCAAATACCCAACCAAGTTCCATGTGATCCTGGTTGTCAGACTGTCGAAAAATTGTTGCCTTTTTAGGGTCTACTCCCACTGCAAGATAGTCTTTTACTACGTTCATTGTATTTTTATGCATTGCTTCCGGGTCACGTAAGGAGGTTAACGCATGGTAGTCAGCAATCATTAAAAAACTGTCATATGTTTCGTACATGTCGAGAAAGGGTTTTAACGCACCAAAATAGTTACCTATATGGAGATCACCAGAAGCTTGCAGGCCTGTAAGTAGTCTTTTTTTTGTCATGACAAGAGTGTAGCAAAATAGTCTAATTATTCAAAACTAATTGTATATCATAAGGCCTTAGTAAGACTATCGCTTAATCGGGAGTGTCAGTCTGAAGGTCGAGCCTTCTCCTTCACCATCGGAGAATGCTCCGACTGTTCCATTCATTTTTTCTGCCATTTTTAGTGCTACGTATAATCCAAGTCCTGTACCTGTCACGTTAACTTCGTTGGCATTATGAGCACGTTCAAACTTAGCGAAGATACTGTCCATTGTCTCTTTTGACATGCCAATTCCAGTGTCTACCACATCAACATGCATAAGATTTTTTTCATCATGAGCAAAGACGGTAACGCTACCTTTAGGTGTATATTTGAGTGAGTTATTAATTAGGTTATGGAGTATTTGTATTGTTTTACCTAAATCAGCATGTACGACACCTTTTTTCTTCATATCTGACTTGAATAAAAGTACGAGCCCGTTTTTAACTGCTTCGCTGCGGATATCGTCTACAATTTTACTAGCAACTTCTGTAAGTGTGAAGTCAGCCATTTCATATTTCATGTTGCCTGCTTGGATCCTTGAAACATTTAGGTAATCTTCAACAGAAAGAGCCATGAATCGACTTGATTCTTGAATGTGTTCGATAGCTTCAGTGGCTTTGACTGAAAGTTTTCCATATGAGCCTTCAAGAAGCATTGAGGCATACCCACGAATTGAAGTAAGAGGGCTACGCAACTGATGTGATGCTATTGAAACAAATTCAGATTTCATTTGGTCAAGGATTTTGAGTCGCTTGTTGGCACTACGTAGTTGCTTGGTGAATGTTTCAATTTCATTACGTTGTTTGACTTCTCTTTTGACACTTAGGATAAGTAAAAAACCTAAGCCTAAAGAAAATATAAGCGTAACTGAGGTGATAATCCTGACCATCTCTATTCTTTGAACAAAAAACATTGCAAAGCTAAGCATAATCATTACTCCTACAAAAACTTCTGTTGCAAGAATTTTTGATCCAAAAGCTTTAAAACGAACCATTAAATAAAGCATGAGGCCGAGAAAGATAACCATTCCAGTTGGTCCCATAAGCTCAATTTCATATTCAAAGAATATGTCGCCAAACAATGAAGTCGCAAAAAAGATCGTCATAAAGAACACTGTGCCTAATGATGCAGCAATAATTCGTTCGTTTGGTTGCTCTAATGTTTCGCGCTTTAGGTAACTTTTGATTCCAAAAAAAGATGCTAGTAAAATCATGAAACCATCTAAAATATACGAATAGTAGAAACTAAAGCTGCTCACCCATCCTTCACATGCCATTATATCGAAACCCTCAATATTTAGCTTCGTCGGTATCAAAATAATAATTGGTAAAGAAAGTAGGACAAACAAAATTTTAAAATTATTTGGTATGTCTCTTTTGTTTAAAAATACATACAAGAAATATGTAGCAAAAACAAATGTTGCAATTTCAAGCGGTACTAAAAGCTCCCATGCAAACATCACAATTGAAACCGGTGCTGCAATCCATTGCAGTATTGTTGAAGTAAACCATAGTGTAAAACTGAGAGCCAAAGCTGCGAAAAGTTTACTTTGTAATGAATTTCTGTCAGCGCGCAAAACAATCAGACTCATGACAAGAACGATAAAAATTATTGGAATATACGAGTAGTACAGTAATGCTGGAGCAATTGAGATATCAAACAATCCATAAAATGTAGGAGTTGCGTCAGGACAGTAGATTGTTTCCATACTAATTTTCATTATTATTAGGTGCTACTAAAATATCTCGGGAATCAACAGACGAGGATACCTCAATGAATTCTTTTTCATTGGTTTCAAAATAATCGTTTTGCAGCGTTGAATCCTTCTCCGGGAGTTCAGTTTTTAGTAATTGTAAGGTGGCCTCTTCAATTGCATATTCTAATGCGTAGTACATGTTGTCACTTAATTCATCCTCAGAAATATTTAGGGTGTCGGCAATACTTGTAAGCACATCGTCAACTAAATACGATTTAGTTTCAACTTCATAGTAGTCACCATTGTAGTAAAATTCAGTATATGATATTCCTTCTTCAAATTCAGTAAATACACCAAAAATCTCATAGTCTTGGATTACAAAAGTTGTATATATAGTTGCTGCCAATGAGAACAAAATGATGATGCAATATATACTCCAAATTACTGGCCACATTTTCCCTGTCATTGTTTAATGGTAGCATAGAGGAACAGTGATTATTTTTATCTACATACATTTATGAGGATATTGTTTATTTCAAAAGAATTAGTCGCCCATGAAATCGCATACCGTTTAAAGTTAGAGGGTCATGAAGTAAAGTTATATATAGACGATGCAACTGAAAATACTTATTTTAATAATTTAGTAGCTAAAACAGATGACTGGAAGAAGGAAATACCTTGGGTTGGAAAAAAAGGTTTGATAATTTTTGATAATACTGGGTATGGGAAAGAGCAAGATCGCTTGCGCGCGGAAGGTTATGTAGTGTTTGGGGGTAGCGAGGCTGGTGAACGAATAGAACTTGATCGGCATTATGGTCATCAAATTTTTGAATCAGCAGGATTAAATACAGTAGCGCTACACGATTTTCCATCAATCGATGACGCTAGTAATTTTATAAAAAATAACCCTAAGCGGTGGGTGTTGAAGTTTACTGACAATTTGCATGCCAAAAACTTAATGTTTATTGCACAAGATAAAGAGAGTGATGATTTGTTGAAAATATTGGAGCAGTACAGTCAAGACGCTAGTTTAAGAAGGAAAACGTTGACATTGCAAGAATTTGTAGATGGCATTGAAGTCGGAGTAGCTCGGTACTTCAATGGTACTCACTGGGTTGGACCAATTGAATATAATGTCGAACATACAAAACTTTTTCCAGGAAACATAGGTCCTACTGTTGACGAGATGGGTACCGTGGCTTGGTATGCAGAAAATGCCAGTGAAAAATTATACAAGAGTGTTTTGGCGCCATTGGAAAAAACTTTGAAGCAGGCAAACTTCAGAGGAGATTTTGGAATTAATTGTATAGTTAACAAATCTGGTGTGTTCCCACTTGAAGCAACGGCAAGGATAGGCTGCCCTATATGTCATATACAGACAGAGCTACATAAATCTCCATGGGGTGAGTTTCTATATGCTATTGCTAGTGGTCAAGACTATGCACTTAAATACTATAAAGATTTTGCAGTCGTGACCGTAGTTTGTGTTCCTCCCTTTCCATATTCTTATGAAGATGTAGGTGTGTCTATGCAAGGGTGCGGCATTGATATGACCAATGTTAAGGAAGAAGACTGGGAACATATCCATTATGATGAGATTGCAGCCTATTCTGAAGCTAGTAGTAGAGAAATTTACATAGCTGGTCCAGACGGGTATCTTTTTCAAGTTACCAGACGATCGAAAACTATCGATAAAGCAAGAAAAAAAACGTTGGAAATCATTGACCGCATCCCAATTCCAAAAAAATTTTATAGAAACGATATTGGCACGCAGTTCGAAAGCCAGGACTTACATACGCTTAAACGTTGGGGGTATTACGCAACTAAATAACGTGATAAAAGAAAATACTTCCAAGTGTAATAATTAAAATTCCAACAGCTTTTTGGAATAACGAATTTTTAGATAAATCCTCGTCAAAATATTTTGGTATCCATATAGTTGCCATTGCTCCAGCAAGTAGGATTAAAAGTGGCTGATACGCATTTATAGACTGCACTAGTGCTATCGGTCCCAGTACAACAGCACTTAAAAATATTAGTTCTGCAAAATTGTCGAATAGTTCATTTACCGAATTCATACGTAGCACATGCTTTTTTTTATTACGAATAAGTTTTGTGAATTCTTTTTTTAGTTTTGGGACGAGAATATATAAACTTATGCCAAATATTGAGAAACCTAAACTCATCCAAAAAGCTGCTGACCAATAGTTTATGTCTAATGCTACAAGCTTAAAAAGGCTTTCTGTGCAAGCTACAGTGGCGGAGGCACTTATCATGAGTACAAGAGTAGTTGTGTCCATCCTCAGGACCCCGTGCTTTTTGGATAATAATAATATCAAGGCTCCAAAGATAATGACCGCTGCAGCAGACCCCTGCGCAACAGTAATCGTTTCTTGGAGAAAAATATAACCAAAGAGTAATCCAAATATAGGTATTGTTTGAAAAAGTGGAATAACTTGAGAAAGGTCTGCTCTATTAAGGGCATAGAGGTATAGTAAAATCCATAAGCCGTTACATAATCCAACCAGAATGCCAAATAGCCCCGCTGATAAGCTAAAATCAATCTTGTCAAAACTTAGTAGTGAAATTCCAAGGACAAAAACAAGTGAGAAATAGGAGGAAAATATTAGAAGTGCTCCTGGCCCACCCTCTTCATCTTCACCAAAGTAATGTTCTAGTAAGTATTTATCAAATATATTACCTGCTACCCATAATAATTCAGCAAATAGTGCAAATAATACCCAAGTTGGTAACATTGTTAAATTATAGGTGTATTCAAGTGTATAATGCAAGTTATTAGTATGAAACATGTTATGACTAAAGAAAATGAAAATTGGTTTGAGGAAAAAATTCACACTAACTACACACAGAAAATATTGCGACAAAAAAATCTTTTTAGAGGAAAATCTGACTTTCAAGAACTAGAAGTTTTTTTGTCTGAGCTTTTTGGCAAGGTGTTGCTTTTAGACGGAGCTATCCAAGTGACTGAAAACGATGAATTTTTTTATCATGAAATATTTGCTCACATACCACTTAATTCCTTTGGGCCAGTAAAAAATGTTCTTATTATTGGAGGCGGTGATGGTTGCCTTCTGAGAGAAACATTAAAACACACTGGAGTAAGTACAACCGTTGTAGAGATTGATGCTGCAGTTGTTGAAGTTGTCAAAAAATACATACCCGAATTGCCCTCTGGTGCTTTTGATGATACTCGAGCAAAAATAGTAGTAGGAGACGGATTAAAATTTGTTGATACTACAACTGAAAAATTTGATGTTATATTGATTGACTCCACTGATCCTGACAACATATCTGATAATTTATTTACTACGAAATTTTTGGTGGCAGCAAGAGACTTGCTTACGGAAAATGGAATTTTGGTCATGCAGTCGGGTACACCATTTCTGCAGTCGGATGTATTTAAAAATGCAAAAGTATCTTTCAAAAGCGTCTTTGACTGCAGTGGATTTTTCTATGCCACCATCCCAACATATTCTGGAGGTCAGCATGCATTTGCGTGGGGTTCTAGGAAGGATATATCTAAAATTTCTATTGAAGCTATCAAGGAAGTTGTTCAACGCAATAAATATTTAACTAATTGCAAACACTACAATCCAGCAGTGCATGTGGCTGCATTTGCTGAGTCAACGTATCTGAGTAGGCTCTAATTTTTTTGAGAAATGACTGATGAAGATATAACAGCTATATTTTCATTTGGATATGTATGAAGTGATTGTATATGTACATCATTTTTAATTGTTACATAGACTTCTGTGACTGCTGGTGTCTCTGTAGCATGTAATGTTGGGAAAGTGTGTTCTAGGTAGTGTGTTTCTGGATTTGATCTTTTTGATCTCAGAAAATCTATGTGCTCATGTGCGGCATCTAGCTCGTATACTTTTGGAGAAAAAGTATAACTGCCGAATGATTTAAGGTTTCGTCGCACGCTTTTGTCATGAATTTTCCCCAACATGTGGCATTCAGTATTTGATATTTCAGTATCAGTACAAGCGAATATTTCATTAAATGAGTCCATAGCTGTTTTAATGATAACAAAGTGACTTTCGCTAAGTATTCCGTAGTGAAAATGCATGTCGCCGGCAGCAAAAAAAGCTTCAGAAATTATTGAAAAATTATAAAGATTAGATTCGTCTTCTGATATTAGCAATCTTAATTGTTTGTATGATTGTTCCACATATTTCATAGTGATAGAGATTTAACATAACATATTATACAAAGAATAATATGCCCACTGGTGCCATCAGCCACCAAAAAAAGCTTTGTTCTGAACCAAAGAGAAAGTTAATCGGTGAGCCAGGTGTAATGAAGTCAGTAACAGGGAGTGCATGATAACTAAAAGCCATAACGAGTACCGTGGCGGAAAGTGCAAGGAGTATTTTTCGGAACATTCCTTCGTGAGGTTTTTCGTCGTATTCTCTAGGCATCAGGCGAGCAAAAAGAATTGTTGCAGCGACAGTACAAATACTAAAAACTAAAAGTAATAAGATGGAAGAAGATTTTGTACTTGGAGAGTTTCCCAAAAATAAGTCATAATATGGAAATTCTATAGATATAAGGAGCGCAAAATAAAGTCCCAAAATAAGATTGGTTACAGTTTGTCTCCCTTTTATAAAGGCAAAAGAAAAAAAGCAGACAAAAACAATTATCATAAAAAGGGATTCTTGAAGTAATGAAATAATCCCAGACGTATCCATGTCAAACCATTATAGAGGCTAGAATTTATTAGGGCTATTGTATTGGTGGATAACTATAATTTTTCAATTGCATACTTAGTTGCATTTTGTACATGTTTATAGCGGTCACCCATGAGTTTTACTCCACCAAACCATCTCGTTACACAGATGACGCAGTCAGTGATGTTTTCTTTTTGCAGGATACGCAGAATAACCATGCCAGCACCAGTCTCACCATCGTCATTTTTTGTATCGTATACAGCTCCTTCGTGAGTGATGCGAGCTGCCCATGTATTGTGTGTTGCTTTTAGGTATTTCTTGTTTTTTTTGAGTTGTTTTAAGAAGTTTTGTATATCTTCTTTTCCATGCACTTTGCCAATACTTACTGAATATCGACTTCCTCTATCTTCAATTATTTTTTCATATAGAATAAAATCCTCGACTGGTTTGCGTGAGTTTCCAAAATCAAATTGTGTTGATTGTCGAAGCATAATGTGTATACTATCAGAAATGTAATGGAGGGTCTGATGAAATTAGCACCGATTACTGTAGAAGAGTTCTGTTCGCGGTTCTTTACTAAGCCAAAACTGCTATGTGCACTGCTAGTTGCCAATTGCGACTCTGACGATGAGATGTCGATTTTGTCCCAACTTAAGCGAGGGGGACATGTCTCACTTAATGACATTTTCAAACTTGACTTCCAGCTTCAATATGGCATTCTTCGAATTTTTGACCGGGAGATGTATGCTAATGATTGTATGGAAAGAGAAAAACAAAATTTGATTCCCCAGGTACTTTATCCACTTGTCGACAAGTCTACAGATTTAGTGTTTGATGTTATGCCTGGCATTCATTTGTTCGTTAAAGAGCAGTTAATGGATGTGTATTGTGAGGAAGACATCAGCGTTCTTGACATTGGCACTGAATACATTTTGCGGGGCTATGGATACTTCTGTACACAGGCATCAAATGATGGAATGGCTATTGGAGGTAGCCTCCTTAAGAGTAGTAAATTTGATAAATATGATACAGCAATTTTGCAGCAATATAAGATCGTAGAGATTGAATCCTCGAGCGATTTTCAAAAACTTAAAGGGCGCTATTAGCGCCCTTTTTTATATTCCCTCCCCTCTAAGTTCTTCGATAAGCTTCTTTGCTTGTCTAGAAAGTTTTTGAGGAATGTCGATAGCTATTTTTACCATAAAATCTCCTCGACTGTTCCCTTGCTGCACACCTTTGTTCTTAATGCGAAGTAATTCACCGTGTTTTACACCGGCAGGTATTTTGATTGCAACGTCACCATCAAGTGTCTCAACTTGGTATGTATTCCCAAGTAAAGCATCTGATAGCTTTATATGAAGATTTGTATACAGTGTGGCACCGTCTCGAGTAATAGTGTCGTGTTTCTTGACGTGTATTTTTACATATAAATCTCCTGGTGTTCCACCTTGTACCGCTTCACCTCGTCCAGTCATGCGAATCATTTCGCCATTTTGTATACCAGCAGGAATTTTAATTTCAATTTCTTCTTCAGTGCGCCGAACTCCAGCTCCTGCACAATGGCCACATTTTTCTTTTGGCACTTTTCCCGTTCCGTTACACTCATTACATTCTCGTACAGTTTGGAAACTTCCCATAACGCTTTGACGAGTTTCTCTGATGCGCCCGTTTCCATTACAAGTGGTGCACGAGGTCATTTCAGTACCTGTCTTTGCACCTGATCCTGAACACTCTGAACACGTGTTGTTTTTTGTAAGAAGAACCTTTCGTGTTGTTCCAAACACTGAGTCTTTAAAAGCTAATTCAATATCTATAGAAATATCGCGACCGCGAGCTGTTTTCTGACGTCCACCTCCACCAAAAACATCTCCAAAGATATCTCCGAAATCAAATTCAAAACCTTGTCCATTTCCGGCTTGTTGGAAGTCCGACCAGTTGAATCCGCCAAAGCCGCCTTGTTGACCTCCTCCACCGCCTGCACCATTGAACGCATGTCCATACGTGTCATACTCAGCTTTCTTTTTTTCATCTCCTAGTACTGCATACGCCTCACTAATTTCCTTAAACTTTGCTTCATCACCAGTTTTTTTGTCAGGGTGATACTGAGCAGCGAGTTTACGAAAAGCCTTCTTTACTTCATCTTTGGAAGCTTCTTTTTGTAGCCCTAATATTTGGTAGTAGTCTTTTTGTGCCATGGTCAATTAGTTAATGATCGTAGTTTACTCTAGTATGTGCAAAAGCAAAGCTTTTGCACATGTAGAATTTGCTACTTGATATCTTCATCCTTCTTCCCGTCCTCTGATACTTCAGCATCACGTACAACTTCATCATTTTCTTTCTCCGCGTCTCCTTCAGATGATTTTGTATCCTCGGCTGCTTTTTGCATTACTTCACCAATTTTTTGAAGCTCGGTCGAAAGCGCCTCAGTTGCACTGGCAATACTTTCCTTTTCATCTTTGTCCTTTACTTCTTTAAGTGCAGCTATTTTTTCATTGATAGCTTTTACTACATCTTCACCTGCTTTTTCGCCATAATCCTTAACAGATTTTTCTGCAGTGTAGATAAGTTGGTCGGCACTATTGCGTGCTTCGATTACCTCTTTCTTCTTAGCATCTTCGTCGGCATGAGTTTCAGCATCTGTTTTCATTTTTTCTATCTCCTCTTCTGTGAGACCTGAACTTGCCTCAATGCGGATTGTTTGTACCTTGCCAGTTGATTTGTCCTTTGCAGTGACATTTAGGACACCGTTGCTGTCCACATCAAATGCGACTTCTATTTGCGGAACTCCTCGGGGTGCCGGTGGTATTCCATCAAGTACAAAACGTCCAAGTGACTTGTTATCTGTAGCTTGCGCTCGTTCACCTTGCACTACGTGAATTTCTGTAGATGTTTGGTTGTCAGCTGCAGTAGAAAATACTTGCTCTTTCTTTGTTGGTATATGAGTATTCTTTTCGATAAGCTTCGTTGCAACGCCACCCATAGTCTCAATCCCGAGTGAAAGCGGGATTACGTCTACAAGCGTGATGTCGTTAACGTCTCCTTGGAAAATACCTGCCTGAATTGCAGCTCCAAGTGCTACAACTTCATCTGGGTTAACTGTTTTATTTGGCTCTTTTCCAAACAGTCCTTTTACTGCCTCAACAATTGCAGGCATTCTTGTTTGTCCACCAACCAAAATGATTTCATTGATGTCTTCAACTTTAAATGATGAAGCCTCCATCGCTCGCTTGGTAATCTCAATTGAACGGTCAATATATTCACGTGCTAGTTCCTCCAGTTTTGAGCGATTAAGGTTTATGAGCAAGTGCTTCGGACCTTCTTCACCTGAGGTGATAAATGGAATATTAATTTCAGTGTCACCTGAACTAGAAAGCTCGAGTTTTGCTTTTTCTGCTGCTTCGTCTAGACGTTGTAGCGCAAGCTTGTCTTTGCCTAGATCTATTCCTTCAGTTTTCTTAAACTCAGCAATAAGATGTCGCACTATCTCTTGGTCAATATCGCGGCCACCCATGTGTGCATCGCCATCAGTTGATTGTACTTCAACAACTTCATCACCTACTTCAAGTACAGTCACGTCAAATGTACCTCCACCAAAGTCATATACAACAATTTTTTCGTCTTTCTTTTTGTTAAAACCGTAGGCTAGTGCAGCTGCAGTTGGTTCGTTGATGATACGTTTTACATCAAGGCCAGCAATTTTACCTGCATCTTGTGTTGCTTTTCGTTGTGAGTCATTGAAGTATGCGGGAACAGTAATAACAGCCTCAGTAATTTTTTCACCAATCTTGGCCTCTGCGTCCGCTTTAAGCTTAGAAAGAATCATTGCTGAGACTTCCTCAGGTCGATAGTCCTTTTCGCCCATATGGACCATTACACCTCCGTCAGGGCCTTTCTTGACTTCATACGGCACGATGTCTTTGTCCTTTTGTACCATTTCCTCATCATAGGTATGCCCCATGAATCGTTTGATGCCATATATAGTGTTTGCAGGGTTTGTAACAGCTTGTCGCTTAGCTATTTGCCCAACAAGACGTTCCTTTGTTTTAGATATCGCAACAATTGATGGCGTAGTTCGGTTGCCTTCTGAATTTTCAATTATAGTCGGCTCACCAGCTTCAATAATAGCCACCGCTGAGTTTGTTGTTCCGAGATCAATTCCTAAAATTTTTGCCATATAGTATATATTAAGTTAGTTACCTATTAATTCTGAAAGATTCCTACGGTGACTCGTGCAGGACGAATAAGAATACTTGTGTCACCCACCTTTCTTACGAAGCCATTCTGTAAAACTGACACCACTTTATGATCCATAGACTTTTCCTCGACTGGAATTTCTGTCATTGCCTCGTGTAAGTTTGGATCAAATGTTTCACCTATTGGTGAGAGTTCGACAATTCCGTACGAATCCAAAATAGAGTTGAGTTGGTTGTGTATACTTTCCACTCCCCTTCTCCACTGCTCATCAACTGCTCCCCATGCTTTTTCATTGCTCATGGCCATGTAGAAACTATCTGCGAGTGGTAGAAGTTTTTCTATTTGCTTCGTGACTGCTCGTTCTTTGTCACGCTCGCGCTCTTCCTCCATTCGCCTCTTTGCATTAAGAAATTCAGCTTTTGAACGCTGGAGACTTTCTAAATGCTCCATCTTCTCCTCTTCACACTTCTTCAGTTTACCTTGTAATTTTTTAAGTTTTTGTATATTGCTACTTTCTATTTCTTCTAACTCAGGATCATCAATAATATCTTCTCCCGTCAGTTCGATGTCATCTTGAGATTCAATTTCATGCTTATCATTCATAGCAAAATGTATTATAACGATAAATTTTGTATATGTAAAGATACTGCTTAATTTTGATTAATACACAGTTTAAAGAGAATTTAAACATTCACTGATTTAAGTTTGTTAGTATATATGTACCAACCGAAAGGTTGGGATGTTACAAGTAAGAAGTCCATGTGATAACTTACTTGCGTTAAAATCCGAATCAGAGATACATAATCGCAAGTGACTTGTATTTCAAAAACTGGATATATTTAATTTGTATGTTTAAGTAGGTACTGAGGCAGTCACTGTCTACAGTTTCAGGAGGGGTGCGCAAAAGCTCACTAAAAATTGAAACTAGATACCGACAAGATTCAACATAAATATTACAAAAACCGCCCAAGGGCGGTTTTTGTAATATTAAGTACATCTACAAACTGCTTCCCTTAGCAGATAGTGATGTTGAGTTAAAAACCAGCAAATTTATCGCTTTGACCACTGTGGCCGTCGGCGTGCTTTTCTGAGTCCAAACTTCTTTCGCTCTACTGAGCGAGGGTCACGCATAAGGAATCCTAAAGGCTTAAAGATTGAACGTCGTTCAGCTTTTTCCTTTACCAAAGCTCGTGCGATGCCGAGTCGTACTGACTCAGCCTGAGAAGATAGGCCACCACCACTTACTTTGACTGTAATCATATAGTCTTCAATGCCCGCATCTTCGGTATTTAGTACTGACATCACATCTTTTTGTTGTGATTCGTTGCCAAAGTACTCATTAAGAGGCTTATCATTTACAATGATAGTAGTTTCTTTTGCTTTAGTGAGTCGGACACGTGCTGATGATGTCTTGCGGCGTCCGATTCCTTCTGTATATCTTTCGTTAGTCATACAATTATTATTCGGTTACTACTAGATTTTTCATCATTACAGCCTGTAGCTTGTTTTTAGGAAGCATTCCTTTTACTGTGCGACGTACTACTTCACTATAACCAAGACGTTCCCCGAGGTGCTCTAGAGTTTCTGTCTTTCTTCCTCCTGGATATCCTGAGTATGATTGATAAATTTCTTCCTTTTTCTTGTCAGTAAAGTCAAGTTTGCTTACATTTGAAATAGTGACAACAACTTCAGGTGCAAGATGCTTTACGAAGTCAGCTGAGTTTTTCCCTATGAGGTATGTTGCTGCTTCAGTTGCAACCTTCCCAAGGCGCTTTCCTGCTGCATCAATTGTATATTCTGTTTTGGTTGTTGTATTCTCCATAGTTGTTGATTTAAACATACTCGATTACAGCTTCATCTCTTCCTGCGGGTGTTCGTCCCATTTTGATGATTCGAGTGTATCCACCCTCACGCTCTTTGTAATTCGTAGCTATCTCATCAAAAAGCTTTTTGATGGTTGTAGCTTTTGGCTCACCAAGTGCTTGTGCTGCCTTGCGACGTGCTGCTACTCCCCCATCCTTTGCGTAGGTAACAAGACGTTCAGCGAAAGGGCGTAGTTCTTTTGCCTTTGCTTCAGTTGTTTTAATTTTACCTTCTTCAATCAGTGAGATTGCAAGCCCACGAATAAGAGCAGTTCGCTGACGGCGTGGTCGTCCTAGTGTTCTGTTTTGCTTTTTGTGTTGCATACTGATTAAATTATTCGCTAAGTGAAACGCTCATTTTCTTGAGTAGGTCGACGATTTCGTCAACACCTTTTGGACCAATTCCATCGAGAGCTAGAATATCATCTTTTTTCTTTCGCACAAGACCTCCTATCGTTCGAATATTTGCTTCCTCGAGTGCTACAAGAGTTCTGGAAGACAAGTCAAGGGTTTCAATTCTTGTCTTTAAAACGTCTTGGTCAACTTCTTCAGTCTTTTCACCTGCTGCAAGCTCAGCATCAACTGGAGACTCGGCTTGTGTTTGTTCTTGGAAGCCAATAATAGCTTTCAACTGATGAATCATTACCTCGATTGACTGTTCCAAAGCTTCTTTTGGAGACATGGTTCCATCAGTTTCTATCATTATGCGAAGACGGTTGTAATCAGTCCGGTCTCCGACACGCATGTTTTCAACTTCATAGTTTGCACGACGAATCGGTGTAAATACTGCATCAAGTGCAATAGTACCAATTTCAACTTTCTCTTTTTGATGAATTTCTCTTGGCACGTATCCAAGTCCTTGTTCAACAGTCATTTCAATATCAAGCTCAGTAGTTTTACTGGTTATTTCAGCAATCTTTTGATCAGGTGACAGGATTTCTACCTGTGATGGAGAAACAATGTCAGCAGCAGTTACAATTCCCATCCCTTTTTTCTTGAGTGAAATTGTTACTGGCTCACCACCATGTAGGGACAAACGAATTCGTTTGATATTCAAAAGCATTGTAATCACATCTTCTTTAACGCCATCTAGTGCAGAGAACTCATGTTGCACTCCGTCAATCTTAACTTTTGTTATTGCTGCTCCTGGAAGCGATGAAAGGATGATTCGTCGAAGTGAGTTACCTAGTGTATGACCATACCCAGGATACAGTCCATCAATTTCATAAATACCACGAAATTCTTCTTCGTTTACAATTCGTGGCTTTGATGGTAGCGCGATGTTTGTCTCTAACATATTAGTTTGATTAGTGAATTAATAACTTTTTCAACTATCGACTGTAGTACTCAAGTACTTGTTCTGGATCAAACAGCGTTTCTGTAGGCTCGTATGTTGGGCTTCCTGTCATGCTTGCTTCAAGTTTCTTAATATCAATCTTTAGCCACGAAGGTACTGCTGTGATTTCGTGTGATTCAGCAATTGCTAAAAATGGACCTATCTGCTTACTACCTTCACGAACAGTAATAATGTCATCTGTTGTAACTTTGTGTGAAGGAATTGTCATTTTCTTGCCGTTTACTCGAATATGTCCGTGTGATACTAGTTGGCGTGCAAAGCGTCGTGTTTTAGCTAGACCAAGGCGGTATACAACATTGTCGAGTCGCGATTCAAGGCGCTCCATCAAGAGTGTGATAGGCTGATGACTTTTAGAAACTGCTTCATCGACATAGCGACGAAGTTGCTTTTCAGTTATTCCGTATGTAAAACGCATCTTCTGCTTTTCTTTAAGCTGACGACTATAGTCGCTTGCCTGACCGAATCGCTTCTTTGTTCGTCCACCTCTTGCTTCAGAAAGTGCAAATTTTTGCGTTTGAGTTTTCTCAAAAATCGGTGCACCGAGTCGCTTTGCTATTTTAAATTTTGGTCCTATTATCATACAAGAATTATTATGCGCGCCGTGGCTTAGGCGGACGAGGTCCATTATGTGGAACAGGTGTCATGTCCGTGATTTTAGTAATAGCGATTCCCATGCCAGCAAATGAACGGAGGGCTGACTCTCGACCAGCACCGACTCCTTTAATGATTACTTCAGCATCTTTCATGCCCATCTGCTGAGCCTTTTCACCAATTATTTCACCAACTTTTGCAGCAGCAAACGGTGTACTTTTTCGTGAACCTTTAAAACCAATGGCCCCACTACTGGCTGCCATTACTGCATTACCTTTTAAATCACACAATGTAACAAGTGTGTTATTGAAAGTAGCCAGGATGTTAAGTCTCCCTGCTGCTAGCTTTCGCTTAGGAATGCGGTTTAAAGCACGAGATACACCCGCAATGTCTGAACCGCCCCCCTTTTTTATGATACGTTTCTTACCCATAGGAAATCATTACTGCTTGACTAATAATTTTACGTCTTTTCAAGCTTACGCTTACCTGAACCCATAGTCTTCTTAGCTCCTTTAAGTGTTCGTGCATTAGTTTTGGTTCGCTGTCCACGAGCTGGGAGTCGTTTTGCATGACGTGAGCCACGGTATGACTTAATATCCTTAAGCCGTTTGACGTTAGATGATATTTCTCGTTTTAATTCTCCTTCAATAGTGTAGCCCTCAATCTTTTCACGAATAGCATTTTCTTGATCGGTTGAAAGGTCTGACGGCTTCGTAAACTCTTTAATTTTGAGTTCAGATAGGATCTGGCGTGACCGGGTAAGGCCAATGCCATATACGGATGTAAGTCCGTACTCGAGATGCTTTTCGTCTGGAATTGTAATACCTGCAATACGCATATGATTATCCTTGTCGCTGTTTATGTCGCGGCTTCATTTTATTAATAACGTACACACGACCTCGTCGTCGAACGATTTTGTCGTCTGGACTCATTTTTTTTACTGATGATCGTACTTTCATAATAATTTATAGGCGTTTTGTAATCCTACCTTTACCACCGTATGGTTCAGGCACAATGGCTACCTTATCACCAACGAGCACACGAATGCGGTACTTTCGCATCTTGCCAGCGAGATATGCAATCTGCATTTCTCCTGTGTCGTCTAGAACGACGCGAAAAAGCGCATTAGGAAGCGCTTCTTCTACTGTCGCGTAGATGAGGTTCTCTTGTGACTGGTCCATTAAACGTGGGAGAGTGTAACAAATTGCTGATAATACGTCAATAGGCTTCTCCACATCTCTTTATCTATTTTATTTCTATTTCCTCTATTATTGTAATGCCATCTAGACTTGCAGGGAACTTCTTTTTCCAGAATGGACGTATGACCGCTTTCGCATCTTCAATTGCTGGGTATGCTCCCAAGACTGCTGTAAGTGCTGTTCTATTTTTGTTTAGAAGGTCAGTTTTAAGCTGATTTTCATCGTACGTCCACACAATCATTGGTCTTCCTGAGAGCTTGAATGAAAGCGAATCTAACTCTGTTATGTCACTACTTGATGTTGTGGCATTTGCATACTCAAAAGTTAGTACTTCAAAATCATCTATACGGACTGGTCTGTCTTCGTAGCCTGGCACTGTTGCTTGTGCAATATATGATGCAAACTGTTCATCTTTAAATAGAGGTATTTGCATGTACACCTTTTCTTTGATAGTTGCCAAGTTGTCCCCGTATTCAATGGCAGGAAGCGACTCATAAATGAACGTAACAGCGCCATCAAATTGAACAAAACCTGCTGGTTTTTCAGAGTCTATTCTGGCGAGTAGTGAGTTGCGTAATTCAGCACGAAGTGCTTGTTGTGCTGTTTCTAGCTCAGCTTGATCAATAATGAACTTCAGTCCATCAAAACCCTCTGAGAAAGTAGTTTCTGATTCTGCGTAGATATTGTCAAATTCAACTTCTCCAGCAAAACCAGGCACTGTGAAGCGGGATGGTGCTAGATTGTACTGCTCACCCACTTCGTCAGCGTAGACTTCTGCAGTAACCACTCCAGGGTTTTTCTTACCATTTTCGTCTGTGCTATAACCAGGAACAATAGCTGGATCTTTAATCTTGAAAATAAGCCCACCTTCGCTTTCGAAACGAGTATTTGTTACAAGTCGAAGTGAATCTTTACTATGATTGTTATAAATAGATATTGTTCCTCTTGCTTGAGAAGTTACCTGCTCTTGTCCAGTCGCAGACACTTGGCGTTCCCCTTCAGCGTCAAGTGTCATCACTTCATATAGTAAATCATTGTCGCTTGTCTGGACTGATACAGCTTCAAACACTGCATTTACATTTGGTTCACGATGTTTTGGGTGCGTTGTAAGTTCTGCACCACCAAGTAGCATGCTTGCAAAGATGCCGAGCCCTACTACACCAAGAGAGATTACAGCGGTATAAATTAAGGATTTACTTTTTCTATTTGTCTTTGTAGTTGTTTCAGTACTCTGAGGAACTTCATCTTTTTGGCTAATAATTGCCGCCTGTCTTGCCTTTGTTTCTGCTGGTTCTTTCGCTGTTCTTTTTTTCCGAGACTCAGCAGGCCGGATATCTTGTAGGTTCCACTTTTGTGACATATACGTTCATTATAACTAAACTACGAAAAATGCATACCATTCAACTGTGAACGGCTATATATTTTGTGGCAAAAGCGTTACATACTCATCTTTTCGAGCATAGAAGTGTTGTGCGAGCAATAGTGCAGTATCACCATTCTCAACAGAAGAAACCACTTTTGATGTAAAAGGGTGAACGTTGTGCGGGTGACCTGTAGCTCGTTCTGCTCCCCGCTTAATTTGCTCTATAAAAAATTCTTCTGTTCGTGCGTCAGTGTGAAGGAAAATTGACTTGGGAATTGAAAGCGCATCACCGGTTCCTTTAAAAAGAGTGGAGATATTTTCTTGATATTCTTTCAATACAGCCTTAATTTCAGTAACCGCTTTCTTGTTCAGTTTTTCGCTCAGCTCCTCCGGATCTTCTTTTAAGTATGCATGTGCCTCCTCATAGGGAACTTTGCATTTTTTTGCTATGTTTCGTGCCAAAGTGTATGAACCCATATCAGTATAAGTAGACTGCTGTAATATTCCGTCACGAACAATACCAAGTTCGGTTTTTTCGCCGGTAACATCTACAAGACACATCTCTGACGTATTTGGTCTCATATTTATGAGAGTCAGGTAATATGAATACATGAACGAAGCTGCTGTGTGAGGAACGTTAGGTACTACTTTGTTAATAGATTCGTTGAGTGAGTCCATTAAATCGCTGGCGATTGCTACTTGCAGGTGCGTCACTGACACATCACTTCCTCTTTGGTCGATTGGGTCAATCATCGCATACCCGTTAATGCGCACGTTGATAATATCCTCATGTTCCATTTTTAGGGAAAGAGTTTCTGTTAGAGCATTTGCTTGGAATGTAGTGTCTGCTTGTTTTTTAGCTGCTGTAATTAATTCTTCTAGAAGTTTTTTTGTTACAACAAATGAATTGTCGTCAGAAAGACCGATAGTTTTAGTGATGGTGTACGACCAGGGAGCAGCAATGACTGAAACCACTTCAGAAATTTTTTCATCAAGTTTTCTTTTTTGCAGCAGTGGAAGCCCACTTTGTGAAAGTTTAAGAAATGCATTACGTACAGCTGTTTGAATCTCCTTTGTTGGTTGTATAGAAGCTGGGCCATCATTAATTAGGCAGTGTGCACGATGTGACCACACTACTTCTGTCATTTCTTGTAGTACGTGATTTACTACAATTGAAATTCCAACACTACTAGAGCCGATATCAATAACAATTGCACACGTATCTTTTGAACGAGATGAACTAAACATTATGTATATAGTATACAGCCCGGCAACCTTAGTGCTGAGCTGTATAAAATATTTTAGTGGATAGTCTTGATATTTGTTGTAATAAATGTATTCTTAAAAAGGACATTGAACCTTGAAGGGAGACATACATAATGCTACATCGAATTGCAGCTTATATCATGTGCGCGCTGGTCGCCATGACATTTTCATCGGCAGCTTATGCTGATAACTTGAACCGTTGGGTGAGAGTCATCAACGATACATCGACATCGATGATGAGGTTTCATGCATCAAACGAGGACGCGACATCCTGGCAAGAAGACATGCTTGGTTCGCAAATTCTTGGTCCTCGCCAAAGTGTACTGGTCGAAATTGATGACGGCAGCGACCATTGCATTTACGATTTCAAAGCTGTATTCAGTGATGGTGCTGAAGTCAAAAGATATAATTACAATGTCTGCTTGCAGGCTACGTGGACTGTGTATGACTAAGCTATGAATACACCATAAACCGCCCGATTGATTTCGGGCGGTTATTTTTTGAATATAGCAGTAACTCTATGGGGGGGGTAGTATACGTATTGCGATTTCCATTAATCTTGATACTGTCAAAGAAATAGTTCTAATGTCAATAAAGGAGCCCTGTTATGTATATCCTCTTTGGGACGTATAGTTTCTATGGTTTTCTTGTTGGAGCGGGTATTCCATTCTGCATATCATTTATGTGTTGGTTAAATTACTGGAGGGAAATATTGTGCTGGCAGCATGTTGCTGAGAGTAGAACAAAAGAAGAAAATTTTAAGAATCCGATTTCAGATGTTTCTATGAGGGTACTGTTTGAAAGTCAATATTATCCAAATGTCTTTCTTCAGCCACTGCATTGGGCTCTGTGGTTTATGATTATCTTGGGCCCTGTCGGTCTTGCCATTGGAGTCATTATTGATAACTGGCGTTAAGTAATGTGCTGTGCATTATACAAAGCGCTCCGTTTTACGGAGCGCTTTTTTTGATTTATTCCAATACTGCCTTGATTCTACGAACTCCAGCTGAGGAGGATTCTTCTTTGGTTATCTTGAAAGTACCTTGAATATCATTTAGATTTTCTACATGAGGACCTCCACAGAGTTCCCTTGAGACAAGAGTTCCATCTGACGTCATCATTGTGTACACCTTCACCTCGTCAGGATATCTGTCCCAAAATGATGCTTCAATGGTATCGTCATTTTCAGCCTCAGACTTCGGCATTATGTTGATAGTGACCTCACCTCCTGCTTGTATTGCATCGTTTACATATTTTTCAACAGCGCGCAATGTCTCACTGGACACCTTTTCTGGATGTGTGAAATCATACCTAAGACGTTCACCAGTGATGTTGCTCCCCGCTTGATGAACATGATCACCAAGCTCTTTTCTAAGTCCAGCAAGCATAAGGTGTGTTGCTGTGTGGTACTGCACTACTTTTTCAGAACTGTCAGCAAGTCCACCTTTGAATTTTTGTTCAGCTCCTGAGCGAGATTTTTCACGATGCTCCTCCATAATTTTTTTAAAGCCATCCATATCAATTACAATGTTGTGCTTCTCTGCCTCCTCAACTGTAAGTTCAATAGGGAAACCATATGTTTGATACAAATCAAATGCCTTTTGTGCAGAAATTCCTTGTCTATACGCAACAACTTCTCCAGTCTCAAGACTTTTACCAAGTTCCTTTTGGAGTAAATGTAATCCTAAATGAAGTGTTTTTCTGAACTGTTCTTCCTCTCCTCCAATTCCTTCAATAATAAAAGATTTTTTGTCTCCGAGGTTTGTATAGTGCGCTTTGTACGTCTCTACAACACTATCTGCAAGGTTCTTAAGCTCTCCTGCTGGCATTTGAAGTTTATCAGCGTAACGCACCGCACGACGGAGTAGACGGCGAACAAAATACCCTTGTTCAGTGTTGCCTGGGAGAATTCCGTCACCAATCATGAATACCGCACCTCGAATGTGGTCAGTAATGACTCGAAATGAAACAGGGTCGTCGCTATATTTTTTTCCAGTGAGTGTCTGAATTTGTTCAATGACATTCCACAGTAAATCAATTTTAAACACGTCACCGTCATTGTTTGCTGCTGCAACGATTCGTTCAAGTCCTCCACCAAAGTCTACATTTTGTTTAGGAAGTTTCTCAAAACCGTTTTCAGTTTTGATGTATTCCATAAAGACACTATTCCCTATTTCCATGAAACGTCCACAGTCGCAAGCAGGATGGCAGTGTTCACCAAAGCTTGTGTCATGTTTAGTGCCGAAATCGTAGAACATTTCACTATCTCCACCACCTATCTCTCCAGTAGGCATTTTACTTGGTACTCCTGCTCGACTCCACCAGTTTTCTTTGGCGTCATAATAAAAAATCCGTTCTCCTTCCTGCATACCTCGTGCGCCACCTTCGTCAGCTGAGCCCATTTCGCCAACCGCATGAGAAAGTCCGCGCGCATCAAAAATACCTTTCCATATGTCTACCACTTCAGTATCCCTTGGCAGTCCTGAGGTTTCTTCACCCTGAAATGCAGTTACATAAAATTTCTGTGGATCAAGCCCAATTTCATCAAAAAGAAATGTTGAAATCCATGGAATTTGTTCTTCTTTGAAGTAGTCACCGAGCGACCAGTTTCCAAGCATTTCAAAAAAAGTAGTATGTCTATTGTCGCCCACATCTTCAATGTCTTCAGCGCGAAAGCATTTTTGCGAGTCAGCAAGCCGTGTACCTTTTGGATGTGTTTCACCAAGGAGATATGGGACCATAGGTTGCATGCCACTACCTGTAAAAAGTGTAGTTGGATCATTGTCTGGCACGAGTGCGGAGGAAGGCACAATAGCGTGACCATTTTTAGCCATAAATGCCAAATATTTGTCTCTAATTTCATTTCCTTTCATGAAAGCGATTGTATCATAATGCGACCTCTTTGCACGCTACAAAACAGGTTCATGTTGCGCGTTTTTAAAGAAGTAGCCCTCGATTGAGTAGCGGTCGTATCCATGAATGAAAAGTGCGAGTGCACCACCAAAAAGTACGATATGTGGCCAAACTGCCTCACCAAAGTATAGTAGTGAAAGTGTAAGAAAAATCATCAAGAATAAGCTTGCAAAGCGCACTTCAAACCCAATTATAATAAATATGCCTATAGTTATTTCAATTATCCCTGCACCAAGTACTATAAAAAGTGGGTCGAAGTGAAAATAGTCAGTAAGGTTATAGTCTATGACTGTGCGCAAAGCTAATTCGCTGTGAATGAATTTTGCATACACTGATGCATAAATAAGAGAAATGCCAAATGTGATTCGCAACATGAGGAATGAGTACTTTTCTACAAATCTTTCAATGACACCCATAAAGCCGTGCCACTCTAGCAAATGTTTATCAAGTGACCAGACGTGAGCACCCAAAAACGACACAAAGAGTATATCTCCAATATAGTTAGCGTACGTAAGTATATAAAAACCTTTTTGATATACTGCAAACAAAGCAACTGAAAGTGCGATAATTCCCATTGTTCGTGTCAGAAAACCTATAAGAATGAGCAGCCCAACAATCATCAGTGTGACACCGACAAAATCAGCATATTGACCAAAAATACTGCTCAGTGGCAGTTCAGGTCCAAATAGTGAGTTGTAGTAACCTGAAGCAAACAGTGCGAGACCTATCGAAAGGCGGATTACAATAAATCCAAATTTTCTCTTCAACTTAAAAAGTATGGGATCAAAAAACTTTTCGACTGGCCTAGCTATTGAAACAAAAAAGACAATTGAAACTATCATTATGGAAATGAATGCCCACATGAAGAAATCGAGCTGGTTTGCTTCGATTGCTAAAAAGGGACTTTGTGATTCTGTGCTTAGTATCATACTTACATCTTCGCTGCTCAGAACATACACTTCATGTGCGAACACTGCTGTAAAAGGCATCAAAAAAAGAACCAAAAAAAGAATGCTGAGCGACACCCTTTGTAGTATATTCTGTAGGTTGGTTTTCATATGAACTGATTGGAGCTCACTTATAATCCGAGTGCAGCAGAGTATGAAGAAATAAATGCCGGCAATGCGAAGAAGATACCTATTAGCGGCAAAACAAAAACAACGCAAGAAATAATAAGCGTCCACAAAAAATACTTTCTTGTTTTCTCAACTGACTTAAAAATAGCTTCAAGATACTCACGCTGCTCACGAAGCTCTCTTTGTAGATCTGTATCCATTACCTATATCGTAGCACACAGTATTTTGTCCCAAATACTGTAACTGCATACACACTGTTTTATACCAACTTTTGGAGAGCTTGTTTGACTGTCTCTACGGGTCCTGCTCCACTAATCACAATCTTCTTTGGGTCTAAATACTTTGCAAGCGCAGTGTTAATCTCTTTCTTTGAGACAGTATGCATTTTAGATTTTAGTTCTTTCATTTCTTCAATCTCAAATCCTTCACTGACAAAGAAGTGGAAATCTGCAATTGTACGAATATATGAATCATTGAGAAGCGTTTGTTGAGTAATTAAAATTGTCTTAAATCTTCTGTATTCATCTTCCGTTATCCCCTTTTTAGCAATTAGGTTTACTTCACGAAGTGTTGAGGTAAGACCTTGATGTGATTGTTCGGGACTAAAAAAAGTCATGATGCGCCAAAAACCAGTCTCTTCACCGCTCACAGTTTCAATTTTTGCATATATGCCATACGTCAAACCCTCCTTTTCTCTAATGGTACTCATGAGTCTCCCTGTAAAACCTCCCCACTTACCTAGAACGTTTAGGCCAAATGTAAAAGGTATAAAATCTGGATGATGTAATGTAAGTGGCAAGGCACCACCAATACTAAAATCGATATTTTGCTTACCCGGAATATTTTTTAAAACAAGTGATTCTTTTGGAAGCTTTGGTACGTGCTCTTTTTTAAGTAACGTAGTTTGTTCGGCTGCCTTAATTTTTTTGAGCACCTCAGAAAAATTGATAACAGTTTCGCTATGGGTTCCAACAGTGGCTGACCAGTAAAAACTTCGTATTTGTTGGTGGAGTGTCTGTAAATCTTTTTGAGTTATACGCGATACGTTCTTTTGTATTAGTTGAATTGGAGCTGTGTATCGACGGTCTTTATTGGAATACAGTTGATTTGCTAGATTTTCATACGCGACTGCTTTAGAATCTTCTGTGTGCTCAGTGAGCTCATTTGTAATCAATGTCTTAATTCTGTGTAGTTCATTCTGTGCAAAGGTAGGTGTATCAAGCATTAGCGTGAATAAAGTCATGAGTCTCGATGCATTGTCGGCACTTGAGCGGAGCGAGATTGTTAATTTACTGTCGTTGATAGAAACATCCACGGACGCACCAAGTTTGTTGATTTCATTTAAAAAAGCTTCACGTGAAAATTTGCCTGCGCCTGAGAGAAGAGCTTCAGCGTATACTTCCTGAAGGGCTTCAAACGCAGGTGTGTTTGAAGTCTGTATATCGACTGTCAATTTTGCATAAAATATACGACTATTTTTCTGAACAATAGATCCTATACGATATTTTTCATTTGTTTCAATGTGATGTGTCATACGCATTATGTACCAATAAAGTAACCAATAGTCATAGAATCAAAGTTAAAAAGCGTGTCTCGTATTGTTAAAATATCTTTCGCTGTGATGCTCTGCAGCATTTTTTCAGTTTCAGTGTAAGCAACCCATTTTTCTGCTGCTACAAACTCAGTGAGCTCCATCGCAATCTTTAATGAACTTCCTTGTGCAAAAAGTTCGTCTGTAATTGTTTTTTGGATACTTTTCTTGAGTAATGAATCAATTTCTTTAGATTTGAGTTTCGATATTACTGCAAGCGCTTCTTGCTCTATTGTGTCGTGACTTTGTCCTGGAGCAAGTGTTATGAAAATAGCTCCAAGATTTTCATTGCTTGTTGGTTCAATCATTGTCTCTACGCGGATAGCTTTCCCGGAATCTACAAAATGAGTATAAAGGATACTGTCAGTGCCACCAGCAAGAATTTCTAGAAGCATTGCCGTTTCATACCAATGTTTAGTTGGGAATGAGTTGTGTTTTATCCCAAGGGCTACAATGTTTGTTTTGGACTCCCTCTTCACATACGACCTCCGCACACCTTCTTGTTTTGGCTCAGGAATATTGTAGCGCGGTATAGCTTCACTTGGGTTTTTTAGTGATCCAAATTCTTTTTTAATTTGGCCAAGCGAATCTTCAAGTGAGCAGTCCCCAATAACCATTAACGTGGCATTGTCAGTCCGGTAGTACTGTTCGTAGAATGCTTTGAGTTTCTCGGCGGTATAATTCTCAATATCTTCTCTAAAGCCGATGGTTTCATGACCATACGTGTTTGAATGAAAAGCAGTAGATACCATCTGTACACTCAGAGCAAAGTAAGGATCACCGTTGTTCATGTCAAATTCACTCAGCACATTATTGCGCTCAGGTAAAAACTCCTTGTCCGTAAGTACTACGTTTACCATTCTGTCAGCCTCGATTCTTAGCGCCTCACCAACGTATTCTTTTGGATAACTAAAAAAATATGTAGTTCTATCTTTCCATGTATTAGCATTAAGTATACAACCAGTTTCTCTTTCAAATTGCATGGCTCCAGAATTAACTTTCTTCTTTACATCACGCTTGGTTGGTTTAAAAACCATATGCTCCAGCATGTGTGCGAGACCAGTTTCACCACGGGCTTCGTCTCGTGAGCCAACACGATAGGTAATGTTTGTTGTAATTACACCAGTGTTTTTAATTTCTTTATGCAAGATCCGCAAGCCATTTTTCTTTAAAACAAGTTCAGTAAAACCCCTTTGTTTTTTTATCACTTCAAAACCAGGAAGAACCAACTTAGGAGATTTCCTTTTTGTCTTTTGTTTTTTTGACATTGGCTATAAATTCTTTGTATTCATCGAATACGTGGTTATACTCATTAATAATATCGCTTTTGAGACTTCTATTAATAGCATTGGATATGTCTTGATACATGAGAACCCTGTCTTCAAGAGAACCTTTGTACTCAGTCATAAAGCGTTCATGTTCATTATGATACTCCTCAACAATTGCACGCATGTTGTGAATCTTGTCTGCTGCTGCAATAAGTAGCGACTGTTCAGGAGCACCTCGAAGCTGTGTTGCGTATTGTTGCTTACGCTCTTTCCATGAATAACGTTTATCATCTTCATCTTGCGGCTCGGTTAATGCTAGAACATATTCCTGTATTTTTTCGCCAAAGTCTGCTTTTAGTTCATCTGATGTGTAGTCAGTGTCCTCAAGGGTGTCGTGGAGTAGCGCTGCAATTAACACATCTTCATCTTTAGTGTAGTCGCCAAGAATCATTGTGACTGCAAATAAATGACTTACGTACGGCATAGGAACAGAACCTTTTCTTACTTGATCCTTATGTAGGATAGTTGCAGCTCTGATTGCTTGTTCTATGCGGTATGAGTACATACTTATGATTTTATTGCACGCAGGAGGTCTGTTACTTCATTCTCTAGTTTTGAAAGAAATTGCTTTCGTGACTGTACTGTTCTACGCAAGTCTTGAGCTGTTTGCAGAAGACGCTGCGCCTCTTCTTTTTCTTTTTCTTCAGCTGGACTTTTAGGTTCTTGTGCTGCAGTACGCTCAAGTTCAGGAATATCTTTTACAAGATTTCCTTGTGCTTTTGTTTTTACTACAAATTCCTTTACTTGACTTATAAGTGTACCTATAACATGTGTTTGCATCACAGCATCACTCGCAGACATCTGATGTTCTAGTTGGCGTTTGAAATCTGATATATTCATACTATTGTAGTTTAACTCCTTCGGCTTCTAATATAGCACGTTTTTTGGACTCTCCTCCCCTATTATAACCCCCAAGCTTACCATCGCTTCGTATTACTCTGTGACAAGGTATCTCAGTATCATAGTTCGCTGCCATGACGTTCGCAACTGCCCTTGCAGCTCCTGGATTGCCAGCTTTACTGGCCACTTCGCTGTAAGTCATAACTTTTCCTTTAGCTATCTTCCTAACAACAGCCCTTACTTTATCTGCAAAAGCTATTTCTTTAGCCATATTTTTTCTTAATTGATTCAATCGTACTTTTTGGTGAATTGTCAACAGGCAGTGACTGCGTTGTGTTTGATTTGTTGTGATTGTACATTTTAAGGAGTTTTTTTCCAACTGCCTCACGATATGGACAGAACTCACAGGAGTCACCTATTGACGGTATCTGTTCGCCTTCCAAGCATTTCTTAATGTTTTCAAGTGCTGGCTCTATCCAGTCTGTATCTGTGTCAACAGAAACCAGGGTTGTTTCAAAAGTAAGTTTGTTGTCGAAGGTATCAAGACCCTTGTCTGCATTTGCATATACAAGATATCCTTTAGCTTCAACCTCAAAACCATTTTGTTCGAGTAGCCAACGATATACACCAAGTTGTTGTGTGTACTGCAGCTCCCAAGGACTGTCACCAAGTTTTTCTATAGTTCCATCCTTGGATGTCGCTTTGTAGTCAACAATAATTAGCGTGTTGTCTGGAGTAACCCAGATGTCATCAACACCTCCACAGACTGTAAGTCCAGTTGCTTCATGTGTAGTTTCGATGCCCACAAATGGATCCCGCCACCTGTCCATATTTGTATGTACGAAAGGAACAGCATCGATTTTATACTTCTCCATAAGCGGATGCTTTGTTCCTTCTTTTCGATGTATATCAAACTCCTTCTTAAATAATTCGTCAACAGCTATATTGAGATTGAATGAAGGAAAGCCAGGGCGCTTAGTTCCCAATTTATTGTCTACATAAAAGCAGCGTGGGCACTCTAGAAAAAAATCAAGTTTCGAACGTGACAAACGCCACTTTACTCCACCATAGTTCCAATCTGGAGCACGGTCAGGATTATATTTTTTGATGTATGTAGACATAGATAACAAATTATAGCATGTACGAATAAAGCCCCTTTCGGGGCTTTATTATCTCATTCACTCTAACTATTTAGCTGTAAAAGTATTTAACACACCTTCAACCTGCACATCATTTGCAAGACTGAATTCACGGTCTCCATTTTCTGTATAGAATACGACTGCATAAGTGTTGCCAGCTTCAGTTGCTCGCTGCAGAACAACTGTATCAGGAACAAGACCTTGTTCCTTACTGAAACGCACTACCCCTAGAAGGCCTGCAAGATGTCCATTTACGTAGTCACGTACACCTATCCAACCTTCATCATTTGGAAAAGTTGCACTATCAAGCGCAACGCTTACTCCTGCTGCTTGATCTACAACCTCGATCTCCCCTTTCCCTGTTTGCATTTCTGCGCTTACTGTATCTTCTGCAGGACTTACATTGTCTGCTCCCGATACTTCATTTGTCTTCGAATCTTCTGTTGTTTTGTCCTGCTCTGTTTGTGTTGTTGAATCACTTTCCTCCTCGTTCATTTTTGTTTGATCCGGACTTCCTCCGAATACCCAAACGAGTAAACCTCCTATAAGAAGACCTGCAACAAACGCAACTAACGTTTTCTGACTCTCTTGCTTCTCTTGTTCATCTGATGACATAGTAAAAACTGAAATAATGCTTATATACAAGGATTATAGCATAGGGTGTAATAAGTCAACTATTGACGCTCTGTAGTCGAAGTGCCCTTATGTGGAACTATTTTTGTGACAAAGCTCAGCAGCTTCAGCAAGTATGGATTCGATTCTCTTAGTGCTTAGATGTAACCTCCGCAAGATCTGTGGCCGTTCGATGATATCAGTACAGACAATAATTCCTGCTTCAATCAAAACTTTTTTTTGTGTTTGACTAAGGCTTTGTAAAACACTTACAGGATATAAGCCAGATTTTTGTATTCTGTCGTGAAGATTATTATGCTTGGGGAAATCCCAACTCAGAAGCACAAGTCCTGTACACGTTGCATATTGCTCAGCAGTAGAAGTAAACTTTGTGTTTGTGATAACCATCAGTTCATTAATGCCGCAAACGTCATCCGAACAAATTTTTACACCTTGTAAATCAAGAAGTCTTGCGTATGAATACATTACGACTTGTAGATCAGATTTTACACCAGGCCGTGAATGGAACTTAGCTTCTGCAACAAAGCTATGATCTTCTCTAAAACCCGCAACGTCAAGCTCATGTTCAACACATTTTCCATGCAGTGTCACTCGTGTTTTTGTTGCGTAGCCTTCTTTTTGGAACATGCGAGCTAAAAAATCTTCAAATGGAAATCCTGTTGGCCCAAGACCAAAAAGAGCTCTACGTAGTGAGTAGCGCGCTGCTATTGGTTTTTCAACATTTCTTAGTAGTTCAAATGCAATACGATAGATTTCCTGTGTAGAAATTCCGTCATGGAGTATATCTTCAATTTTTTTTGAAATTTCGACTATTTCTTCTTTTGATGCACCAGCACGTCTCAGCGAATGTTTGAGTTTGCTGACGTGAAATTCCTCACTACTTCCATCTGCTTTTGTTACGGTAATCGACATCCTGCAATGATACCACCTCCAAGACATTGCGAACCTCTATACAATACACAGGACTGCCCTTCGCTTAACCCCTCAGTTTCGTGGCTCGTTTGTATTTGTAGTGTCTGAGCTCCACTACCTTGGACAATCCCAGTAGAAACTTTTTGTCTATATCTAGATTGAAACGCAATGGTGTCATTTATTTCTGGCACATATGCAATGTAGTTACAATCAGAGAGTGTGATTTCAGTCGCGGCAATTTCCCTCTGTTTAACATTGGATACAGTAATCGTATTGGCTTTTATATTTCTACTGACAGCGTAATGGGGAGCTGAGTGAGTAGCCGTGTTAGTAACTGAAAAGCCATGTCGTTGCCCTTTTGTATATACCAGAGCACCTTTGTGAGTTCCTATAACTTCTCCATTTTCATTAAGTACATCGCCCTCTTCAAGAGCAATATAATGACTTAGAAATTCAGGAATATCAATTTGTCCCAAAAAACATATTCCCTGACTGTCTTTCTTTGCGGCAGTTATCAAGCCCATTTCATCAGCTTCTTTTCTAATTACATTTTTTGTGCTATTTCCAACTGGTAGTAAAACTTTTGAAAGCTGTTCTTGTGTAAGTGTCCATAAAAAATATGACTGGTCTTTATTTGTATCTACACCTCTATGAAGTTCAAATTTCCCTGATCGATAAATATTTTGAGCATAATGTCCTGTTGCCACATAGTCAGCACCGTGTTTTTTTGCAAAATGCAAAAAAGCACCAAATTTTACGTATTTGTTGCACATAACGTCTGGGTTTGGAGTTCTCCCTAATTCATATTCATGTATAAAGTAATCGGCAACATCGTTTCTGTACACCTCTTCTGCATCACATGTCAAAAATGGCACATGGAGTTTTGCAGCTACACGCATTGCGTCCAGTCGTTCAGCTTCCCAATTGCACTCAAGGAAGTCAGGGTGCCACACCTTTATAAAAACCCCGACTACATTGTAGCCTTCATTTTTTAAACGTAATGCAGCAACTGAAGAGTCTACACCTCCAGAAAGCCCCACAAATACTGTTTTAGTGTTGTTCACATGCCTACGGTAGCATAATTTTTATATAAAAAAAGCTATCCATTCTAGTTTTGAGTAGCAGTATAAATGTTCGCTTTAAATCCTAAAGAACTACAAGTGTTACGTCTTCAAGATGATGGGCTTCGGGAAAACTTAAATATTCCAGACCTTCCATTGCTTTCACAAATTTCACGACCTGGTGTTAGGTGATTTGGGTTGATTTTGTAGTGATTCCTCAAAATCTGAAATTCCAACAGAAGTTTTTTTGTACATTTTCAAATGAAAGCATCGCTGAATCTGCAGCGAATTAGTGCTGATTTTATTTTGTGTCCATACGCATTTATCTGCCCCTCCTTTCTCGTTGACTTAGTTACATATGGAAACTTAAAATCCAAGTCAATAGCTAGCGCAAATACTTCTGAACATTTAATTTATGTTCTTCAAATGTTTTTGCATAATGAAAAGTGCCATTCTCGTCAGTAATGTAGTAAAAGTAATTACTTTCAGTAGGTTCTAGAACTGCTTTAATCGACTGTAGCCCTGGATTACCAATTGGTGTTGGTGTTAGTCCTGGGTTCAAATAGGTATTGTATGGTGACTCTAGCTCCAAATCTGCTGCAGTGAGTTCTGACAATGGCTTGTCGAGTTCGTATTCAATTGAGGCATCTGCTTGCAGTGCCATTCCAATTTGCAATCTATTTTGCAAAATACCGGAAACCATTTTCATTGACTCTTCATCATTAGCTTCACGCTCAACAATTGAAGCAAGTATTAACATTTCATATTCGCTAAAAGTTGAAGAAGCAATAAGTGTGCGTAGTGGCAAAATATTTTCTTCATACGTTGCGCGCTGTAAGACGATCAGGTCAGCTGCAGTAAATTTCTTAGGTACAAAGTATGTTTCAGGAAATAAATACCCTTCAAGCTCCTCCGTGTGTAAAAGATATTCGTCAGCATCAAATTCAGCAAGTTTTTCAGTTACTATATCAGCTATTTTAGTGAGCGGGATGCCTTCTGGAATCGTTATGGTAATTAGTGTCTCATTAACGTCACTACTCGCAATTTTTTCAGCAACTTTAAAAACTGATGCTGGCTCTGTAAATACATATGTGCCGGCATGAATATTTGTAGGATCATAAAATGATGTGAGTATTACATAAAGTAGAAGCTCTGATCGAACAACGCCTTCTTGTTTTGCCTTCGTAGCAATTGAGCGCACAGACATTCCTTGCGTAACTTCAATAGCTGTTTGTTCACTCAAAGTGCTTGGCGCCTTCGTAAGTGTGTATATAAATAATGAAAAAATTAATGTAATTATACCAATCAAAATTATGCTGATGGAAATAATATTTATTTTAGATTCTTGACTCGGCTCACTTTCTGTAATTAATGACATAGAAGGTAACAATATTAACTCGGAATTTGCTGTGTAGGAAGATTACTTGGTGCTTCACCACGCGTAGAAGGTACACGTTGGAGTGTGGGAGTTATTGCAACCTTGCCTGGGAGGTGAAATATTGTTGCTAATTCTTCAGCAGTCATGATTTTATACCCCATACCTCCAGTTTTTGGATAAAGGACTCTCAATTTGTATTCCTTTAACTCTTGTTTTTTTAATGCCGGGATGATTTTGTCAAACGGGTCTGAAAAAATTTTATAATTAAAATCTGTTCGCCACTTCATGCCAATGCCGTTACGCTTTGAAACTTCAGTTGCTGCAAAGGTGCGCAGAAAACGACTAAAAAGACCTCCGTCATAATTACCTTCATTTTTACTTAGATATACTACACGACAAGCAAATTCATAGGCAACCTTGCCCATGTTGCGCTCCATCGTCTCTATCAAGTCTCTCTCACCACTTGTTAAACGTGCTACATCAGGAAAATCTTCTTCATCACCTTTTGATTTTTGATCACGTTTCATTATTTCATCAATTTTTTTCTGAACACCAGCTTCCCATGTGTCAGATGGGTGTAACTGTCCATTCTTGAAACTTTCTTCACGATGCGCAATGCAGATAAATTGAATCCACATTTGTTGTTCTGGACGGATGCCTGCGAGCATTTCAAGCATGGGTGTCATCGGGTCGACCTTTTCTTCTTCTTTTGGAAGCTTCTCCATGCCAAATTCAAGGTACGTTTTAATGGGAAATTCTGAATCCTTTTTTTTATTCATATGAAAACTCATAAACGACCAACCTTTGAGGTCACTTGGAATTTCTGCAGTGTAGTCAATATCAAGTGCTTTGACTTCTACTCCTGGATACTGTGAATAGAGAGCGTCAGTAAAACCGTATATAAACTTGTTTGGAATAGTGGCATAAAAACGCACACTGCCTCCTTTTGAAACGAGTTCAAATGTATATGGAAGAGGTCGTTTTCCGTCAAGATACGTCTCCATGAGATTGTCTGGAGTTGCTTTATTCAAAAGCTGCGTAAAAACAAACTCCATGGCTTCTGGTGATTTAAATACTTCTGGAGGCAAAATTATTTCGTAGATTGTCCTTCCGCTATTGATAGCAAATTTTTTACCTACTGTGTCCATATACTTATAAAAAAATATTTGGAAGGTGATATATGGAAGCCATATTGGTGCTGTTGCAAACAATAACGTCAACACTTGAGATTGTGAAGCTCCAAATATTCTCACTACTACGAACGAAACAATGACGCCAATAATAATGACAATAAAACCAAAATCAATGTCCTCGGATTCCATCCATCCAAACATCCACCCAAAGATTGGTATTTTTGAAAATTCCATGTGTCTGTATTGTACAACACTAACGCCTAGTTTTGCGAAGCAAAACTAGGCGTTAGTGTATACCTGTAATTCCAAAACTAATTTAGACGAGAAGCGTGTATGTACCGTTAGAAAGTCGTTTGAAAAGTGAAGCATCTTGGAGATTAACAACAATAGTATTATCCTTCACGTATCGCTCCTTTCGGACCTTATCAATGATTTCTTCACGTGAGAGTGGACCATTTTGTTCCAGAATGTCACGAAGGACATCTTTTACTACTCCTGCTGAATACCCCCACTCTGTGAGTGCATAGAGTCCACGTCCAACAAGCACAAATCGCTCATCTTTAATTAATTCATTGTGGCATGTAGCGGTATGAGCTTTTCGACTGAAGAGTTCCTCAATAGCATCAGCGACTTCACGAAAATGCATTGGAGAACCGTGTCGCTTTACAACGAGATATGCGTAATCACGAATTCCTTTAACGCGAACATTTGGTGAAGTTGAGTTACCCCATTCTCCCAGCGGATTGCGAGAAATGCTTTTTGAAATTTGTAGCCATCGCTTTAGCACAACCTCATCTAGCTTGTCAGTAATGTCTATAAGATGTTCACGAAATCGATTTACAATCTCTTCCTCACTTACGAGCTCATCCCGTTCAAGTGTTTTATAAACATCTTTAAGTGCCTTTTCAACCATGTCAGCAATCTTTTTTTCTGTATACCAACGATGTGTATATGCAGGGTTTTCTTTACTTCTGTAAAATGGATTACCTACAACAAGGAGAAAGTAAATATGATTTCGAAGTATTGGGTCTGTTGTAATTTCATCAAGAAGAATATGTTCAGCAATAATGCCGCCGCCTAGTGTATTAATAATATCTTGAATTTCTTCAAAAACACCATCAAATTCACTATATATATCCGATTTCTGAATTGATGCGATACCGTAGTTTTCAATCTGCCGCACTCGCTCACGCGTAATGCCGTACACCTGTCCAATAGATTCAAGGGTACTTGTTTCTCCATCTTTCCCTAGTCCGTATCTTTTTTCGAGCACATCTCGAGCGCGATCAGGAAGCGCTGAGAGCAGCTTTTTTGTTACATCTTTTGGTTTAAACGAAATCATATTAATTGTATTTACTTCAAGAAATTAGATGAACATGTACAACATGTCATCTTTTCCATTTCTAATTAGTCCTATTTTTATCATGATATTTGACATACGTCAATAGTGCTGTGATTATTGCTTAACTGACTATTACGTTAAGTATTCTTCCAGGGACATATATGACTTTCTGGATGCCTCCACTAAGACGAGCTCGCAACGATTCATCTTCACTGAACAACTTCATGACTTCCTCTTCGCTTGCATCAGGGGCAACAGTGATTTCTCCACGCATCTTGCCATTTATTTGGACACCTATAGTTACTTCAGTGTCATGCAGAAGCTCTGAATTTGCTTGTGGAAAATCTTCAAGATGTATCGAGGTTGAATTCCCTTCTGCTGACCACAGCTCTTCAGTAATGTGTGGAGCAAATGGTGCCAAGAGTTTTAAGAACATAGCATATGTTTCTTTTGACAAACCTTCTTTTTCAGCTACATTCAAGAAAATCATCATGCTACTGACAGCAGTGTTAAACTTAAATCCCTCAATATCATCAGAAATTTTTTGTATAGTCTTATGAAGCTGCCTTATTGTGACGTCCGACTCATCTACTTTAATATGTTCAGCAAGCCCGTTGACTCGCTCAATAAACCGTCGTGCACCCACTACCCCATCCTGACTCCATGCAATAGTATTTTCAAATGGCCCCATAAACATTTCGTACACACGAAGCGTATCAGCGCCCACAATCTCCACGATGTCATCAGGGTTAATAACGTTCCCCCATCGCTTACTCATCTTTCGACCATCTTCAGCAAGAATGAACCCTAAAAACTCAAGACGCTGGAATGGTTCGATAGTTGATACAACGTCAATGTCGTAAAGGAACTTGTGCCAGAACCGGGCGTAGATAAGATGTCGCACCGCATGATCACCTCCTACGTAGACGTCTACGGGTGCCCAGTACTTTTCTTTCTCTTTAGATACAAGCTCATCGTCGTTCTTGTTATCCATGAAGCGTAGGTAGTACCACGAAGAACCAGCCCACTGAGGCATGGTATTTGTCTCTCGCTTCCCTGCTCCTCCACATTCTGGACAGGTTGTGTTTACCCAGTCAGTAATGTTCGCAAGTGGCGACTCACCGTTCCCACTCGGTTCATAGTTTTCTACTTCAGGAAGTGTTACTGGAAGTTGTTCTTCAGGCACGGCAACAGGTCCACACTTTTGACAGTGGATAATTGGGATTGGTTCACCCCAGTATCGCTGTCGTGAAAATACCCAGTCTTTAATTTTATAGGTCTTTGCTATCCGTCCTCCAACTTTTTCCGTAATTGCTTTCTTTGCTTCTTCTGATGTCAGTCCATTAAATTCCCCAGAGTTAATCAGTTTTCCAGTTCCACAAAACTGATTATTTGCTAAAAACATTTCAAAAAGATTTCTGTGGTGATTCGATAATGACGTATTTGCGAGAATGTCTTTAGCTCCCAACCATTCACCCGTTTGGGTTTCTTGATCAACTATTGCAATTTTTTTGTCTGATGCCAATTTTATATAGAACAAACTATCAGAACATAATTCTTCTTGCTCTTTTCTTGGCTTATAAACGCGAGCAAAAACTTTTTCTAATATCTCTGAAACTGATTTTATATCTGTGTATCCAGATTCTTCCGTTGCTTCACGAATAGCAGCATCCCTGGAGTTTTCATCTGCTTCTAATTTACCTCCGGGTAATCCAATATCAGTATCAGAAAAATGGACAACATAGTATTTGTCTTCGGACCAGTGCTTTATTACAACTGTAGCAGCATGAGAATTAACAATATCTACTTCAGACCGTGGTTTGTACTCACCTTCACCCAATGTATACGGCGCAACCACTTGTTTGCGAGGCACATTATATTTTTTTGCAAACTCATTGTCTCGTTCGTCGTGCGCTGGTACTGCCATAATGGCACCGGTACCGTACCCAGCGAGGACATAATCTGCGATATATACAGGAATTTCTTCCCCACTTGCTGGATTGGTTGCGGTCACGCCTTCAAGAACAACACCAGTTTTTTCCTTGGTGTCGTCGAGTCGGTCCATTTCTTTTTTGTTTGCCGCATCGAGTCGGTATGCTTCTACATCACTCCAGTTTGTAATGACAGTTTTGTTTTTCTGTACGAGTGCATGTTCTGGCGCAAGCACCATATAGGTCGCGCCAAAGAGTGTGTCTGGACGTGTGGTGAAGACCGTCACTGTGTCACCAGTAGACAGCTTAAAATCAATCTCAGCGCCTTCAGAACGACCAATCCAGTTCCTCTGAGCTTCTTTAATATGCTCTGGCCATGACAGCGTATCGAGGTCTTCGAGCATTCGGTCTGCGTATTCACGAATCTTCAAAACCCATTGACGCATTGGACGCTTCTCAACAAGTGAGCCACAGCGCTCACAAGTACCATCGCTTTCCAGGTCTTCGTTTGCAAGCCCTGTCTGACATCCAGGGCACCAGTTAATAGGTTCATTGCTTTCAAAGGCCAATCCTTTTTTAAAGAGTTGGATAAAAATCCATTGTGTCCATTTGTAATACTCGGGGTCAGTAGTATTTATCTCTCGGTCCCAATCATAGTCAAAACCAAGCACTTCGAGTTGCTCTTTAAAGCGTGTGACGTTCTTTTCAACCGCAACACTCGGATGAACCTTATTTTTAATAGCATAGTTTTCAGCAGGCAGACCAAATGCATCCCATCCCATCGGATGAAGTACTTCATGCCCAGTCATTCGCTTAAAGCGTGAGTAGATGTCGGTAGCGATATAGCCTTTTGGATGCCCTACATGGAGTCCTTCTCCCGATGGATACGGGAACATATCAAGCACAAACGCTTTAGGTTTGTCACTTTCAGTAGTCTTGTAGATATTAGAATCTGCCCAGCTTTTCTGCCATTTAGCCTCTATTGTTTTGTGGTCAAATTTTTTAAGCATGTTTGAGTTACCTCTACCCTATCTAATATGTACGTGCCATTATGACGTGAAATAAGTATATGTAAAGTATTAACTCAAGAGCTGGGAAAGGTCACTTGGGTACGTAAGGATATTTTTTTCACTCAGTTCCTTACTGAGTTCAGCTTTGCCACAATAGCCCCAGGCAACACCAATAAGCTTATCTGCGTCTATAAAATTTTTAAGCTCATATACATCAGCAAGAGTGTCAGTAAAATAGTATACGTCTTTAGTATCTATCCCCCAATCATGACAGACGGCTTCAATCTTCTCTTCTTTAGAATGATGATTTTCGTACGCAAGAATATGTGTTGGATTTATGTTCGTTTTAGCCAGTGCAGGAATCACATATTGCTGGGAACCACTAGATACAACTGCCTTATATTTTACAGGTAACTTTTCAATCTCACTTACAAATTCTGTAAAGAGTTCAAAATGACTGTCTCGCATACGTTCGCCAAATGATACTGTCCAATCATACACGGCTTTCATTTCAGCGTCTGTGAGTGTGTGGTCACGCGTATGTTCTGGCTTGTTTGATGCGTACCTCATGTTGTCCGCAAGAGCATCCTCATAGCTCATGCCACTAACTGCAGCAGTAGCATGAGCCGCAGCTATTTTTGTGTCACCAATAACCCCGTCAAAATCAAATATTAAGTACGTAGCTTCAGACATTACTATTTTAAATTATCAACAACAGCTCTCTGAAAGCATTTTTCTCCAGCACCATGTGTCCAGTTGTAGTTTTTCTCCATTGCTGGATACGCGTACGATCGGCTACCATTTTCTTGCGTTGCTGCTAAAAAAGTTGCACAAAGTTCGTAGGATGTGTCATCTGTCACCAAGTATCGGTATGCAACACGGTTTTCTGGAGCTTTAGGTACGGAGAATCCATCATACGCTTCTTCAAGTGTCATAGGGAGTGTTTCATTGATGCGATAATACTCCTCAATATATGACTGGATATTCTGCAGGTCATGTACTTGTTGATTATCAAGTTTCATTTCTCGAGCTTCTGTTGGAGTCTCAATATTCACATAACCAGTAACCAGTGCGGTCAAGACGAGGAGCGTGGCTGCTGCACCAAAAGTGATTGACTGTTTTTCCAAATTTTTAAAATGACCTCGCACATCCAAAAGGTAGTATTTAAATGCAATTGAAACGACCACAAGTAGTGCTAGTGCTTTAAATATAAAACGTGAAGTGATTTCACCGTTGAGGAAATAAACGAGTATCGCAACAAGGTCTCCTAAAATAATTCCACCTCCAGCAAGTAGTGAGAGGAAAATAAGCCACTTTGTTAGTCCTGTATACAAACCATCTTCTTCCTTTCGGCGAATCTGATTACGCATGCGCGTGAGTGCTATGAATGTTGGGAAAAATACCACCAACAGTGCGATGCACACACGTATTGCCTCACGAACACTTTCAGCAGTGGCATAATAATCTAATTCATCTGGGAATTTAAGATTAATAATGCCAAACACGAGCACAATAAGTGCCGTAAGTGATATGTAGAGTGAGATTAAGGCTCCCAGCTGTATCACGAAATTTTTTGCTGTATTTTCTTTCATATACGTTAAGTATACTCTTAATAGGACTTAAAGGAAGTGTCAAGTCTACACGTATTGCTCGCAACTCAGTGTATGTAATAATACGGTAATGAAATCAGAGGATTTGAAAAAAGCTCCGAAACTTTTTGCAGAAAATATAAAAATTGGATTTAGTTCAGAATATTTTGTAATGGGAATCAGTAGCGGCACACAAGCTCAGTTTTTTTCGCTTAGTCCGGGACATGCCAAGCGACTAAAGCAGTATCTCGAGCATGAAATACTTAGTTATGAGAAAAAACATGGCGAAATTACCGCAGAGTGGAATCCAAACATAATCAGCCCCGTTCAAAGAGCTAATCCGCCTACAGATTTAAGCTAATAAAAATGACCACACATGAAGCGCATGGTCATTGAACTCGTCACATCTAGCAAAATGTAAGTCAAAGCGGCACAAGATCTGGTGCCAAAATGAGTCACCTCAAAATAATATCCAATGCAGCATGGTCAGATGGTACATTAGTATCTACGCCGAAAAAATAAACTTTTGTATTTTGCGAAGTTACCAAGTGGTCAGCTTCACGACTTGGTTTATTTTGTGGGTAATACTCAGTTCTGGTGTCAGTAATGTCCCACGCACTATTTTGATGAACACCACCACCTTTTCCGAAACACTCATTACTGACAAGGTCATCAAGCGCAGCATTGTCACTAGCGTAGTTTAAGTCACCTACTAAGATAACTCTAACGTCATCAATTTTTGAACCAAGAGCAAGCCGGTTATTGTTGAGCAAAGTAGCAATACCCTTATTTTGCTCACGTCGCTCTTGACAATCGCCTTTATGACTTTTGTATACATTGTGGGCGATTTTTTTTCCAAACCAAAATCCGTGAATATTGCCTACTATGTACACAACACCATCTTGCAATATTGTCGCAACTTGCATCGATTTAGAACTTGGTAGGCCGTCATTCATGCAATCAAAATCACGATATATCACACGACTTTCAAATGCTGTGACGAGCACATCTTTCTTAATGAACATAGCGTTGCCATAGCCGACACCGTCTACCTCACGTTCAAGGTCATGAAGACCCAGAAGTTGTGGAGCAAAATAGCCATTATGTGTCGACGAAAGACGTTCTTGTAATTCAAGAAAGAGATGTAGATTTATCCCTACAGTCCTCCCTTTTGGGTCACATGGTAGATGCACCTTTGGAACATTTGACGAATATGCTGTATGCACTTCTTGCAAACACATAACATCAACAGTGCGGCAGCTTGACAAAAAATTTGCTACACTGCCACTCTTTACTGAATCACCCCATGTATTAAAACTTTTAATTCTGAGCATCACTCATTCATCCTTCATTTTCCAATGTACCTACTTCAAATACAATAACTTTCTTAACATAAAATGCAAGATTTAAGCTCGTCCTTAACTATACATAAATCTAAATCATGAACTCGATGACGTCGCCATCTTTCACAATATATTCCTTACCTTCAGTCCTGAGTTTACCCTCTTCACGTGCAGCTTTAAATGAGCCCGTCTCAACCAAGTCGTCAAACGTAACAACTTGCGCTCGTATGTACTTTTGCATAAAGTCTGTATGAATTGCAGCACCCGCTTCTGGCCCTGTTGAGCCAATCGTAACCGTCCAAGCACGAGTTTCTTTTTCACCTGTTGTAAAGTAGCTCATCAAACCAAGTCTGTTATAGCAAGCTCGAATAAGACTTTCTACACCACTGTCTTGTGTGCCGTACTCACGGCGAAACTCATTTTTTTCATCTTCACCTAAATCCTTAAGTTCATGCTCTATACCTGCATCTACGATGACATATTCTGAGTTTGTTTCTTCAAAGTATTCCAAAAGACTCTGCCATCTTTCCTCATTTTGTTCATCCAAATTGAAAGAACCAGTTTTCTTATTGCATACATATAAAAACGGCTTCATTGTTAGGAGATGTAATCCTTTGACAATCTTAGTCTCATCATCATTCATTTCATACTTGTTTGCGAGATGTCCCGACTCCAGGTGTGTTAGCAGGCGTTCAAGTAAATCTGTTTCAAGAGCGGCTTCTTTGTCTCCCCTTTTCGCATCACGCTCAACGTTGCCAAGTCGCTTTGATACAGTCTCAGTATCAGCCATAATAAGCTCAAGATTGATTACTTCAATGTCAGAAAGCGGATCGATAATACCTGAGACATGATGTACATCATTATCTTCAAAAATACGCACCACTTCAGCAATCATATCTGTTTCTCGGATGTTCGAAAGAAATTTATTGCCAAGACCTTCACCTGCTGAAGCGCCTTTCACCAATCCTGCAATATCGACAAATTCAACAACGGCGGGCAATATTTTTTCAGAACCTGATACTTCAGAAAGAGTTTTGAGGCGACCGTCTGGTACTGCCACAATTCCCACTGCTGGATCAATAGTGGCAAACGGGTAATTAGCAATAAGCACTTCATGCTTAGTGAGTGCAGTAAAGAGTGTTGATTTACCAACATTGGGAAGTCCTACAATTCCGACTGAAAGTGACATAGAGGGATAGCTTACCAGATTTTAAAAAAGAAAACAGGATAGATCTTAACTAAGCTCTCTACTACTAGACAGCTTTTCGGCCAAGATTTTTAACTTTAGTAAGCCAATCTGCTTTACATGCATCACCAGTCTTGCCACACGGACCAAACGCAGAAACTTTAGTTTTAATGCCCGCAAAATCGAGAATTCCATATTGGATTTCATTAGTATAATCACCAAACTGCCACCATGTTTTGAAAGGACTATGTGTCCCCATTACTATAATTACTCTAGCAGACTTGCCGAGCAAGTGCTTCTCTACTTTTTTAGTTTGTTTATTGAAGTTGAATGCAAAGCCAGGAAGCCAGAAACGGTCAAACAGGCCCTTAAGTAAAGCAGGCATTGAACACCACCAGTTCGGGTACACAATTACGATGTGATCAGCCCACAGGAACTTTTCTTGCAATTCAATCAGGTCTGGTTCCAAATCTTGAATTTCTTTATAACCTTTATGAAGAATAGGATCAAAATTTAGTTCACCTAAATTCACACGCTGAACTTCATGACCTGCTTCAATAGCACCACTTTGATAGCTATCTGCCATCGTGCCTGAATATGTATCTGCATCAGAATGACCGAGCAGGACGAGAATTTTCTTGTTCATGTGTACAGTATACGACACCTACACAACATATGAGTACGAATATCTGTTGATAGTACTCATCTTTGCAATTTTATATAGGTATTGTATTTTTTAAAAAGAATGAAGTGAAAATCAATGAGCCTGTGCAGTACTGCACAGGGTCATCTTTTATTTTCGAATAGTTCCGTTTGGGTTGAATTGTCCTTGAGCACCCATCTGCGCTTTTGCTAATTTCTCTTTCATTTCTGGGCTCATAATCGCCATTATCTCTTTTTGGTACTTAGGCAACACCTTCATGGCCGCAGTTGTCTGATTACTGCCATTTAGTTTCATTTCAGCCTGTAGTTCCTTTGCTATTTTTTCAAAAAGTTTTGGGTCCTTCTCTACCATCTGCATAATCATTTCACGCTGATCTTCAGGGACACCCTTAAGTTGCTTTTCGAGTATCTTCTTAACTGCAAAATCTTTAATTTTTCCAAACATAGAGTGATATTGTATCAGTTCACGCCTAGACGTAAAGCGTGTGACGTAGAAAGAAAGCTTTCACCAAGCCACATGTTGACAAACTAGTCAAAGTATAGTATAAAAGGCACTTATTTAATTATATTTATATGTTACAACGATTATATTCATGGTATGGGAAGAAAGCCGTCTGGACAGTGACCGCTGTCGTTATCCTTATTATTGTAAGTGGTTTCATTTTTAATGCACGCAAGGAAGTAGCTATAAATGAGACTCCGGCACTTTCTACTGTGAGAGTAGCATCAATTACTGATCTTTCTTCTACCATTGCGCTTTCCCTTATTGGCACAGTGCGGGCTGTTAGTGAAGCTGAAATAGAGACCGAAGCAGTTGGCCGAATTACAGCAGTTTCAGTGTCACTTGGTGACACTGTCAGAGCTGGTCAAATAATTGCTACACAAGAAAATGCGAGCCAGCGTGCTTCAGTTCTTCAGGCTGAAGGCGCCTATGAAGCCGCACTAGCATCTGCAGGACAGAGCAACATCAGTATCTCTTCAGCAGAGAACGCTGTTTCTGTAGCTAAGAATAATCTCATTGCTTCATATAACTCCCTGTTTACATCTGCAAATACAGTTCTCCTCGCTGACATTGACGATTTTTTCTCTAATCCAAATAATTCAGTGCCAGGACTATATATTAGCGGTAAAAGCTACACACAAACTCTCAATAGCGAACGAGTTGCATTTACAGACATTATGAAGAAGTGGCAGCAAAATTCTGCAACCATAAACCCTTCAAGTGATTTGACAGCACTATCTCTGGAAGCTCAAAAAAATACAGAAAGGCTTATACGCATGATTGATATCTTTATTCAATTAATCAATGATCAAAGTGCCACTGAAGTAGTTGGTGGGGTACCGGTTGAGTCATACAACAGCATACTAATCACTGACAGAGCTACACTCAATGCGACTATGTCTGCATTAAAGAATAATCTTTCAAACTTAGCTACAGCTAACGAAAGCCTGCAACAGGCAAAAATCGGAGGTTCAAATACTGAACTTTCTTCAGCTAACGCACAGGTCAAACAGGCATTAGGGTCTTTGAGAGCTGCACAGGCAAATCTTGAAAAAACTATTCTTCGCTCTCCTATTTCAGGGACGGTCAATTCGCTTAGTGTTAATTTAGGTGATTTTGTTGGCAGTTTTACTGAAATTGCAAAGATCGCTAATAATAATGCACTTGAAATTTCCAGCTTTGTCGGTGAAAGTGACTTAAGAAGCATTACGGTTGGTAGCGAAGTGGTTATAGAAAATGAATATCCAGGAATAGTCACACATGTTGCAGCAGGTATTGATTCAAATACGCAAAAAACTGAGGTAAAAATCGCAACTGAAACAGCTCAGCTGACAAATGGAGATACTGTAAGAATCGTCATTTATGTTGCTACTGATGAAAGTGAAAATAAAACTATCCTTCTTCCAATTACAGCAATCAAATTTAGTGCTGAAAATGGAGCTGTTTTCACCGTCAACAACGGTGAGCTTGTCGCACATCAAATCACCATCGGAGCAGTGAGAGGTTCAAATGTTGAAGTGCTCACAGGAGTAACAAGTGACATGGAGATTGTCGTCGATGCACGTGGACTATCTTCAGGTTCTAAAGTTGAATCAGTCAAATAAGTATGTGGGAATTTTTCATCAAAAATAACAAGTTTGCTTACTTGTTTCTCATAGCATTAATGAGTATTGGAGCGTACACAGCCCTTGCCATTCCTAAGGAATCTGCCCCTGAAGTTATTATCCCTGTCGGAATTGTAACCACAGTTCTACCTGGTGCTCCAGCTGCTGATGTGGAGGCACTTATTACAAACGAGATAGAGAGAGGTCTAACAAGTCTTGAGAACGTTAAGCAAATTACTTCAACGTCACGTGAAGGTGTATCGTCGATAACTGTGGAGTTTGAGGCTAGCGCTGATCTTGATACTTCAATTCAAGACCTCAAAGACGAAGTGGATAGCATCAAACAAGAATTACCTTCAGACGCTGAAGATCCATTTGTTACTGAAGTGAATTTTGTTGATCAACCAATTATGACTATCGCTTTTGCAGGTGATATAAGTGACTTTGCATTCACTGAGCTGGCTACTGACATCGAAAATCAGCTCGAATCAATTCCAGGCATTTCACGTGCAGAGTATGCTGGGGTACGTGATCGTCAAGTTACGGTCATCGTTGATCAGGCTTCACTGCTTAGATTTGATATTGATTTAAATCAGGTAACAAACGCGCTTCGAAATGCAAACCAGACTGTACCAATCGGGCAGATACAAAATAATGGAGTTTCTTACAATGTCGCGTTTGAAGGTGACATAAGTGACAGTTCACAAATACCCGACATCAGCGTTACTACTCGTGGTGGACAACCTGTTTTTATTCGTGATCTCGCTACAATTGAAGACGGCCTCTCAACAGCTCGTTCACTTACCCGACTAAGTATCGACGGAAGTCCGTCTCAGAAAGCTATTAGTTTTAGTGTCTATAAGCAAACAGGTGGTGACATTACTGCAATAGCTCGAAATGTAAATGAGCGCATAGACGAACTTAAGAAACCAAACCAACTACTTGACGGCATCACAACACTCACTGTGCTGGATGCGGGAAAAGATATAGAGACCGACCTTATTCGTCTTTCAACTTCTGGACTGCAAACAGTTGTGCTTGTTGTACTTCTACTTATTCTGGCTATTGGATGGCGTGAAGGACTACTTGCCGGCACCGCGATACCTTTGTCATTCTTGATTGGATTTATTGGTCTTTACTTTTCTGGCAATACAATTAACTTTTTAAGTCTTTTTGCACTTATTCTTGGAATAGGTATTTTAGTTGACTCAGCGATTGTTATGGTCGAGGGGATTAACCGAAGAATGAAAGAAGATCCAAACATAGACAAACAACAGGCAGCTCTTGATACAATTCGAGAGTTTAGTGCTCCACTCATCTCAGGAACACTTACAACAGTCGCTATGTTTGCGGGACTCTTCATAGTTTCGGGTGTCATTGGACAATTCATTGCAAGTATACCTTTTACACTCATTTTCCTGCTATTTGCTTCAATGTTTGTTTCGCTTGCAATTATCCCACTGTTTGCAGCCAGCTTTTTGCGACGCAGAAGTTCAACGGTATTAGAAAAAAAACAAGTTGAGTATGCACACAAACTTGAGAGTTGGTACAAAAAACACCTCGGGGCAATTCTTGACGACTCTAAAAAGCAATATTTATTCCTTTCAGCACTGAGTGCCGCGCTCGTAGGTTCAATTTTTCTGGCAGTAAACATCTTTGCTGGTTTAATCGCTGTACCTCTTGTGTTCCTAAGTACGTATAAAATTTACTCTCTGCAAGAACGCAAAGGCTTTGGCGAATTTATGCGATTTGTGCTTTGGGCTCCAGCTACTGCAGCGATTATCACTATATCAATTGTGATTGCCTCTTTTGCTTTCCCGACAGTGAATCTTGTAAAAGTAATATTCTTTGAGCAAAGTGACGTTGACTATGTCATTGTTGAAGTTGAAAATCCCGAAGGTACAACGAAAGAAGTTACTGACATAGATATTCGACGTGTTGAAGAACTTCTCTATTCAGAAGATTACATTGCTTCATTTGTAACAACTGTGGGCAGTGGCAGTCAATTCGGCTCGGGTGGCTCTGGTGAAAAATTTGCAAACATTTTTGTTACTTTGGATAGCGAACGCACACTCACAAGCACTGAGATTGTTGAAGAACTTCAAACCACTTTCTCTCCGCTTCGCGACATTAAAGTCACTGTAAACCAACCGAGCGATGGACCTCCAACTGGAGCAGCTATTGTAGTGAAACTAGTAGGTGAAGATCTCACACAGCTCACCACTATTGCCAATCAATCAGCTGAAATTCTTAAGGAAACTGAGTATGTAACAAACGTGCAGACAAGCACAAATAGCAACAATACGGAGTTCGTTCTTTCTTTAAACAGAATCAAGGCTTCATCGCTTGGTCTTGATCCATTTACAATTTCTCAGGTTGCGCGTACTGCTGTATATGGAGTTGAGGCTACGTCACTCACCACAATCAATGACGATGTTAATGTGGTTGTCAAACTCAATGTCAGCAATACTGCTGCAGCGACTAGCGAGACAAGTAACGTGGCAACAGTCAGTGACCTTAGTCGAATTGCAATTCCGACAGCAACTGGAGAAGTGCCACTTTCTAGCCTTGTTGATATTTCACTTCGTGAATCAAGCACCATCATCAACCACGAGGAAGGTGATCGATTTGTCTCAATCACAGCACAAGTATCAGCCGAAGGTAATGCTCGTGAAATCCAAACGGCTGTTATTGAGAAAATTAAAGCTGACTTAGCTATCCCTGAAGATATAGTAATTAGCACAGGTGGAGGTGAAACTGAAGAATCTAACGAAGCATTTATTGAAATGTTCGTTGCCTTAATCGTTGGTATTGGACTTATGGTTGGGATTCTTGTATTGCAGTTCAACTCGTACCTCCACACACGCTATGTACTTTCGATTTTGCCATATTCACTCATTGGTATATTTGTTGGTCTTGCAATCACAAGAAGCCCTCTTTCCTTTCCTTCAATGATGGGATTCATCGCCCTGTCAGGAATTGTAGTCAATAACTCAATTCTGCTTATAGACATGATGAATCAAATGAGGATTAAGGAATCACAAAAAAACGTGCGCGATGTAGTCCTTGATGCAGCAAGTAGCCGACTGCGTCCAATTTTGCTCACTACAATCACTACGGTAGCAGGAATGATACCGCTCACCTATGCAGGAGATTTATGGGCACCGCTCGCGTATGCAGTAATGTTCGGACTTCTCTTTTCTGTGATCATCACACTTGTACTCATTCCCATTGTGTACTTCAAGAAACCAGGAAATGTGGGTTAATCAACATTAAGTCACATATAAAAATCCGCATACATCTGCGGATTTTTATATGTTTTAAGAAATCACACTCAAGGTGACCGAGCTCTAAAAAACGTTCCTTGGCTTATTGTTTTTTCTAAGGTGTTGCAATACTGCATTTATAAGCACTACTGCTGAAACTATAGCGAGCATGTAACCTACCGCAAATTGATAAAAGTAGAAATCTTGCAGACCTAGTGACATCAGAGCCATTATCACACCCATTGTGTACCATGTAGCTGCTTGAATTGCTGGGCCAAATTTGCTGGAGATTACATGTTTTGTCATCAAAAAAGCATTGAGATATAAAACAAAAATAAGTGTCCAAAACGCGACTTTGAAACTAGACATATACATCACCAAGTCAGACTGAGAGATGTAAATTGCTGCGAGAAGTAGCGTAGTGACAAGTATCGCTACCATGGCAACTCTTAGCACGACGTACACAACTTCCATAAGACTCCGCTCCTGTTCGTCAATTTTTCCATCTTTAAGTGCTACAAAAAAATTTAGTACAGCTAGTGTCGAAGATCCAACACCCAATGACACAGCCATTGCTTGCAGGATCGACAATAATATTATTGATATTTCCATTACATGTATCATAACAAATTTGAGGGTCTTAAATTGATTTATAAACAAAAAAGACCAAAATTGCAAAGCAATTTCGGACTTACAACTAAGCTACTTGTGGTGCTGTCTGTTTAAATTCAGGAGGCAGCCTGTCGCATGCGCAGAAATATTGCGGAATAATGAAGATACAAAAGAAACATGCACAAATTAGTATAGATAAAAACGCACTACGCTCATCTATTACACGCGTAGCAGCAACTGTCGCAAAAATTATTAACTGCATTAGCACTCTAATCATAAAGTAGGTTCTAAGAATATTTAAACCCGTTGCCGTATTTCTTTTATAGGAATCTGCATGTTTTTTTACAGATGTATACGCTAACAGACCTAAAAACACAAATTCAGCAATAGTAAAATAATCGAAATCTAGGTGAATAACACCAACGATTATTAGTGAAATTTGACCGACAAAGAATGACACCATTGCTAGAAATGGTGGTGTCTTGCCTGTATACCACTCAATATTCCAAGCTATGGGATTAAATACATAATTCAACAGCGTTTCGTCATACAGTTTAAAGGGTTCAGGAATAACCATTTTCGCTCCTTCCTATGTATAGATCTTTTACTTATCAAACTATACCATTTAACAATGCTTACGCAATACCATGGCCAAAAGTTGGCTAGATAAGAATAGTTGCATGGTTGTTACTGATTTCTAGCGTCCCGGAATCGATGAGGTGTGACTCTTCTTTGTTATCAGCCTTTACTATAGTTACAGTACCCTTTTTGAGTGGAGAAATGAGTGCTTCATGTTGTGCCAAAATTTGCATGTCACCCGAAACTCCTGGTACTGAAACTGAAACAACATCCCCATCAAAGACAGGTCCATCAACACGCGATATCGTAAGTTTTAATAGTTTTTGTTCTGCCATAATAGATTGTTAGTTTGTTTGTCTTCTTCATTTGCATCCAGGAATCTCCTCTAGGAGAGGAGAAGATTCGGATGTAAATTCGATATGGTCGCTATAGCTTCCTATCTCATTTAACTTCATCAATTCCGCCCTTCATGTAGAAGTCTTGTTCTGCTTTATCATCATGCTTGCCGTCGATAATTTCACCAAATGCTCGAACTGTTTCAGCAAGAGGTACGTACTTTCCTGGTGTTCCTGTAAATACTTCAGCAACAGAGAATGGTTGGCTCATGAATTTCTGAATCTTTCGAGCTCGATATACTGCCTGTTTATCATCTTCTGAAAGTTCTTCAATGCCAAGAATCGCAATAATGTCTTGCAAGTCCTTGTATCGTTGAAGAATAAGCTTTACACCTTGTGCTACACGGTAGTGTTCTTCACCAACAATGTTTGGATCCAGTGCAGAAGAGTTACTTTCGAGTGGGTCAATCGCAGGATAAATTCCAAGCGATGCGAGTTGTCGTGAAAGTACTACAGTAGAATCGAGGTGAGAAAACGTCGTTGCTGGTGCAGGATCGGTAAGGTCATCGGCAGGTACGTATACAGCTTGTACAGAGGTGATTGAACCTTTCTTTGTGGAAGTAATTCGCTCCTGCATCTTACCCATTTCCTCAGCAAGTGTTGGCTGGTATCCTACCGCAGATGAAACTCGTCCAAGAAGTGAAGATACTTCCTGACCTGCTTGTGTGAAGCGGAATACGTTGTCCATGAAGAACAAAACATCTTTACCGCCTTCACCATCACGAAGAGCTTCAGCCATAGTAAGACCAGTGAGCCCTACTCGTGCACGAGCACCCGGGACTTCGTTCATCTGTCCAAAGACTAGCGCTGTCTTTTCAAGCACTCCTGAGTCTTTCATTTCGTGGTACAAGTCATTTCCTTCACGCACTCGCTCCCCTACTCCAGCAAATACTGAGTACCCACCGTGTTCGCTTGCTACATTGTGAATGAGCTCTTGGATGAGCACAGTCTTCCCCACTCCAGCTCCTCCAAAAAGTCCTACCTTACCTCCTTTGATGAATGGTGCGAGAAGGTCAACTGACTTGATACCAGTTTCAAACACCTCAGTAGCTGTTGATTGATCAACAAACGCAGGTGCTTCTTGATGAATGCCACGCTTCTTGGTCACTGCGATGTCATCTCCACCATCGAGAGTCTCTCCAAGTACATTGAAGAGGCGGCCGAGTGTTACTTCTCCAGTTGGGACTGAGATAGTGTCTCCAGTGTCTGAAACTTCCATACCTCGTTCTAGACCTTGCGTGTCCTGCATCGCAATTGCGCGCACCCGATCGAGTCCTGCATGAAGTGCAACTTCGAGCGTCAATACAGCACCGTCTTCTTTTTTGACGATGAGTGCGTTCTGAAGTTCAGGCACACCTTCAGGAAAGTGCACGTCTACAATAGGGCCGATAATCTGTGTAATTGTTCCTGTTTTTGTTTCTGTGGTCATAATGTGTAAGCTAATAATTTTTAATAATTTTAACTCAGTACCACTGAGTTTTTAATTTCCAGAGTTGGAAACTAAAAACTAAGAAGTACTAGATAAAAATGGTAAAAACGATTACAGAGATGAGCATAATCATCGCAATAATTACTTTTAATGAGAGTTCTTCCTGAATTGATGAAGTATTTGTCTGTATCTCAACTGTACTAATTTCTTCCATTAGTCTTTTGTCCTGAGCAATAACTATGGTGTTAATTATAAATATAATAATAAACGGAGTAATTAATGCCCCTGCAATTACTATAAGTTGAACAAAGGCAGAGGAAATATCAACTACCGGTGATTTATTTGCAAAATAAATCACCACATAGAATAAAGGTGTAATAACACATTCCAATAAAACTAGTATCCGATGTTTTTTAATAAATGACATATTTCTATTTCATAGCCTCCATCCCACCTGTTATCTCTGCGACCTCAGCAGTAATCGAAGCTTGACGTTCCTTGTTGTAGACAAGTGTCAGAGATTTGGCTACTTCTTTTGACTTATCAGTAGTATTCTGAAGTTCAGGCACACCTTCAGGAAAGTGCACGTCTACAATAGGGCCGATAATCAGTGTAATTGTTCCTGTTTTTGTTTCTGTGGTCATAATGTGTAAGCTAATAATTTTAACTCAGTACCACTGAGTAACAAAACTCCTAAAGAGACTTGTTACTAAGCACTACTTGTTTACGATGTTGCCGCGCTTATACCTAGCAGTATTTGTCCAAAGTAACCGAAAGCATATATTGGCAAACAAATGATTACCATAAAACAAAATAATAAAAAATTGTTTAGTGCATGTTCAGTTTCTCTACGAAAGATGTGAAAAAGCATTTTTATAAGAGAAATGATTGCAAGCAAAAAGATAGCTATACCTACTAATAAAAATACAAATTCATAGAGCTTAAAGTGCCACGAGCTAATATATTCAGGAGGAATAAAAAGAGAGTACGATTCACACAAAATCAAAAAAATAAAAGTAAATTTAAAAGATGATATATAAATTTTGTCTAACAATTTATGCATAAGTTTCTACTTCATTGCTTCCACTCCAGCAGTAATCTCACTTACTTCAGCAGTAATCGCTGTTTGTCGAGCTTTGTTGTACTGAATAGTGAGCGCTTTAATCACCTCTTTTGATTTATCTGTCGCGTTCTTCATCGCTACCATACGTGCTGAATGTTCGCATGCCTTACTCTCAAGTAATGCATGGTACAGCATGATTTGAACCAATTGCGGAATAAGCGTATCAAGCACTTCTTCTGCAGAAGGTTCAACTGTGTAGGTGATTTTAACGTCTTTTTCTGACGTGTCATCGCTCCACTTTCCTGTCTTCGGACGGATTCCTTGCATCATAAACGCAATCTCAGCCGGATCGAGTGGCAGAACACTTCGCTTCGTTGGTTCTTGTTCAAAAGTTGAAAGGAAGTTTTGATAAAGAACATCCACCTTTGCATAACTTTCTTTTTTGAACTCAACCATAATCGTGGAGCTGATTTTATACACATCGTGAAGCGTCACCTCATCAGCTACGTTTGTGTATTCGCCTATCAACTCTTTCTTTTCACGTTTAGCAAACTCAACTGCTTTGCGACCAATAGCAATTACATCAATGTCGCTTTTCTCAGTAAAAATAGTTTCAGCTCGCTTCAATACTGCACTGTTTACGCTTCCTGCAAGACCTTTGTCACTCGTCACAATAACGAGCAGAGTTTTTCCTTCTGCGCGTTTTTGCGCGAGTGGATGGACAAGCCCTTCTTGTGAAGTTGAAAGACGTTGCAATATCCGCATTGCTGAGTGGACGTATGGCCGCCCTGCAAAAGCACGCTCCTGGCTTTTACGCATCTTTACCGCAGAAACAGACTCCATCGCCTTCGTGACTTGGCCAGTTTTCTTGGTTGAGACTATTTTGTTTTTTACGTGCTTGAGTGCCATGATTGGTAATTAAACTATGAACAAATTTGTATTAAGCTGCAACACCGTAGAGGTCCGCATGCGCTTCTTTAAAGTCCACGATTGCTTTATTGAGTTTCTCAACAAGTTCGTCTGTGAGCTCTCGTCCTGTCTCAAGTTTTTCTATAATTTCTTTTCGGTCACGTTCTACAAAACTTAGAAATCCGTTTTCAATTTTCTTTGTATTTTCTACTGGAGCACCTTCGAAAATTCCTCCGTTTGCTGCGTAAATAACAACAACTTGGTTGTAAAAAGGCATCGGTTGGTTTTGTCCTTGCTTAAGAAGTTCAACATACTTTCGACCTGAATCGATACGTGCTTTTGTATCATCATCCAGATCTGATGCAAACTGCATAAATGCTTCAAGCTCACGAAACTGTGCAAGCTCAAGACGAATCTTTCCAGATACTTTCTTCATCGCTTTTGTTTGTGCCGCAGAACCTACTCGAGATACTGAGATACCTACGTTAAGTGCTGGACGGATACCCTTGTTGAAAAGATCAGTTTCAAGGAAAATCTGTCCGTCAGTAATTGAAATTACGTTTGTCGGAATGTACGCAGAAACGTCACCTTCCTGAGTCTCAATGATTGGCAATGCAGTAATTGAACCACCGCCAAGTTCTTTAGAAAGCTTTGCAGAACGTTCAAGTAATCGTGAGTGTAGATAGAAAATATCACCAGGATACGCCTCACGCCCTGGAGGTCGTCGGAGAAGTAGCGACATCTGTCGGTATGCGTTTGCATGCTTACTGAGGTCATCCAGAATGATGAGTACGTCTCGTCCTTTCTCCATGAAGTATTCACCGATTGCCATCCCTGCAAATGGTGCAAGGAAAAGCATTGGAGAGGCTTCTGAAGCTGATGTTGCCACAATAGTTGTGTACTCCATAGCACCTGCTTCTTCCAACTTCGCCATGATACTTGCTGTCTTTGACCGCTTTTGACCAACTGCTACATAGATGCAGATAGGTCGTTTTTCTTTTGACTCGTACTTTTGGTTGATTATAGTGTCAATCGCCACTGTTGTTTTTCCAGTCTGTCGGTCACCAATGATAAGTTCACGCTGACCTCGTCCAATAGGAATCATTGAGTCAATCGCCTTGATACCTGTGTGAATAGGTTCATTCACTGCTGAACGTTCCATTACTCCGTACGCAACTCGCTCGATAGACATATCACGATCAGCATCAAAAGTACCTTTACCGTCGATAGCTTCACCAAGTGGACTAACCACACGCCCAACTATTTTTTCTCCCACAGGAATCGAAAGGAGCTTACCTGTTCTTCGAACACGCATTCCTTCACGCACACGCTGTGATTCACCAAGCACCACCACTTTTACAGTATCTTCTTCAAGGTTCAGAACAAGGCCAAAAAGAGCATCATCTTTTGCAAGAGTCTCTTCCAGTGACTTTCCGTCACCATCATCAAAGACAATCATTTCCATCATCTGTGCTCGTGAGAGCCCGTCGATTTCAGCAATACCGTCTCCAACGGTCGTTACCACACCCACCTCTTCAGGCTGTGCTTTAGTGTCGAGATTTTCAATCTCTTTCTTGATTCTGTCGATTATTACTGTACTCATGGCAGGTCAATTAGTTAAATAGTAAAATTTTGTTTGTTGCGTGTTGATAATTATTTTGCAAGTTTCCGATACAGCGACACAAGTTGTGCTTTGTAGCTCTTATCGATTAGCACATTGTTGAATTCAGCAGTGAATCCCCCTATGATAGTTTCATCAATTTTTGTTTCAGGTACGAACTCAGTAGAGAGTTCAGAAAGTGCTTCCTTGATAGCTTTAGCGTGCTCAACCCCCGCTTTTTCGCTTGCTATTGTGACAATCGCTGTAGTTTTAGTTTTTTGTGTTTCAAGAATACGCAATACCCCTTGCAACACCGAAGCATGGAGGCGCATATGTCCTTTTGCCTCGAGTGTTTTTGCTAGTCCAGCAAGAACAGCCTCTGGTGCTTTGCCAGATGCAATCATTTCTAGAGCTGCTTGGATATATTGTTTCTTCATAGTGAATTAGGATTGTTGCTTTAGCACTTTCTCAGCTGCAAGGATTGCAAGTTTTGCGATCTCAGCTTCACTTTCCTTTTGTGCTTTAACTTTCATTTCTTCACCTTTAGCCTGCGCATCCTTGAGAACACCCTCAGCTTTTGTTTTAGCTTCAGCCACAATAGTTTCAGCTTTTTCATCAGCATACGCTTTTGCATTCACGCCAACTACTTCAGCGTCTTTGTGGGCAGCACTCAAGATAGTATGTTTTTCTTCATCAGCCGAAGCCTTTGCAGTAGCAGCGAGTTCAGCATCTTTTATACCTTGTGTAATTTTTTCTTCACGCTCAGCCAGAATTTTCAAGACTGGCTTATACAAAAAATACGACAAAGCACCTGCCATAATCACAAAGTTGATGATTTGGATGACGATTAGTTTTGCATCTATGCCGAATGCTTGAATAAGTTGTTCCATAATTTATTTCTGTATCCTTGTAAGTTGTTGGATTGCTCCAGATGCGCGGTGCGACGAAGTTTTGGAAGAAGCGGTAGTTATCTACCGTGACTGAAAAAACTGAAGCTGTAACAAAGCAGATGGAGTAAGTCCAGGCGACTTACGCGAATTTGATAACGAACGCTACAACAAGTGCAAAAATTGCAAGTGCCTCAACGAATGCAATGCCGATGAACATTGTTGCTTGAATCTTTCCTGCAGCTTCTGGGTTCCGTCCAATAGCTTCGAGAGCTTTTGATACCAGCATTCCGATTCCGATACCTGGACCAAACACACCGATGCCAGCTGCGATTGCCATAGCAATTGCTTTCATGCCATCAGCGTCAATGTTTGCAATCTGTGTTGCAACCTCAATTTGTTGTTCTGGTGTCATATAGTTTTAATAATTACTTTCTAATAAATAAGTACGAGCCAATTTCTATGAACAGGCTCATGATTACTTACTAGTGTGGTTCCTCCGTTGCGAGCTTGATAAAGTACAACGTCAAAATTGCGAAAATGAATGCCTGAATAAAGCCGACAAAGACTTCATACGCAATAAGTGGCACTGGCAATACGTACGGAGTTGCCAAAAACATAACCACTAAGAGCAGTGTTTTTCCAGCAAAAATATTACCAAAAAGACGGAATGAGAATGACACAAGACGTGCAAGCTCAGAAAGAAGTTCAATTATCCCTATAATAAAACCAAGTGGTGACTTAAAGTTAATGAATTTACCTCCATATCGCCACACTCCAATCGCAGCAATACCAGCAAACTCAATAACAAAGAAGGCTATCAGTGCGAACGCAATAGTGATGTTAAGGTCAGTCGCTGGCGGGTAGAACATCGGAATGAGATGCTCTTCAGCACCATGTCCTTCGTAAAAACCAACAGAAGTCACTCCGGGCAAGAGTCCTGCCCAGTTCATTGCAAGAATGAAGATGAAGATAGTCATTACTATCGGGAAATATTTTTTAGCAAGGACTTTACTTTCAAGGACATCAGCCATGTAGTCATACACGCCCCCAATGAGCATTTCAAATGAGCTTTGTAACTTTGTAGGAATCAGAAGTGGATTACGTCCTACAAAGTATGCAAGTATAGCCAAAAGCGCCATAGTAACCCAGACGGTTACTAGTGTTGCAGTAATTGGTATACCTCCAATATGCCCTAATATATATGGATTAAGGTGTACGGAGATACCACTACCTCCTTCTGCTGCGTATGCTGTTTGTACGAATGAAAACATACCCTATTCTAGTGCAAATGTGGCGTTCTATATTTGTCTAAGCCGTTTTGAGCAATTCAGGACAATTAAAGGTTTAAACCGTTTCTCTTTCGGTTTAGAACTCAAGATTGTCCAAAATTGCTATTTGTGGCAAAGCAAGACCAATACCTCAATTTGCGGGCGTATAGTAACACAAATGACCCGAAAGTGAAATGAACATCTGGAAAACTTTTTAAGTCTGAATGCTGTATTATTCTGTACATATGCAATACAAACACCTTTTCTTTGACATGGATGGAACCGTAACACCCAGTCGTAGCAGAATTAGTAATGCAATGAAGGAATTTCTTGGTTCTGCAACACAAACAGTTGGAATAATATCGGGTTCACACAATGACCAGATGCACTTACAAGTGGACGGGCTTCCAATTATCAAAATGGGGCAAAATGGCAATCATGTTGTTGATCAAGAAGGAACTGAACTTTGGTTCGATAAACTCACTGAAGCTGAAAAGGCAGAGATAATGATGCATGCTGAAAAAGTTTGGGAAGTATGTGACAAGAACGTCCCTGATAAAAACGACCTCTTTGAAGACCGTGGCTCACAGATATCGCTCAGTATTTATGGCCATCATGCTGATCCGACCGAGAAAAAAGCATTCGATGGTGACTTTGCAAAGCGTAAAGCACTACTAACTCAGTTTCCCTTTGATTCTGAGACGCTTGAAGTAAAATTAGGAGGAAGTACCTGTTTTGACTACTTTAAAAAAGGAAAGCATAAAGGTTTCAACATTGCTCGGCTTATTGAACTAAAAGGTTGGGACAAAGACGAATGCATCTTTTTTGGTGATGCTCTTTTCCCAGGAGGAAATGACGAAACAGTCGTGGGGGTAATTGAGACTGTTGAAGTGCAGGACCCTGAGGATTGTTTGGAGAAGCTTAAGGATGTGGTTGCAAAATAAACAAAGTTCGCTAACACAAATATCAAAACCCACACTTAGTGTAGTTTTTGATATTACTGCAACTTAGCTTACGTAAGTCCACTAAAGTGCGTTCCGATGTAATATGGCCAGATAATGAGGGCAAGTAAACATTTTCCAAATGTTAGTTTAAGGAAGCCAATCGTGAAGAGCCAACCGAAAAGCCAAAACATTCCTGTACAAGTTTGATTTTCTACTTTTATTTTGGACATGAGGGTATTATAGCAGAAATAATGATTCAATTATCGTATATTTCAAGCTCTAGAATGAGCTGATACATAGCAGCTGTTTACTATGGACCCGACAGGAATCTTGATCATTACATGACCGGTACAGGTTGTCGATATTCCTCCTTACGTCAGAATATCAGCCAACCTTTTCAAGTCCTGTCAGTGTCTCACAAAAGCAAAGACCACAAACACGATGTGTTTGTGGTCTGCTTTTGTGGACCCGACAGGACTTGAACCCGCTACCTCTTCAGTGCAAATGAAGCGCTCTACCAGATGAGCTACGGGCCCAGAAATTTTCTGGGAGAAAGTTTTATTAAGTGTAATACACTTTTGTAAAATCAATCTTAGCTAGACTTGCAGATGCTAAACATCTCAAGTGGGCACTATAATACGTATTTCGTGCTGTTAAGTCAACTATTTGTATACATTACTGAAAATAGAGAGACCAAGGCTCCTCAGTATTTTTAGAAAGATTAAAATCTACTGCAAGAGCTCCCGCTGGAGACCACGAGGATGTGTGGTTTTCAATCTGTGGAGAAAACACCTCCCCATTCAGAGTCACGTGATGGAGGACATCTTTTTCAACCTCATAAATGTAAGGGTCGCAGGTCTCAGCGTTTACTGTGAGTTGTTCACAAAAGTATACAAACTTATTGTTTCGAGAAATTTCTGCATCAACTATCGCATGATGAATACCCGACGTTCCGCTACTTGCGATAACACTAGCGACCTGCGACTCAGCTTTTAGATTGCGCGCAGAAAGTAATCTTTCACCATTTGCAAAGGTAACTCGAAGGCCGTCACCTTCAATTACCGCTGAGACAATATGACCTTGTGTCCTAGAATCACTTTGTACATAGTGTTGAGCTGGATTTGAATAGTGCTCAATTTTTGTGTGGGGCGAAATATCAACGCCAAAAGCTATGTACGCAGTGGCAAAGCCAATAACATATGCAGCTACAGTTATTATTGCTCTATCGTGTCGTGACCATTCCATAATTTATATAAGTATAGCATCAGCAAATATAACCAGTTGCTATTATCCACTCTATTTAAAATTACTTTTTACTTGATGCCTACAGAATGTGCTCGGTTAGCGTTTGGTATTTTGCGCAAGTCCAATCAAATGTGATACGAGTTCAGTATAGGTTGCTCCAACAGCAAGCATTGATTTCGGAAAAAGTGACTCCGCTGTCAAGCCAGGAAGTGTGTTAACTTCGAGAAAATACACACCATCTTCTGCCACTATGAAATCTGAACGAGAATAGTGGCGCAAATTGAGCGTTTGATGCACTTTTCTTGCTGCATCAAGCAAATCCTGCTTTTCTTTTTTACTGAAAAGTCCGGGGCAGATTTCCTTAGTATCGCCTGTATACTTTACATTTGCAGCAAAGTAACCAGAAGCTTCAGGTGGGATAATTTCAGTAGGTGGGAGCACATAGTGCCTATCAGTTCTGTAGTTCTCAAGAACGCCAACTGTCGCTTCCTTACCTTTTATGCGCTCTTCTATGATGAGTTCATCACTTTCATCAAGCGCACGTCTAATTTCGTCTGCCAAACGCACTGGAGATTCCACAAAGCGAGTACCTATTGAAGAACCACCTTTTTCCGGCTTAATAAAGTATTGGGGGCCAAAAAGTGTTGTGACACTACTCGCGACACGCGATATGTCTGAGGCACCCTCTCTGGTGATGCGGATATGCTTTGGCATTTTTATGCCAAGATCTTTAAGTGAGTTTTTTGTATGCACTTTACTCATTGCCAAATTTGAAGCAAAAGGCCCGCTTCCTGTGTAAGGAATCGCTAGCCTTTCAAGAATACGCTGGACTGTCCCATCCTCTCCATATGCTCCATGTAGCGCAATGAAAACCACATCGGTGTCTATGAGTGCATCTTGTGGCTTCTTAACATATCCATTTAAAAGCCACTCACCTTTTTTCGAGATAACTATATCTTTTACTGTATGAGGTGTTTCCGACAAAGCCTGAAGCACACCAAGACCTGTCAGCATTGAAATATCATGCTCGACACTTGGACCTCCTCGCAATACTGTTACCCGAGTTCCATTCATACAAATAATTTTACCACGGTTATTTTACTTAATTTCCAAACCTTCACCGTATACACCTTTAAGTAAATCCAAATCCTTTTCCGACGTTGTCAGTAAATTTTTATTTAGTCGCGCCATTGCTAGAAGCACATCGTCACCGAATGTGTCTGCGACCTGCTCCTTGTACATGAGTCTGAAGGCTTCAAAGTCCTTAATAAGACAGTGACCTCCAGCTCCACGACCTGAGCTATGCACAGGTTCAGTATGACTTTCACCAATACGAGGATCGTTAATCATCGCTTCACGGAGAGTTTTCCATTCACAACCATTGGAGATTGCCATGTCATAGAGCATATTCATGAACATGACTTTAGAATATAAAAAACAATTTCCTGCGTATTTCACCATTTCAGCATCGCGCGAACTCATTACTTTTTTATATGGGGCTTCAGGCAGGATGCGAAGTACTGAAACAGCTTTTTGTCGATATTCAGGCGTATCTTTAGGTATACCAACGATATTTCTTTTTGGTTTTGCAGCATCTTCGGCTGCAGTCACCTCGACAAGGAATTCTGGACTATGCAGGACAAACACATCTGGATATGCCTCTTGGAGTTTTTCAGTAGTTCCAGGGAGTAGCGTAGATTTAATGACAGCAGTTTTTCCTTTGCCGACAAGTGAAAGCGCCTCTTCTACAATAGAGAAATCAAACCCATTTTCACTAGTCGGTGTAGGGACAGCAATAAAAACTACCTCACATGATTGGATAAGTTCTTTATTTTGAACATATGGCTCTTCGAGTGAATACCGTACTACATCATACATCCGAGATTCAAATTCATCTGCATAATGTCGTCCAATCCAGCCTTGACCTATAAAACCTATTTGTACTGTCATATTATAATTACTACTGTGTATCAATGTGTGTAACCGGTGTCACTCAGTAAAAGTTATGATAAGAGTTTCTTATCTCTTTTTTGCCTATGGTACGAGATTGCGTACCGATGTGCTTCGGCGTTAGAGAGGAGTATAGCATTCTTGTGGATATCCAACATTTTTTTAGGACCTACGACACGTACAGGTTTATGACGTTCATCTTTTGTTACTGCAACTACGGGGATAATGAGACCAATTTTTTTGAGTACCTTTTCTGCAATATTTTTTTGTGCTGCGGCTCCATCTACCGCAACAATCTGTGGGAACGGCCATTCAGGGTGGAGAAAGCGTCTTTCTAGAATTTCTTTTAAAGCTCCAACATCATTACTTTTAGTAACTGAGTGTATCTTAAACTTTCTATATTCTTGGTTTTTTGGCTCACCACCCTCAACCACAGTCATAACCCCAACCATATCCTTGCCTGCAAGATGTGCCACGTCATACGCCTCAATTCTAAGTACTTTTTCATCTCGATACATACGTAATTCATCTTTAAGTAAAGACACATCTTGTATGTGCTGAAGGGCAAATATCTTCCTCTTTACAACTTCTGCACCTTCAAACAGCTCATCTTTGGCAAGTGACTTCATTTCTTTTTCTAACTCACTGATAACCTTACTTTTTTTACCCTCAAAAAAAAGTTTAATATGTCGTATAGTTTTGCCATATTCTTTCTGACTCAAATCTTCTGGATACAGGCCAATTTGTGTATTAAATTGCACTTTACCTTTTGCCATCTTAGACTTCTCCGTCCCTATAGGGGTACGGGTGTCAAAAAACTTAAACAATTTTCGCACTATTTTAAGTGCTTCACGAAGTAAGTTTGGGCTAGTGAAGGGTCCAAACACAGCATACAAATCTGACTCGATAAACTTTTCGGTAAGATCTTTTGCACGCACAATCAACACACGAGGATAGTCATCATTGGTAATAATCAAATGATTGTAACTTTTGTCATCTTTTGAGATTGTATTATAACGGGGTTTGTGTGTACGGATGAGATTTGACTCAAGAATAAGTGCCTCGAGCACTGAGTCAGTAACCGTCCATTCAACTGTCTTTGCTGCTTCGACCATTTTTCCAATAATCTTCGAGCGCTTTTCTTCTATGTCGCTAGAAAAATAGCTTTTCACTCTATTTTTGAGTGAGGTAGCTTTGCCAATATATAAAATCTCTTTTTTAGAACCCAAGAAAAAATACACACCAGGTGTGTCCGGAATCTTCTTTTTTAATAAATCTTGTTTGGTCACAGTATAAGCTTACTAAATAGACGCGACCGCGCAAGATACGTGGTCGACAATTAGTCTGTAATTCTCCTAGAAAATCTATGATATAAATGTTCGGTTGGAGGAATCATATACTTACTTCTCTTGCAGTTTTCACTACAAAGAAAGTTTTTTGCATTCAATACCCATTCAGGGTATCTCTCTTTTCCCGTGTATTCATGGATTGCGACTTCGAGTTGAGACAAACTAATATCAATATTTGTCGTATTGTCATCTTTTGAAGTGCGTGGCACAAACCAACAGTCATAGAGAACTGCAAGCCTGTGAACATCATTGTTAAAAAAAAATGTGATGCTTCTGCGCAAAAAATGAAGCGGCGATTAGGAGGTCGTCTCTACTTGCATACATATACACAATCTCCTTCAAAGATCTATGTAAACTCTAAAATTGAAGCATAATAAGAAACTCTTTTGTATACAATCTATTTTTTCAACATCTTTTTCAAGTAGAAGCCAGTGTGTGACTTTGCATTTTCTGCGACTTCCTCTGGTGTTCCTTTCGCCACCAACACCCCTCCCCCCGCTCCCCCTTCAGGTCCAATATCAAGAATATAATCTGCTGATTTTACTAGGTCGAGATTATGTTCGATAACCATTACTGTATTACCTCGATTAACTAACTGCTGGAGTATCTCAATAAGTTTTTTAACATCCTCATAGTGAAGCCCAATTGTTGGCTCATCAAGTAAGTATATACTCTTTTGGGTATGTGGTCGGTATAATTCTGAAGCAATTTTGACACGTTGAGCCTCACCACCTGAAAGAGTTGTTGCGCTCTGCCCAAGCTCAAGATAACCCAGACCAACTTCTAGCAATGAATTCAAACGCTCATGAATGGAAGGCACATCTTTGAAGAATACACACGCATCTTCAACATTCATATGAAGTACTTCATAAATGTTTTTACCTTTGTAGTAAACTTCCAGTGTTTCTTTTGTGAATCGCTTTCCGTCACACACGTCACATGTCACATAGACTGTCGGCAAAAAATGCATCTCGACGGCAATAACTCCGTTACCTTGACATGCTTCACAACGACCGCCTTTGACGTTAAAGCTAAATCGTCCTGGTTTCCAACCTCTTGCACGTGCCTCACTTGATGCTGCAAACATATCACGAATATGAGTAAAAGCACCAGTATATGTTGCGGGGTTAGAGCGCGGGGTTCGACCTATTGGCGACTGATCTATCAATATTGAACGACCGAGGTATTCAGTACCTGTAAAAGTCTTACAATTATATGTGTGTGGTGTACGATATTTCTTATCAAGACGAGACTGGAGATTTTTATGAACGATTTCATACATAAGTGTCGATTTGCCAGAACCAGAAACTCCAGTAACTGCAATAAGTCGTCCGAGAGGAATGTCAACATTTAAGTTTTTGATGTTAAACGCTTTGCCTCCTCGGATCTTAATTGACCCCTTCTCTCCTTCACGTCGCTCAGGAACTTCAATTTTCTTAGTGCCGCGTAGATACTCAAGAGTTATTGATTTTGAAGGATTTGATTTTGCACTCAAGAGTGGCTCCAAAAAACCTGCCACAACAACTTCACCACCGTGCACACCAGCTCCTGGACCAATATCTACAATATAGTCTGCTGCATAAATCGTATCTTCATCGTGTTCAACAACAATAATAGTATTACCCAAGTCACGTAGCTCTGTTAGTGTTTCAATAAGTTTGTCGTTGTCTCGTTGATGCAGTCCAATCGTCGGTTCGTCGAGTACATAGAGTGCGCCAACAAGTCCTGAGCCAAGCTGAGAAGCAAGTCTGATGCGCTGTGCTTCCCCACCTGAAAGCGTGTTTGCACGTCTATCGAGTGTAAGGTACTCGATGCCAACATTATTCATGAAATCAAGACGCTCGATAATTTCACGCAGCGCAGGCCAAGCAATTTCCTGTTGCTTTGAAGAGAGCTTTAAGCTAGCAATAAAATCTGAAGCCTCACGGACTGTCATTGAGGTGAAGTTGACAATATTCTTGCCAAGCGACTTGTTGTCACCCCCAATGTAAACTCTAAGAGCTTCATTTCTCAAACGAGCACCATTACATACTGGGCACACATCTGAATTGAAAATGCCTACAACCCCCAGCCCATTACATTCAGGACATGCACCATAGGGAGAGTTAAACGAAAAAAGACGTGGCTCAACCTCAGGAAACGATGAACCATCGACAGGGCAAATAAATTTTGCTGAGAGTGTGCGCTCTGCGCCGTCTGGTGACTGGATTTTAACCAAACCATTTGATTGCAATAATGCTAATTCAACCGCTTCAGAAAGACGCTCGTGTGAACCTTTTGGATCATCTTTGAACTCACTTACATAAATCTCATCAACTAACACATCAATGTCATGGCGCTTTGTTTTTGTTAACTCAATTTTTTCACGAAGTTGCTTAATTTCACCATCAATTTTTACTGATTCAAAACCTTTATTTAGAAGATCGTAGAGTAGCTGATAGTATTCACCTTTACGTCCAACTACTACCGGTGAAAATATTGAAACTCTTCCTTTAGACAGCTCAATACCCATGACTTTTTGTGATTGGTCTTTTGTAGCTTTTTTTACTTCTTTATCTTCAATCGATTTTAAAATAATGCCGAGAATTTCATCTTGCGAAAGTTTCTGAATAGGCACATCTACGTCTAAACAATATGGCTGACCTACGCGAGCATATAAAATACGCAAATAATCATATATTTCGGTAATGGTGGCAACCGTCGAGCGGGGATTGCGCGACGCAGACTTTTGGTCGATGGAGATTGCTGGTGAAAGACCAGAAATTTCGTCAACATCTGGCTTTTGCATCTTGTTCAAAAACTGACGTGCATATGGTGAAAGTGACTCGACGTAACGACGTTGGCCTTCAGCAAAAACAGTATCGAACGCAAGAGATGATTTACCAGAACCTGAGGGACCAGTTACAACAACCATGCTATTTCGAGGCATTTCGACACTAATATTTTTTAGGTTATGTGTACGGGCACCTTTGATGATAATCCGGTCACTAACCTCACTCCATGATGTTGTTGTTTTTCTTGGTTGTTTTTTAGGCATTCTACATTTAGTTTAAAACCTCCACGCCCACAAAGCAGTGCACCTCCACATGACGGTGAAGGTTGGATACGTGTAAGCATAGTACCACATCTTTGAAATCTTAAAAATTATATCCAACTACTTTTGCTTCTTTTTCTTTTTGCCAAATTCTTCAAGGATTTTAATTTCATCACGAAGGATAGCCGCTGTCTCAAAATCAAGAATTTCAACAGCTTCCTCCATCTGACGACGCTTTTCTTTTATAGTTTTGTTTGGATTTTTCTTATACAGTTCCACATCTACCTTTAGTAAGGTATCGACAGTTTCATCATGCGCACTTCGCATCTGATCTGCAATTGATTTGATTTCTTTCTTAATTGTTGTCGGAGTAATGTTATGTTCGGTGTTATACGCAATCTGTCGTTCACGTCTTCGTCTTGTCTCTCCTACAGCATAATCAAGTGACTTCGTCATCTGGTCTGCGTAGAGCACGACCCTACCGTTTACATTTCGTGCCGCACGTCCTATTGTTTGAATAAGCGCTGTTTCGCTTCGGAGGAATCCTTCTTTGTCTGCATCAAGAATGGCGACAAGTTCTACTTCTGGGAGATCGAGGCCTTCACGCAAAAGGTTTACGCCGACTAAACAATCAAAGATACCTCTTCTGAAGTCAGTTAGGATCTCTATACGCTCCATAGTATCAACATCACTATGAATGTACTTAGTTTTCATCCCTTTCTCCTCAAGAAACTCAGCCAAGTCTTCAGCCATTCTTTTTGTAAGCGTTGTTGTTAGAACTCGTGCTCCTCCCTTGATAATTTTTTCAGCCTCAGCAATAAAGTCTTTGATTTGACCAGGATAGTCTCCTTTTTCAGTAACAGGACGAATATCTATCTCAGGATCAACAAGACCTGTTGGACGAATGATCTGTTCAATCAATGGAGCACCCTTGTCTACTGTAGCCATTTCATATTTGCCCGGTGTTGCAGTTGTATAAATACGTTGACCAAGTCGCTTTTCGATTTCATCGAATTTTAAAGGCCTGTTATCAACTGCACTTGGCAAACGAAATCCAAACTCAACTAAATTGTCTTTACGTGAGCGGTCTCCTGCATACATTCCATTCATCTGCGGAACAGTCACATGGGATTCATCGATAATAGTCAGAAAATCAGGCGAACCATCAAGTTTGTGTGGAAAATAGGACAAAAGCGTATACGGCGCCTCTCCAGGCTTTCTTCTATCAAAATGACGTGAGTAATTTTCGATGCCGTTACAGTAGCCAACTTCTCGCATAAGTGCTAAATCGTGCTGTGTTCTCCGCTTAAGTCGCTCAGCTTCTAGTATCTTCCCTTCTTTCTTGAATTTCTGTAACTGCTCTTTAAGCTCAACTGCAATATCTGCAATCGCAAGTTTGCGCTCGGCTTCAGGTGTAACAAAATGCTTCGCAGGAAACAGATAAAAAACCTCAGGCTCAGAAATAATTCCTCTAGTGACTTCATCAATCTTTGTAATTCGTGAAATCGTTGTTCCCTCAAAACTTAAGCGATATATTACGCGCTCGTTTGTTGGCATAAGTTCAATCATGTTGCCAACTGCCCTAAAGCTTGCAGGTGTTAAATCTGCATTAGTTCGCTCAAATTGCATGTCGATAAGTTTTCTGAGCATTTCAGCACGGGTCGCTTCATAACCAAGAGAAATTTTCATCAGCTTCTTTTCATATTGTTCAGGAGAACCCAATCCATAAATACAAGAAACTGAAGCGACTATAATGACATCACTACGGGTAAGTAGCGCCTGCGTACTCGCATGACGAAGTCTATCGATTTCTTCGTTGATCTGGGCCTCTTTCTCAATATACGTGTCACTCGTCGACATATATGCCTCAGGCTGATAATAATCATAATACGAAACAAAGTAATGAACTGCATTGTTTGGAAAAAAATCACGGTACTCTTGTGCCAATTGTGCTGCCAACGTCTTATTATGCGCTACAACTAAAGTCGGCTTTTGTATTTGCTGAATGACATTTGCTGCAGTAAAAGTTTTTCCAGAGCCAGTTACACCCAAAAGTGTCTGGTGCGTAGCGCCAGCTTTAATACCCTTGACCAATTTCTCAATAGCCTGAGGCTGGTCACCAGCTGGTGTTTTTTCTGTACTGATTTCAAACATTAGTATGGTGAGTATACAATGCTACGCAGTATAAAAAAAGCGAATCGACCAAATTTGTGGACGATTCGAAAATAACTATCATTTGAACTAACTCACACTGCTTCAGCAACTTTTTTCCAAGAAGCTTCGACCACGCGAATTGCATCTTCAAGTTCATGAACAAGCAACGTATGCATTTCTGCAAGTGGCAAATAGAAGTCTTGTGTTTCTCTAACTTTACGCACCTGTTTACTTTTTGCGGTACTATCCAGTGTCATTGTGTTATGAAGTCGGTCTGGCAGCTTTACGAGTTGAGCCTCTCTAGGAGCACTCAAAAGCTTGCGGTGATAAAAGCGATTCCGCGCCTCTCTGTCACCGTCAAAATCCTCAACAGGAGGCTTCGTTACATACCACACCACTTCAGCTGTTCGGGCGGTGAACGTGGATTGCATTTTTTCATGTGACCACTCTTTCCTGAAATCTTCAGGCAAATCATGTGTGAGTGCTGCAGCAATCAACTCAGGATCTCTTACACGTAAATATTCCATTGTTATTGCTGCTACTGCTCTCGGATGAGGAAAATATGGTTCTCCATTGTCACGCTTTTGATCCCGACACGTCTTCCGCGCTTCGTCATATGCTCTTTGTACAAGTTGATAATCAGAGCTTCCAGGCGGAAAATAAAGTTTTACTTTTTTGAAAAACTTTTCATGACTATTATATGTAGCAATGATCGCATTTATTCTTTCCAACATGCTAATCTCCTTTCAAGGAACTTAATGATTTATTCTGTCTAAACTATACAATGTAATATCGAATTCAAAATTTTACACAGAAGTTTTCTGTAGTGTCAATGATTTGTAAAATTTTGTATATAAATCTTACAAAAGTGTATGCAGTACATTTTCCAACAACCACTATTCTCAGTGAATGTAATGATGTATTATTAAAAAATGGAAGCTCTAAATAACCCTTCAGGTTCATTTGAAATTAATACCCAACGTATTTTGGCACAACTTGCTGAGACATTACCTGAAAACGTTGACTATGAGCAAAAGGACAAAACTGATATTGCAAACATTAAGCTAAATGGAATTTTGGAAGTACTTAATGAAAATACTGACTCTTTTTTTTCAGCAAACACTAAGCGTGCTTTTAATGATTCTACTGGTATACCTTTGAAGCAAAGAGAGATGAATGAACTTCTCCAATCACAGATAGCAAATGCTGTCGGCTTATTGATATCTATGGGAGTTCAAAGCGATTTAGCTCAAAATTTCATAGATGCATACATATTCAAAAATATACAAACTCCACGCATTTAAGATTATGTAGATAAAATATCTTCGCGCAACTTCTTAGTAAAATTAACAATGTAATAAAGATTGTGGATTGAAGCTAAGTGTGCACCAAGCATCTCCTGAGAGCGGAAGAGGTGTGCAAGGTAGGCCTTTGTGTAATGAGTACACACGTAACAATCACAACTCTCATCGGGCTTACTCAGGTCTCGCTGATACTTAGTATTCATAAGATTAGTTCTTTTATGTCCCTCATTAGTCATTTCGTAAATAGTCCCAGTGCGTGCTATCCGAGTAGGTGCAACACAGTCAAATGTGTCACAACCCTGAGCAACACCAGCAACAATGTCTTCAGGCTCACCTATTCCTAGCAGATGACGCGGCTTGTCAGGCGGAAGTATCTCATTCACCACGCGCAAGCTATCACCCAAATCTTCTTTACTAAAACTTCCTCCAATGCCAAATCCATCAAAATCCATGTCGCTAAGTGCTTTTGCGCTTTGTTGGCGCAAATCTAGGTGTCGTCCACCCTGCACAACGCCATAAAGCCCCTGTTTCTTAAGCGCAGTATAATTTTGCTTATGAGCCATTATTGAACGCTTTGCCCAACGATGTGTACGCTCCATAGCCTCAATTTGATATTCCTTGTCTGCAGTGGGCGATGTGCACTCATCAAAAGCAATGATTATGTCTGCGCCGATGTCATGCTGAATTTCAATAGATCTTTCTGCTGTAAAGCGATGCATTGAACCATCATGATGTGAAGTAAACGTCACTCCTTCCTCATCGATTACACAAAGTTTTCCATGTTCTGAAGCGAATTCTTGACTATACACGTTAAGTCCTTTTTTTTGTGCTTCAACTTCAGCACCTTTAGCATCTTTTGCAAATTTTGTAACCCCTTTTCCAAAAGCAGCACCGAGACTAAAAACTTGAAATCCACCACTATCTGTCATAGTTGGCATATTCCAGTTGGAAAATGTATGAAGACCTCCAGCTTCTTTGATGATCTTCTCACCTGGTTGCAAAAACAAGTGATACGTATTTGCAAGAGCCACCTGATTTCCAACATACTCACGCATATCTTCGGGTTTAAGACCTTTTACAGTCCCTTTTGTGCCAACCACAACAAAAGCAGGAGTTTCAATGTCACCATGTGGCGTATGTATAACACCAGCCCGACCTAATGTGCCGGGCTGTTTTTTAATTTCTTCAAATGTAACTGGTTTGTCAGCCATTATTTGATTGCAAGTAATTCAACTGCAAATACAAGAGTTGCATTTGCTGGGATTGGTCCTACGCCACTTTTCCCATACGCAAGCTCCGGTGGTATTACAAGAATTCGTTGACCTCCAACCTTCATCCCGACAACTCCCTGGTCCCACCCTTTCATCACCTCCCCCTCCCCAAGAGTAAATTCAAACGGTTTGCCCTTGATATATGAATTATCAAATTGCTGACCATTCTGAAGCGTGCCTATGTAATGTACAGAAACTGTATCTCCTTCCTTTATTTCAGAACCTGTTCCGACAATTATGTCATCCACAATAAGATCGCGCACATCTCCATTATAATCTGCAGAATCTGCATACACATCAGAAATGCTCACATATTCATTTGTAGAAATAACGGCTGCTGTTTGTTGTTGCTCAACAGAAAGAATACTTGAACTTTCTTGTGCATTTAGCAAGAAAAGTGCAAGGGCCATGCAGGCTACACTCACAAATATTCCAACTGCTTCAAATTTATTTATCATATATGAAATTTATCAAAGCATAATAAGCGATTACGTGACAAATGCAAGTTTTTATTGTGTTTTTTGGATCAAAATCTGGCCAGTTTTTATCTGATCAGAAAGCGAATCCTGACTGCGTATAGCTAAATTTTTAAGGAAAATGTCACGTTCCAACCCACTCATAAGTCGAGGCCGACTCTGTGAACCAATGGACGTTACAGGAAGCAGCGCAAATGCAAAATTGTCATCCTTTGCCACTATATCAATCATAAGGCCAACCTGTACGTCAGCACTAAAATACTGATCAAAAACAAAATTTCCAAGTGAGTAGAAAACTGGCACATCATTATACAAAGCCACATCTTGAACAACATGAGGATGATGGCCAATAATGGCATTAGCTCCCGCATCGATGAGGTCCATTGCCAATTCTTCTTGTGTTTGACTATGCACCACATCATATTCAGTACCCCAATGGACATAGACAATCTGATATACACTTTGCGTCTTTGCGTAATCCATGAGAGATGCAATTTCTAGGTTAGTCGGCAAAACACTCACTGCGTTAATGCCAATAATTGCAGTTTTTAATTGATCAATTTGGACAAATGTGACACTAGATGTTCCAAGTTGCACAGGATTCCCAAAAGAAACTATACTACTTGAAGCAAGAGAACTTGTTGCATATGAAAATGCTGTAGCTCCATAATCGTACGAGTGATTATTGGCAAGACTCATATGAGAAAAACCATACTCATTTAGTGCTTGAAGGTTTTCAGTGTCCACCGAAAATGCAAAAGTAAAATCTGGTGTATGTACATGAACAGGCGGTATTGCAGACTCAAAGTTGCCCACGAGTACTGTGGTGGTAGCTATTTTTGGCAACGCCGCAAAAGGGTAGTTTCTACCGTATGAGTCCATCAGTGTTTCTACCCTTCTTGCTAATAGAACATCGCCCACAAAACGAATAGTATCAGGAAGTAGCACCACCTTTTGAGGTGTATCTACAATATACTCTTGTGCAACTAGTTTAATAGCTCCAATAGATTTTTCTGTAGCAAGTGAAAGTGTATTGAAATTCGAAACAAACAGGGCTACAAACAACAAACAACATAAGAAAAGCAAGCGACGCATAGACTACAGCATTACAGTTTGGTGGAAAATTCCAAATTCAAGAAGCCACATTGAAGACAACATAATGACCACTGCAAAGAAAAGAGATACTAAAAAAATCTGGACTACAAGACCCATTGTAAAACGTCCTTTTGCTAATTTTCTTTTGAGCTCAATATCTTTACTTGAAATATCCATATCTATGCCCAACAATGAAGATATGGTTTCAGGCTTAAGCCGTTCGTCTGAGCGAAAAATTTTATGTAGTGTATCTACGTGAGTTTCGTGACTCACTGTATTTTCCCGCAAAACCATTAACGCTGTTTCCACATCATCATGATGCCAATTGGCACTCACAAGAATTGACTTAATTTCTTCATCTGGCGCATCAAGTTCTATGCCATTAATTTTAAGTATCTTTGTGATGTGGTCTCTATCAAACATAATACGTACTAAGTATTTTCCTCACTCGAATGCTCTACAGAAATATGGATAGTATAGAGTTCGAGTAACACCATAAATAAACTCATAATCACAGGACCTACAATAAATCCGATAGGTCCAAAGAGTGATATTCCACCAAGAACAGCCAAGAGTATCATAAAAGGATGGAGCGAATTCCCGCGACTCATAAGATACGGGCCAAGTAAATTGTCAATAAGACCAACTGCTAGTGCTGCCCAGATAAACACACCAAATGCCTTTAGATACGCTCCCGTTACTAGCAGATACCCAACAGCTGGAATGAAAACAATAGAGGTTCCTACACCCGGTATCAGCGCTCCAAACGAAGCAATCGTTCCCCACATAATTGCTCTATCAAAACCAAAAAGCCACAAGCCTAACGCAGTGAGCACACCTTGTATAAGCGCCACAAGAACTGTCCCTGTTGCTACTGAGCGCACAGCACTCGCAAGCCGTTGTAGGATAAGTTCGTCCTGATCATCGGGAAGTGGACTAATTGCAACAAGCTTATTTGTAAAATATTTACCATCACGGAAGAAATAAAATGACCCAATCATTGAAATAAAGAAAAGGAAGATTGTTGATGCGGTACTCGCAAATATTGCACCTAAGTTTCCTGCAAGCCATGATGCCGCCTGTCGGATATATTCCGTTAAATTAAATTCAAAGCTTGGCGACACAGAATTGATTGTATTTTGAAGCTCAGTAATAGAAGAACCCAAACCGAGTTCTCCAGTATTGGAAATTTTATATACAGACAGGGCTTCATTGACCAGAGCTGAAGTCATGAAAAAAAGAGGAAAAATGACTATAAGTAATACAAGTATTGTAGTAAATAATGCAGCTGCAGTGGGGTTATTTCTAGGTGTGTGACGAAGTATCTTTTTGTAAAGCGGATAACAGATTGTCACAATAATTGAAGCGAGCGCAAGAGCTGAAACAAATGGGGAAAGTATCTCCCATACCAAATAACCAACGACTGCCATCAGTCCGAAGAAGAATACGTACTCTACAATTCTATTTACAAGCATGTTGTAATTGTAACAGAAATATTACAAAAAATAACAAAGGCCCGAGGTAAAAATACCGAGGGCCTTATGTCGTTATATTGAGTTTGCTTTTTTTAATTGAAACTGTGCAGCAAGTGCAGCAGTTTCAACAGTATCAAATACAGCTATTGTCGCGTTTTCAAATGAATGAAAAGCGCCAGATAACATATTAGATAAAGCAATCAATATAATTACAATTCCTAATGCTCGAAACATAAAGTGTGTATTGCACAATGCCTGTCGATTTTTTAAAAAATCGACTTTGTAAATCAGCACGGCGCGATTCGCTATTGTTTCGAGTAACTATTCTGTTTATATAATACTACTAAAATTGTATATGTCAATACAAATTTAAACTGCATAACCAACACATTTTTAGTATGTACTTTAGTGGTTATCTAAATTTTTTACTTTTTTCAGAAGAAACTAACCTTTTATGAAAATTTCAAAATCTTCAGGGACTTCACCTGGTGCTGCTGGTATAAGATTTAATTCCACGTCACGACCCATAAATCTTGCCTGGAATAATGCCTCCTCTGAAGCTGTAGCACTTACTTTGAAGCGCTGCGGAGTTACTTGCGCATCACAAAACGAAGCATTATTAATTACAGTAAAATCTAGCGTAATTTGTTCAGGATATGATTCAGCAATCAGTGCATTAGCTTCTAGCAGATCGCAAGGTGTAGGCATGGGAACCTCCCCCACCACCGTATGCACACCATCAATATAATAATGTGTACCATCAATTCTCGTAATAGAAGCATATCTTGCATCATTTTGTGTCTGCTCATGGTCAGCTGGTTGTTCATTTGAAATCTCAGTTTTTTTCATAAAAGCAAAGCCAAACATTCCCGCAATGACTATTGAGAACAAAACGATTATAACGGCAATAGTTTTTTGGGTCATAACATTATAATTATATGTAAGTAACTAGTATACCTCCAAATTTATTTATTTTTGTACTATACAATATGCAAGGCAAACGCGTCTAGATTAGCTACGCATCTTGGGAGCAGCGAAGCAACGTAAGTTACGTTACTTTTTTTTAGTGAGCATTTGCTTCACATCTTTGATTTCTTTCTCTATGAGAGTTTCAGACACCTCGAGCGCTTTATTCAAGCCATCAACTGCTTCTTTCTCTTTCTTTGAGAGGCGTGGACGCTTAGTAATATTATTAATTTGATCGTAAATTTCATCTCGGAGTGCAGAAAAAATCTTTTGCATCTGGTCTTGAACTTCCATCGTCTCTTTGCGTATTTTTTCCTCTTTCTTAAACAACTTATTACGTTCATATAGTATGTACAAGAACTCAAAAATAATGATAAGCATCAAGACAAAAATGTCTATTTTAGAATGATGTGGAGCAGATTTTTTATTTTTTACTATATCTTGAGGTTGGGACCACCCAGCATTTACTGTAACAGAAATTGAATTCTCCGTACTATTTCCTGCCTTGTCGTACGCAGTAACTTTAATTGGATACACACCATCTTCTAACTCACTGAGCTTGTATCCATTTTTACCATCCTCTGGTGACACTTCAAACGGAACCTTGCCTAGTATCGCAACTTCAAAGTACTCAATGCCAGAAGTTTCATCTTGTGTCTCAAATACAAGCGAAGGAAATTCGGAAGGTAGTGATTCAGGCATTGTGTACACAGAAAATGTATCAGGGTCAATAGTGTCAATTTTTAACTCCCTATTGGTCACTTCACCCCAACCAAATTCATTTTTAAATTGAATACTAAGATACTGCACTCCTTCTACTAAAAGTTCACTACGTACTACGAACTCCTCAACCAACGGATCGGCTATGGTTGTGGGCACATTGTCAGGAGAATTTGTTAGTTCTACAGCCATGCGAGTTACATCAGATGGAAGGTTCCAAGAAAATACTCCCTCCGTAGTGTTGTACCAAAGATTGGAATCAGGAAATACTGTTGAATTAAGATTTGGAGCGCCTGGTGGAACTTCTAAATCAATAAGCACTGCTGCTACTTCCATGTCCTGCACTCCCAAAGCAGGCTCTGAGCTCGGGGTTACTGCATAATATCCACCACTAGAAAGCAGAGATATCCCAGAGCCAAAATCATCAGCTGCATGTGCAGATAAAAACAGAACCGCACCAAACCCTTCTTCTAAAGTTTCAAATGTCACTGTCAAAAGTGTAGACTGTTCAGTAATAACATCGTCAGCATCACCTTCAAACGAAATAGTGCCGTCTGTATTGGAAAAAACTGGCTCAGTTGACCACACAGAGAGAACTGAATCAGATGTTGAAATATCCGCCACTGAAAGAGCTGAGGTGTCAAAAGTAAGTTGCGCTTCTATACCTTTTACATTATCCCCTTTAGGGTCAACCTGAATAACCGAAGTAAACGTTTGGCCAGCTGGATAAGAAGCAGACGCAGGCACCAAAAGAATATCTGCTGCATGCGTAAAATTTGAAAATATAAAAAATAGGAAAGCAAAAAAACAAAACTTCACCATGTGCTTTGCATAGCTATAAATGATTGAAAAAATTTGAAAAGGAACTGACATAATTATTTTGAGAATTACTACTATTATTAGTATACATCCGTAGTATTGGATATTTGTGTAATCACAATCTTTAGCAACAACTACCTTCCTAACATTAAAAATGGCAGAGTGAGTACCAAAACACCATTTTTTGTTTTAGCGTCAGAGCGTTCGATATCGACACTTCCAGGCAATGTAACGCTGCGGGAAAAATCACCCCAAATGCATTCTTTAGTAAGAAAATCTCCTTCCACTTTCTTCCCCAGGAAAGCTACTTCCTCTGGCCTTACTCTCTTCCCTGTTATAAGCACTTCGTTAGCCTCTCCCTCGATTGAAACTTGGACATTAGATATTTCAGCTCCTGCTAGTTGTGCATAAATCACAATGTGAGTATCAGACTGAAAAAGATCAACATCGAGTTGAGCTTCTTCTAACGAAACCTGTTCACTATTAGAGACCTGACTATCTCTTCCGACATGAACACCTCGTCCCCTGAGTCTTTGTAGAAAGGACATGTGACATACATAGTATATAGTGCACTATGCATTTATAAGTTAAAACTTATACACAATTTATTTTGTATCCATTTCAGATTTACGTATAGTTTTCTTAAAGCAAATTATTTGTACATGTTGCGACAACAAAGATAAAGAACAAAGTTTCAAAGTCAGTCTTAATTACGACTGTCTTTTTATTAGTTTTAAATCCAGCCACAAACCACTTTGTAGACAACTATTGAACATACACAAAAGATTTAAGGACGCATTTCAACACAAATCGACAAACTTGCCCTTTACAGCCTCATTTTGCATGCACACTGGGGATATCTCCCCACGATGTCGTATATGATTTTGAGCGAAGTTTTACACTACTTCTATCGTAGCTTGAGCGTATAGAAGCACTATGGAGTGCTGCGAATCCAAATTTTTTATGGATTCCGTCGAGCACCGCATCAAGTACATCTTTTTGACTTGCTACAGTCGGCTGAAAAAGCGAGGCAGACACATACGCTTCGGGCAGCAAACCGGTAAGCGTAATTCCTGCTTTTTTATATGTTATGTCACTATCGAATATTTTAGCCACTTCTTTAAGTGCAATTTTTGTTAACTCTTGAGTACTATTTGTTGGAGATTCAAGTACAACCTCAAGAACTCCTTTTCTGTGTGAAAAGTCACTGTGTCTACTTGCGCGTAATTCGATATGCATCACCGAACTCACGAGTCCCTGTGCACGTATTTTAGCCGACGCGTTTGCGACATGGTACGCTACTGAACTTTCTAAATCTGCACAATTATGCGTTGCGGAGGCAAATGACCTTGAACTTGTGACGCTCTGCTGAATACTATCTGTACCGACACCAAACTCGTGCACAACAACTCCATGAAGCTCATCATAAATACGCTCCCCCGCAACACCAAACTCACGTCGTATAAATGAGCGTTCCAAATTCATAAAATCTTCAGCGGTCTCTATTTTGTATGATGAAAGTTTCGCTGAAGTAGCTCTTCCAAGACCCCAAATTGAACCACAGGCTGTACTTGAAGCTCTGCTTCCCCATTGAGCCTTATCAAGTATGTAAACTCCCTCTGTTTTTTTTGCTATCTTACTAGCTTCCTTTGCAAGAGTTTTTGTTGAAGCCAGACCAATGGAAACGGGTATCCCTACACGCTTCATCACATTTTTTCTTATTTCTACAACGTCAGCAAATTTTACTGACTCTGGAAGTACAAAAAAAGCTTCATCGATTGAATACACTTCACACACACCCACTTCCTCCTTAAGAATTTTCATAACACGCATGGAAATATCTCTGTACAACGTAAAATTCGAAGAGAATAAGACGACCTTTGAAGTATCACATAGTTGTTTTGCCTGAAAAAGTGGGAGCCCCATAGGAATACCCATATCCTTCACTTCCTGACTTCGCGCAACAATACAGCCATCATTTGAAGAAAGTACTGCTACTGGCGTTTTGATTAAATCAGGACGAAATAAACGCTCGCACGAAACAAAAAAATTATTGCAATCCAAAAGCCCTATGAGTGCCATGTACGTTTATTATAACGCATCAAAAAAAAGTGAGATGGAACAGCGTTTGACTCGCACTCTCGACTTACGCCTTAGAATGATTACTTGGTTCAAACATTTCTGCGAGGAGAGAAACATTATTAAAACAATTCAATCCCGTCAAATCACTTTTGTTAACAAATTTAAGAGCGACACATTCATCAGAAGCAGTGAAATCTAAGTTTTCAAGAACAGTTTCGTACAACACATTAGCTCTCCAATACTCATCTTTTTGTCCACTATACGATATAAAGTATGATGGGTATTTTGCGATAGAAACAATGTTTAAACCCATTTCTTCACTAATTTCTCTCGGAAGGTCTTCTTGTGGTGTCATCCCCCAATCCAATCCGCCTCCAGGCAATTCCCATCGCCCATCTTCTTCCTGCACAATAAGAAATTTATCTTTTGTCTCATTTAATACAAGCGCTTTGATACTTACTCTATAAAAACAATCTGGAATCTGATTCATATATTTGCAAGTATACCAAAAAAAACAGACGGGGGGGGTTACCTGTCTGTTTTATGAATTTTATCTCTAAAACAAATCCCAGATATCTTCATCTTCTTCTCCGTCAAACTTAAAGAATGCAATACCTTTGAGGTCATATTTTTCTGCTAGCTTTATTTTATCTGACGCTGAGACAGCATCACCAGATGAGACGAACCGAACGGGTATTTCAAGACCTGTGTATGTAGCAACGAGAAGTGCTTTTGCAGCAGCTTCATACCCTTTTGGTGTTCCCTCAGGTGTTGGTAGGGCATTAAAAGCCTTGTACACAGAGTCTTCGGGAAAATAGGTAATGACAGCCTCACCTCCCTCACTACGCCCTATCGGTACATTGTATATCTCTGATAGTTCAACAATCCTAGAATAATCGAGTGATGCCACTCTTTTATAATCTCGATACCAGTCAGAAGCAACTGTAACATCCCATGCCCGACCGTACGTTGGTATGCCAAGCATTATTTTATCCTCATCTATATCTTCAAGTGCTAAGTCAATGACTTTTTCTACCCAGTCAATGTCAGCAACGGGCATATAGGGGACACCCTTGCGCTTTTCATTAAGTTTCAAATCAGCTCGCTGTTGGTCATATGCCATAATTTCAACCCAATCACAATACCTATTGAATGCAGTGTAGTCATTCGCATACATAATTGGATTTGGAATTTTTCCTGCTTTGTAGAGAGATTCAGGTGGAGTTCGCGCTTCAATCGTACACGTTAAGTCATCCTTACCAAGCTCCTTCTCCAGCTCTTTAAGGAAGTCAGAAAAATAATCAATGGTCTCGGATTCTTTTTGTTCAAAATCAATATTTATGCCGTCAAAATTGTTGTCGTCGACAAGGTCACCTATCTCTTTCACCAACGCTCGTCTCATCTTCTTATCTGAAAGTACTACGTGGATTGCAGGACCGTCAAACCACGCGATTGTAGGAATCACATCAACACGATTGTCGTCTGCTTCATCAAGTAAGTCTTCCCAGACGCCATCATTAATATCCACTTTTGACACAATATGACCTGCAACATCTATTTCATAGATAAAGGGGTACAAAATATCAACCTCATCAACATGCTTAATGACTGACTTTATCTTGCTGTCCGTTACCCAATACGGAACCCACCCAGCGACCTCGCCCTGGTATCGAGTAGATGCGTCAGTGACTGACGGGATTAAAAAGCTTATGGTTAGTAGAGCTAGAGTCAGATTGTTGATATATTTCATATGTAGTAGCTATGACGTTTGACTCATGACTTTCTTTCAGCGCATGCTTTATTCTAGACATGAATAGTATTACACATACATTTGCATATAGACGAACACTCCATTTTTACACAGGAGGTTTAAACTGATGTGCTATTTCTTAAAATTGACGAACACTACCTACGACAACCCCCCAAATAAAACACTCTTCATCTTCACCAAGCGCTATAGGACTATATGTATCATTTTCAGAAAGGAGGACTTGCACACCTTTTAGTTTTGAAAGACGCTTAACGAGCATTTCCCCATTTACTGCAGCTACTACTATTTTTTCATTTTTTGCGTCGACTGACCTGTCAACAACAAGAACATCACCAGAAAATATACCTGCACCCTCCATTGAATCCCCTTCTACACGCACAAAAAAAGTGGAAGCTGGATTTTGAACCACAAGGTCATTAATATCAAGAATTTTCTCGACTTGATCATCCCCAGGAGCGGGAAAACCAGCCTGCGGGTGCGAGGCGTACATTGTCACTAAATTTTTATCCAATCTCTGCAAAGATGGTCGAGTTACCTCAGCTACCTGTGTTTGAGTTTTTTTATGCATGCACGTTAAATAATTACTGCCCCACCACCAACAATCATGTGGATTTCAAACAAACCATACATAAGCAAAAGCAATGCTACACCATAAGCTATTTGCACAGGCTGTTGTTTTCGTATTTCTATAAAAATTGAAAGCACTAAGGCAATGGTCACAAATAGACCAATAACTGCATAAAGTATTTGCAAAACAACATGCGGCTGAGTTGCCAATCGCATGAAATATGAGGCACTGGAATTTTGCACGTCCTCATTTAGAGGGTCAATGCTCGCTGGAATAGCGCCTGTAGAAGTTGAAATGAAGTCAGAATACATAGCAACACCACTTTCATCAACTTTCATGTCAATCACTTTAGTTTCTGCACTCGCACTTTCTTCAGCCGAACTTGTTGACTCAACCAAAACTGGCTCCGCAGGAACGAACTCGACGTTCTCAGATAACACCACTGAATCAGAAAGGACAACTACCTCTTCTGTTTCGGCACCCAATGTGACTTCAGTCTCTGTATCCTGCAGCACAAAGGTTGTTTCAGATTCTGGCTCTGGCTCGAGTTCATTTTCTGTTGCATCAGAAGTTTGTATGTCAGAGGTCTCACCTGCTACTTCTGCTGTAGCTTTTGATGGTGTGCCAAACAACTGTACGACATACACTGTTTTAAAGCCTTCATATGTTCCCTCTGCTGTACCAACGCCAATTTCAGAATAATTTCCGTTCATGATGTTCGCGCGGTGTGTTGGTGAATCCATCCACGCCTCTACCACATCACCAGAATCAGTGAAATGAATAGCTAAATTTTCTCCAGCGTGTACAAAACTGTATCCAGCGCGCCCAAACCAATACCATGGAGTCACTCCGGTTGGGCTGTGATGGGCAAAGTATTCGTTTTTTGCCATATCTTCTGCTTTCATGCGTGCAGCTTCATCAAGCACATCGTTCCTGCGCAGCGTTCCTAACACAGCATCTGCGCGCTCTTCGTTCGTTAGGTCAACGATCACTGATGGCAGGACGGTAGAGATCATCCATTGTGAACTTACCCATATGACAGATTGCAGATTTGCCAGAGTATATGAAAGCATCACCATCAAAACCATTCCTACGATTGCAGCTTCCTGGAGACTGTGCGGCTTATATTCATTACCTTCATGCGGTACAAAATAATCTCTGATATGTTTTCGCATCGAAGTAATTATAGCGCAAATATGTGTGTATGTGCGAGTGGCAACATGCAGAGAAAAAACCTGCAACATGCAGGTTTTTTCATTGCGACACGAGATTTCTAATTAACCGTTTGAAATGTCAGGAAATACTTCGCTTCCTGGACATACCAGGTCGTTAATTTTCCATCGTGTTGTCTTATAGACATGACCTGTGGGTGACGGCTCATCTAGAAATCCATTTTCAACCCAAGGCATAAGCACATCAGCACTGTTCTTAGTTTGGAATGACTTCACCGCTGTTTCTGTCATCTCATCAAAGATTCCCGTAAGGCCCACTGAGTAGAATTTTTCACTCAGAAGGAAAAGTTGAAGCTTTTTCACTTCAAAGATATTATTCTCTTGATTCTTGTTCATGTAATCGTAGATAAACATTCCACACTGAGGTGCGCTTGTGCTGGCACCCAATACGGATTCTGCCCCTGTCTCTGCAGTTCCTGCACTATTATTACCATCTGAGAGACTTCTATTTCCATCTGTAAATCCTTCAATAGTCACAGAACAGCTAGACTCTTCACTTTCACTATCAACGATAGTCATTGTAAATGTAGTGTCATCGTTTATTTGCACCTCAAGATTACCTGTCTCGTTCACTGCACCAATTCCTTGATCGATTGAACTTGATAACGCTCCTTCTACATCCCATGAAAGTGTGACAAAATCACCCTTTTCAACCTTTGTGGCTGAAGTGGAAAGATTACATGTAGGAAGTAACTCTTCTGGAATTTCTTGATTTCCGAAGTCACATCTGTAATCGGGCTCTAACAAAGTCTTGTAAGCGATTTCTGAACCAACTTCGAAGGTACACGAAGTTCCGCTTGCTTCTACGTTCATATAGTCAACAAGACCAGTCTGCAGCCATCCTTCTACGTCATTTTCACTAATTTCCCATTCATCTTCCGGTACGTCAAAGTAATAATAACCGTTGGCATTTGTTGTTGTTGAACGTAGACCATATTCGTCAGAAATAGCATAGATAGTCCACCCAAGAACAGCTTCTTCACCATTATTCCATTCACCATCTCCGTCTACGTCGTTCCATTTGTAACCCTCAACCCGAGTCAGCTCTTCTTCAGTATCTGTGGTAACAGAACACTCATCAGTACCATTCACAGTAAGCTTGTAGAGAAGTCCTGCTGGATTACCAACTGAAGTTGAATTCTCTGTCCCACTGTTTGTAACTATAATTTGCATTGTATTATCACCTGCAACAAGATAACTCGTGACATCTATTTCTTTCTGAGTGTGAGTCTGGAAGTTGTTTGAGAGTCCAGAACGATCAATTACTAGCACTCCGTTAATGTACACAACGTATCCATTATCAGCAGCGACATCGAGGATTGCATTATCAACTGAAGCAACGGTGAATGTTTCCTCAAATGTTAGTGTTTCTTCAGTCTCCGGGTCAATCACATAGTAAGAATTCCATATCCAGTCAGCTCCAGTAATGTCAGCACTCCAGTTTGGATGTTGATATCCAAGTGTTGCAAAGTCATTACTTTCAACAATCACAGTATCCTCATCACTTAACATTTCACATTGTAGAACAACTGGACTAACCACTTCGAAGATTCGAGTTGCTCTAAAATCATCTTCACCCACTTCTTCTTTTGGATTAACTACGAAACAATAATCATCATCTTCTTCCCATGCACTTGTATCTACTGTTGCAGAGAAATGACTACCAACAAGTGAACTTGGATCACCTGCAGCATCTCCAGCCATTCTGTTTAGTCCAGAATGAGTACATGAACCAGCGTATACTGCCCAGTTAATAACATCTTCTGTTGAATCATCATCTATGTATTCAGCTTCAAATGTATATGTTCCCGAAAGAACCTCTCCGTCAGTCGCAGGCTTAGTAATTATTAGAGATGGATCTATATCTTCCAAAGTAAACGTACGTGTTTCCCGCGTATCATTTCCAGTGCTTTCTGCTGGATTCACTACAAGACAGTAGTCACCTTCATTCCAGTCACGCATATCAACAGTTGTTGAAAATTCACCTGTAGAAGAACTAAATGCACTATCATGGAACGGTGAAGCTGGAGTATTACCTACCATATCTGCACCATTACAACTTCCTGCTCGAATTGCCCAATACATAGCATCTTCAACCTCGTCAACATCGTCATACAATGCTTCAAATGTAACTATTCCTGAAAGAGTTTCTCCGTTTGCAGCTGGGTTTGTAATAACAAGAGAGTTCACAGGAATAATTAGTGTGAAGACAAGGGTAGTACTGTTTCCAGCAACGTCATACACCACAAGTGTGTTTGTACCTTCAACACCTCCAAATGCACCGTCCTTAACAAAGTTTAGGTCAGACCATTTGTTGTCGCTCAAATCTTTAGGAACGCCATTAAGTGTCAGCTTATCAACTTTGTATTCATCGAATAGTCCGAAGCTTACGTTGCTGTATACACCTGCTCCACCAATTGAAGTCGGTTTTACAGTAATAGTTGGACCAGTTTTATCCACGATGAATGACTGAGAAACTGTATTACTCGTATTTCCACTATCGTCTTTTGCATTAGCTTTGAAGCCATATAGACCTTCAGCAAGCGCATCTACATCAACAGTACAAGAACGTGTCTGGTCGATTCCTGACACTGATTCGTTCATACATGATGAAAGGTTTGCACCACCTGCATCCTTAAGGTTTACAACCATCTTTGTAAGAGCAACATCGTCTGTTGAATGAACAGTGATGTCGAAGTCACTGTTTGTTACAAGACCATTAACTGGTGCAGTAACTTCTGTAACTGGCTTTGCAGCATCAAGTGGTTCGAAATCGAAAGTTGTAATTTCTGTATCTGTTTCAAGAACAACATTATCGAAGTAACCGTCTAGGTCAGCATCTCCCAATACTGTATCATCAAGGTTTACTGCGAATGCTCGGAATGTAGAATCTGGACTTTGGAGGTCCATTTCTGCAGGAACACTAGGGCATGTATATGGAGAATCTGGAGCCCATGTTTTTCCAGTGAGTGTTGTTACAGGATAACTTTGTGTTGGGTCAAACGTTACTGTAGTAAAGGCTCCCGTAGAACCTACAGTTGGGACAACATCATATTTACAGTCATAGTACTTGTCTGTATCTGATTCACCGTAGTTTGCATATACATTCAGATAGAATTGATGTTCATCAGCAGCTACACCCCCACTACCAATCTTAAAGTCGTAAGAGAAAGCATCCAAGTTATCAATCAATCCTCCCCAGAAGTATTCTCCGATGAATTTTCGTGGGCCATCAGTATTGCTAAGTGGCAATATATAAAGAGCACCATTACCAATCACCATTTCATCAATATTGAATTCAATAGGCGTTGCATTTGCAAGATCGCGGTTAAATAACCAACCTAGTTGATTCTCACCTGCTGCTGTATCACCTGTCACTTCAACAAGTGTTTCGAACTTAGGACATGAACCTCCTACTGAAAAAGCCGGATTAGTTTCAAATGGACCACAGAGCCATGGTTCAAATGTTACGCTTGCTGAAACAATATCTCCTGTTCCTGCACCTACGCCACTTGGTCCACGGTCATCGCCCCACCAGTTCTTTTCACCATCAAGATCAGGCTGAGCAGTTTGGTTGTCTAGACCGATAACAATGTTGTTAAGGATATTGTTGTTGTTCACCTCAACATTAGCTGGACCAGCGTTACCCTTTGCAGGTTCACCGAACCGAACACCAACTTCGTTATTGGTAATATTGTTATTTTCCAATGTTACGCCATCTAGTGTTGCAGGATTTCCACCATATGTAGTTCCATCATCACGTGCAGTGATGTGAACACCAGTACCATTTGTTATCCCTACACCAGAATTATTGATTGTAGAATTTGTGAGAGCAATGTTGCTGTAATCACCAAATTTTAAGTTCACATTAAAACCAGAACCATTACTTGCACCATTACCACTACCGTCTACTGTTATTCCGTCAAAAAGTGCATTATCCAATTTTTCTATATAGACACCTTTTGCAGTGTTGTTGTTGAATGTAGTATCAGTAACCGTAACGTTATCTACGCTAGTGCCAGCACCATTTGCAGCTGCAATAGTCCAACCTTGACCGTTGTCGTCGAAATTACTATTTGTTACCTCCAATCCGTCAATTGAAGTATTACTATCCACCTTTAGACCAACGTTTGAGTCATGAGCTTCGACTTCGTTTAGCGCCAAATCGTTAACAGTTCCGCCGACGTTTTTTACTTCAAAAGCGTAAGTAGGACCTTCTGCACTCAAGTCAGAAACAGACACATTATCTTCCAACACCTGTATCGCCACTCCAGAAGCTGGCTCTACATTAGTTACACCTTTACCAGCTCCAACAATATACACTTCCTTATTTACTACAACGTTTTCGATGTAAGTACCTGCTGCAACAGTAATTTCGTGGGTATTTTCTGTATCACAGTCATCAATAGCGTCTTGGATTGAATTAAAGTACTCAGAAGTATCTGTGTTCTCAATAGCTGTAGGACCTGGCACATCGTTTTGTGGGGATGTACATGCCGACACTGCAACATCTCCAGTCACTGTGAGATTTGTAATTACAACTTCATCAGCTGAAGTTGGTGTATTTGCTGTTACATATATAGACTTCGAGATCTGCAACTTCTGCACCAGAGGGTAGAAAGATACTAACTGAATCGATTTCAGCTGCATTTAAGCCTGCCAAGCCATCAATTGTTGCAATGTCAGTGTCTATAGCTCCAGTTCTCCAACCATACGTGAAACTATCAGCCCCTCCACCAGGACCATCGAGGGCTTGTGCATCGAAGTCAAAATCAAGCATGAGGTTAGTGTATCCTGAAGCGTCGAATGCTCCTGTACTAAATTCAGCAGTATTATTAACTGTTGTATCAGTTGGGCCTGTTAAAGTATCAGCGGCAAAAGCTATAAAAAAAGACGCAGGAAATGCGCTTAAAATCATAGAAGATACTGCGAGTAGTGCAATAAATTTTGCTGTAATTCGGTTTGAATGAGTAAAAATCATAAAATGATGAGTATTAAATTGTAAATCCCACGTAGCAAAATGCTAATGTACGCTGATGGTACACTTTTATTTCAAAAAATCAAGAACTGAGCAATAAAAATAAAATTACACAAGTGCATTACCGTGCTGACTGTGGCATGAGGCGTTTTACAAGCGGAAGTGTCGGGCAAAGACCCATGTCATCAGCAACCATTTGCTTTTGTACTACTGTAACCACTGTGTCTGTTGGAGGTATCTTGTCAAACTTTGCTTTATCAATGAAGCGTTTTATATGCTGCTCAACATGCTCTTCAAAACCTCTGCGTTCTTTTGCGAGATTTTGGTACATGACAGGAGCATCGAACATCCAGGGAAACACTGCACATCCATGAAAATACATCTCAGAAGTTGACGAGACTACACCAATCACACGAACACGTTTCCCTGATTGAAGCAGCACAATATCACGCGACATCAATTCACTTATATTAAAAATCCATTTGTCGCCGTCCATATCAGTAAAGATGAGCTCTTTTGCATCTTCTGTTTCAGACGTCACATTGCCGAGAATTCTGCCTTTACTAGGAGATTGCCACATTCCTTCTTCTGTACGTGCGAGCGAGGGAAACATTGGCATATCTTTGCCTATCTGTGTGTCGATGAGATACCCTATTCCTCCAGCGTGAAGAATCCCACCGCCCACAACACTACATACCAAACTACTTAGAACAATCTGCCAAAAAGGGTATTTGTATCCTTTCTTAGTTTTCCTCAAATTAAAGTATGCAATCAGTGCCATTACAATGAATACTAATATCCACAGGAACGGCAACACATCTACGAAGAATGAAAGTCGCGTGTCATGCGTAGCTTCGTACATAGCAAACCCTGCATGCATAGAAACGTAAAGCATGACTGAGATAGCGACTGCCCCAAAAAGAACAGATGTTCCCCACAGTCCCCAGATAGCATATTCTCCACACATAATGAGCCATCGTGGAACGGGCTCTAGTCTCTCCTTTTCTATACGCTCAAGAACCGTGAGCGATAGATCGGGTTTATTTTCTAGTATATGTGGTGGTTGTTGTTGTTTATTTTCTTTTGTCATATGCGTATATGCTCCTCATTTATTTTCTTTCTCAGTTGCTGTTTCCCTCTATGTATAAGTGTCCCAACCGAGCCTATGGGGATTTTAAGAATATCGGATATGTCTTCATACTCTTTATGCTCAAAAAAACGCAAAATGAGAGGACTTTTGTATTTATCATCAAGAGAATCAAGCGCAGCAGCCACGACGTCGGCATTAATATCTTTATCAAAGAGTGACTCTGCCCCATCCTCGCTCGAAGCAACAAATGAAAGTAATTCTTCACTTTCGAAGACCAAATGACCTTCTGGTCGTACATTCTTTTTGCGATACCAACTGATTGCCTCATTGTGGGAAATCCGGTAAATCCACGATGAAAAAGAGAGCGATACGTCAAAGCCATTTAGGTTTTTGTACACTTTTATAAAAATCTCCTGAAGCACATCTTCTTTATCCTCTGCATTGCGTACTCCCAGACGCTCAATATAACGACCGAGCTTAGCTTCGTAACGAGAGACTATATGCACAAAGAAGGTTTTCTCTTTGAGCGTTATATTTACTATTTCTTCATCGGTCATGTCCACAGGATCACGTAGCATTGATACATGGTACGCGATATCCATATCTTATGCATCCCATTTTGCAGATTAGCATTGCTACGCTAAAATATACGCATGAATATCAAAAAAATTACATGTGAACTTGCTACATGCTTCGCACTACTCATACTACTTCCGATAAGCGCAAGTGCATACTACACAACTGCTCAAACTGCGACCAAACTCACAAACCAAGCTGCTATTTATACAATTACATATACGTTCGGCATCAGAGACTTCGATATATATATGCCAATCCTAGCAAGCCGAACCTCAAGAGAAGAAGCAGTAAAAGACGACAGTGTCGCATACACAATCCGTGAAGACGGCAAAGATGTGACAGAAAACGGACATACTGCGTCTTTCGTTTTCAGTAATGCACCAATGGTAGATGGTATGTACAAAATTGATGCAAACACTTCAGAAACCATGACGCTTTTAGTAGTTCTCACAACCGAGAGTGATACACCAGAAATGGATTATGCTTTGCACGTAGAAAAACTTCCATTTTTGGTAGATTTAGAGAATGACAAAAACAACATGCAAGTTCGTGGACTCCTTCCATCAGAATTAAATTATTACACTACAGAGGAAATAGAGTTGAATAGTTAAAATAAACTTCAAGAAGTTTGGCACAAACTGTTGTACCATTAAAACTTACACAAAATCAATTCACACCCTTACACGTTACTCCCGGCCACCCATCCTGTTGTCCAACAAAGCTGGAGTCCGTACCCTCCTGAAGGACGATTGATATGCAGTACATCGCCAGTAAAATAAAGGTTTGTATGTTTTTTTGAACACATCGTTTTTGTATCAACTTCTGAAAGCTCAACGCCTCCATCTGATATAACCGCCCAATCCATTCCCATGGTACCTGTAACGGTAAGCGGCATAGCCTTAAGTCGCTCAACAAGTGCGTGCCTATCCTCTTTACCAACACTATGCACGCGCATAGCTTGTAGCTCCGGAGAAAGTTGTGCTGCGACTGCTTCGCTCATGCCAGCAGGAACAAACTCTTTTAATACATTCCTTAGTTCCTTATTTTTATTTATATTAAATACTTCAAGCACTCTATTTCTTAATGTTCCAACTTCAGTATCTGGATACATATCTATGTATGCACGCACGTGTCCATGTTTAAGAATCTGTTTCACTTCATGGGCTGCATTTAAGATTAATGGCCCGGAAAGTCCAAAGTGTGTGAAAAGAATTTTCCCAGTCTTTGAAAAGCGAGTTTTTTTGCTCTCATTCAAGTCAGAAAAAGTAATTTTCATAAACGAAAGAGTTTTTCCAGAGAGGTCTTTTACCCAATCTTCGTCAACCATAAGCGGAACTATATTTGGACTCGGGCTATACACAGTATGACCAAGTTCCTTCAGCCACTCAATCCCTTCACCAGACGCACCTGTTTCTGGATGTGACGAACCGCCGGTTGCAAGGACAAATGAATCAGCAGAAAACGGACCTCTGTTTGTTTCAATGCCAACAATATTACCTTCATCCATAATAAAGCTTTCAACACGAGTGTCCGTCTTGAGTGTAACGTTTTGCTTGATGCAATACTGTTTCATTGTGTTGGTAACATCTTCAGCTTTTTGTGATTCTGGGAATGCACGCTTTCTCGCTTCAACAACTAGTGGTAGGCCGTGTGCAGCAAAAAATGAAAAAGTTTCCGCCATTCCAAATTGAGAAAAAGGTGAAAACAAAAATTTATCTGCATCACCAAAATTTGAAAGTAACTTGCGGACGTCTTTTTCAGCATTTGTAATGTTACAACGTCCTCCGCCTGAAATAGAAAGCTTTTTTCCGAGGACTTTATTCTTTTCCACGAGCAAAACACGCTTGCCGCATTCGGCTGCGCGACCTGCTGCCATCATTCCTGATGCACCACCACCCATGACGATAACATCGTAGTGCGCACCTCTGTTTCCAGATTTAGTTGACATAATCGCAAAATAATAGCACAATTGCAACTTAAAGCAATCATATTATGGAATTCCCAATACGACTCAACAAATACCTCTCTCATACTGGCGTAGCCTCACGTCGTGAATCGGACACTCTTATTGAAAAAGGAGGTGTCTTAGTGAATGGGAAAAAGGCTGTTATGGGACAACAGGTTAACGAATGTGACGACGTGACAGTCACCGGAAAGACTAAAGTGAAGAAATACTTTGCCTACTACAAAGGTCGCGGAATAATTACACACTCACCAGACGAGACTGAGACTGATATTGCAATGCGTCTTAAAAAAGACTACAGCATCATAGACGTCTCCCCCGTTGGTCGCCTTGATAAAGACTCTGAGGGACTTATCATTCTTTCAAACGACGGCCGCATTACAGGCCCTTTGCTCGATCCCGAAGCAAAACATGAAAAGGAGTATGATGTAACGGTTGATAAGCCAATAACAGGTATTCTAACCAACAACATCACTCGAGGTGTGGACATCGAAGGATATATCACCAAAGCAGCGACAGCTACAAAGAATCCAAAGAACCCTTTGCGAATTACAATCATACTCACCGAAGGCAAAAAGCACCAAGTTAGGCGCATGTGTGCAGCACTAGGGTATCAGGTACAGTCATTGAAACGTGTGCGTGTTATGAATATTGAACTCGGAACACTAAAACCAAATCAATATAGGAAGATTGCAGGCGACGAACTCAAAGAATTTTTAAAGGAACTTGATGTAAAATAAAAAAGGCTTTCCTTTGGAAAGCCTTTGTCTCTGTACGTCATCTCATAACAAAAAATGGACTCCACATTATTCTTTTCAGAGGGGGTAACTTTCTAAAACTAACGTCAGCTCGTCGTAGCCGGAACCTTACATCCGGCGGATGATTTTTTTCATGCCTTAGGTGCCGAGCTGCCTGTGTTTGTCGCTTCATCAGACTAGAATTTCTATGCGACTGACGGAAACGCCGATGAACTATCTTTTTTTTATTATTTTTTTTACCTTTCGTGAGTAAAGAGTGATATCTTCCTCTACCAAAACCCCAATCGTCATCATCATATGGATACATGTTTAGATCCTTTCATTTTTCATGAATTTCTCAATTTAATGCTATTTCAGTCTAATTTGCAAGAAAAGGCCGTCGCAATGTTGCGACGGCCTAGCATTACTTATAATAACCATCCTTTCATAGCAAGGAAAACTACATCATCATATTCACCACAAACATAACAACGAAAATTGCGACAATGTAACTAACTTCTATTGAGACAGCTTTTATTGTCTTACCGCTATACAAGCCAGATGCTTTTATAAAGCCTGCAATAGTAAAGCCGACCAAAATAGCATGACCGACGTGCCCATCAGCTACAGCGAGATTTATAATAATGGAGAGAAGGAGGATACTCCCGAACTGAGCAGATATCGGCATCCACATGGGGACCTGCCACTTTGGCTCTCCAATTCCTGCCAGCCAACTTTTTAAAAAAAGTGCAGGCGAATACCATAGCCACCCGAGGCCAAAACTTAAAAAAGCTGATACCAACACAGTCATCCATTCAATATTTTGAAGTAGTTCTTCCATATACGTATAGGGTTAATCAATAATAATCAGTATATCAAAGAAAAAGTGCGGAACCGCAGGTTCCGCACTTTTTCTTTACACCTCCTCCGCTTCACTCCATCGCTTCTCAAGCTCAGTAAACCAAACCTTCTTCCCTCCTTCAGTATCAGCAGCCATCATATCTGCATGATCGTTTATGTAGTGCGGCATCATCGCCTGCATCACCCCTTCTTTTGTTTCTTCTTGAAATTATTGTTCGCAGTCAATACATGTGAGTGTTTTCATATAGGTTATATCATAACAGTTTTTTCTGTACTTTCTATTTAAAATAGTCTAATCTGCACAAAGTAACTAAGGAGAAAATCATGTTGGAATTTCCAAATTTGCTCTTTCAAAAATCAAACATTCTGACTCGACAAGATTGCATGCCTCAACGTATTGATTCTATGCGTGTAGTGTATAGCACTGACATGCACGCGTTTAGACTCGAAGTGGCGTGCTACCCAAATGGAATGACCCTCCGAAGATTGTTTGTCAGACATGACAAACAACGTCTTGGCATCGGTAAATCTATTGTGTCTACACTAAAAGAAATTTGTATCGAGAGGCAGTACGAAAAAATCTTACTTGATTCAGTCTTAGTAGGTAGTGAAATTTTTTGGACCTCACAAAAATTTCAGTTAACTAGCTTTGGTGGATGCTGGAAAAATATAAAAAGCCCATGATTAATTAATCATGGGCTTTTCTTCTATTTATCTACTTTACCCCTTCTTTCGTTCACTTTCTTTTAGCTTTTGCTTTCGGAGACGTATTGATTGTGGGCATACTTCTAGGTATTCATCAATCTGCATAATTTCAAGTCCGACTTCAATTGAAAGTATTTTTGGTGGTATAAGTTTAATAGCCTCGTCTGTTCCAGACGAACGCATGTTAGTAAGCTGTTTCCCTTTTGTCGGGTTTACCATCATTTCTTCACCTTTTGAGGTATTCCCGATAACCATACCTTCATACACTTCAGTTCCAGCTCCAATATAGAGCTCACCTCGTGTCTGTAAGTTTGCAAGTGAGAAACCAAGTGTTTTTCCTGTTGCCATTGAAATCATTGAACCTACTTGTCGTTTCTTAATTTCACCTGCATATGGCTTAAAACCAAGTACTTGTGATGCAAGAATTCCCTCACCCTTAGTGTCCACAACAAATTGATTCTTGTAACCGAGAAGACCACGTGTTGGACCTTCAAAGAGGAGTCGCACTTGGTCACCATGGGTAATCATATTTTGCATGATGAATCCACGATTTGAAAGACGTTCGATTACTGCACCTTGGAATTCACCAGGAATATCAATAGTTACTTCCTCAAACGGCTCGGACTTAACGCCATCAATATCCTTGATAATTGCTTGTGGCTGAGAAACAGAAAGTTCATATCCTTCACGACGCATGTTTTCCAAAAGAATTGCGATATGCATTTCACCACGTCCGTATACTTTCAATACATCACCCTTGAAGTCAACTTTCAATCCAACGTTGATTTCAAGTTCTTTTTCAAGTCGTTCAGCAATTTGTCGTCCAGTAACGTACTTTCCTTCACGTCCAGCAAATGGTGACGAGTTTACCAAAAACTCCATGCCTATAGTAGGTTCGTCAACGTTGATTGCAGTAAGTGGCTCTACACTTTCATCATTAGTAAGCGTTTCACCAATGTTAATATCCTCGAGACCTGCAATCAGCACAATGTCTCCAGAAAAAGCTTCAATGAATTCAACTTGCGAAACACCCTTGTATCCAGAAAGTTTTACAATCTTGCCTTTCTTAGTTTCCTCTCCTTCATGTTTAATGAAAACTGACTGTCCTTTTTCAATTTTTCCTTCATATATACGAGCGACAGCAAGTCTTCCAAGAAAGTTGTCGTATCCGAGATTGAACACCTGAGCGCGTAGCGCTTCACCTTCCTCATATCCGCGGGCAGCCGGTACTGTTTCAAGAATCGTATCGAGAAGTGGTGAAAGATCTTTAAGTTCATCATCCATTTTCTTCTTTGCGACTCCGTCTCTACCAATAGCATATACAACTTTGAAATCAGATTGTTCGTCATTCGCACCAAGTTCAAGAAAGAGTTCAAGTACTTGTTCCTCACACTTATCAGGATCTGCCGCTGGCTTATCAATCTTGTTAATTACAACAATCGGCTTCAAACCAAGCTCTAAAGACTTTTTAAGCACAAAGCGTGTTTGTGGCATTGGTCCTTCTTGAGCATCAACCACGAGGAGTACAGAGTCAATAGAACGTAGTACACGCTCTACCTCAGAACCGAAGTCGGCGTGACCAGGTGTATCAACAATGTTGATTTTTGTGTCTTTATACTCAATAGACGTATTCTTTGCATAAATAGTAATGCCGCGCTCTTGTTCAAGTGCATTGTTGTCCATTGAAGCATCTCCTTCACGTGCACCAGTTTGTTCCATAAGCGCATCGGTAAGTGTGGTCTTGCCATGGTCAACGTGCGCGATAATCGCAATATTTCTGATTTCTTGATTCATTGTAATTGATTAATTAAGAAAGCCCGCACTGGCCCAAATTTTAATCTATTGTATTTACAATATAAAAAAACTTCCAGGGTACATGCGCGAGCAATAACGGCAATAGAATACCTATAAAACAAGCTTTTGTCTAGTAAAGAAAAAAGGCTGCCGGAGCAACCTTTATACACTTAGTGACACTTATACCACAGTAAAAAAGTGCCAAATGAGCAAAATGTGCCATGCCAGCAGAGTGCTAACTAACATGCCCACTGCCACTCCATGCGAAAAAAAGACAGCTTTACTCATAATTTTACTCTTCAACCAGGTCGTGCACAGTACTGACAGTGCTGTCACTCCGAAGGCAATGACAAGCACCAGCTGTAATACTGGCGAAATTATATCGCGCGAAAGCGCGATTGATGCCGAGCAAGCAAAAATTGCCAGCCCAACAAAAACAAATTTAAAAATGCTAAGCATTACTACTGTCCTTTCTTTTAACTCTAGATAAGAAGAACACATTTATACTAGATTGTCAATGATACTCTTTTTTTCTTTTTTTGTCAATTGCTTCAACTCCCACTCTCTACGTGAGGCAGCACTTCGGTCGGCTGCATCTTCACTATAGACAAGTTTTACTGGCCTTCTTGCTTTTGTGTATTTTGCTCCAACTTTCTCATCGTTATGTTCACGCAGTCTACGCTCCAAATCTGTGGTAATGCCTGTATAGAACGATCCATCTCTACACGAAAGTATATACACAAACCAAGAACTCATAACCATATATTACTAATACACCCAAAAACCTCACAATGTACACTCATTCGACCAACTACAGAGCCCCCTGTACAGAGTTTAGTTTCTTCAATACACATCAGCGCATTTTCTCTGTCAGCTCTAAATGCGTCATCAAAAGTAATGTAGGCATAATATCCAAACACTACAGCCGCAATGAGTAAAATGATTATTTTAAGCATACTCTATTCTATATACTCTAAACACAATCAACAATAATATTCAATCTGCCAACACAAAAAAAAATACTCCTAAGTGGAGTATTTTTTGTGCGTTACTACTAAATCTTATCTATCTATGTTGCGCTTTTCACCAAATCCACTTTTAACATGTAAACCTCCGTCGCGACCATCACGGTGCATACCCATACCCTTACGAGGATATGCCATACCAAGTTCATCCATTATTTCTCTTGCTGCTTCATAATCACCTTCTTCTCTATAATCATGTGCTTCTTTAAAGAGTGTAAAATCGTCTTCTGAAGTAATGATATCTGCTAGCGGTGAGCCCTCAGCTGCAATCTTGAATTCGCCAAAATCATTATTTTCAAGTGCCTGCTCAACTGCATTATGAGTTTCATTTCTGTGAGCTTGCATAGCTTCCCGTATAGATTTCAGTGTCTCTTCATCAACTCCAGCTTCGACCAATGTGTCACGCGCTCCTTCTCTGTCTCCGTCTTGACGAAGCTCACGTGCCTCTTCAAATGCTGATATTTGATCTTCTGTGAGACCAGCTTCCTCAAGAACGTCAGAGTTAAATGCCTGGACACCTGTTACAGTGACGGCAAAGGCGGCTAAAGGAATGAGTAATGCTTTTGCGTTCATAACTATATCTTAAATTAATGTACTTCTGTTTGTAATATGTATTGTTCGAACAAACGAAATAAAATTCCGTAAAGCCTGCAGTTGATATCCACTCTCGGCTTCAGTACATAATACGTCATGACAAATTATTTATTTCATATGAAAAAATAGGCAGGAACTAAAGTTCCTGCCTATGATATTTCACCTTACTCTTCTCTCCCCTCTTCAAATTGATTTAGTAACCAGCCTCCTACTCCTTTTTCCAAAAGTACTGGATAACTTGTCGTTGCGGCATTCACATAATCCCAAACATCAAGCAGTGACATCTGAAGCTTACTGTCGTGCGGTAGTAATGTCGTGCATGTATCGAGCACATAGCGTTTACCTTCAAAACTTACCTCGTATTTATAATCAATGCCATCAACATACGAATGGCAGTCACGTATAGCAGCTGGGGCTGCATAGGACTGCAGTCTGTATGCTGACAATTGCGAAAGTACTGCGTCAAGTAAATCCCGCGGAATTTTTCCCTCTTCTCGCTCATCCTCGCTTTTCATGTATTGATACAATCTATCGCCAGACAAACGAAAGGAAGCACACTGTCCACCACGAGCGCAGCCTCCATACATTTCACCAACGATGGTTATTTGATTTTTTTCTGGAACATCATCCTGAGTATACTGTGGTGCAAACGTTGTAATGTACAAATAAGCGCCCCCAAAAGCGCCCGTAATAAACGTAAGGAATAGAATCATTTTTTGCTGTCCTGTCATAGTGCCTAAAGTATAGCAAGAATTTCTTTGAAGACTTATAGCAATGAGTTATGATGTCGCACACGGAGAAGTGGCTGAGCGGTTTAAAGCGCACGCTTGGAAAGTGTGTTGTGGGCAACCACACGCAGGTTCGAATCCTGTCTTCTCCGCAAACGTAGACGGCAAATGCGAAAGCATTTGCCGTCTTTACGTTTTGCGAGAGAAGACAGGATTCGAAAAGCTTTTGAGGTATTTTGGAGCTAGCGAACAAAATATCCAAAAGGTATACTGTCCATGTAATGGAAGAATCCCTTCCACATCCTCGAGCTAGCACGAGACACTCTAGTTTGTCGAGCGCTCGATATAGTTTGATTAAAATAGCAACTAGATACGTCTAGTTGCTATTTTGTAACAAGAAAGCGGTAGTGTTGTAATAAAGAGTGAGGCAGACAGACGGGTAGTAGGACTCACACATATACGTAAGTACATCTTAAACAAATTGATTGTCCCGCATATTCTCTACGAGTCTCAAAAGTGAAACTTTGCAAAGAACATTGAAAACATTAGTAAAAACTTAGTACATTAAAACAAGATGATAAACCAAATTATGATTCCCGTAGCAGCATTTGCTATTACGGTAACTGGAGCAAGCGCCTTTAACAGCGACATGCTCAGTAAGATAGATGTTGATTTGACCTCAAGTCAGATATCGGCATTGGAAGAAGCACACGAACTTCGAGTTAGTGGTGCTGACCGAGATGAAGTTAAAGTATTCCTGGAAGATGCCGGACTCGACGCCGACACCATGAAAGAAATTAAAGATGCGACTCGTGAATTGCGAGATGAACAACGAGCAGCAGTAGAGTCCGCTATCGAGAGTAACGATTATGAGTCGTTCCTCACAGCGATTGCTGACTCACCTCTGGCAGACGCAATTAGCTCAGAAGCTGATTTTGAAACATTCAAAACTGCCAACGAACTGATGAAGTCTGGCGACCGTGAAGAAGCGCAGGCACTGATGAGTGACCTAGGTATTGAAAAACTTGAAGGTCGTGGGCACGGTGAAGGCAAAGGCATAGGAGGAGAAATGCGAGGTGAACGTGGTGGTCCTAATGCTGAATAATCAGGCGTTGGCAGTCAGCTACGTTGACCAAAAAGACACGACCCGGTCGTGTCTTTTTGTAATAAAAAAATAGGTAGTGCTGTAATATAGTGAGAAGCCTATGGAAATCACTACAGATGACACTGACGAAATAATTGCGGGACGGGTGCAATCTGGTGATGCGGACTCTTTTGGGGTGCTGATTGAACGCTACGAAGCAAAACTAAAGCGCTACGCTCGGAAATTTCTGAACTACCAAGAAGATATTGAAGATTTGGTGCAAGATGTGTTTATTAAAGCGTATACCAACATCCAATCTTTTGATTCAAAGCAACGTTTCTCACCTTGGATTTATCGTATTGCACACAATGTCTTCGTGAATGAACTCAAGCACAAACAACGAGGCGGTTTTATCTTCTTTGACGCTGATACAGTGCTGCCTCACTTGCCAGCGAAAGAAACTACTGATGGTGCAGTGCTTGATGCTGAACTTAAAGAAGAACTCGATTCACTCTTGGTTGAGATACCAACAAAATATCGTGAGGCACTCGTGTTGCATTATTTAGAGGAGTTAAGTTATCAAGAAATTAGTGAAATTCTCCAAATACCTGTAACTACTGTTGGTGTCCGTATGAATCGGGGACGTACAAAACTCAGAGCTTGTTTTGAAGCAAGGCAACTAGAGCATAACCAAAAACTACTATGAACACAAAATTAGACATTCTCAAAAAAATAAAGTCGGGTGAAGTGGAAATGAAACCATATTGGCATTTTGTATTGAAAAGTTTGCTATTGCTGCTTGGAGTTATTGTCACTTCATTACTGGTGGTCTATATATTGAGCTTCATTCTCTTCTTTCTACGACAGAGCGGAATCGGTTTTGTACCCCTGTACGGTTTCCGTGGTGTGATCATTTTTGTAATGAACTCACCATGGCTACTCATAGCTTCTGTTGGAGCGTTAGTTGTTGTTCTGCAGTTGCTCGTAAAAAAATATTCATTTAGTTTTAGACAGCCACTCCTATACTCATTAATTGGTATTGTGGTTCTTGTGTTACTCAGCTCGTATGTATTAGAGAGAACACAGTTTCATTCCCGTCTGCAAGGATTTGCGACTGAACGAGGATTGCCAGTATTTGGTTCGTTGTATCGAGGGATCGACGAGAAGCGACCTGAGAACATTATCTTTGGTACAGTGACAGAAATCACAGAGAATGGCTTTGTTTTGGAAACAGACACTGAGGAAAGTCTGAATATATTGATATCAAACCAAACAAAGCAACGGCCGGACAGCGTGTATTCAATAAGTGACACAGTACTGGTGTTTGGTGATAGAACTGGCACTAGTAGTGTAGATGCGCTTGGCGTACGTCCAGCACCAGCAGATTTTAGTCGTGAATCGTTCAGCAATAAAAGACCTCGAAGTGCTGGGTCTGATAATGAACGTCCATCAAGACCACTTGTAGAATCCCCAATACAAAATTAATTTATTTTGTAATAAGAACCCTGTTTAGTTGTATTAGTAGTTGAACTAATACAATAAAACATGAAATTAATCAGAACTAATAAGTGGTACATCATAATTACAGCTATATTTGCAGTAGGCATGTACTATTATTTCAATATATATTCTACGCAAGCGGCCGAAGAACCAGTGTCCTTTTATGTAGTTGACGCAGTCGAGCGGGGCGAAGTAACCTCTGGTATTCAAACCACTGGTGATATCGTAGCTGCGCAAAAATTAGACATTGATGTGTACAAGCAGCTTAGTCGGATTGATGTGGTAAATGTACAAAACGGTAGCCATGTTGACGCGAACGACGTACTCATTTCTTTTGATAAGAGTGATGCTTATGTTGATACTCAATCTTCAAAAGCAAGTGTGGCCGAAGCAGCTTTGTCGCTCCAGACCGCTCAAACTAATGCAAGCGATCCAAACACTCAAATTAGCATTAAAGAGAATCAGATTGTTGGATATCAAAAAATCATCACAGATGCCGAGCAAGATAAAGTTGATGCCTATCGTAATTTTTTGAATGAAGATTTAGAGGTTACACCTCACACTGATCGATACTCAGCGCTTGATGATAGAACAGAACCATTATTATCCGGTCGGTACGTTAACGATACAGAAGGTCAATATATTATTGAAGTGTACGCTTCTGGAGCAGACTCTGGTTATAGTTATCGAGTGAGCGGTCTAGAGACAATGGCCGAGTCAGTCATATTTGGTAAGGCTGTAAATCTTGGTAGTCGTGGACTTAAGATTACTTTCCCTGACGATACGAAAACAAATGATAAATGGATTGTGTATGTTCCAAATACTGAAATTGCTACCTATTTTGAGACAGAAAAAAACTACAAAGAAACAGTTGCTAACTTAGAAAGGATTATTGCTGATGCTAAAGTCAATCTTGTAAACACAGAACAAGAATTACAAAATCTGCAAGAAGTCGATACAGGTAGTTATCGTGACTTAACAATTGAAAAAGCTGAAGCAAATTTGGCTGTAGCAAATCAGCGTCTGTATGAAAATTACGATATTGTACAAGAACGAGATATAGTTGCTCCGTTTTCAGGGACGGTAGAAGGAATGGAGAATGTGGTGGTAGGAGCGACACCGACTGGTGGTACTAGCGACACTATAAACCTAGGAACACTTATTTCTGATGAATTTCTAACAACGTTTTCCCTAGGAGCAACTGATGTTGCAAAGGTTTCAGTTGGTCAAAAGGTTATGGTAACAGTTACATCATTTGCTCAGCAACCAGTGTTTGAAGCAATTATTACACAGATTAGTTCGTTGCCAGAGTCAACTGGTGTTGCTCAGTACGAAGTACAGGCTTTACTTACATACGATAGAGCGACATCCGAAACGATTTTGCGTGAAGGTATGCTCGCGGACATCGAGGTGGTTGAAGAAGAGAAACAAGATGCACTTCGAGTACCTACTTCTGCAATTACGTATGAACAAGGTTCAGCAAAAGTAACAGTGGTTGATCAGCTTACAGAGGAACAACAGCAACAAGCGGCCCGACTGGGTATTATACGAACTGAAGGTACAACAGTAGACACCTATGATGTGGACGTAGAACTCGGTATTACTGGTCAATACTTTGTCGAAATTATTAGTGGACTAAATGAAGGAGATATTATTGTTGCTTCGACACTGTCAGAAACCACAACTGAGCCAGTAGTGCAACAAGCTGGATTTGGTCTTCCAGGTGGCGGCACGAGGCCAACCGGAGCTACAGGTGGTGGTGGTAATAGAACCGCAAACTAAATATGGTAACTGCTGCAACAAAAGCTAAGGTTATTGAGCTGAAAGATATTTCAAAAAGTTTTTACCTGGCGGGTGGTACTGAGGTGCCGATTCTACATAATGTGGACATGACCGTGTATGAAGGGGCCATGATTGCTATCTTAGGCCCATCTGGATCAGGTAAGTCAACCTTGATGAATATTATTGGTGGCTTGGATATAGCGACACAAGGAGAGTATTACTTCAGCGGTCAATCAGTAGAAGATATGTCATCTGATGAACTGGCTGAACTACGTTCAACCGATATTAGTTTCATATTCCAATCATTTCATTTGCTGCCAGGAAAAACAGTATATCAAAATGTGATGTTGCCACTAATTTACCAACGTTCATTCACTGGTGATTTTGATGAGTATGTGGCCCATGCTTTACAACGATCTGATCTCGAAGAGTCTCACTGGCACAAAAAACCTAATCAACTTTCTGGTGGACAACGCCAGCGAGTAGCTATTGCGCGTGCCTTGGTTGCGCGTCCAAAATTACTTTTAGCCGATGAACCAACAGGAAACCTTGATTCCAAAACCGGTGATAATATCATTGATTCACTAACTTATTTAAACGAAAAGTACGGCACAACTATTGTGATGGTAACTCACGATGATTCACTGACTGAAGTTGTACACCGAGTGATACATATTAAAGATGGTCGAACTTCAGAAACTAAAGGTAATAAATAATATGAAAACACGCTTTTTAATTTCAGAGTCAATTCAGGCCTTACGAAGCGGCCTACTTCGTTCGTTGCTTACCATTGTAGGTATTGTGGTAGGAATTTTCTCTGTGACGGCTATGCTTGCACTTGGAGAAGGATTGTCCGGTAATATCCTTGATAGATTAAGCTCATTTTCCAGTGGAGATGTAAGTATCTCTGGGGAAATTACCTACGTTGATTATAGTTGGATAACAGAGCAACCATATGTTTCAGAATCAATAGCTTCTTTATCTATAAGTAACGCTGACGTAATTGTGTCTGGTACAGATTTTTCTCCTACTGTACAGGTGGTCGTTGGTAACTTTGAAAGTTTGCAGAGTTACGATCTTTTGGAGGGAGATGTGTATGACTGGTTGGACCCAAGTTTTGATGAAAAAGTCACTGTGGTTACAAACACGTTTGCAGATTCAGTATTAGAAGATACTGGTCAGTCAGCTATGGGTCAAAAAATCATCGTTGGTGGTAATGTGTATACAGTAATTGGGGTTATAGAGACCAGTGGAATCTCTCGTGGTGACGGCAATATTTATGTGCCGTATAAAGGTGCTATCGGAACACTTACAAATACTAAAAATTTCTCATCAGTTTCAGTTCTTCTCGAAGACGCCACTTATTTTGAAATTGCAGGGCAACATATGCTCGAGGGATTAAATGCTTCGAGGCAACTTGCTCTAGATAGTGAAGATATTTTTAGTGTAGAAACATCACAATCATTCATTGAAACAGCACAAGAGACAACTGCAATGCTCAGTCTATTCCTCGGTGTTGTTGGTAGTATCGCATTGTTTGTAGGAGGAATCGGTACCATGAATATGATGCTTACAACAGTAACTGAACGTACAAAGGAAATCGGTCTACGAAAGGCGGTCGGAGCTCGTAATCGTGACATCATGTTGCAGATTCTGGTGGAGTCAGTCGTACTCACAAGCCTCGGTGGATTTATTGGAATTTTATTAAGTGTAGGGGCAGGTAAGATTGCCAATCAAATATTTGCTGACAGCGATATAATTACTGTTGTAGTAAGTTCTGAAGTGATAATTATAGCCGCAATAATCTCAGTTATTATCGGTGTTGTCTTTGGTCTTTATCCAGCTCGTAATGCTTCAAGGTTGCTGCCCGTTGATGCTCTGCGTAGCGATTAATTATAAAAATAAAATTATGAACAAAAATATATTAGTAGGTATTGGTGTAGTCGTATTAGCAGGAGTTGGTTATTGGGTATACAGCATGACTAGTTCTGTAGATGTAGATAATAACCTGAGTCAGGAAGAGACAGTGCAAAGAAATGGAGAAAGACCAACTGGTCAGTTACAGAGAGAGCAAAATACTGAGCAAATCTTATTTACTGATATTCAAATTGGTCAAAATGTAATGATTAGCGGGACAACTACAGCTACTGGTTTTGAAGTTGAGACAGTTACTGTAATGACGAATGACTTCGGATCGTCACCAGATGGAGCTAGACCTCCTCAAGGTACAAACTCTAATGGTCAGCGCCCAGATGTACCAGAGGGAGGACAACAACCTTCAAGCCGTCCCAATTTTAATCAAAATGACGTAGAGGTGAGATTGATTGGAGAAATAACAGCTTTTGATGAGACCAGTATAACAGTTAAGGTTATGGGTGGGGATGAGGAACAAGTATTGATATCAAGTAATACCAAATTTACTTCTGTGAAGTGATATTGACATATCGGTATTTAGTATTTGGACTATATTTTAAGCCATACCAGTCAAGGTCTACCGAGACGGTTCGAGTCCTAATTGGGCAGCAACTGACAGCTAGCACGAGGAGCGGCAAAATTGCCCTCTCACAGCTAGCTCGAAGCACTATACAGTCAAAGAAGAAGCCGCAGGCTACAGAACACAAAAGCGCAGCATAGCTGTGTTTTTTGTGTTTAGGGTGTATATTACTTGATATGGATGGAGCCTACTACGCACTTAAGGGGTACGCTTATCAATTTGATAAGTCTATTCTCGATATCTTAGGTCAGGAAGACGAGAATCAGCAAATTGGCATTGAAAAAATACAAGATATAGACAGTGATGACTATGTAACCCAAGTCAAATATAGAGAGGCTCGAAATTACAGTGCTACGTTATTAAGAGAGCCTGTTCTACAACTAGTCGAAGAGTATAAAAATCATAGTGACAAAAATTACATACTATATTGTCATTTTAAGGATAAAGATTCAGGTGATTACATCCCCTCAAAAACTGATCTAGAAAGCATGCTGGCAAAAATAGATGGCACTTCAGCAAAAGCAGTTCGTATCAACGGTCGGTTAGGTGCTTTGTCTGAAGAAACTAAAGGAGGCTTTCTTAAGAAATTTAAAGTTGTCTTTGCTCCACCATTCCAAGAACAGTTTGTCAGTGTTTTAGATATTTTAAAATTGGAACACCCCTCAGCATCAGAAGATGAAATAATATTTCATTATTCGCAGATAGAATATTACTTAATACGATTAGTTATTGATCATCCAAGAGAAGAAGAAAGGATTTGTACAAAAGCAGAAATACTAAAGTATATTTCTAACACAAGAAAAGTTGTCTTCACGTCATCATTTGAAGAGTTCAAGGGTAAAGAGGCATATTTTAATTTTGTGAGAGGTAAATTTGAATTGCCAAGAAAGGATAGACATAACTTTATTTTTCTTGGAAATGTAGTTGAGGATGATACCGTTTCAGTCATTGATCTTGTAGACAGGATTACAGAAAATTACTATCTCAAGGCTATGGTAAACATAAAACCGCTTGTATTTGTTATTGATGAAAAATACGTTGAGACTGTCAAAAAAGGCTTAATACAAAGGGAGATATTGTTTAATGACGGTTATGAACAGATATATTTCAGTCCAGATATATTTGGTGCTGAGCCAGTCGCCAATAAAGTTTCTAAAGGTAAAAATAAAAGTACAGATAGTCTATCGCGTATTTCTTTTAAAATTAGGATAATCGGTATGGGTAATGTTGAAAAACTGACAGAAACTGCAATCGTTCCAAACATGATCTATGGCTTTGATACAGATGTTCCTGAATATTATGCTGACATACCACAGTTGAAGGTTGATAACTTAAACACACAGCAATTATTATCACTATTTACGTAAATATATGGACTCAGAAAATTTTAAAATTATTGGTGTAACACGAAATGTGGTCTCGATAGAAATCTTAGATCCGTCAGAGTTCGAGGGGCAGTTCAATATCGGGAGTTTTGTAAAAATACCCTATGTTGAAAAGAGCGAAGATTATATTGTTGGGATTATAGAAAATTACAAGATCCAATCTGTTGATAATCCTGATCCGCAGACAGAACATACTTCGGCCACATTCGTAATTGAGGTGCGTCTTGTCGGTACTTACACTAAAGAAGCTGGTGGTAATTATGTGTTTAATCGTGGTGCGCATGGTATACCACTACCGCCCAATAATGGGATTGCAATTTTTAATGAAGAGGATTTTAAAAATTTATATTCATGCAGAGTCAGTGAAAAAGAAAAGTTTATTTTTTCAACTTTGTCAGAAAATGAAAAAATCGATGTTCCTGTAAACGGAAATAAATTTTTTAATAAACATTTTGCAATCGTTGGATCAACAGGCTCTGGGAAATCACATACAGTTGCAAAGATCATTCAACAAGCTGTTCAAGAAAAAGGAAGTTCATTCAAAGGCTTGAATAATTCTCACGTCATTATATTTGATATTCACGGTGAGTATAAGAAGGCATTTCCAGATGCTAATCATATAAACAACACCAACATAAAAATTCCTTACTGGTTGTTTGACAGTGAAGAACTCGCGGATTTATTTATTGAGAGCAGTGAAGAAAATTCACATAATCAAGTTTCTATTTTTAAAACTGCTGTAACTGAAAATAAGAGAAAGCATAATACTGATATTAACCCCGACAAAGTTTTTTTTGATTCTCCGCTAAAGTTCAGTATTCAAGAAGTGATCAATTACATTAAAAATCTTAATAACGAGATTATAGGACGTTGTGCTGGAGAAAACCTTCCAAAACTTGAAGATGGTACTTTAGTAGAAAATAGGTGTGATCACTACTTTGATCAGGTAGTTGATTTTTGTGAACCGTCGACCGGCAAGGCTGATCGTGCAACTAATGGACCATACAAAGGTGATTTTGAACGCTTCGTACTTCGTTTGGAGAATAATGTCAACAACCCAAGACTTAAATTTATTTTTGATGATTCAGCTTCGGTGAAGTTGTCAGACGTCATGAGTCAAATGATTGGGTATATAGAAAAGCAAGAATCAAACGTAACCATCATAGATCTCTCGGGCATACCATTTGAAGTTCTAAGCATCACTGTATCGTTGATATCCAGACTGCTCTTCGATTACGGGTATCATCATAAGAAAATTTTAGATGACGGTATTGACTGTGAGACACCACTATTACTGGTCTTTGAAGAGGCCCATAAATATGTGCCTAAAAGTGACTTGGTTAAATATCGGGCATCAAAAAATGCTATTGAGAGAATTGCTAAAGAAGGTAGAAAATACGGAGTAACTTTAGGAATTGTTAGTCAGAGACCTTCGGAAGTTTCAGAAACGATTTTTTCTCAATGCAATAACTTCATAGCTATGAGACTCACCAATCCAGATGATCAAAACTATGTTAAACGTTTGTTGCCGGATGCACTTGGTGACTTAACAAATTCACTCCCTACACTACAATCAGGTGAAGCCATTCTTCTTGGTGAATCGATAGTGTTGCCATCAATAGTAAAAATTAATTTTCCAGAAAATGAACCTGAATCTACAGACATTAAATATCTGGATCTATGGAAAGAGCCTTGGAAAGAAGTAGATTTTAAAAAGTTAGCTGATAAATCTCAAGGTCTAGATACTTAGTTGCAAATCGAAACTATTTTTTGTTTTACAATAAATTTATCATTGAAGCATTCAAGCACCTTTCGCTTTTCTGAAAGGTTACCGTCTTTTAGTAAAAATTTTACATATTTCTTAACATCAACATCTGAAACGGTTATTCCAGTATTCTCATTTAGTAACGATTTCTGAAATTTTTTATAACGTAAAACTTCAGATTCAATTTGCACCCTTATATTTGTTTCATTCAATGTTGTTGAATCAATTAACTTTTGAAGCTGCTTGATAAGGTCTATTTCGTTTATGTAACCACATTTACAATTTCTGTCTCGCACCTTAGTGCAACCGTAATAGACATGTGTGTTCACTTTTCCATTTTTTAACTTCTTACATTTCTCATCAGCAGTGATGCCTGAACCACAGAGCCCACATTTCATAATTTTAGTGAAAGCAAACTCTTTTTCCTGTCGGGTTTTTAGTGTGTTTCCTTTGAGTTGAGATTGTGCTTGGTCGAAAAGTCCTTTAGTAATGATAGGTTTATGTTTCCCTTGATACCAGTTACCACTATTGCGTGGGTATTCAAAGGTACCGTAGTAGAAAGGACTATCAAGTAGTCTAAAAATATTACCAAGACTTAAGTTCTTGTTTCCTGTTGCTGTTTTGAAGTTAAGGTCAAACTTTAACCAATTATAAACTTTACGCCCGCTCCACTTCTCATATGCAACTTTTTCAAACATTTGTCTTATAATTGGTGCTCGGTCAGGATCGATAAGAGTTTCACACTTACGATCCATACGTTTTTCTTTTAGATAACCAGTGGGGGCAGGGGCAGGCCACAGCCCCATTTCACATCGGGTTCTTAACCCCCTCTTCACATTGATGCTTTTGTTGTCATTCTCAAGTTTTGCTTGAGAGCAGAGAATCATTAAAAGAAATTTTTCACTTGGAGTGTTAGTGAATGTCTGTCCGTAAGTTCGTATCTGAACAAGTCGCTTTTGATCCATGAGATCAACCAGAGACCCTAAGTCACCTGCGTTTCTACTTAACCTATCTGGGTGCCATACTAGAATTCCGTTAAAACGTTCGCGCTTGATGTCTTCTAATATTTCTTTAAATACGGGTCGCTCCCCTGAATCTTTGGCCGAGTGTGCCTCTCGTCTAATATCGGTTATTTCTAACCCTTCTCTTTCGGCTATCGCTCGCATCTCTTTCACTTGTGATTCAATTGAAAGCGCTTGCTTCTCATCTTGTTCAGTAGATTTACGGGCATAGAGACAGTAGTTTGTAGTAGCTATTGTTTCAAATTTAGGATCTCCAATTTGGGCGTTTTGTACTGATGTTTCCATACTTAATTAATGCCAGAACCACAAACCCTGCATAGCTATGCAGACTAAGAAAAACGTCACATACTCGCTTAGCAAAATCTACTTTTAGCGATACAATTTCAATTAGTAGCAGTAATTTGCTATTATGTTCATCACAAGAAAGACCTAACCCCTCGCAAGAGGATATGGTCGTAAATACCCGCTAGAGACCAAAGGACTCTCAGTCAGAGTCACTCTAGCGGGTCATATCTGGAAACGGGTATGGGTCTTGCCGAAAGGTCGGATCGCGATGGCTGGGAGCCTTTTGGTATCTCAGTATTTACAAACTAAAACCCGCTAGAAAATATGGAATCATTTAAATTGAATTCCTCTAAGGAGGAAATCTCAGGTGAAACTAAGAAGTGTCCAGAGTGTCTCGCAGACATTCCAAAAGAAGCAAAGAAGTGCTCACACTGTGGCACGAAACAAAAAGAAGAAGTTACCACTAAGCAGGTGCTTGGAACAATCATTGGTATGGTGTTCTTTGTCATCATAATCGTCTCACTTAGTGGAGGAGACGATACACCAAAGCCTGAACAAACGACTGCCAGTGACACTCAAGCTCACATAATGTCTGAGAACTACGTTGAAAAAGTTCTTAAGTCACCTGCAACCGCAGACTTCCCAAGCTATGACTACAACCATTTTGATCTTGGAAACAATCAACACAAGGTTGTATCGTATGTCGACTCTCAAAATGGTTTTGGAGCTATGGTTCGCAGTGAATGGTCAGTTATCCTTACATACAACGGTGGGGATTGGGCAAACATAAACAACTGGACACTCAATGAACTTATCTTTGACGGAGAGCTACTCTATGCAGAGGAAAGCACTGACATCTAAAATTGCATATTCATTAGGCCACCAAATCCAAAGTCTTCATCGTCAAAATCAAAGAATCGACTTCTTTCACCCCCTACAATCAAATCTTCAATTGAACCTGGTCTGCTTGGTTTATTCTCTTGTACACCAAGTATCAAAGTCGAAAAAGCGTCAGCTAAATCGTCATGCTTTTCAACTCCAAAGTGCGTTAGTTGTTGAATTAGTTGCTCGCACCCTTCATAAGGAAAGAGAATGTGTCCCGATTTAATCTTTGAGCTGGTGAGGGCCAAACGTTCTCTTTTATCACTACGACCAGGTTTGAACGACTGAGCCAATATTTTCTTTTCTTCTAGGTGTTGGATGATTGCCTTTTGATACCCCACATCTTCAACAATCAATTTTGGATACATTTTCTCTTTTCGATAATGTTCATAGAGGAGCTGGCATTGACTAAGTGTGTCAGGTGCAGTCAGTCGCTTGTTCACTGGGTTTGGTAGAATGTAGATAAACAACTCTCGTTCGTAGTAGTGACAAACTCCAGAAACCATCGCAGTTTTATCAGCTGTGTCCTTGGTGGAGATAGCTAAATCAATTCCAACCCGTACACCTGCAAAGGTGTGACCTCGTTCTGGCAGATTTCCATAATACTGAATCCAGTTTTTGTGTATCACTTGGTCTGTATCAGGCACTATGTTGAGTAAAAACTCACGTTGCCAGTCAATCCAGCTACCGATTTCTTTTTCCTGCACTTTGATACTTTCTGAATCTGGATATTTATCAGGCCACAAAGAAACTCCATTTTCATCAAGTAGTGGGTATATCAAGAAAGCTCCCGTAGCACGGTCATTTTCTGTGTCTTCTTTAAGTCGCATAAGGAGTGAATCTTCATGTAGCAAATTTCCAACCGCAATCAGTCGCGTGTCTCTGTCTCCCGCTGGGATTACGTCACCACGTAGCCACTTATAGGTTTTATCTCGACCTTCACGTGTTTTAGTTGAGTTAATATCCTCGACGTCATCACAGATGATCAGGTCTGGTCGGTATTGCTTGTGACGTAATCCACGAATACCCTCATCTACTGAGGCAATCTTAATCCGTGCTCCCGTATTACTAAACACCAGAGTCGTTGAACTCCATTCTCCGTTACTCCCATATTCAGATTCTTCTTTGAACGGCCCTAAGTCTTGTTTCAAAATATCGTTACTCTCAGCTTCTTCACGGATGTTCTTCAGTATCTGTTTGGCTTGTCCTTGGGTCTTGCTGAAAATCAAGACATACTTCTTTTGTTGCTCTCCAAGTATTGCCCAGAGAGGATACGCGGTAGTTACAATCGTTGATTTCCCAGAGTTACGAAATGCCACAATATACAGGTTATTGGTACTGCTACTTTCAAGTTCCCGCATGATTTCCTGTTGAAACTCAGCAGTCTTGTATTGGACGTAGTGACTAAAGTAGATGTGGAAGAAGTACCAGAAACTTTGTTTGGTTATCGCTCGACGGACTTTCTTATCTCTCACGATCTTACTGAAAGCGTCGTCTGCTATACGGTTAGTTTTCATGATTAGTTGGTGCGAGGGTTAGAGCCTCACGAACAATAGCTTCCTGTTCTGGGGACAGATTTTCATCCATTTCTATCTTGGCGGTCACTTCAACCTTTTCTTTGTACTTCGGATTACGATGTCGAAGCCAAAAGCTAATAGCCGACCATTGTTTTTCTTTAATTAATGTGAGGAGCTGTGATTCCGTTAAGTCGTTCACTAACGCTTCACCATCAGCTAGTGCTTCATCCATTGCTTTGCTAAACTCTTCGTCTTCACGTTTCCACCGATAGACACTATTGCGTGACACACCACTTTTTTCACACGCTACTTGTACAATTGGTATCTTCCGAAGTTCAGACAAGAATTCCTTAGTGACTTTATTTTTCTTTGCCATGTTCAATAATTGCTTTAATGCCGGTTAATTTCTCATAGCGTCGAATGATGAGGTCACAAAACCGCGGTTCCAAGTCTATGGTGTACACTTTGCGTTTCAGTTGTTCTCCAGCAATCAACGTACTACCAGAACCTGCAAATGAGTCGAGAATAATGTCGCCTGGTTTCGTGCAGCGACGAATTGCTTTCTCATGCAGTTGTGGTGGTTTGCTTGTAGCGTGTTCGTACTCTTTGCTTGAAAGGCGTTTCATGAGCCAAATATCCAACTCATCTTGTGCTTGTGAAAGTAGATCGTTACCAGTGCTAAAGTCTTTGTTCATCACTTCATTGAGGTTCGTAATTGATTCAGTGATATATGGCTTTCCACGCACGCCATAGGTACACGGTTCATATGCCTTGTTGAAAGCAACTCCTGGTGTAGGGTTTTGTCCATTCTTGATCCAGAGGCATACTCGTTTGTTGATAATTCCGAGTTCTTGATACAGTCCTTGAATCAACCAAATGTATGTTTGGTCTGACCAATAGAAGACATGTACATCTTCATGTGCCACTGACAGTGCATTTTCAAGAGTTTGTTTAATGAGTGTTCGGTAATCAGCTTCCGATTTATTATCGTTTACGGTTCCACCATAGTGTTGTTTGCCACCAATTCCTCGATCGTAGTCAATGTTGATGTTGTATACAGGGTCGGAGTAGATCATAGATGCTTTTTCATCACCAAAGAGTCGCTCTATATTGCTGGGGTCGGTTGAATCACCACAAAGCAAGCGATGAACACCGAGTTTAATTAAGTCCCCAGTCTTTGTGACTGGTTCAACAATTTTCTCTAGCTCTTTCTCAACATCAAAGTCATCTTCTTCAACTTCTAATTCTTCGTTCCATAGATTAGAGAGATCAGTTTGGTCAAATCCAACATCAAGTAAAAGGTTGAGATCAAACGACTTTAACTTCTCGAAGTCCCAGTCGCCACCGAGAGCGTTGCTTGAGATAAGATACTGCTCGGCTTCTTCGGTAGTAAGCTTGCGATTTGGTACTCGCACGTCTACTTCTTCGTCTCCACGTCCGAGTAGTTGGAGTACCTTCAATCGTTGATGTCCAGCGAGGATAGTATCGTCAGCATCAATGGCTGGTATCTCAACCAAATTGAACTTTTTGAGACTCTTCTTTAAATCCGATAACTGTTTTGAGTTTATAGTGCGCGGATTCTTCTCGTAGGGTACGAGAGCGTCCACGGTACGGCGTTCTGTACGCCAGATTAGTTTTTGCATAATGTGCTTCTTAACTTTTATAAGAAGTACCTAAAAACACCACTGGTATGTGGTGTCTCTGTGTTTGGAAAAGAAATATATCCAGACAACAAAGACAATGAAATAGACCATCCCTACTTACGTAGGTCGTTACTCATGGTTTTTGTTACCTAGATCTACTGCCTTTTTGGTTTGCAAATCTATCTTCGTATCTCTCCGCTTTTATCCTTTGAAAATACGGTTCCTCGTTAGTTTGGTTTTTCGGTTCTGCCTACTTTTCCAGACGGTATGCGCTCGAGGATGTGCGCAACGGGTTTGTTTTAGGTACTTCTGTCTTTAATTCTATGCACTAGGATTTTAGTGTCAAGAGAGTACAATGCACAATATGCTGAAGGGTTTTCTATCTAAATTAAATCAAAATGCACTAGTTCCAGTTAAAAATGAGCTAAGAGACTCACTTGCTATTCCAGAACCAACACGTTCATTGTTATTTTTTACTGACGAAGATATTTCAAATGCAGAGCTGGCTGGTTCTTTGAGTATTGTTATTTCTGTTGGTCATGATGGGGTTGAGTCTGAAGTAGATAAACATACTAATCTAAATGCTGAACCGAGTATGATTTGGACACAGCTTCCAGTTCACAAAAATAGTGATCTTGAAGAATCACCGATGTACTATCCAGCATATACGACACTGATACCGAATCAGCGATACCAGTATCTTATGTGGCTTCGTGATGTGACACAACAAACAAACCTCAGCTATGTATTCCTGTACTACTACGGTCTTGAGCGGCACTTGCTTTTGGGAGATTTTGATATTGCAGCTAATGAAGTACTGAGACTTTTGAAGTCCCATGACAAAGGGAGTTTTAGAGCATATTCAGAAACTGCTTTGCTTACGGCAATGATCTATCGGAAACGCTTTGATTTTTTAAATGATCAGGATTTTACTTTTCAAAACATTTCCAATGAGTTACTCATGATACGTAAGGGGCTTCAAATGTCATTGGCAGCAAAAGAACTGATGAAAATAAGTTCTTGGCTAGGCTTTAGAAGTAGACATTACATCAATAAAGTGCCTGACGAGTTTGAAAAAACGTTGGAAGCAGTACTTTCAAAGTATGAGGTTGAAAATGATCTAATTTTAAATTGTGTATCAAATGACGAACTTGAACATTACGAGGCAAACTGTTTTGCCAATCTATCAATCCCGGACGAGGTGCGTAGTGTACGAGTACCAGACTTTATAAAAAACGAAAAGTTTAGCTCGCTCGCATGTTCGTTACTGCAAGAAACGCACGAGATCTTGAAAGAACAGAAAAAGAGTAAACGCAAAACATGACTTGCCTAAAAGACCGACAGGAATACATTGATCGTTATGATCGTGCGACGGTAGATGATTGTCGGTGGCATGAGAATTTTCACCTGAACTATGCTAGTTCACTCAAAGGTAAAAGTAAGAAAGAACAAGAATCTATACATCAGATTGGACAAGTAGCTTGGGAAATAGAAAAGATTCTCATTACACTCCATTGGTACAACAAAAAGGATGGGGCTGTGCAGAAATGGATGGATGAAGATGAACGTAAAGATAAACGGATAGAGAATGCTCAGATACCAGAAAATATCTTTTGCGATGAATGTTATTCTCGTATGGAGTTTAGTGACAAGCATCTATGGGATGTGGACAAGAAAGAAAGAGTTTTGTTCTTCTTTGATTGTCCTAAGCAATGTAAGAAACGAAAAGCAATCTATGATGATGGTGAGCTATATATTCCAAAACCATATCTGTGCGAGAAGTGTAAGCAGGAGGTAGAAATTACACGAGAGAAGTTATCTGACGATGAGATACAGACCACTTACACATGTCCTTCGTGCTGTCACGAGGAAGTTGATGTATTGGACCTGTCCTCTTCTGAAGAAAAAGAAGACCCGAAGTATGAATATGACCGAGCTCGGTTTTGTCTCTCTGGCGAAGAATTGCACAAAGCTCAAGAAGCAAAACGAAACATGGATAGTATGAAGGAATTGGTGGACAAGTTTGATGAAAAAGAGGAGAAGAAAGATTTGTATGACAAAGTAGAACAGCTAAATAAACTTACTGTTCCTCAACTTAAGGAGTTGGTCACTAAAATAATCACTGACAAGGACTACTCGAATCTTATATTTGAGAAACCCGATTTGGATCGTATTGTTTCGATGTCGTTTAGTGTAGAAGAAATGAGTACTGACAATGAGCGCAGTAGTTGTCAGAAGCTTAGGAAGTTATTACAGAAAGCTCTTGAAGAAACCAACTGGCGTCTAATGAGTGATGGTATTTCATATCGACTTGGGCTACTTTCTGGTAGGATTCGTGTATATGAGAGTGAAGAAGAATTAGTAAAACTAATTGAAAAGAAACATGAATGAAAATGATATTACGGAGACGTTAGAAAAGGCTGCAATAGAGCTCCTAAATAAACAAAAAGATTTTTTTGATTTTACATCGGCTAGCCACCAAACTGAATGGAACATTACACATCATTATGCGAGTGAAATTCAAAGACTCTTTTCCGACTATAGTTGTGATGTTGATGTATCAAAACCAAATTCTGGAAATAAAAGGCCTGACATAATCGTGCACAAAAGAGGTGGGCACGAAGATAATTTTCTTGTTGTTGAAGTTAAAAGGAATAAAAAGGATATACCTGAAGATGTAGATAAAATTCATGAGTTCTGGTTTCAAGCTCCTCTAAAGTACAAATTTGGAGCCGTTGTGGTGATAAATAAAGATGAAGCTCCTTTAGTAACAGTAATAGAAAATAAATAATATGGATAAACCAAAAATAAATGTTGACGATATAATCAAAATTGGTAGCAAATTTATGTCTCCAAAAGCGCAAGTAGTTCGTATCTACACAGAAGAAGATAAACAGCATGGACTCTGTGGTGATATAGAAGTTATTTACAATCAGAATGGTTTGAAAGCAGTTAAAGAAGACTTGATTTGGAATGGAGAAGAATGGGCATTCAAGATTGAGGGCCCCAATGGGGTTGCTTATGATTTAGATCAATATCCAAAAATTAAGTAAAGTTACATTAGTGTGTAATTTTTATAACAAATATCGTGTCACTTATTGAGGTGCTTAAGAAAAAATGAAAATCTTACTTAAAAAATGGAATGCTTTTTTAGCCCTGATGGGTGTTGAGGAAAAGGATAGAAAACTGTTTTACTTCTATGCACTGGGAGCAGTCATTGGTGTTTTTGTAATTCAGCACTTCCCAGATCTGCTGGCAACCATTCCAATCGCTCTGTTTGTTGCAATAACGTTGTTTGTTCTCTTCATGTGGGGATATGCTGGCATCATTGTATTTCGATCAGTCATACCCACAAGCATTGCACTGACGCTCCTTCTCTTTCTTGGTTTAGAATATTGTGGTGTCTCGCCTGAACATCGGTTTGCTGACGAATCGCTCAAGTTTGTGATGGGATTTGGACTTCTATATGTCGCTTCACAATTTGTCATCGCTTTGTTCAAGGAACTGGTTGGCAGCAAGAAAGCCGAGGATGAATGGCGTAAGAAGGGTGTGATAAGGACACTAAAAGAAATCAACAAAGGAAAACATGAACCTCTCATGTTAGGCACATTAGGTTTCATTGTTATGATGTTTACGTGGCATTTTGCAATGATTGTTTTGGCAATCGTTCAAGACATGTGCATCTATAATTAATATGGAAAGTGATACTGGTGTGTAACATTTCAGAGATGTAGAGTAGTGTCACTTTTGTCACTTTTTGAGGTGCTCGAAGAGCGTCGAATAGATAAAATAAAACATCTAAAATGGACCTTACAGGACTTGACCGACCACGGTTCTAGCTCGAAGTGGCCAGCACATACAAAAAGACCCCTTTCTGGGGTCTTTTTGTATGTGCTGGCGGACAAGTAACAGTCTGGGAGACTGTTACGGGGGACTCGAAAAGGTTGCCTGATATTTTTGACAAAAATATCGTCAACCTATACTGCCCATGTAATGGGAGAGATTATTTGTCTGCCCGCATAGACATTTTTAGTAAAAGGTGTCAGGTACCTTTTATAATACAATAATGTGTATGGGAAGGGTACCAAGAGTAGATATAGGCGGAGAAGTCTATCATGTCATCAACCGTGCTAACGCACGTCTACAAATCTTCTTTAAAGAAAAGGACTATCAATTATTTGAAGATATACTAAAAGATGGTGTTGTTAAATACGACATGTGTATTCTCGCCTAAGGAATACTTAAATTATGTAGTAGTAGTAGTAGTAGTAGTAGTAGTAGTAGTAGTAGTAGTAGTAGTAGTTTAGCCACTACCGATCAGCATAACAAAAAACCACTAATAATTTTAGTGGTAGAAAATAGTGTTATACTGACGTCAATGTTTAGTAAAATTTCCAACCAGAATCATATCCTCCAATACGACAACCTGCTCTCTACAGAAGACAGTACAAATATTAAAAATTGGTTTTTGAAAAAGGGAGATATCAAAAAAGCTACTGATAGAGTTGGCTACTACTACAATGACTACCAAAGAGAATTGTCTATCCCCGACACCCTAAAACCAATGATCGCCGCTATCGACACCCTTGGGATGGAATACACCAAACGAAATCCCGAACTAAACACTCTGGCCAATAAATGCATCATGCCAGCTGTGCGATTTAAATGGTGGAAACCAGGTGACGCTTATTCTAGCTGGCACTGCGAACACTCTCACAAATTCAACAATCGAGTACTAGGCTTTATGATTTACCTTAGTGACAACAACAGTGCTACTGAATTCTATCGTTACGGTAAGAGCCGAGCGACAATCGGCAGAGCTATTATGTTCCCTGCTGGCTTCACCCACACCCATCGTGGCACACCCTGCAAAGACCAAAAAGACCGGTATGCTTTATCAGGATATTATTTTATTACTGAAGAACTAAACGAAAATACTGACTTAACATTGTCTTAGTTACTTCCTTCAATTCTAAACTGAATCGCAACTTGTATACAACATACCCGTCGGTACGCTAAGAGTGTTAACCACTTAAGTACCAACGGGTATGCATGCACATATTAACCGCAATCAACGAATTATTCTAGGAGCATTGCTTCGAGAAGGATATACACAAAGCAAAATAGCAGATTCTTTAGGAATACATAAGAGTACTGTATCTAGAGAACTCAGAAGAAATAATAAAAATGACGGTCGATATCACGCTACTCATGCAGATATATTGGCACGTGAACGAAGAAAATCATCAAAACATACTACCCGTCTCATTGTGAATGATGTTGCTCTTGCACAGAATATAGACCAACAGCTAGAACCATTAGTGTCTCCAGAGATAGTTGCACACAATGTCGTGGTAAAAGGTGTCAGGTACCTTTTATAATACAATAATGTGTATGGGAAGGGTACCAAGAGTAGATATAGGCGGAGAAGTCTATAAAAAAGGTACCTGACACCTTATTTCACACCACCAACGTCTACGCGAGGAACTCTTACCATATCATTATTATGACACAGTTTTTTCTAAACAAAGGTGTCTGACCCCATTTATTCTGAATTTGCGCGCGGGCTTGATAACTTGCATTTACTTTCTGAAAACAGTTATACTAATTACATGCTACCAGTCAATTTAACTGACGAATCCCCCGCACCGGCAAGCACTCCTGGCGCACCAAAAGACACAAAAGTATTGCCGATAGTGGGAGGTATTATTTTAATTATCGTGCTTTTGGGAGGCGCAATTTTTGCATGGCAGTACAAAGGGATTTTTCTATCAGGTAGTTCGAGCGGTACGGGAATGTGCGCCGAAGACCAAATAAGTTCCATTAGCGCAGGGTTCGCTTCTGCCGAGAGTGCTACCACGATACCAGTGTTTGAAACGATTTTTGAAGTCCCGAGAACAGGTGCGGGCAGTGGGTATATCAATGGGAGCGGCGAAAGTGATATTTGGGTTGCTGACGGAAAACTTGCTTATGTTGTTACCTATTTTAAGGAAGCCAACACTCACGAAGACGTGCTGTATTACGACGGCAAAGAAAAAGAACGGGTTTACTTGCAATTTATTACTCCTATCCAAACAATAACAGACCGTCTCGCGTACTATACGAAAAATAAAATAGTTTTTGGCGATGACACCTATCCCTTTCCGCAACTCGCGACTGTCACGGGCGCAGAGGCAATTGACGGAAAATTGTATATTCACGGTTCCGGCGGAGCGTATTACAACGGCGAGAAATTGTCTGAAGACAAAAATATTTTTTCACTCGACGGTCATATGGCCGAGTTCAAAACTACTTCGCTCGGTATGCGCACAGTTACCTACCGCGGGCAGACCTCGGAAGTTCCGAATCAAAAGTACACTTTTGTTTACGGAGGCAAGGAGTACGCGACTGAATATGATGGATTTACTGGCGAAGGCGCAGTACTTTGCAACGACAAGCCCGCATACGCAGTAAAAGAAGGTCTAAATCTTTACGTAGACGAGAACTACCGTGAGTATGTAGTGTATGACGGAAAGATCGTAGGCAGATCATATTTTTCCATCTTGAAAACTGACATAATCGGTGGCGATATTGTCTATCTTTCGATGAAGGAGAAGGGTGACGCTCCCGGAGTACAGACAAAAATAGTGCTCGTAAAAAACGGTGTGGAGATAGGTACGGAGTATGATTCCGTGCAAGATTTCTTTAGCCACAACGGACACTTGGTCTATGTCGGTGTTGATCTCGAAACTCTTACGGGAATGCAATCAGTGGGAGCGGGTGGTCGACTGGCGCAAGTCACGAGCACCAGTGTTACTTACTATGTCGTTCAGGACGGACAGGTAATTTATAAGACTGCGCCGGGCGAATATATAGTCTCGGTTGAGGGTAGGAGTCCCGAGGTCATTAGCGTTGGCTCAAAGCTCGCCCTACTTACTCGAGGTGGTGATATGTCGCAAAAAAGGGTCATGTACGATGGGGTGGAGGTGATGAGCCAATACGCTGGCGCAATTTCAAAAATATTTGATTGGAACGGAAAACTAGCCGCGCTCGTAGACGACGGCAACAAAAGTTTTATCGTCGTCGAAGGTTCACGCACGGAACAAGTCGCGCCACAAACCAGTAGCTCCGCCGAAAAAAGTCCCATTCAGGATATCTTTGACTTGCTGTCCAAAGGAACACCGCTCGAGGGCCGTACACTTTCGGCTTCCGATGACGATTTTCTCGATGGTGGTGCGGACGAAGACACTGCAATCTATTCCGGCCAACACGCAGCGTATGAGTTGTATCGCGGAAATGATTTGCCGTCGAGGAATGCCGACAACACCGTTTTCGTGGTAGATGAGCGCAATGGTTCTATTGACACGTTGGTAAATATGGAGCGCATTGATTTTGCCGACCAGCTTATTTCACTCCCTGATTTCAAAGTTCTCTCGACCAAAGTAGTTCCCATCGGTTTCGTGACGGCTTCCTTGAGAGCCAAAGAGCGCATAGCGGTTCAAAATCAAATGGGCAGGACGGTTTCGGTCATTCCCGTCAGTATCACTCCAACGACAGTCACTATGTCTGTAATTTTTGAATCTGCCACTCAAAAATTGTTGAGTGTGGCGAAAGGAGGGAATGACATAGTTGTGCTTGGCGAAGATGCAAATGCACCGCGTCTGTCTGTATCGGTTGGCGCTATCCAGGGCGATGTAGCAACGCTTACGCTAACAATGACTCAATAGGAAGCCCGCGCGCAAATTCAAGCGAGCCTCGCATTTCCGACCCGCCCTTGCCCGAATACTTGGAGGGCAGAGCCCCGAAAAAAACCCTTTCCTTTTTCAAAAAGAATTTCACCCCCGCCAAATCAGAAATGCAAGGAGTGTTTTCTTTCGGGGTTGCCGCCGTACTCGGCGGCGGGGCGGGCTTCAGCGCATGTGGAGCGTACGAAAGAATCTCAAGCCCCCACGCACTCCGCGCGTGGGGAATCATTCGCCCTACGGATGTTCTGCAAAATAGGTTCGAATGTTGTACAGTAAAGACCTCAGAAAGAACAAAGTATCGGATGACCTATACACCTATATTTTAAAACATATTTCCTTGGAGCTGTTTTTACCTAGTTCAGACTCCTCTAGTTAAAAGGGTGAGGAGCATTTTTTAGGTCTTCCTTTCATACGCATTGTTGCTTGCAACTTAAACCTGTCCACCATAGCATCTCTCCCGTACGGGACACTTTTTTTACCAGGTTGTCGCTCTACCTTGATGTGTTTGTATTTTATTTTCTTCATCCGATATCGTTTAACTAGACCAGCATCTTTCAAGATTTTAGGGCTAAACGTGTTTAGCTGTTACTCTCTCCTAAATTACAGAATCTTTTATGAATAAAATATTATAATTTAGAATATAGTTTATTCTTTTAGGAAATTGGGGCAGACGCGTGGCGAAGTTCCTGTAATCACTTGCGACACAACCGTAAGGAGCGGCCGACCGTAACTGAACTATTGCCACATGTCTATTGTTTACATCTCTATAAAAAAATGTATTGTGTGTCTAGAATTAGAAACTTAACAACACTTTAAGGAGGAGCAGAAATGGCTTTATCAACACCTGAGCCTGAGTTATCATTAGTATCATTAGAAGAACAAGTTTTGCAGATTAGACTTCAAAGAATTGAGGCTCCTGGCGACATATGCAATCTACTGAAGTGCACATCTGAAGCGGGCTTCGTAGCGCAAGATTCAATTGTGTTTCAAGAAGGTTTGAAAAAATTGCGCAAACTAGCATTTGCAAATTTGTATAGCATGCAAGATTGCAAAATTTTAATCCAGATGTACGAAAAAGCACACTGGTGGCCGGCCGACAATAATTTTCGAAGATCTGCAATAAAGCGAATCTATGAAAAAGCAAAAACATGGCGTGAATTTGAATTCGTGGTTAACAAGAGTTCCCCACGATCAAAAATATACATGCATGCGCAAAAACAAATGCGCACACTGCTTCAAATTGAGTATGAAACAAAACTTACTGCAGTTGAGTCACCCAAAGATGCCAGAGTTGTCCTGTGTGAATTTGAAAACTTTTGCTACCATCACCCTGCAGAGGATTACTGGTTGCGATTTCTAATTACTAAAACACATGAGTTGTTAGTAAGTTTTCCCGGTTCGTTTGATGACTATGTATGGCTTTTGTCAAGGAACTGGCTCAAAGAAGAGGAGCGTGAGAGTTTTTGGCAGCTCGCTTTGCAAATGGCAAATGACGTGCGGAGCTTATTCACGCTGAGCAGCGTCGAAGTTGTGGAGGGGGCATGCTTAAGAAAAGCTTTGGACCTTTGTTCAACTACAAAAGATTGTCTGGATGCATCACGAGTATGGCGCAAGTCAGCTGAAAGTCAGGAGTTTATTGTCAAAGCAATTGACGTAGCGAGTTCGTTCAAGTGTCTAGAAGAGATTGAACCTGATTTGACTGACATGACAATGGTACTTTTTGAGCGTTACAAACAAAAACAATTGAATTTGGCTTCTACAGAAGACGAGCTATCACGACTGTATAACGGCCTTAATTCATTGATACTAATCTATCGAGAAACCGCTAGGCGCATGCGTAATCAAACTAAAGCAAAACTGACTGCTTTGTACATAAATCAATTTATGCACGCTAATACATTCCGTGAATTCTACGATTTGTATTTGAATGAACGGGTTCAGGGTGAGATGGGTGTCAAAGCGTTTGAGCATGCCTGTGCATACGCTGCGAGTTCAGAGGAATTCCTGAAGCTTTACAAAAATAAGCCCGTCGACAGACCAACAGAAATCAACTTAGTAGATAAGGGATTACTGTTAGCGGCAAAACAACCAGACCCAATGGTCGCTCTGCCCTGGATAGATGTACTCGACCTCGAGGACCCCTGGCGAGAACGGGCGATGAGACTTTTCATAGAAAAATCCAAAGCCTAAAGTGTGACTGGCCCTAGCAAATTTTCTTGCGGGGGCCATTTTATATATTTTAAGCAAGAGCAGCACACTCCTCAACAAAAATAAATACCCGCACAAAATAATCCAAATTATAGATGAAATACATAAGAATGCGGTATTTGTTATAATGTAAACATGTCAAAAGAACTTATATCAACAAATCCTGCAAAAGGTTACGAAGAGGTAGGTCGAATTAACACATCTTCTAAAGAAGATGTAGAAAATGCAGTCAAAAAAGCAAAGGGAGCACTGCCCGCATGGAGGGCGCTCTCTGCAGAAGAGCGCGGAGATTATTTCAAGAAATTTCTTGAAATCTACAAAGACAGAGTCAATGAAGTAGCTGAACTGCAAACAAAAGAAATGGGCAAACCCCTCTCTGAAAGTCTTGATGAATGTAATGGACGCGCAATGACACTTGAGTTAAATATTGATCGTTCGGTGCGAGTACTTGAACCTCAAATACTTGATGTGTGCGACACCTACCAAACTGAGATGCATTTTGAGCCTTTTGGTGTAGTAGCTGCGATTGCACCTTGGAACTACCCCACATCGCAAATATTTATTGCAGTTGGACAACCACTTTTGGCTGGCAACACTGTCGTATTTAAGCATTCAGAAGAGTGCCCTCTTACATCCAAATTAATTGCTGATCTCATGAAAGAAGCCGGCTTCCCCGAAGGAGTATTCACATGTCTATACGGTGATGGTGAAGTGGGCGCGACACTGATTGAACAAAATATTGATTTAATTCTATTTACGGGAAGTTCTCCAGTGGGTGAGGCACTCTATAAAAAAGCTGCAGAGAAATTTATACCAGCAGTGCTAGAAATGGGAGGCTCATCCCCTGCTATTGTTTTTGAAGATGCGAACCTCGACGAGACATGTCTTTCTGTCTTCGGGGAGCGATTTAGTAACAACGGTCAAATCTGCTGTGCCTTGAAGCGTTTGATTGTTCATGAATCTATTCATGATGAAGTTGTAGCTAAGCTTGCTAAAATCATTGAAAATCAAGTGGTAGGTAACCCGATGCATACAGACACTACCATTGGATCACTTTCTGCAGAACGTCAGCTAATAGCTTTGGAGACACAAGTCGAAGACGCCAAGAAAAAAGGTGCGACTATTATAGCCGGAGGAGCACGACCAGAAGGGTTGGATGGTGCATACTACTTGCCCACCCTCATCACAGACACAACTCCGGACATGAAAGTAGTCACAGAGGAAGTATTTGGACCTGTATTGCCTGTTATTACTTTTAAAGATGAGACTGAGGCAATTAAAATTGCAAACGATACTCCATTTGGCTTAAGTGCTTTTGTATACTCGAAAGACATGGAGCGGGCTGACCGAGTTGCATCTGCACTTGAGGCTGGGCAAGTAAGTATCAATGGTTGTTCGTACTTTTCAACCAATGCACCCTTTGGAGGATATAAAAAATCTGGCATTGGGAGAACTAAAGGTGATATTGGATTCCTCAATGTCACACAACAAAAAGTAATTTCGAGGCCAAAATAGTGACAATGCGGTATAATGGCACAGACAGCTTTTCAGCTTAAATATATAATTATGATAGACAAAATAATCGAAGAGACAAAAAACGGAGTAGTTGCTGCAATTAAAGGCACAGGTGACGTGGTTAATACGCTGCGCTCTACTGTAAAAGACATTGTAGTTGGAACTATGAACGACGCAGGTGAAGTCAGCAACATTGCTGTCGGCACTATTGCAAGTATTTCAAAGGGCGCTATTACAGGTGCAGTGAGCGTAGGCACAACAGCTGCTGACTCTGCAGCTGACATAGTCGAAGCAACAATCAAAGGAGTTTCAGAAGTTGGTGGTGATATTGGTGGTGCGATTAAAAGCTCAATATCTGGCGTTATTCATGGAACTGCTGAAGTAAGCGGAGATGTTGCTACGGTCGCAGTCAATGCTGTGGAGGGAGCCATCAAAACTGCTGGTGACCTCGGAGCTGATGTCAGTGAGGCTACTGAGCATGCAGTAACAGGCGCGATTAAAGCTGCAGATGAAATTGGAACTGATGCTGGAAAATCTGTACGTGATGCATTGCTCGCAAGTGCTGCACTACCAAAAGACATTGTCGAGTCAGCAATCGGAAAAGAATAGCATTTGCGTTCGAAACTGAAGACTTACTTGTGAAAACCACCCAGTTTGGGTGGTTTTAATATTTTTGCAAACATGAGTGTGAGTGCCGAGAGTACTATATATAGTACAAGGAACATAGTTTTAGTTACTGGTTAACAAAGAACAGACAGAGCCTTCATTTTCTCTCCTTGAGAAGTCGTCAGACCAAGAGTGTTAACAATATTTGAAATTCAGATGATTATGGAAAAGTGACAAAGTTGTCGAACGGACACTCTTTGAAAGGATATAAAGGTTTGCCCTCTTCGAGGGTTCGAATCCCTTCCACACCTTAGAACTAGCACGAGACACTATGGAATTGCAATTTAAATATTACTTAATCGGACATGCTTGCCTTAACCGCCCACGGTTATAACTCGAGACACCCCGCATCATTATACCAACACAAGACATGACCGAATGACCTTCACTTAACATGAAGCGTGCTTACCTGTCACTAAAGAAAACATAGGTAGCCATGAACAACAACCACGATCATTTTATGATTTAGTGTGCTGTCGATTTTTCAGGATGATGCACCACTTTTTAGAAGTAATCTAGTCTCAAGTTTTTCGCCCTGATATACTAAATGTATGTTTCCATATCATTTTAAAAATACCATAAGCTTTAAAATAGTATTTGGCGTTTCTTTTGCAGCTCTGGTTATTGGGATTCTCTACTTTTTTCTAAGTTGCGATGACCGAGCACCTGCTCCCGAGAAACCTGCATATATTAATGCCGAGTTACCAATTGATAGCCGAGTGTCAAATCTACTTTCGTACATGACGCTAAAAGAAAAAATTGGACAAATGACTCTTGTAGAGAAAAATAGCGTTCTCAACATGAAAGATGTGAGCCGTTATGGTCTAGGTGGAATCCTCAGTGGTTTTGGAGGGAAACCGGAAGAGAATACTTCAGAGGGATGGAAAGAAATGGTGAAGTCATTCATCACTGAGTCTGAAAGATCGAGACTTGCCATACCGGCACTCTACGGTGCAGATGCAATTCATGGTCACTCGAATGTCCCTGGTGCAACAATCTTTCCACATTTCATTGGACTGGGGGCAAGCGGTGCTACTGAGCTTGTTAGGGCTGTAGCCGTCGCCACAAAAGAAGAGCTGCGAGCTACAGGGATTTCTTGGAGTTTTTCACCAACCTATGACATGCCGACAGATATCAGGTGGGGGCGAACCTATGAAGCGTTTTCAGATGATCCTGCCTTAGTGAGCAGACTTGGTGCGGCATACATCAGTGGACTTCAAACAAGTGCGGCAGACAATGAAGTTATGGAGGTGCTCGCCACCCCAAAACACTATGTAGGTGCTGGATCAATGCTCTGGGACAGCTCAAGCAATGAAAACTTCAGTCTCGATCAAGGAGTTACCGTGGCAAGTGAGGAAAAACTGCGGAAGTTGTATTTGCCTCCATTTAAAAAAGCAATCGACGCAGGTGCCCTGAGTATCATGGTAGGTCTTAATAGCTGGGACAATACAAAACTTGCAGCTGACTCCTACCTGATTCAAGATGTACTTAAAGGTGATTTGGATTTTAAAGGTTTTGTAGTGTCGGATTGGTATGGTGTGTATGAAATTCCAGGTGGGGACTACCAAGCAGCAGTGACAGCAATCAACGCAGGTGTTGATATGGTAATGCTACCTTTTGACTATAAAGTCTTTATAAAGAATGTAACTCTCGCTGTAGAGCGAGGTGATATTACAGAAGAAAGGATTGATGACGCTGTAGGACGAATACTTACTGCTAAATTTGCATTAGGAATGTTTAACAAAAAAACACCCGCTCCCCCAGTTACTACCATAGGCTCCAAAGAACACAGAAAACTGGCGCGCGAAGCAGTTGCGAAGTCTCTTGTACTCTTAAAAAATAACGGAAAAGTACTACCAATCAAAAACAAAAACACAACTATCCGTGTGGCGGGAAGCGCTGCGAATAACATAGGCAGACAGTCAGGAGCTTGGACCGTTGAATGGCAAGGTATTGATGGAAACTGGTTATTGGGCGCAACCTCGATATTAAAGGGTCTTACTGAAGGAGCTGGTGATGGCATGAAAATTGAATTTAACGAACATGCAGAATTTTCCACACATACACCTAAAGCAAACATCGGCATTGCTATTGTTGGCGAGTCACCCTATGCTGAAGGATGGGGTGATAATCCAAATCCAGAATTAACAAAAGAGGATTTAGAGACCATTGAGCGACTAGAAGCTGTATCTGAGAAAGTAGTTATTGTACTTATAAGTGGCAGGCCACTTATCATTACAAATCACATAAAAAATTGGGACACTGTAGTAGCTGCGTGGCTTCCTGGGAGCGAAGGTGCTGGTGTTGCAGATGTGATCTTTGGCAAAAGACCCTTTACAGGAAAACTGCCACTCCCCTGGCCGGCGCACATAAATCAATTGCCGATAGCCGCGGACGGCTCAACCCAAAACGGAACCCAGGTACTCTTTCCGCGCTATTTTGGCTTACAGTAGTAAGTTTTCTAATGTAAGTCTTTCTAAAAAAGGAGCATACACTGACCCGAACAGCCTCAAAATTATGTAGTAACCTTGGATTTCGTGCTACTCTACCGCTATGAGCACTTCTGCTGAATTTACTGACTACGTCTTAGACCAATTAGCACCCATTGGGGTCATTCTTACCTCCAGAATGTTTGGTGGAGTTTTATTGAAAGTAGACAACAAACAGCTTGGGGTGATAATCGCTGATGTTTTATATTTCAAAGCAAAAGAACCAGAACTTCAGGCACAATTTAAGACGATGGATTCTGAGCAATTTTCATACGTCCGCAAAGACTCCAAGCAGCCAGTGGTCATCAAAAATTGGTGGTCGGTACCAGAAGAGATCTTGGAAAGTCAAGAAGACATTATTGCTCTTTCCTACGACATCTTATTGCAAGGTAGTCGTTAATACCGAACAATCGACTTTGAGTCACCATAGGATTTCTCGATTTTAGCGTTATACTGTAATCATGTTTGAACAAAATTTTATTCCCTTTGCTATATTATTATTACTAATACCAACGGCTGCAGGAGCTCTCTATTTTATAAATTTTCAGGAAACTCCTGATGAAATAAATACTGAACCTACTGAGGTTATTGAACATACAGCATCGCTTGATACCCAACAGACTACCTCTACCAGTACAAAAGCGACTGATTACAACTCTTCAAGAAGCAATCGCACAACTGCTTCTGGCGTCAATCAAGAAGTGCCAGAACCGGACCCAGCAACCGAAGAGTCAGACACCGCTCCGACAAAAGTAGCAACTGCCACTACTGTCGACATGGACACTGAATCCTCTACCAGCACGAAGACGACGACTACTGCTGTCGATAACGATTGCAACGACCCACACGGTGACAGCTCAACCTGTGCACCAGGCGACCCTATTCCAGGTATCGGCATTACTGCTGAACAAAGTGGCGAAGTTTCAAAGTTGGACGACGATTCAGACGGAGACAGTATCAGTAGTGATGAAGACAACTCCACCAATTAAATATCTTTTTCTATATATACTTTTGAACAGATATTAAAAAGGCACCGCATCATCAACTTCATCTCCATCATATTCCTTAAGTGCACTCATAAATATTTTTCCAAACTTCCTAAGTTTTTTCTCACCAACACCGTTGATATCTAGGAACGCCTCATCAGTTTGTGGTTTTTGTTGTGCCATTTCTCTAAGTGCTTTATCACCAAAAACCATGTACGGGGGCACTGCAAGCCGCTTCGCTTCCCTCGTGCGGATTTGTTTTAATATTGAAAATAGATCAGTGTCGTAATTGATTTCACTCGTATCCTCATCTGACTTAACAGAACTTTTTTTACTACTTGTCACTGATGGGACAAGGGGCTCAAAGGCAATACACTGGTCGCAATTGCCACAGTTTTTTTTACTGTATTCTTCATCAAAATACCCAAGCAAAAACTTGCGCCGACACGATGTCAGTGTCCCATACTGCACAGCTTGGTCTAGGTTGTCTTGTGCTTGTTGCTTCTCTTCTTCATCAGAAATCTGATAGATAAAATAATCTTGTTTAAATTTATCTGCTGTTGAAAATAGAAGCACGCAACGAGCAGATAGCCCATCTCGTCCTGCCCTACCAGTTTCTTGGTAATACCCTTCTATCGATTTGGGCAAACTATGATGAATCACTAAACGGACATCAGGCTTATCAATCCCCATGCCAAAAGCAATGGTGGCTACCATTATGTGTATCTCGTCACGAATAAATGCATCCTGGTTATCCCTTCGTTTGTCCGCAGTTAAGCCAGCGTGGTACGTACCTGCATTATGTCCATGTGCATTCAACTTCTCAGCAATACTCTCTGTATCCTTTCTGGAAAAACAATAAATAATGACACTTTCTTTTGGATGGAGCTCAACAAGAGACAAGATAGATTCGAACGAACCTTTCTTTGGCAGAACTTCATAACTCAAGTTTTGTCGGTTAAAACTGGAAGTAAATATATGCGGCCTAGGTAAGTCCAGTTGACGCACGATATCATCACGGACTTTTTGTGTTGCCGTTGCTGTAAGTGCAATAATGGGAATATCTGGAAATGTCGTACGGAGTTTCTTCAGGTTTCGATAGTCTGGCCTGAAGTCGTGCCCCCACTCAGATATACAATGGGCTTCATCTATAGCAAACAAGCTAATTGGTAGTGTATGGAGTAATGTCTCAAAGTTGGGTACAGAAAGTCGCTCAGGAGCAATGTACAAGATTTTGATAGCGCCAGTCTGAACTTCTGTAAGTATTTTTCCAATTTCGATTTGTGTAAGTGAGCTATTGATAAAAGCAGCATTTATGCCGTTTGTGCGAAGCGCATCAACCTGATCCTTCATGAGGGAAATCAATGGAGAAATAACAACCGTAAGGCCTTCCTGTAAGAGTGCAGGAAGCTGGAAACAAAGTGACTTGCCACCACCAGTCGGCATGAGCACGACACAATCCTCTTTATCCAATACCCTCTCGATTATTTCTTTCTGTAATGGTCTGAATGCATCATATCCAAAGTGTTTTTTAAGCGTGCTGTACATAAATAGAGTTAGAGGATTATAGCATTTTACTCAGACCCAATAGCAAATGTACTCATTCAAAGACAGAAACGATTTCACTAGGTCTCATTGTCAGGCTTAATCACTAGTTGTTCTACTGGCTCGGGGATAAAATAGGTTAAAACATTTTCCTGTTCAAGTCTCGCAGTCAGCCATTTCCTAATCGTTGTAGCATCGTTTATAGAAATTGGAGCTGTACTGCTGGACGTATACACGAGAGCAATCGTTGGTTCATTTGAAAGTTCATCAGTTGCAACGCCGTAATTCAGCGAACCGATTGCAATGTTTGAAACTGCAGTATTAATCGCTTTAGCTTCCTCAAGTAAACGTGAAGGGCTTTTGAATGACATCTTTTCACTTTCTAAGCGCGCTTCAAGAGCCTGCATCTTTTCATCATCTCCTTTTACGTCAGTAAGGACTGACTTCCACTCTTCTTCAGTTAGTGAAAAGCCGTTTTGACGGATTGTCAGAGTAACATCATTGAGGTTAAAGTCGTTGAGTCGTGCATCAAATTCCTTCAATTGGTCATCGGTAAACCTGTCCTCAAGGAAAGCTAGTTCGATAGATTTGTTAGACGATGAGTATTCAATATTTTTATAGATCAACACGTATCCCCTATCTTCAAATGTAGATGCAATAAAGTGATCTGCATTTTGATGAAAATTGTTTTGCTGCACAAACGTATATGCGAGGTAACCAGCAGGGGAAACGATAACTATGATGATTGCAGTAATGATTCTATTTACTTGCTTCTTTTTAGCTTCATCAGGATACTCACGCTTTGGAAGCTTGAGATACGTAGCAACAACAAGTGCAGAAAGGCAGATAAAAATAGAATTGATAAGAAACAAATAAAACGCTCCGAAAATAAATTTTGGTTGCATTGTCCCTATGCCATAACCCACCGTACAAAGCGGAGGCATGAGAGCTGTCGCAATAGCCACCCCAGGTATGACATTATTGTGTTTTGCTCGACTTACTCCAATAAACCCAGCCATACCACCAAAAATTGCAATTAGTACGTCAAAAATTGTTGGCTGAATCCGGGAAAGCAGTTCCGACTGTGCATTCGTGATTGGAGTCAGAGCGAAATAGAGTGTCGAAATCGCAATACTGATAACTGTTAACGTTATGAGATTGCGAAATGACCGTCGCATCAGCCCCCAATCGTTGATTGAAAGTGAGAGTCCAAGACTAACAATAGGACCCATAAGTGGCGAAATGAGCATGGCACCTATCACCACTGGAATCGAATTTATATTCAATCCGACTGATGCTGCGCCTATGGCAAATACCAACGTCCAAAACCTGGCACTACTAAAATCACCATCATCTTTGATATTTTCAATAATCGCATGCTTTTCATCAGAACCTTCACGAAGGTCAAGCAGTTTTCTGAAGAAAGAGGTAAAGTTTTGAGGCATACGTTATTTTGTAACTGTGACCGTTGATGTTGCTGACGCTATAGTAATTTTCTTTTCTTTATCAAACCGCTCTTTAATAAGGCGCATAATCTTATCCTGAATATTTCTTCGTTCTCTCACGCTTACTATATATCGTGTATATAAACTAACCCAGTTATCGGTGATTGCCATATATACATGTGGCTCAATGTTGTCATTGGTGAGAAAATATTTTGATTTCAGATGCTTGATTTCTTCCATCGCTGAAGTCGCTAATTCTTTTGTTGCTTCTGTAACAATTTCACTCAAAATTTGCTCTGCTTTTTTCCAGTCACTATCGTGAGTAACAGGAATATGAATTTCATCCCAAATAAACGAGTGGTCAGCTGTATAGTTGATGATGTCTGTGTAGATGACTTTTCCATTTGGGATTCGGACAATGCGTCCTGTTGACTGGTCACCGGCAACCCAAGCTCGCATCTCGAGCAGTGTTGTATACAGAATACCTATGTCTATAATGTCACCATACGTGTCTGCCACCTGAATTCGGTCGCCTACTTTGTACAGACTTCGAATTAATATAACAATTCCACCAATAAAATTTTTGAAGAGATCTTGAATCGAGAATGCCACTGCTGCTGCAACAAAACCATACGCTGCTAGAAGAGTATTCGAATCAGGGAGCCAAACTCTCAACACAAACAAAGCGGCAGCGAAAAGATGAAGAAGTGTAAGCGTTTTACTAAGGCTGTATCGCACTCTGCCTGACTGAACATGTTGCATAAGCACAGAGTAAATAAACACTCGAAATACAAGATGCGTACTTCCCAGTATTAAGAAAGTTATCGTAAGCTTTTGACTAAACCATGTATCATTCCACAATGTAATCAGAAACAAAAGTGCTGCAAACGAAAATAATGCAATTGATACAGCAAGTGAAGGTAGAACCTTTTTCATAATGTACTTTATTATACGCTAAACATCAGAGTATATTATGTCTTTTGAATGTACAAAGTGGTAATAAAAAACTACTAATTTGGAATAGAAAGTCCGCGTAAGCGCGCTATCCGATCTTCCGCTGGAGGATGGCTTTGAAACAAACCTCCAATTTTCTGACCAACACTTCTTTTCTTAACACCACTGAACGGGTCAGAGATAAAGAGGTGGGCAGTTGCATGTGATGCGCGTTTCATTGGTTGTGCGTGGGAACTTATTTTTTCAAGTGCCCTAGCAAGACCCTCAGGATAGCGTGTAAGAAGCGCACCACTTGCGTCGGCCAAATACTCACGCTTGCGTGAGACAGCCATCTTCATAAGCTGAGCAGCAACAGGAGCCAAGACAATGCCGGCAATTGCTAACACCAAAAACACTGGATTCTTTCCCCTATCACTATCACTCCCTCCCCACAGCATTGAGCGTAGAAAAAAGTCAGATACAACTGCTATAAAGCCGGCAAGTACTACTGCTACAGTCATAACAAGCATGTCTCGATTACCAATGTGAGACATCTCATGAGCGACCACTCCTTCAAGTTCGCTCCGGTCAAGAATCTGCAAGAGACCGCTCGTTACAGCAACTACTGCATGTTCTGGGTTGCGGCCCGTTGCAAATGCATTCGGTGATGGATCGTTTACTATGTACACCTTTGGCATTGGCAGACCCGCAGTAATTGCAAGATTTTCTACGATATTATACAGTTCACGATTTTCTTCAAGTCCAACAGGTTTTGCGCCAGTCATACTCAGAACAATTTTGTCGGAAAACCAATAACTTCCAACGTTCATGAGGAGTGCAAATATAACTGCAATATACAGTATGACAGGACTGCCAAGATACCACGAGATGGCATAGCCAACAGCCATTACAAGAACCAAGAACATAGCCATTAAGAACCATGTTTTGCGGATATTTTCACCTTGGTGTGTATATAGGGTCGTCATATGCTAATTATACTATGTATTTACATAAACTATACTACTCTGGCGAATGATACTCGATATTTTAATTAGTACACAAAGTTAACAACAATTATTCTCTAATGCCTTGTGGGGTTTCATTACTTTCGTATTCAGAATCATCTGACCAATTAAGGAAATGACGATTATTGAAGAAACCTTTGTTTTTAACATTCTCCTCAATTGCCACCTGGATATCAGCCTCTGAAAATCCCATCTGCGCAGTAAGAGCATCCAAAACAACCATAAGGTCAGCATACTCATTTAGAAACTCAGCTCGAGTTCTTACATGAGAAAGTGCATCGGCTTCTTCACTGATTTTCTTAAAAAGTTCTTGTTGAAATTCTGCTTCAGCTGTAATTTCACGAACCTCACAAACTTCACCTTTGTTCTCAATTTTATCTTTTATTCCGTCACGTATCAGCTTATTGTAATATACGCGTGACATAAGATTAGAAGCTTACTTTAACTGGCTCACGCTCTTCACTTTTCTCACCCAATTCAAAGTATTCCATTTCTTTAAAACCGAACATGTTTCCAATAAGGTTTGAAGGAAATGACTGGAGTTTGATAGCCAAATCACGTACGTTTGTATTATAGAATCTTCGAGCTGCCTGAATCTTATTTTCTGTGTCTGAAAGTTCGGTTTGCAACTGGCTAAAGTTCTGATTTGCTTTCAAATCTGGATACGCTTCCGCAACTGCTAAAAGCTTACCCAATGATGCTCCTAGCGCCTGTTCTGCTCCAGCCATTGCTGCGATCTGCTCTGGTGTAATATTTGAAGGATCAACATGAACCTTTGTAGCTTCAGCTCGGGCGCTTGTAACCGCATCAAAAGTCTCACGCTCATGACTTGCATATCCTTTCACTGTTTCGATAAGGTTTGGGATAAGGTCATAGCGTCGTTTTAGTTGCACATCAATATCAGCCCATGCCTCTTTAGTACGCTGCACAAGTTTCACAAAAATGTTGTATGTGGCAACGAAATACACAACAACAACAGCAATAATTCCAATAACAATCCAAGTTCCCATAGTAAATATATTTATATCAATAATTTCTTTAATATTAGCATGGAATCATATTGACACAATGAATGGGCTGCAGTATGTTTCGGAGAGAATGTAGAGAGAGGTATAACGTCAATGCAAAAAAGATACACTCCTGACGAAGCTTTTGTAGTTGTAAAAGAACTGCTCACAGAAGCTTACAAAGGCGCTCCAAGAGCGATACCAGAAAAAGTTATACGTGATGTTGCACAAGCACATATTGCACCAAATCGTTTCTATCATTATTTAAGTCATCCTGTGGATATGTTTGAGACTGGTAGAAATATCATCGCCTCAATGACCCCTGCTGACCGGGAAATGATACGCGTTCCTGAACTGTACGGAATGATTGCTCATCATGACGTATTCTGTGAACCAGGTCGCAAAGACAACGAGGAACGCAGTGCCACATGGGCAAAACGTGATGCAGAAAATGTCGAGCTCGGTATCGACTACACAAAATGTGTTTCTGCCGGCATCAACGCAACTAAAAATCACAAACTAGGTGACATCCCTCTTTCATGGAGCTACACAATTGGACTACTCCTTGATCTTGACCTTAAAGGACTCGGTGGAACCCAAGAGGAGTTTGCTGAAAGTACCGAGCTGGTCTGGCAAGAATATCAGCATTTTGTTGATCGCCCCCGCTTTAACGAAGGACGACGTGCATGGGCGCAACAGTTCCTCGATGGTCGAAAACGCATTTTCCAGACAAAATACCTTGCACACCTTGAACCATGGGCGATCATCAACATGACTCGTCTCGCTCGAGGATGAGCACACAAAACGCGGTCCACTGGACCGCGTTTTTTTCTGCATATGTGCGTATAAACTTGAAATCTAGTACATCCCTCCTCCCATTCCGCCCATACCTCCCATTCCTGACATGTCAGGCATTGCTGGTTTGTCATCTTCTGGTTCATCAGCGATAGCACATTCACTTGTGAGGAGAATCGCAGCTGCTGAAACAGCATTTTGTACACCCGCACGCTCCACTTTCACCGGGTCGATAATACCAGCCTTAATCATATCTTCCACCATCTCACCCTTAGCAGCGTCATACCCCGCATTGCCACCCATATCTTTCACCTTTTGTACGATAACCGCACCCTCATCACGGCCGGAGTTATCTACAATTTGGCGAAGTGGCATCTCAAGTGCCTTGAGAACAATGCTGTATCCGACAAGTTCTTCTCGGCCCAAGTTTTTCTTAGAGAGAACCTCCTTTTCGACGAATGCTGCAGCTTTTGCAAGGCTTGTTCCACCTCCTGAAACAATACCTTCATCAATTGCAGCTTTTGTTGCATTGACTGCATCTTCAATCTTTAGCTTGAGATATTTCATCTCAGCTTCAGTTGCGGCACCAACACGAATAACTCCGACACCACCACTCATCTTTGCAATTCGTTCTTCAATTTTTTCCTTATCGAATTTTGAGCTTGTTTGTTCGAGCTGAATTCGGAGCGCTGATACTCTTGCGTCTATAGCATCTTTCGTACCCTCACCACTCACAATAAGCGTATTATCTTTTGTTGAAACCACACGTCCTGCCTTACCAAGCTGCGACACTTCAACGTCTTCAAGCTTCATACCCAACTCCTCAGAAATAAACTCAGCACCTGTTGTGATAGCAATGTCTTGCAATATTTCTTTTTTTCGGTCGCCATATCCAGGCGCTTTGATAGCAAGCACCGAGAAGCCGCCCTTAAGTTTATTTACTACAAAAGTAGTGAGCGCTTCTCCTTCGATGTCGTCAGCAATGATGACAAGCTCTTTTTTTCCAGCTTGTGCAATCTTTTCCAAAAGTGGAAGAATTTCTTGGACTGAGGAAACTTTTTTATCAGTTATGAGAATTTGCGCATCTTTGTACTCTGCTTCCATTCGTTCTGGATTTGTCACCATATATGGAGATACATATCCTCTGTCAAACTCCATCCCTTCCGTAAGTTCAGTTTCAATGCCAAATGACTGACTTTCTTCCACAGTAACTACACCATCCTTCCCCACCTTTTCGATAGTTTCAGCGATTTTTTCACCAATTTCGGCATTCTCAGCTGAAATAGTTGCAACTTGCTTAATCTCTTCAGTAGTTGAGATTTGTGTTGCTTGCTGATGAAGTGCTTTTACAACGTCTTCAGCCGCATGCTCCATACCATGACGTACCGCCATAGAATTTAAGCCCATTGTTGTCTGCTTAAGACCTTCTCGAACGAGAGCCTGCATCAACACTGTCGCTGTTGTAGTTCCGTCTCCTGCAGTTTCATTTGTTTTATTCGCTACCTCTTTTACAAGTTCAGCACCCATGTTTTCAAACTTGTCTTTGAGTGTAATCTCTTTTGCGATTGAAACACCGTCGTTCGTAATTGTCGGACCACCATATCCTTTATCGAGGATGACATTACGTCCTCTCGGTCCAAGCGTAACCTTTACCGCATTTGCAACTGTATCTACACCTTTCTGCAGCTTTTTCTTTACATCTTCTCCAAAAATTACTTCTTTTGACATATGTATATATTGTTATTGATAATTCATTTAGACATTACATAGCACCGATGATTTGCACTAGGAAAGGTTCAAATCGCTGGCGTAAATTCGCAATAGTTGACTTCTCTTTGTTTGCTCATTTAACTTCTTTTGCCATACATTCGTTTATGTAAGCACTGCTAAAATACTAGCCTCTCCAACAATAAAGTAGTTTTTATCGTCTGATTTAATTTCATCAAATCCATATTTAGAAAATACTACTTTATCTCCAACCTTTACATCCATGGGGATTCTTTTTTCACCATCTTCGTCCCACTTACCTTCCCCTACAGCTACCACAATACCTTGTTCTGGCTTTTCTTTCTTTGCTGAATCAGGAATGATAATGCCTGAAGCAGAAACAGTACCTGCTTCTTCATCAGTAAGTGGCCGAACAACAGCACGATCCCCAAGTGGCCTTATATTAACTTCTGACATATATCTTAGTTAGTTAGTTATTCTTAAAATAAGTTAAAATTCCAATAGCGGGACACAACCTAAGGTTTCCCCGTCTACGCGTGTCATTATACTGGAGCTAAATGTGATTGCAATATTATTGATTTTCGTGCACAGTAAGCTGCACCAAACCCACGAGATAGTGGGTTAGCAACGGGAGGACACCGTGAATCCAATAATAGTACTCTATAGTTCTTTGCAAGAAGAAATTCAAAAAGTAGCTACTGAACTGGGCACACAAATAGTGTTTGAAGAGCACCCAAACCAAACAGTGTTAGGCTGCGACGTATTTGACGTTAGCCTAGAGGAACGAGTTTTTGTACTCTCTATCTACCTCCGAGAGGGTGTGGATGGCAACACAGAGTTAGCAACCTACACGCGGGCGAACATTGAAACATACGACCCGGATAATCTTTACTGGATTCTATTTGATCTAGATCAGGTGCATATAGATGAATATGTATTAGAGGCTCTGGTTTTGACAGAAGCACTGTTGAATTGATACAGTCACCAAACACCAAATTGTCGGCGACCACAATCGCCGGCTTTTCTTTTTCAGCACCCAGACTATTGCCACCAGCAAGACTTTCTGATAGTATCTTCTCACATGGAATTCATACAGTCAGTGGTGCTTCCGGTACTACCATTTGTACAGATCATTCTCTCCATCCTACTAGTAGCTGCAATACTTTTACAGCAACGCGGATCGAGCCTTGGTGGTGCTTTCGGAGGCGATAACTTTAGTGCAACATTTCACAAACGGCGTGGATCTGAGCTTTTCCTATTCCGATTTACCGTAATTGTCGCAACTCTCTTTGTTTTGTCTGCGCTCACCACTGTTGTCTTTTAAGGATTAAATTGAAATTTCTAATTTAATTTAAAGTATTACATAGTAATTGGAGTTTATTTTTTGTGAGCGATACGCTCTCTATAATCCTTCATGGAACCAACACATACTAAAAAAAGCTTGTTTGATAGATATTTTTTATTTATCGACCGGAGAGGAGTCAGCGACATGATTCTTTTTCATGTCGCACTTATTGCAGTACTTAGTACAGCACTATATGCGGGACTTATCTACAATACACATTTCCTAACCTCAGTTCCTACAAGTGGTGGGACTTTCGTAGAAGGAATTGTGGGCACACCAAGATTTGTGAACCCTGTCTTAGCCATTACACGCGCAGACCATGACATGGCTGCACTTACCTATAGTGGCTTAATGAAAATTGACAAGGATGGCAACCTCATCAATGATATAGCAGAAAAAATTGAGATTTCTGAAGATGGCCGAACTTATCACATCACACTCAAACAAGATGTCACCTTCCACGATGGGAGCGGTCTTACTGCCAAAGATATTTCATACACAGTTGCGCTAATTCAAAATCCTGACCTCAAAAGTCCACTTCGTGGTAATTGGGAAGGTGTTCTCACTGAGGAACTTGGTGACTTTGAAATGAACATCGTACTCAAAGAAGCATACTCGCCCTTCATCGAAAACTTTACGGTTGGCATTTTGCCTCGAGCGATATGGGGTGAACTTCCGATTGAGCAACTCCCGTTCAGTCAACACAACACTGAACCAATAGGTTCAGGTCCTTACAAAATTTCTGATGTACTCCGAAATAAATCTGGCTTGATTAATGCATACAAACTTGAAGCATTCTCTGCAAGCAACCAAAATCCAAACATAGAAACAATTGTCTTCAATTTTTATCAAAATGAAGAAGCGCTTCTAGAAGCACTTAATAAAGAAGAGATAGCAGGAACACCGAGCTTTACCTCCGCACAACTAGCTCAAGTTGACACAAACATGTATAACATTGTCGAAAGTCCGCTACCTCGCACATTTGCAATTTACTTTAACCAGAATAAATCAATTGCACTTCGTGATATCGCAGCGAGAAAAGCACTTGCTGCTGCCATAGACAGAGATGACTTAATCAATACAGTACTTGGTGGATTCGGTATCCCCACCAGAACACCTGTGCCAAGTGGATTTGTTCCGGTAGAATCAGCTAGTTCTTCTGCAACAGAAGTTACTATGCGACCAGAAACAATTCTAGTTGAAGGAGGGTGGCAAAAAAATTCAGACGGTAAATGGGAAAAAGATATAAATGATGAAACTACGATACTTTCATTTACTGTAACCACTTCAAATACTGAACTTTTTGACAACATCACTATATATATCGCAGAGCAATGGCGTGAACTTGGAGTTGAAGTAAATGTAGATCAATTTGAACAAGCTGACTTAGTACAAGGGATTATTCGCCCACGTGATTTTCAAGCACTTCTTTTTGGCGCAGACATAGGTAGATCAATTGACCTCTATCCATTCTGGCATTCGTCTCAAAAAGATGACCCTGGTCTTAACATCGCTCAATATACGAACATCGCGGCTGATGCACTTCTTGAAGACATCCGTACAGAATCGAGTGTGGAAGAGAGAAATGAAGCAATCTATCAATTTGAAGAAATCATTGCTGACGACGTACCTGCAATCTTTCTTTTTGTTCCAACTTTTGGCTATGTCATTGATAAAGATGTCAGCGTCGCACCCATCTCACGACTTAGTAAGCCGAGCGAGCGATTCGCAAATATAGCTTCATGGCACATACTGTCAAATAATCTTTGGCCAGTTTTTTCAAACGAATGAAACTCATTGAATTTTTATACTAATTAATAACATAACAATAGTAATAATCCATTATGGAAAATCAAAATAACAATAAAACAGAAGGGGCAACGTCAAGTCGCCCGCAAGCGAGCAACGCTCGATACCGAGGTGCCAATAGTCGCACACGCTCAGCAAGACCTGCAGTTGGTAGCACTCAAGGTAGTAGTAGCCGTACACCACAACGTCGAACGCCAAGCGCAACCGCGCCAGGTGGAAAAAAGCGACAAGGAGGACGAAATGGCAAGCGCCGAGGCAACAATAACAATCGTCGTAAGAGCATGACTAATCCTGCACTTCAGCACCGTATGGCTTTTGCTGATGACAGAGCGCCTGTCATCCCAGAAGTAACAGATGAGAACACGGTACGTGTGATTCCTATGTCTGGAGTCGAACAAATCGGACGAAACATGACAATCGTGGAAACTAAAGATGACATCATTATCTTTGATATCGGATTCCAGTTCGTATCACCTGAAGCAAACGCTCCTGGCATCAACTACATTTTGCCAAACACTCAGTACCTTGAGGAGCGAAAGCATAAAATTCGAGCCCTCGTTATCACTCATGGACACCTCGACCACATTGGTGGCATTCCTTTTGTGATGGAGCGTATTGGCAACCCACCAGTCTACACACAGTATCTAACATCACTCATGGTGCTTAAGCGACAAGAAGAATTCCCTCACCTCGACCCTGTAGATATGCACGTAGTAAAAGAAGGTGATTCTTTTAAGGTTGGTTCAACTGAAATTAAAACATTCCCTGTTACACACTCTATTCCTGATGCTATGGGTGTATGTGTAAAAACAAAACACGGAGACGTCGTTATTACGGGAGACATCAAACTCACGCACAAAGATGGCGAGGTGATTGAAGAGGAACGGAAGGACTGGGAAGGTGTTGGTAAAGGAAACAACCTTCTCCTTGTCTGTGACTCTACAAACGCCGACCGAAGTGGCTGGTCAGCACCTGAAGGTGAGGTATTCACCAGTCTTGAAGAAATTATTGAAAACTCTACAGGACGACTCATCATCGGTACATTCGCATCTCAGTTTGAACGACTCATCAGTATCATCAAAGCATGTGAATCTCGAGGTAAAAAGGTAGTCATGGAAGGACGGTCAATCAAGACGAACATCGAGATTGCACTTACTGCAAAACTGCTTGAAGTAGACCCAAAGACATTTATCAATGCTGGAGATATGGGAGACTACCCTTCTGATCGCATTGTAGTACTTTCTACTGGTGCACAAGGTGAAGAGTTTGCTGCGCTTATGCGCATGGCAACAGACAAGCATAAATTTATCTCACTTACTGAACGAGATACGATTGTGCTTTCATCTTCAGTTATTCCTGGAAACGAAATTGCCGTACAGACACTTAAGGACAATCTCTACCGAAGGGACGTTCGTGTAATCAACTACCGCTCAGCAGCAGTTCACTCATCTGGTCACGGAAATGCTGGAGAACTTGTGTGGGTACATCAAGCGGTAAAGCCAAAGTTCCTTCTTCCAGTACACGGTCACCACTATCACCTCAAGAGTCACAAATATGCTGCAATTGAGAATGGCTTCCCTAAGGAAAATATCGTTGTGCCTGATAACGGAACCATCGTAGATATCACTAACGGGACTGAACTCGTTGTACAAAAAGTCAAAGCTCCAAGTGAACTCATCTATGTTGATGGATTTACTGTTGGTGCCCGTCAAGAAGTGGTACTTCGAGACCGACAATCACTAGCAGAAGATGGTATGTTCGTCATCATTGCGACAGTCAATACAAAGACTGGAAAGCTTCGAAAGTCACCGGACATAATTTCTAGAGGCTTTGTATACTTGCGCGAAAACCAACAGCTCCTTTCAGAAGCTCGAGTACTCATCAAACGGACAGTTGAGAAAAATACGGAGAGGATGCACCCTATCGATCTCGATATGGTCAAAGATGAACTTGCTGACACAGTAAGTGGATTCTTAATGCAAAAAACAAGCAAGTCCCCGATGGTGATTCCGGTACTTATTGGACTGTAAATATATAACGATAATTGACCAGGATGCAAAGCATCCTGGTCTTTTTCGTTTCCCCACAATCAGAAAATACGCACCGCACGAACTGCTACAATATACTCACTATGCCCGTCTATCGACGCCACCCTTTTACAAGCCGGAAATGCCCGCCAGCATTTTGGCTTATCTACTTACTTTCGGTACTTTTTAATTTTCACACCCTCCTTACCGCATATGCAAACTCCACCTACATGGAGCAATTTGCAAGCCCTGCTGCAATTGGTGCAATGTACACCATTGGTTCATCATTAGCAGTTTTTGGTTTTTTGTTTATTTCTGGCGTACTCCGACGAGTAGGAAATGTTCGACTGACTATCTGGCTTGCGATAATCGAAATTGTTGCGATAGTACTTGTAGGCTGCGCATTTTCTGCAGCAACTACTATTGTTGCTTTTGTTCTCTTACTTACTATTAATCCACTTTTGTATTTAAGTTTAGATATTTTTTCCGAAAGTCTTATTGGTGCCAATGAGTCAAAAACTGGCTCGCGGAGAGGTCTTGTATTAACACTCATGAGCTTCGCATCTGTGCTCGGTTCACTTTCACTTGCTGCAATCGTTGGCGATAATGACGCTAGTCTGTACAAAATATATTTTGTAGCAGCTGGTGTTTTTGTGTTTTTTATTGCTTTGGTGGTTATCCACTTCAAAGCTTTCAAAGATCCTGAATATAACGAGGTCAAAGTACTTTCTGCAATTCGCACGTTTTGGGAGAATCATGACCTGCGACTTGTCTTTCTTGCGTACTTCACTCTACAAATATTTTTTGCTTGGACAGTTGTCTATATTCCACTTTATTTAGCAACTGAAATAGGCTTTTCATGGCAAATCATAGGTAGCGTTATTGCTGTTGGACTTATGGCGTATGTTATTTTTGAGTACCCTGTGGGGTTTATCGCTGACAAATACATCGGCGAAAAAGAGATGATGGCTGTCGGCTTCCTGATCTTAGCTGTTAGTTCATCATGGATATCGTTTATGGCAACAGCACCAGTGCTTTCATGGATGATACTGATGTTTGTAATGCGCGTCGGAGCCTCACTTGTAGAAGCAACAAGTGAAAGTTACTTTTTCAAGCACACACAAGGAAGCGATGCAAATATCATTAGCTTCTTTCGACTCACCGGACCTCTAGGCATGATTTGTGGCTCACTTCTTGGGACCGTATCGCTCTTATACTTGCCATTTGAACTCATTTTTGTTGTACTTGGGTGCGTCATGGTTCCGGGCATCTTTTTTGCCTCACGATTGAACGATACAAAATAATATGTACAAACCACGTACCGAACAAACTGAAAACGCCTATAGTGCATTTAAGCAAAGCGGAGCACAGATAGATGTCTTTAATTTTGATAACGAAATAATAGTTCGAGAGTTCTCACATTGGATAATTATTAAAAATAGATTTCCATACGACAGGATGGCGCGAACGAACGATATGCTTGTGTCACGAAAGCCACTTCTAAGCCACTACAATGGCACTGACGAAGTGAAAGCTGAGTATCATAGTATTATCAACCTTCTAGCTGAAGAAGGCTTCTATGATGCGCTCATTGAGAATTTTCCCAAAGTGAAGTCAGTACAGACGTACGCACATACACATTTAGTGCAGTGGCACAACACAACGCCTCAGGTTGGCAATCTGTAGTATGTATGCACTTTTTCAACCATACGCTCCACAAGGAGCTTTTCTAATAGTGCGTCGATGCGTACATCTTCAAACGGTGAAAGTTTTTTATGTATCATCGAGCGGGTACCCCCCTTTTCTGCCAAACACTTGAGAATCGCGCCACGAATTTGTCTATCACTCCCCTGAAACACTGACTGCTTTACGTACACTTTGCTTCTGCTATTTGGATTGCCATGCTCCTTTTTGAGATATGAACCGTAGTCCATAAGTGCCCAGTACCACTCACGCGGATTTTTCAAATCCAGCGTCGCTTCTACGAGAGTCAAGATTTCTTTTTCACTCACGTCTGTTTTGTCACTAAAAAAATGATGTAGAAACACTGTCCGAATGTTTGTTTCTATAATGGGTACTGGCTTGTTGTATGCGAAAGCCATAACTGCACCGGCAGTATAAGGACCTATACCCGGAAGCTGCACAAGCTCTTCATATGTTCTGGGAAACCGACTACCATGCACAGAAACCACTACCTGAGCGCAGTGATGCAACATCTTAGCCCGCCTATTATATCCCAGACCTTGCCAAGCACGAAGAACCTCACCAAGTGGTGCTTCTGCTAATTCCCTAACTGTAGGGAATTGCAGTAGAAAAGCTGTATATTTGGGCACTACACGATCAACTTGTGTTTGTTGCAACATTATTTCTGAAAGTGCAATTCTGTACGCTATTTTTGTCTTCCTCCATGGTAAGTGTCGGCGGCCTACATTTTTATAAAAATTCTGCACGACACGTTTAAAATCTTTGATTTCTTTTTTTCCAAGAATGTGAGTTGTAGCAAAATGCATGCTACTCATAGACCGTATATTCTGCCTCAGAATACGCGTCAGGCTTTAATGGAATGATATATATGGCAACAATGTACAAAAGTATGCCGGGCATAAAACCTGTAACGATAAGAAGAAGTATGAACATAAGCCGCCATATAGTAGGATCGTGGTCAAAATGTTCAGCGATACCTGCAAGCACACCGGCGACCATGCGATTATCTTTAGTTCTATACAACTTTCTTTTCATATATCTAAATTTTAAAGCTCATAAATAACATCTTTGCGCTCAACCACAATCTTCCAATCCATGCGGGTTGCATACGTATACAGCTGTTTGTTTGGGTTAAAACAAATTGGGATGTTAACCAGATCAAGTAACGATATATCCCCCTCTGTATCCCCAACACCAATCGACCGCTCTTTTGTAACGTCTTCGATTTCAAATACTCTACGTACAATAGTAGCTTTATTTTCTATCAGATGAACGTCTACTGTTTCACCTGTAAACATATCTTGTGGACCAATTTCATATATCCGCCCATACACTTTGTCAAAGCCGTACGTTTTACAAAATTCATCAAGAATCGTTTTAGGAGATTGGGATATTGCAACAATATAATAGTTTTCTTTTTTTAAATCTTGGATGAGATCACGCGTATATCTGTACACATACTTACTTTGTTCTGCTACTACCGCGCGCCCGATGTCTGCAAGAACACCATAATGTACGCCTTTAATATTGCGGACGTAGACATCGATTACTTTTGCTATGTATTTTTCATATGTTCCTTCCCTATTGCGCCAAGATTGATGTGCTGCCATAAATTCCTTCTCCACTTGCTTTGGAAAAACTTCTGCAACAATCAAAGCCTCAACAAGCTGTATAAGCAAGCTTGAACGAAAAACAGTTCCGTCAATATCAAAAAAAGCTACTTTTTGCATATCTAAGTATCATTAGTCTATCAAAATCTTTACGCAACTTCTATAAAAACTGGTCGCAACTCTCTCCATTCTTCTTTCGATATAACTGATTCTGTATATTGCCCCTCTTGCATAAGTCCCACTCCTGAAATCTTAATACTTTCATCTGGAAATACTGCCTCTACAAAAACTACGTAGCCCAAGTCATCGATGACATACTCCATCACTGATTGTGTTTTAGGGGTGATACCCATATGTACCCCCGAACGACCACGAAGTATGTTTTGCCAAGTACCCATTGTCCGAGGTCGTGTTTCAGGCCAAGGTATAGAACGTCGATGTTGATGTAACATAAAACTGACATATTCAGCTGAAGTCAATGGGAGTTCAGCATGACCACAAAAAAACATATCATCGATAACAGCACGCAGTTTTTCTGTTTCTAGATTCTCTGCAGTATACACATTTCCAGAAACAAGGTTAGGTTGTATATCAGATATGCGGTCCTGAAGCACATCTTTAAGTATCCAGCCGTGCACTACACCCATGCGCACCTGTGCCCAACGTCCACCAAATTTAACAAGTTCAACGGTACTGCCGTATTGAAGCTTTTTGTAAGCGGTATCAAACGAAATCACCGGGTCAGTAAAAACAAACGAGTTTTGCTCACCAACATAATACTGCCTCCCATTTTCAAACACACCTTGAGCTATTCCAAATGTCGCAGCATCATCCAACAATAACGAGTGAGAAGACTTCTCAGTTCCTGGCAACACATAACTTTCTTGAGTGACAACCGCTGGAGACACCGAATGTGTTCTTAAAACCGAAATACCGCCAAACAACGATTCTTTTGCAAAGCGGAATAAATCATCAATAACTGCCAACAGTACCTGCATAATCACTACATTTTAGCATTTTTAGTACTATTTTGCTTTTGGCCAGATACTATTTGCGGCGGGATATATTGATGTAAGTGGATGGTTTTTGCAATCGTGCGCTCGTGCTGGACAATAATCTCTTCCGTAGTGCACAAGACGATGGTTAAAACCCCACCATTCTGACTGCGGCATTATCTGCATAAGGTCACGTTCAATTCGGACGGGATCAGTATAATCACTTAAGTCAAACCGTATGGCAAAACGTCGCACATGTGTATCAACAGCAATACCTTCCGTCACTCCATAAAGTGTCGAAAGTACTACATTGGCAGTTTTTCGAGCGACACCTGGAATAAAGATCATTTCGTCAAGCGTTCTCGGGAGCTTCCCTTTGAAAGTGCCTAACACCATTTTTGCAGCAGCAATTACATTTTTTGCTTTATTGCGATAAAAGCCACACTGGAATACATCTTTTTCCATTTCTATTTGCGATGCATTTGCATAGTCACTTATTGTCCTATACTTTTTAAACAACTTTTCTGTGACTTTATTGACACGCCCATCAGTACACTGTGCTGAAAGCTGCACAGCTACCAGACACTCAAAATCATTTGAAAAATGCAATGCTATTTTTGCTTCAGGGTAAAGTTCTCGCAATGATACATTCATCTTCAAAACTCGTTCTGTTCGAATTTTTACTTTATTTGGCGCCATATATAGCCACTACTTTATGTTGTTATAGATTGCAATCGCACACCCTCCAACAGTAAGTGACAGGACGGCAATTGCCACAAGAGGACCGAGTACAGGTATGAGGATAGAAACATGGAAAACTACACCACCAAGGAGTATCCATTGTAAAGAAATCTGCATTTGCTTAGTAACTATTTTGGCAAGACAAGCTCCTACAAAAATACTTGAGAGTGCAAAACCTAACGCATATAACACAAGCGTAACTCCAATACCCAATATACCCAGCAACATACCAAGTACAGTCGCAAAAAGCATTATAGACAGAAGCGGACAGAGTAATAGTGTAGCCAATCCAACAAAACCAGCTTTAACAAATGACTTTTCAATTATAGCGAAAAGATACTGTAATTGATTTTTGAAAAGCAGATATAAGGTAAGCGCTGCAAATAAAGAAATGAAGAAAGGCGTAACGAGCGAACGCAATGTATCACGAGAATCAAGTTGGATACCTGGGATCTTAGTCACGTCACCACCAATAACGGCTTCTTGGGCCCTGTTCAGATCCACAAGACTTGTATACCGAACATCGCCTGCAATATCAGAGCGGCCACCAATAGTTAGACCGTTTGCAGCCTCAACATCAACGTCACCTTTCACTACAGCATCAATCCTCATACGCTCTGCAGTGCCATACACTGAGCCCTCAATTGTCCCATTTATTTCAGCATCTCCTCCATAAAAAACAACATCGCCTGCTATCGTCGCAGTTGAAAGTATTTTCAAAATGCCACTTATAACAAATACATCTCCTCCAACATTGTCATCAATGATAGTCTCTCCAGAAATAATGCGGACATCATCAGTCACTGATGCGTTAATATTTGCAATACCAGCAATAGCACCAAAATCTTTGTCAATTAATCCATTTACAGTAATATTTCCGCCAAAGGCATACATATCCTCTGTGACGTGCCCAGACATAACAGTCGTTCCAAAAGGACCTACAGAAACGTAATAATCCCCCTCAACTATCTGATCGGAACCCACTGAAATTTTGTCGCCAGTACGCAAAACTGTTTCTGCATTTGCTAGAGTTGGAACACAAACGATAAGTGCTACCAAAAAAATAATATATCTATACATACTTAGTTATTGTGCTCTTTATTGTTCTCATTGTCTACCATTTTAGCCACCACAGCTTCCTCTTTTTGATGTTTTTCATCCTCTTGACGAATAGTTGATTCAGCTATATTTTGCTTCTCATAAAGATTCATAAGTGAAAAAGTAATCATAGCTGCAAACACAATCCCAATAAGGTTCACGAGCAACATCTGAGTAGAACCAGCGATAATTGCAACATCATGCATTGCTAGACCAATACCCACTACTGCAAGTGGTGGAATAAGGGCAACTGAAATTGCGATACCTGGAAGCGTTTCGCTCCACTCAGGTTGTGCAAGCGCAAATGAAACTGCTGCCCCAGCAAATACTGCAACGAAAAAGTAGATAAGAGAAGGCTCTGTTCGCAGGAGAATTTCATGAGTAACCGTGCCATCTCCAAAAAATAAAGCTCCAAAAAAAGATAATCCGAGTCCCATACCCATTGCTTTTGCAAGGGTGAGCATAGAGCGTGAAAGCACTTCCCCATTTGACATGACAAAACCCATCGCAATACCAAGAATGGGGTAAAGCAATGGCGCAATAAGCATACTACCAATAACGATAGACGGACTGTCTGCCAGCAAGCCAAATGTTGCCATAAGGACCGAGAGTCCGGTTAAATATAGAAAATCAAAATTTGGTGTACTGCTTTGCATGAGCTTGCGGACGACAGCTGCCTTATCTTTCTCTTGTATAGCTCGAAAACGGGCAAAAAAAATCATATGTGGAAAATATTAGTAATTACGTAACAGTATACCGTTAAATGGGCTTAAAATCATCATATCAATACTACTCTTTCGCACATCCTAAAATTGATAACCCTTCCAGTATCCCAGGAGCGTCTCCTTCAAAAATTTCGTAGGTACGCTCGATGCCAAGCTTGGCCTCCACACACACAGCCATGCCATCAGTAATGACAAAGGTTTCAACGTTAATCCCTGCAGTCGAGAGTGCGGACTTTTGAGTATCTGACAATGGGATAGAGCTAAGTGGAATGCCTTGAACTGGAATAGCAACTGATGTGGATTCTGCAATACTTTGAGTATCAGAGTCCCGAGCATAACTCGCAGCTTCACCCATTTGAACCGCATTTGTTTCTAAGTGTATGAACGTAGGCAAAGTAGGAGCCTCGGCGTTTACATCAAACAGTATATACGCTAACAATGACGCGAACAAAATTAACAATACACTAACTGTCCCCCACAAAAGTAATTTGTACATTTTCTTCATAGTAGCAAATTTAACAACGATAGTTCAACATGTAGTATGTTAAATGCGAATTCAAATTTTACCTATACTTATCCTAACTTTTTATATAATGTACCAGTCCCAGCAAGGATACTGACACCGACCACGAGCATGAGTAACGGGTACTTATATAGATATGGAACATTCTCAATAACTCGTTCAATTGCTAGCAAGGTGACCAATACTCCGACAGTCACAAGAAGAACAAATACTACAGGGAATCTTTTAAATAATGACTTTCGCACTAGTGCGCTGACGGACTCGACTTATTTTCTACAATTTTAACACCATCTTCAGCAGCGCTAAATATTTTCTCAACCAGAGCTGTAACTTTTTTATCCATATTTATTTATTAAATACTTCCAATCCTTTATCCCACATTTCTGAGTGTCCATTAATTTTTAACCAATACCACCATTCTGCACCCCATAAATATTGTTTTTCAAAACGTGTTCTTTCTGCATACTGAAGTATATCTTCAAGCTTTGTCACATCCATGCGGGCATACTGTGTCTCAATAGGGACATCAGTAATCGGTTCTAACAGCCACGGCTCGGCTGAAAGTTCAATAAGTATAGTTTCACGGTCACCATATAGAGACTTCATGAAATTTTCTTTCATGCGGTAAAACCATGCTGGGATAATCGTTCTGAATTGCCCAAGCTCGGGATTCCAAAAATGAATGTACACACTTGTACCGAACACATCACCGTATTTATATGCGCCACGCCATGTCCCAAGATTTCCACTATCAGTCACCAAGAATGGGCGCGCATCGTCAAGAGTTCTAAAATGTGCAACTTCACGCGCGAAAAAATTTTCATCAAAAGTACCACAGTGGTCCTTAGCAAACACTTCTAGGAAAGGTTCATTTTCAATCTGCCAGTATTTGATTGCCGGACTTTCTTTATATCTATTAAAAACCACGGTGACGTAGTCCAGAATTTTTTCTTGTTGCTCTTTCCACTCAAGCTCTTTTGCCCACTCAGGAACGTGACATTCTGGCCAACGAGGCAGCCTCCTGCCTACTGCCAAAATAACTTCTATATTTTCTTCTTCTGCACGTGCAATCTGATAGTCGAGCTCCTTAAAATTATATACTTCATAGAAAGGCTCAACCATTGGCCAATGTGCAGCAAGTCTAAGACGTTTTACACCCAAGTCAGTAATAATAGCTTCATACGTTTCCTTCCAGTCAAGCCCCAATTCTTCAGCATAAAATGTATTGAACGACATGCCGTATTGTATCTTTTCAGGTTTTGCTTTGTGAAGTAAAAGTAAAAAAACGATGCTAAGTAGCAACACTGACACAAGCACTACAATAAGAGCTATCTTCATTCTAATTCCCATTAAAGAAATAATATCACGAAGCCGATTGAAATGATGGCAACATATGCGGCTTTGCGAATAAGTGTTTTAAAGTCGAAGCGATTCTCACCTGCAGAAGAAGGAATAAATCTACCGACCACAAAGCTGATCAAAAGAATAAATACAAACTTTAGTGCATCAAGAGACTGCACCACAGAAACTTCTCCCATGTCTGTAGCTTTGAGCAACATAAACGCTGCAATACCTGCCAAAACCTTAGCGTGTAAAACCAAAATGCCTGTTTTAGCTGTAGTTTTTTTAGTTTGACTCACAATTTTTTCATAATATATTGGTACTAAAAGCAAAGAAAGAGCAAAAAAGAAAAACGCAACACGAGACCAGAAAAATCCATCATCAAAAGAAGTTTCAATGAACAGACCTTTCATTGCAATATTGTGTAGAGCAAAAAACAAACCGCCATGCACTGTGTAAAGAAGTATGTTGCGAGTAAATTGAACTTGTGAAACAAGAAATGTACCAACCACCAAGAGCGTTATCCCCCAAATGAAGTTAGGAGTTAGATTGTTGCCAAAAAATAAAAAAGAGATCCCAAAGGACGACATCGCTGCAACAGCCCCAATGACTGGCAAAACATCAGAAGCATCAGCATCTTGGAGTGCATTATATAGCGACACCAATGCCATAAAAAATGTGTACGCAGCAAGAAAGGCCATCCCCACAACCTGCAGCGTAGGTGTTTGTACATTAGTAAAGCTCGGGAAACCTATTGATTCCAATCCAGGTATAAAGCCAGCAAAAAAAACTAGGACCCATGATCCGGTTATAAGACATGAGTAAAATGCATACACAAACGGCCGAGGTAGTGCATTCTCATCAGTCACAAGGTACTTATCAATAACAGCAACAATTGCATTTATAAATTGACCACCAGTAGCTAGAAGAATCCAAAGCATATATTAATATTATTTGATACTAGTATCTCATTAAAAGCAAAGTTTTCAGCACTTCTTATCCTCACATCAGAGCTTTCGATCAAGTGCGCTGGACGAATACTTCTCTATTAGTTTTTTGTATTCCCACGCTGAAGGACGAATTGTTCGCTTTAAAGTTTGGTAATCAATTTCCACCAAACCAAATTTCTTATCCACTCCCATTGCCCATTCATAATTATCTATCAACGACCAGTACATATGCCCGTGCACATCTACGCCATCCTCCATAGCTTTTGTCATCGATTGGACTTGCACAGAAAGATATTGAGCCCTTATATCATCGTCAGCATCAGCTATACCAGCCTCAGAAACAAAGATAGGCAGATTAAATTTTTTTAGAGTCATCAACGCACCATAAATGCCGCTCGGATACATTTTCCAGCCCATGTCAGTGAGCAAATAATCTTTGTTTTCGCCAAATTTAGTGTGTCTGTAGTAATTCAGTCCGATTTCATCTAAATGGCCAGCTATCCTCTTCATATATCTACCAGATTGAAGATACTGCATAACCGCAGCTTTCAATCGGTTGATCAACTTTTTATTTGAAGTAAACCAATGTACATGTTTAACGATACTAACTTTTGTATCTCTCCGAACTTTTTTAATTACATTGTATGCAGCAATATGAGATTTTACCAAATTCTTTTCAACCCTAAAGTAAAGAAATATATTTTTAAAACTTGGAGTTGCACCCACACGCGCAGTTGAACCATCATTTTTGCCAAGTGGAATATTTAATATCTTGCCTCTTTTAAATGGCGGCCACGCACCATATATCCAGCCATGGCTGGCCCAAACATTAGGCTCATTAATAGTTGAAAAATGTTCACACAAATCACCGAGCTTTTCGACTACATGACTTGCATACCGAGCAAACAATTCTGGAGAGTCCGGATGTTCAAAACCACCTTTTTCTGAAAACCAAATAGGTAGTGTGAAGTGCCAAAGTGTAATAAAGGGTGTAATGCCTCGCTTCTTAAGTGCTTTGAGTACGTCTCGATAATGTTCTATTTCCATTTCGTCAAAAATACCTTCACATGGCTCAATTCGTGCCCACTCAATAGAAAAACGGTGTGCATTATGTCCGAGTTCCTTTGCAATATCAAAATCTTCTTCATAACGATGGTAGTGATCAGCCAGCCTGCCTGCAAGAGGGACTTTACCTTGTTTTGCTGCAACAGCCCAGTCAGTATTCTCATTCCACCCTTCTACTTGGTATGAAGCAGTTGCTGCTCCCCAGTAAAAATTCTTAGGAAATTTCATACTGTATATTATAGCAAAACTATACTCATCAATATGACCGCTAGTATAAATAGTGCGTATTCAATGACAGAAATGAAATTTGGATTCTGATACACTTTGCCAATCCACTCGTCTATACCCCACTCTTGAATATAAGCTGGCAACTCTGTGTCCGACCAACTCACTAAAAACCGCAACTTGCGTTCATCTTCAGTCAACACGTCCCACCTCCCCTCCAAAACAAGCGAATGCTTAAGTCGATTAACACGCCTACCCAAAACCTTAAAGTAACGGTGTGAAAAAGGATACAATAACCGAAGTCCCCATCCCGTTCCATAAAGATCGTTTACGAGGTGTAAAATAATGGAAATAAATAGCACCCAACCCCAATAGCCAACATACAATGCTGCTAAAAAACTTAAAGGGATTGAAAAAAGTGGGAAGTGCAAAAAAGTACGATGATCAATTAGATTTTCTGCACTAGCAGATACACGTCCACGCCGCAATAATTCTGGCACAGCATCAATGTCTGGAAGATGAGAAAGTAAAAGCCCAATTGGAATATGCCACCAAAGTATTTCAGTTTGCGTGATTACACTCGCTAGAAGCAATGCGAATATCCCATTCGCCCAGTCAGCCAAAAGTGCCAGAATGTTTTTCATTATTCAATACTACTATACTTAAAACTATCAGGAGCAAGATATTCGAACCATTTTTGATATACCTCGGTCGTGGCCACTACATCACGAACATTGTAACGAGCAATATCACGAAATTTTTTTGCATGAAAAAGTTCAGAAACATCGTCACCAATGACTCCTCCAGTCTTGGGACTGTCGATGCCGTACGCTCTGCAAAATAAATGCAGCCCTGGTCTTCTCTGCATTGAGCCATAAAAAGTGAGTTGGTCACGCAAATCAATGTGTCGAGTTTCCGTTTGTTGATACAAATATCTACCTCGCATCAAATCCCTTGAAGGGATCACTTCATGTATCACAGAACGATGCAATATAAATGGCACATCAAACGCCCTTCCATTAAAAGTCACAAACGTGTCATACGATTTTGCACCTTCCCAAAAATCTTCAAGCATTTCCTTTTCAGAACGTTGTTTCAGCACGTACTCACCGTCATGTTCATCTTTTTCGTCACCCTCCCCTGTGTAGTACACAGCACCCTGCCTACGCTCCAAGTCATACAGTCCTATGGCAACAATACTACCTGTAAGAGGTGAAAACCCTAGACCTTCATGCAAGTCCTTAAGTAATGCTTCTTTTTCAATCTCAGTATGGGTCGAACGTTCTATCCATCTGGACAATGTTTGCTGTGTAGGAACGTCTAAGTCAGACCACTGTTCGCCAACTGTCTCAATGTCAAAAATGAGCGTTGCCATATGTTAAATGTTTTGAAAATCGTTTGGTTTAGCAATAAAACAATGTAAGACTTTATTTACTTCATCTGAAACAGCATAGCGATAACCTTCTGGACTTTCATAACCACCGCACTGATCTGTTTCTTTGCTGGTAGGTCCGTAAATGGGAATACCATCAAGAGCATACCCAATGAGCGTCTCCGAACCCGTCAAGCGATACAGTGTTGCATCACTATTAAACAGTAGTGAGCCCGCAGGCGTGACGCCCACAATTTCACTCTGTGGACAAGTAGGTACAGACTGTCTGACCGGAGAAAGTGGGAGTCGGAGTAGCAACTTACGTGTTATGGCTATTTCATTTTGAACACTTGTAGTCGAAGTCAGTATAGACTGCGAAATCGTGACATTTTGGGAAACTATACGAACTCCCTCACGAACTTCAACTGACACATCACTTAATGGCCAAAGTCTTGCGACAGAAATGCCAGTATCAGTTACAGAACACTCAATAGTGTCAGGAGTCTGTGTGCCACTAATTTCTGGTGAAGATTCCACACTCGGACTCGATTCTATAACTGAACCTTCAGCAAGCTTTGAGCGCAGATGCGTAATCGCATCCTGTCTATCACGAGTATTTATCTCAGAAACTGCCATATATGAAGTTTCACCAAGCTCAACCGTTGGCAACTTCTTAAACGACATATGATCACCAGTAATAACACGTACTGAAGTTGACCCCAATATAAGCAAACTTAAAAAAAGAATTGCTAGAATAAATAATAGTAAATCTCTGCTTCGAATCATATAGACATAATACCAAAGGGCGGCAAGCAACGCTTGCCGCCCTTTGGAACAACCGCATTACTTCTTCTTGCTAACTTTCTTCAACGGCACCTTTTTCACACTTTTTACAAAAGTAGTTTTAGGGGCAACTGACTGCGTCCGGCCGCTTGTAACCTTGACTTCTACCATCTGCTCTACACGCCTAATATCAGCAAGCAGCTTTGAACGTTCACTATTATATAAATATAGGTTAAAAACTGAACGACCGCCATGACTCGCAAAAACTGATTTATCACCTATTTTTTTATTTATATTCAGCTTGTGGAAAGATTCAAGTTGTTCAATTTTCTTAATACCTTTCATTTCAGTAATCACACCTTCCTTACTAGCAAACCACTTCATATAAGCAGCATAACCTTTGCACTTTTTTGGAATCACTGGTTTTTTAGGCATGCGAATCAAGATGTCGTTTGTAGTATGCTTGATGTCACAACTCAACTCATAAAGAATGTCACGTGCACCACCAATACGTGCACCAACCTCAACCACCTTCCAGTCTGAATCAACTTTCATCAGCTCAGTGTGAGCGCTTGTACTACGTAAGCCAAGTGCATGGATAGCATGTTCAGTGACAGTCTGAGCACGTTCGATAGTCTCTTTTTTCAACACAGTTGGTGTTACTTGCAAATAGCCATAAAAATCCTTATGTCCAATATCTCGTCCCGTTTTTACCCGTACTAACGGACAGTGGTATATATGCCCACGAGAATCAACATAACTATCAACTGAATACATATCACCCTCCATGAACTGTTCAGCAAGGATTTTTGGTGTTTCTAGCCTCCCGTCATTTTCATATGCTTTTTGAATTTTTCTAAAACCTACACCCAAAGCTTTTTGCAACTCATCTTCGTGATAACAAATCTGTACAAAAAGACTTCCCGCTAAATTAGTTGGCTTCACAATCATTGGAAAACCAACCTTTTCAACTATGCGAGTACGTTCGGCTTTGGTATTTTCTTTTATGATACTGAACTTTGGAGTAATAGAAGAATCATAAGCATTAAATCTCTTGCGCATTGCATATTTATCAGTTGCCCACTCCAAAGATTCTGTTGTAGGTGTGCGCAAGTAAGGTACATTTGGAATAATTTTGCCAAAGCGTGCCATATTTGCATCTCCCAGACAAGTAATTGCAATAAGACGATCCTGATAAGGTAAAAGTGCTTCGCTAATCATTTCGGGTCGAGAAAAATCAATAGCGATATACTCATCGCAATCATTAGCAGCCTCATTTAAAGGACGCTTTTTATCTGCAATCAAAAGGATGCGGTAGTCTTTGCTGTTTGCTTTTGCGTACTCGCGAATATTTGGGATAGCATTCCCAGATACCGACATAACATAAGCAATTGTGTCTTTTTTCTTCATGTGTAAGATTAAAATATAAACTGCGTTGCCGCATAATACCTGTGTAATTCAGTCATGTCTGATTTCAGCATCTAAAATCATACTATATAATGCGATTATGTCATCATTTCACAACATTACATCCAAAAAGCAATACTTGACAAAATTGTTGCACTCCTCATAAAGGACACATATATTTTCTAAAGAAGAAAATCTGACATAAGATTTTCGATCTCATTAAGCTGATGTCTTTTTTTTCATGAGATATTTAATCATTTCCTCGGCGATATCAATACCTGTAATTTCCTGTGTACAGGCAAAATCATTTGGAAAATTCACTTCAGCTATGTACGGCTTATCGTTTTCATCAAATAAGAGATCTACCCCTCCTGTTTCTGAACCATGTGCCCGTACCGCCTCCACACACATTTTTTGTATTTCTGGACTAAATGTTCTTGCTTCTCGTTTATTGTCTGCAAGTTTGCCTGCATTTGTTCTAAACTCATTTTCATTAGTGTAGGTGGTGTGACTAGCAACGACAGCATTGTCAACCACCACCATTCTCGCGTAATATTCATGTGGCACGTACTTTCTAAGTAACACTTGGGCTTGCTGGGAGCGTAAATAGTCTAATACTGATTTTAGGCTTTGCATAGAATCAATCCTCATCACACCGACTCCATTTGATCCTCCTACTGCCTTAACAATAATTGGGAACTCACCCAAAGCCTCAACTGCTCTCAGGATACCTTCATCTGATTTTGGCATAAACGGTACAGTTGGTATCACCGGCAAGCCTAACTTTTTATGTAGATAATAAGAACCACCGCGAATATTGAATGCAGCCGCCCAGTTGGTGTAAAAGTGCGAGCAGTTCTGACTAATTAACAGTCTTTCCAATAAACGAGCCTGCGGTCCAACTCTTGACCTATAAAGCATGTCATCTGCACCTAAATCTGATAGCGTGCTTGGATCTGTGGTTTGAACATCATAGGGAACATACTCAACTCCCAATTTTTCACAAGCAGACTTAAATAGTATTTCAACTGTAGGGGCCTTTTCGTTTGATGTTGATCCTGTAATTAAATGAAACTTCATACAAAATAACTAAATATAATTTAGCAAAAATATTGTTAATAATAAAACTCTTCTGAAAAGGCTAAGTAGCAGGTGACATCCTACTTATGTCTTTGATGTGTGTATAATACAATATTTGATGATAAATGTCAAATATTTATTGCTTTTTACTTGTAATATAGGCTTTTTGCACAAAATTAAGGAAACATGACTCAAAAACAAGCAGTGTGGACATATACATTAAAAACGATGTCCACTTAGGAAGTACCGTTTAAAAATAAATGTTGAAAAATAAAACTACACACCAAACTCCACAACTGGTTCATCTGGAGATACTTCTTTCCCATCGTCAGAGACGCCCAATGCCTGTTCGATTGCCATCTTAAAGTCTTCATATGTTTGGTATTGCATCCTTACGCCATTTAGCAAGAATGACGGAGTCCCCGTAAGACCAAGATCACGTGCTTCACGAAACTCACTTTCAATTTTATCTTTAATGAGGGAGGCGCCCATATGTCGCTTGAAAAGATCTACATCCAACTCTAAATCTTCAGCATATTGAACAAAGTGAGCTTGTGGATTTGTAGCTCGAGACCAAATTGATTGATTTTCAAAAAGTTTGTCATGCATTTCAAAAAACTTTCCCTGTTGGCCAGCAGCCTCTGCTGCCTTTGCAGCTGGAATAGCAAAAGGATGAATACTCACTAGCGGGAAATGTTTATATTCAAACGTAATCTGATCACCATATTCAGCTAAAATAGATTGTACAATTGGGAAAAACTGACCACAAGCTGGACATTGGAAATCACTGTACTCAGTGAGCGTAATCTTTGAGTCAGAACCTGATTTTGTATGTGCGCTAAGCACGACACCTTCGTTTGCTTGATTATTTGCAAAGTTTGAATACACAATTGATGCACCAATAAGTACAACGGCGATAACTGCAAAGGTCTTCCAAGTGAAGTTTTTCATATTATTTGTTAGATTTATTACGATAGACTATACCACGATGCGAATCTAGATTACACCGTAAGTTTTATCTCGCAAGTTCTTCTGAATAGTAATTAAGTAAAGCTGTAACACCTTGAAGATTTCTGTCCCACTCTACAGTCTCGTGCGTCTCAAGTTCAACTGTAATAGCCGGAATACCGAGTGAAGCGAGCCAACCTTCTGCATCTCCTGTCACTGGGTATGCGTCAAATGATTCCACTGAGTTGTAGTTCGCTGCAACGGCATATGCATTCATAACCGTTACTGTTTCAGGAAGTACACCTTCTTCACACTCAGATGCATACACTGTGTTCGCCTGACTATGCCAAAATACCACAGCATCTGGAGCATACACAGCGACAAAATCACGAAGTGCAACTGCTTCTGGTTCAGAAAATGCAGCATCACCCGCACTTACAACATTCCCTCGCCAGCTACTTTCTGATTGCCATTTACAATCAAAGTTTCGATTGAGATCAACCTCATTTGCATTAAAGCGAGCTGCAGCAAGTGAAGCTGGATCAGTCAGAACATCACTCGCATAGAAGCGCCCCTCTGTACCTGTAACATCAAATAAGCCATCTGGATTAAGTGAGGGAATGATACTGACAGTCAAATCTGAAGGAACAGCCTCAATATTTGCAGTGAAATAGTCTATAAATCCATACGCTAACAAGACACTATTCCATTCATAGCCACCATGGACACCACCAACAAATAAAAGTTTTGTTGGGCCACTACCAAATGTGACAGCCTCAATTACGCGCCCTTCGACTGACGTTCCTATCCTTGTACGAACAGGAACTGGAGAAGTGTCGATGACAACTTCTGGCTCCTGCTCTACTACGACTGGCATTTCAGCATTCTGTACATTCAAGAGAGTGAACACAAAAATGCCAGCACCAAGAAGAATGAGGGCGAGCACTAATGCAATTACTTGCTTCCGGGAAATTGTAGACATTACTCAGCGTAGTGATTTAGTACAGCGTCAATCCCCTTTTTATTTTTTGTCCATTCTGTATTTTCATGATCGGTCATCAAAACACTGATAGCTGGAATATTTTCTTTTGCAAACCAGTTCACCATATCTCCTGTAATTTCGTAAAAATTGAACTCTTCGTATGCCTTATATCCAGCTGCTGACGCGTAGATATTTGTAAGAGCCTTTGTTTCAGTAGAAACACCATTTTGGCAACTTGAAGAAAACACTCCTCCGGCCGCACTGTACCAAACTACTGCTCCTGCAATATCGTGTGTATATACATAATCTCGAACAGCACTACTTTCTGGCTCAGAAAATGGCTTAGACCCACCACTTACCGTTTTACTCTGCCATGTACCTGAAGCTGCCCATTCACAGTCAAAGTTACGGTTTAAATCAACATTATTAGCATTAAATCGTCCCGCTGTTGTCACTGAGTGATCTGTTGGCGCATCCTTTACATCAAAACGCTCAGTTGTTCCGTACACCTTCTCAAGACCATCAGGATTAAGCACTGGTATCACCGTTACTTTAACATTGTTAGGAATCAAGCTTGGATTTTCCTCAAGGTAGTCCATGAGTTCGTAAGCCACCAAAACAGTATTACCAGAGTAGCCAGCATGTGTACCACCCACAAAGAGGAGTTCCGTATCTCCAGTACCGTAGTGATACGCAACAATATCATTTCCGTCAACCGATGCGCCGATAACTGTCTCCGGACCTTCTGCAAGTATTGCGTCTAGTGGCTCAGCCCCATCACCAATGCCATTATTAGGTTCAACCGGCATTTGTTCCTCGGGTGTATTTTCCTGAGGATTCACCACGACAGTATCTGAAGAACCTTTAAATAAAAGATACCCACCTATAGCAACTGCTAACACTACAATAGCTCCAATAACAATATTTATTTTCATATACATACATTATATCACAACCAGCAAAAAGGCCTCAAAAATGCAAAATGCTCTTAGAGGCCTTTGAAACAAAGACTTATTCAACAATGAATGCCCCGATCATGCCTTGAGCTCGGTGGCTTCCGACTGAACAATAGTACTCAAACGTACCTTTTTTATTTGCAACAAATGTTACTGAGGTTACCCCATCAGTCTGCACCCGCTCAGTAGCGGCATCAAATTCATCAACAACCCAGTCATGATAACCATCTGCACTAACAAAATTTACAGTCACTATATCGCCTTCTTTTACACGCATCTCTGTCACATCGAACGCAAAATTCACTCCAGAGACATCAAACGAAACAGATTTGTCAGCTTCAGAAATTGATACTTCCGAGGATATATTTGTTCGAGCTGTTGAATCGTCACTTCCGTTCTCCATACTCGAGGGATCCATTTGCGAGCCCGTCTCAACCTCACCTTGCCTCTCAGCAGTACGCAAGTCGCTATCTACTGCTTCCCCGCTAGATACTTTCGCATTTTCACTTCCTTTCGTTGCGTCTAGTGCCAAGTCTTTATTATTAGTAAACACCAAAACACCTGCTAGCACCACAATAACTACTGCACCTACTATCAAAATATTTTTCATATTCTAATAGTATACCAAATACTAACTGCTGTTGAATACACATATAAAAGTTTCCCATAAAATAGTTTTGTTATGACTGGCAATGAAAATAATGCGCAAAATTACTACAGACTTTACAAAAAAGCGCTTCACGTTCATAGTTAACCTAGGCAGCACACTTTGAAAGGTAACTGAAGATGGATGTAACTCTTGAGCAAATCGCAGAAACTCTCGAAGAAGTCCTTGAACTTCATGTTGAGCAAAAAGACAATTCCCTAACACTGCAATATTCATCTGATTCACAACAAGTTGTTGAAATATATTTCTTCCTCACTAATGCAAATCAGAAAAAAAGGAACGAATGCGAACAGCTAGTTTTTGAATTCCTATTCAACACAGATTTTGGAAAAAGGATGAATTTTGCAAGATACTCATTTGAAGATATTTGGTGTATCTGTGAGAAAATTCAGAAGAAGCAACTTCACTTTGGGAAACTGCAAGCTCGTTCCATCAACAGCCATGAGATAATCATGGTTTTGTATGGAGCAATACCTATCAACAAAGGAGTCATAGATGTTGAATACGAAACTTTTGGAAGAGGGGCTATAAGTAACGCAATACTTGAACTTTTTAATGAGTGGCGAGAAATTGAGCCATTCATAGCTGGAATCGAATCCGCAACAATTGACGTCATTACACACGAAGAAATCCTAGATAAGGCTGTGGGCAACTGTTAAAAAAGACCTTACCTCGCACCTCTTTAAATAGGTAGGTGCGTTTTTTATACAAAAAAAAACATCCAGCAGATTATTTTCTGCTGGATGTTTTCGCAATAGTGCCAAACTAACTTACTTTGAAGCTTTTTTACTTGCTTTCTTGACGATTTTTTTCGTTGCTTTCTTTGTGGCTTTTTTAGTTACCTTTTTAGTCGCTTTCTTTGTTACTTTTTTTGCAGGAGTTGCTTTAGTCACTTTATTCAAAACCTTTTTAAGTGCCGGCGTATCAACAATTTTTTTAGCATCACTGGTCTTTACCTTTGGTATTTTTTTCGGAAGCACTGCAGTTTCAGAATCGGCAACCATTTCTGTCTTTGAGCCAGGTTTTGTTGGCGGATTAAGCAGATCAAGAATTCGGTTCAGTCGAGATTCAATTGTTATAAGCTGACGCTTTACGTCTGCGAGCCCCCCATCATCTTGTCCACGCGACTTATCGTGACGCGGAGGTCGCTGATCTCGAGGTAGTTTTGTGTAGTCAGGTCGCTCATTTCGACCACCTCGACGGTCACCACCTCGGTCACCTCGTGATTCATCTTGATTCATCTTTCCGAAACAGGCACTACAGTACACTGGCTTGTCTCCACTTGGGCGAAACGGGACTTCACAGTCTTTGTGACATGCTGAACATGTTGCTGTAAACATTTCAGAAGCACGACCACCTCGGTCACGTCCTCCACCAAAATTTCCTCCATCTCGTTTATTCCCTCCAAATTTGTTGCCACCAAATTTTGAACGTCCACCCGAATCTCTGCTTCCTCTCTTAAATCCACCATCATTAAAGTTATTCATGTGGGGAACTATGTCACACTTTATTTGTTATAGCAAGCAATTATGATGTCGGCCATTCTAGCAAACATCGTTTTAAAATCCTCACTCAAAAGAAAAACGGTTGGAATCAACTGTCTTGAACAAACAAACTTATCTCTTTTTCATATTTTATCATAACCTGGCAGTTTTTCTAAAATAATTTCTTCACGGTGTGCATTTGAAAGTTCGGGATCTGACACATATTCCACTAATGAGCGAATGACTGACAAACTTCCTGCGAGTTCATCTTCATCCATATTATGCTCTGGCATTTCATCGTAATCACAACGAGCCTGAGACAATGCATCTTTCAGATTCTTTCTTTTATCAATATCTGTAACTAAGTCTTCTAATTCGAGTAAGCTACTATGTATGGGACCTACATATGTGTCTTGCATTCTAGCCTCGAATCCTTTTTCATTTAAGCCCCCAACATTAATTTTTTCTGATGACATATATCATATTCATAACACACTCGGAGCTCGAACTGTCTGAATCAGGTTTAAAAATATTGCTGACTGTCTGCGACTCGAACCGTCTCAGTCTCGAACTAAATATGGCTTAGAATATAGCTTTTAGTAAGAGTGCGCCGAACTCGCTTCGCGAGTAAAAATCAAAGGGTCAAAGTACCCAAGATTCAAAGAATCAAAGAAATTCAAAAAGAGATAAAAATCCTAAACCTCAACCTTGCGGAAACGGAACACAAACTCGCTGCCAGGACCCCACGCGTCACCGGGCCTAGCCCAACCGTAGTCGAGCCACAAACCGCCGTCGTACCGGTACAGGTTGAAGACGCTCGGGTTGCCACCCCGGTCCGTAATTTGCTTCATACCGATGCGGACATATTCTTCTCGGGGCTGGTCTTTGTATTTGAGGCGGTAATTCGGTCCAGTGTCGGGAGGACAGAGTTCCAATCTGAGCGCTTGCGCTCGCTCAAAAACCTGATCGGTGGTAGCACTCGCCTTGAACCCGAGATCAGCAACCGTGAGCCTGACGAGCTTCGCTTCTTCCCTGTTTGCCTGAACGGTGAAGTCGGGATTCTCCATCATGGACTTTGCGTAATCAGAAATATTGATTCCAGCCGTTTCCATTTCGGCAATAAGTTGCTCCTTGGACTTTCCTCCTATTTCCACACTATCTCTCCTAATTTTCTTCTCAGGGAATGCTGTGTACACATGCTCGAGGTTTTCAGGAAGTCTTTGGAAAATGCCAGGCTCAAGCTGACCGACATATACTTTTGTATTTTCAGTTATTTCATTTGGAGTGTTGGCGATTTGGTCTTTGGCACACTCAAAGATGACAAGCATGTCCTCTTCGACGTTGCGGTCATTGCGAAGCTCATTGATGCGGGGGTCTTTTTGGTATCCGAAACCTTCGATGTTTGAGTTGATTTCGTAGAGGAAAGAGAGGTCGTCTCTGGTGAAGGATTCGTCGTTCTCTTTTTTCTTCTCGAGTGAAGTGAGAATACGCATATCTTCGCTTTTCTTGCGGTAGGTATCCGCCTCACTTCCAAATTCTTTCAGCTTAGCGTCAAGAATATCAACCATATTCGGTTCGAGATTTTGTTTTGAATCAAAGACTCCTCGAGGGTCTTCAGCAATTTTATCTTGATCAGTCATGCGAATAGCAATACGCGGAATAGTCGGTTTTCCTGCTGAATCAAGTGTGTAGTACACATAAAAATCTCCGCCCTCAAGTTGGGTTTTTGCTGTCGGGTATCCTCTAGTGCACCAGGCAGTTCCCTTATTCTTTAATGACTTCCATAAGTCTTTCGGATCATCATTCTGATGATAGTGTATCCATTCACCTCGTGTCTCTGCTCGAAGTTCCGGTATAATTTCTCCTTGAGATTTAACACCCTCAACGTATTGCTTTGCAAATGAGAGTCTACTAAATGCATCGGCTTTCTGAGGTGTCCACATATCAGCTTCTGGGGTTTCGAATTCTTTTTGAGATTCACGAATGCGCTGTAAAACAGTATCGTCTTGTGCAGCAGTCATTATCTCTTCAACATACGCCAATGCTCCACGATCCACATCAGGGAAAAGTTTAAATGTTCCCTTAGAGCGCTTAGGAAATTCTTGTTTATCTTTATCGAATTCGCCGAGGTTCAAAATATTTCTGAAGGCATAGTAACGAAACCATGTAGGATAAGGTTCATTTGGATCAGATAAATAGTTAATCCACTGATCAAGGGAACTTTCAAGATCACCAACAGCTATCTCACCACGCTGTTCTAGCGCTTCGTCGGTATATTCAGCTTGAATCCCTATCTGACGTGCTGCACGTTGTTCTACTCGCGCAGCTCCTTGGGCCATCTGCTCTTTTTTTGTACGGACATATTCGTTAAGCACCATGTCACGTAAAAGAGCTGCGGCACGAGGTCGTTCAGTATGCTCTATATCCCCAACATCTTTTTTCTTTTGTTCTTTCTTTGGATCAAGAATTAAATTCTCTAAACGCCTAAGATATGCCTCGATGCGGTCTGATGGATCATTCGGGATTTTTTCATCACTCTGCCGTTCTTCTCGCTCCACAGCCCGATTCACCTCAGGAGGTGTTTGAAGTTCGGGGTTTTTTATATGAAGCGGATGTTTTTCCATAAATCCATTTTAGCAAAAATCATGGGTTTTCGCTATACTATTTTCAGATTGGTTTCATTGAACGGTTACGGCTTTTCAAGACCATTCCGACTCACATAGACTGAGAGCAGAGACGACTATGGTTTTCTCTGGAGGATTTATTCTGAGCCTAAAATGTGGTAAAGTAAAAATCTCTTAGCAAAACGCACTTGGCAACATTTGTTTGCTCGCGGCCTCAGGATACACTTCTGACAAAACTGGGAGTTAGCGACGGAGTGCTACGGTGCCGTCGTGATTAGCTGGAGAGCGCCTCAGTTTCAGCTGAGGCGTTTTTTCTTTGGCTGATCGGATGATGTTGAAATATTGTAAGTATGTAAAAAAAATAGCCCGCAGAACGAGTCAATGGGCTATTCTTACGGACAAACCTTTTTCTTAATTACAAATAGATTACAGGTGCATATTTTGCAAGACACCTAAACACCTCTTCATGAAGCTCAGGACGAATATATCCATACCGAGCAAAATGACAAGGATTTGCAATATACATATTTTTGCTAAATCCACGAGCATTCCCTGCGACCAACAAAGCCAACACATCCGTAGCAAATTCAGATGTAGAAAGTTCGTGCAAATCGCAATACATACGACCATGAGCCAGTTCGTGAGCAATAATATGCAACAAGCTATATCTTGGCATGCCGCATAATGAAATGCGAGATTGTTGGAAAAGTATAGTTCCTTGAACAGGTACTGGATTCATGCCGATATATTTTAGATGAAACGCTGCGAATGACTGAATACTCGCTGAATATCCAACACGTTTCACAAATTCAGTATTGAAACCATACACTTTAGCCATACAATCAACTGCCTTAGTAACTTTCTTTTCATCCAATGCCAAATTAATGGTGGTCTCGCTCAAAAAGAATGAACGACGAATACTAGAGTATGAAACACAAAGCTTCCTTACAATTGCATCAACCTCATCCCTTTGGATAGTTTTGCTGTCGTCAACAGCAACAACACCTATTTTAATCATCTAAGCCTCCTGTACATTTTTAAGAAAAATAACACACTAATTATGTGGTGTCAATTTGCTGGCTGGTTGGTACGATGGTGGAATTTTTATACTAAATTAGGTAAGAGATTTTTGTATCTCTTTAATAACATTTCTGCTCTTTCTATCAGTGTCCTCTCAATCAACATCGGATTACTTACATCGATATCTCCCCAATCTCGATAGAAACTAGCATCTTGTGTCACTTTAAGATCTTGTACGACTGGCTTTACCTCTTTCAAGTAACTAACCATAAATTCTTTTGCGGTTGCAATATCAACACCTGCTTCATAAGCAAGTTTTTGTATGCACTTCACTAACTTTTCTTGATCAAGGTGATTATATAATTGCAACCAACCATCTTTAGTTGGAGCGTCGTCTTTAGTAGGAAGTGCAAAGACCTCACACAATACTCTCACACACAAATCCTCAATCCAGGTTTCTTCTATGAGCACAGCTCCTGCAAACACTTCATTCTCGATTGAGCCAAATTCCAAATCCTGATTCAAGAAATCCCATAGTAAATCTTTAGTTTTTAAAAACTTAGGCCTAGATTCAGCCCTCTTTTGAGCAAGAGCATATTCGGTTTTTTCATCAAAAAGTTTTTTCTTGTCGCTAAAAAGAGAGTCGTACTCTCTTTTCTCTTCCTCTGATAAAAATTCATATGTTTCAACCAAATTATCCCACTGATAATCCATTGAAGTACCCCTAAACTTTGACCTCAAAAAACAAAGAAAATTGTTTGACCGCTCTTCAAACACTTTTGCGACCTCCTGTTTTATCACATCATTCTCCTCCCACGTTAAAGACACTTTAGTATAGCAGTCTACCAATGACTGAGCGATGGAAGCCCCTTCTGCATCCCAACGTTGATCAGCTCTTGAAGGACTAAATGATTTATAGCTGACATTAATACTCATTACTAAAGAGCATACAACATTAATATATTTTTTCTAGCTGGCAGTATGGTACGAAGTTGGAACTTTTTTAACCCATGTTCGTTAAAGCACGATAATTGATATGAGGACCAACTGTTTCAAAACATTTCAGTTCAGCGTGCCTATTTTTTAAATATGATTTATTACACTCTCTTTTAAGCTCTGTGATAATCAACTCGTATATTTCTTGGTTTGTTATATCAGAGGAAACCATAAGCTCTAGCAGTTTTCCCATATATGACCATTTTTTATTCTTTTGATTACGAACAAATCTTTTATTCATTATAAAAAAAGTTTCTGCCCTAATCTGGCTTGACATAGTATAAAGTCGAATCATCCCTACTAATTCACTATACATGTAGCTAGTAAAACTAGAAGCAAGGAAATTTTCTGCCTGCTTAAAATCCTTATCAGTCACCTCTTCAGACGGGTTCATCTGCTCTGCAAGTTTTATTACTTCTTTTATGCGTTCCTCCTCCCATTTTTTGAGTGAACATCTAAATACTGGAATATCAAAAAAATATTTTTCCATAAAGAAAATTTTATATTGTTAAAGGAAGGAAAAAATTCTCTTTTCCTTCGCACAAACCATACCAAAAAGGCACGACTGACAGGGTCATTTCTGCCGACACTTTTCTGTTCGCAAATCACTTCAGTAATTTTTCTGTCAACTCTTTTGTTTTTTTTGTAAAATCATCTCCTACCTGCACCCTCTCCAACCGCACACCAATTCGTTCATACAATTTATTCACAAACTCATCCCTTTTTTGCATCTTCTCACTATTGTGTGATTTCCCATCCAACTCAATAGCAAGAACAATCTTATTTTCCTGTACATCCCAAATAAGAAAATCGACATGCTTGGAACGAATTTTGTTCCACCATCCCTGGAACTCTTCTTTTGGAGCTGTCACTTCAATAAAATCTGCAAGACGTACTTTTGGAAACACCATATATCTTTTTGTATCTAGATGCTCCTGTAGGATGCGTAAAAATTCATGTTCTGAACGGGAGAATAAATATTTTTTTGCACGGTATGGTAATGGTTTTTCTTCTTCGGGTTGTGTGTTGAGTAGTTTAATAACTACCACTGCCCCACCAACAAGTATAACAAGGACAAAGACTGCGATATATAAGAAATCCATATATAGTTTTTAAATTGTAATGTGATAGTAGGTACAAAAAGCCCGCTACCAGGAGAGCCGAAGCTCCTATACGAGTTTCCCTGTATAACATGAGACACGCTCTGATAACGGGTTTTTCGTGTCCCTGTCCCCTGCTTTCTCCTGTCCCCTTTTCCAAAAATTAAAGCCATCTTAGGAAAGACAATTCCCTAAGATGGCTCGGTAGGACAGCATAAAAGATTAACTCCTTTTTTTACTCTCCAGCTTTTTTTCACGCACCTTTTTGAGAATATCATCCCTTATTTCGTCGGCGGACAACTTTTCTTTTATAAGAATAGTTGCCAGAAACGGCACCTTTTGTCGTGCCTCATACGCCCTCTGCGTATCCACGACTTTGACAAAGACGCCGCCGCCTCCAACAAAATCAATTTGGAAGTCATACCTTCCAGGTACCCAGATAATTCTGGCATACCCTTCATCTTCCGCAATTTCTTGCAGAAGATGAAGACAAAGATGTTTGCGATACGATGAACGGCCGGCACCAGTCGTTGCTTGATACCACCAAACAGGCACTGGGGTCGGGAAGGATTCTGGGTCGGAGATATCGATTCCAGACGTCACAGCCTGGATTGCATGTTCGACATCTTCGAGGTGAGTTGACATCCATTTAGATGACAACCTATCCTTCATAAAAGGATGCCCTGCTTCCTCAAACAATTCCAGTGCGCACAATTGCAGTACTTGCAACGGTGAGTCTTCCGGTGTGCTTTCTTTTCGCACACTCTTCCCTAGTGCAAAAAATGCGTCGGTTTCATTCGCGACACCAATCCCAAACTGAGAGTAAAGCAAGTCGCGCCCATCCTTTGCAAGACAGTGGCTCTTCCAAAGATAGCCTAGGCATATCTTGCTCATGATGTTGTCGAAGTTATATTCGAAGAGATTTTCCCCCATCTCATCAACTTCATCTGCTGCAGCAGCTATCAATACTTTTTTGCTCATCTTTTTATTTCCTCAGCCGCTTGACTTCAACGGAAATCCTTTTAAAGCCTACACGCAACTGCAGACCGCAGTCCTTTTTTCATGCCCGGACAGTAGGCTATTTCATGCACTTTCTATTGGCGGCATGTTTACCAGATTAATTTATAGCATATAAATTAATATATGTCAATATCTACATTTTTAAATTCTTCTTTGGGTATCTTGAATAAGCGATCGAAAGCATTCATTAGTAAACTCAATGTAATCAAGGAAATTGTGATAAAACCTTCCCATGTCGCAAGCCTATGTAAAAGAATTAATTTTTATTTCCATTTGCAGTCAACTAGGCGAGGTTAAGTTCAAATAGCCGGCGAAAGGTATTTTAAAACACACTAATTTTATAGCTTATAAGGTTTGCTGCCAGACAGGGGGACTCTCTCGTTACACGAGCAGTATACCTTTTGGACATATTCTCCTTTTAGTCGAATCTATCTCAAAAGCTTTTCGAGTCCCTGTCTGACTAGCAACAGCGATGACCCCAAACACATACGTGTTTGGGGTCAGCTGATTGCTGGGCGTCTGGGACGATGTTGGAACATTTACATGACAGACGAATATCTTTTTAGATATCGTCAGGAGAAATCTCACATCCACACACAGGACATTGATAGCCTTTTAGCAAACCTTTTGAACTCTCTTTTGTTTCTGTGAAGGAATGGTAAACCTCAACGACTACGTCTGTTTCCTCAAAGGATTCTGGTTCGACCAGTTGTTTACAATTTTTGCATGTATATTTTTCCATAAAGAAAATTTTATATTGTTAAAGGAAGGAAAAAAATTCTCTTTTCCTTCGCACAAACCATACCAAAAAGGCACGACTGACAGGGTCATTTCTGCCGACACTTTTCTGTTCGCAAATCACTTCAGTAATTTTTCTGTCAACTCTTTTGTTTTTTTTCTAAAATCATCTCCTCCACGCACTCGCTCCAACCGCACACCAATTCGTTCATACAATTTATTCACGAACGCATCCCGCTCCTGCATCTTCTCACTATTGTGTGATTTCCCATCAAGTTCAATAGCCAATGCAATCTTGTTTCCCCGCACATCCCAAATAAGGAAATCAATGTGCTTTGAACGTATCTTGTTCCACCATCCTTGATATTCTTCTTTTGACGCTGTTACTTCAATAAAGGTAAATGGGGACAGGGACAAGGTAAATGGCATAAATGGGGACAGGGACAATATTTATTCAATAACTGTGTTCTAATTTTTACGTGGTCTCCCCCTCTCTTTGTCAAGACAATTTGGTTTTATATATACAAAAAAATCCCTCGGGCGCGCGAAGCGTCCGAGGGACAAAGGGTTATACAGAAGTCATCCTGTAGTCTGTTTGACCACAAGAAGAATGCCGCCACTGGCCTTCCATACATGCGAATCGTTGTAGCGACGCAAACGAGCCGCAATCAGGCCGTCGCGCATAGAAATTTCAGCAACAAAGAATTCATTCATTTGCTCAAAGATAAAGAATAATCCATAATCTTCTTCTGAAAGCAGATTTCTGTTTGATACCACGAACTGATTGATTTGTCTCTGAGTGAGACAAATATTTTTGAGCTCATCGTAGCCAAACAAATTCTTGTACTCACCGTCACGAGTCACGGTGCGTACATCAACATTTATTATTTCGATACTGTCTTCGTAAACACGAACATAAACACGAACATCTGTACCCCAATCCTTAAAGTTGGGATCCAGATAGCCCGTATATATATTATGGGCCTTAGCAATAGTATACGGAACAAGAGACATTGTGAGAGACATTGTGTCCTGTACATATGAGAAATCAGGTTTCTCCTCCAAAATCTGCTGTAGTGTATCAGCGACAGATTCGGCATCACGGGTTCCGTCCACCACCATCATATTGATTTTTGCCTGAAGTTTATACAAGCGGTCTATTGCTTTTATGTCATTACTCATGACGTTTCTCCTTCAAGTGCCATTACTCATGGCGCTGCTAGCGGGCTCTCAAGATTTTGAGTTTACCATAGCTCCAAATCAACAACATTTGCGAAATTGAAGCTATAGTAAATATGAAAAGAACATAGTTTTATATATAACATATTTATGCTAAAAGTCAATTTTTTGCGCTGTTTTGCCGTATTATTTAACCGCTGCCTTTAATAGTTTTAATTTGCCTTAGTTTCATGAAATCTTATACTCAGCATTATACACAAAAGCACCCATAGGGTGCTTTTGTGTTCTGATTACCGCTCTCAGCAGGTGTGCAATGACTGAATAGTGCTATTTGTAGTTAAAGCTGAAGTTCTTATTTTACTTGGTATTTTAAGGGAAAGTTCGAGCCCATGGTGGGTGCGTACTTTTGACCTCTCTAATACGTTGCAATATAGACCTCGGTCGCTCTTACATGCTCGCTGGCGGTCTGGTACGATGTTGGAACTTTTTTAAGTAAAATAAACGGAGCCACCTGCTGAACAGGTGGCTCCTAAAATTTAGTCGCAAAGGCACATACCGCTCGGTTCATGAGTCAGAGTGCCCTTAGCGTAGGGTCCTTTCTTTTCGTAGACATAGCCTCGTTCTGACCACCACGCTATTGAGCGAGAAGTCATGTGATCATGCCAGTTACGGCGGCGATCTTCCCAGGCATCAAAGAACTTGTTCACGTCCCACGGAAATTGGGCGATAAAGGGTGGTTTGTTGGTCTTAGACCATTCTGCATACTCATGTTCGCAGAAGGCCTGATACTGAGGCATAAGCTGAACCGTAGCCTCAATTGCAACATCTAAATCCATCTTGCACTCCTGTGAACTATGCTAGGAGCATATTAAACCAATTTTAATTTAAAAGTCAAGTTTGCTGGCCGTCTGGGATGATGTTCGAACTTTTATAGGTTTAAATTATTACTAATCTTTAATATCTAAGCCCATAATACTAGCTAAATAAATTGCTTGGGCTGTAAAGACACTTTAAAATGTAGATGTGATAATGTATAGCGTATGAATATAGAAAATTTTGTACCATATCTTATGGTAAATGACGGAGTGAAGGCAGTAGATTTTTATTCAAAGGTATTTGAAACATCTCCCTTTGTACTTTTAAAAATGCCAGATGATCGAGTAATGCATTGTGAATTTAGAATTAACAATGCAAAATTTTTTTTAAGTGATGAAATACCTGAGCATGGAGGTTGCCCTAGCCCCAAAGCATTAGGGTCTACTACTGTAGTTACTCATATTTATGTTTCTGACTGCGATCTATTGACCGAGAGGATGAAAAATAATGGTGCAGAAATATTACTAGAACCAACTGATATGTTCTTTGGAGAACGATATGCCAAGGTAAGAGATCCTTTTGGTCATGAATGGGGTATTGGGCAAAAAATAAAAGAAATGAGTCCACAAGAAATAGAAGCTGCCGCAGAAGAATTATTTAAATAAAAAACAACTTACTTAGGTTGTTTTTTTATTTGCTGCCAGACAGGGACTCGAAACTTACAGTTTCAGTATACCTTTTGGACATATTCTCCTTTTAGTCGAATCTATCTCAAAAGCTTTTCGAGTCCCTGTCTGACTAGCAACAGCGATGACCCCAAACACATACGTGTTTGGGGTCAGCTGATTGCTGCCAGACAGGGACTCGAACCCCGATAACAGGTACCAGAAACCTGTGTCCTACCATTAGACGATCTGGCAAGTTCATCTTCAAAGATGAAGTGACCCATATAGTGCCAGATTATTGGAAATTTCGCAAAATATTTTTTGTTATGTGGTCAATAATAAAAAAACTGCCGATATGATGTCGGCAGGGATTAAATCTATACTCCAACTTTGGCGATGCTGGAAACTACGCTAACTGTGTCGCCCACGCGAATCCAGTCAAACTTCCATTCAGCATCTTCCCACAACATTCGCACACAACCATGTGATGCTGGGTAGCCAGGAAGCGCCTGTTCGTGAGTAAAATAGTTACCCTTGAACTGAACTGCAAAGTACATCCGAGCATTGCTATATAAACTTGAGCGATGAAACTTATCTTTCCATAATGCACTGTATGTGCCATTTGGTGTATCGCGACCTTTTTTACCTGTCGAAACGGGACCCCAACGAACGAGCACACCATCTTCATAGGCACCAAAGTATTGCTCAAGCTTAAAGATAATAAGATGTCGACCAGACGATCTAATACTCTCAGGAACAGGGGCGAAGACATAGGCACGTGAAGAAATAGGTAGCAAAATCTTATTCCCCTTCTTCAAATTCACATTCATGCGATTCACTTGCATTGCAAGTAATTTTTCGCGACCTGAATTTGTAACGGAATCCCACGTATCATTTTCTTGCACAGTATACTCCATAAATCCAGGGGGTACCTCTGTGAACGTTTTGAGTGAAGCAGCTTTGGATGCCACTACGGCAACCATAGCCACCACCAATGCTATCAACAGTACACGCATCTTCTTTCCTCCTATGTAAATTGATGCTCAAAGTTAAGATTACCGCAGCTTTAGCTACGCAGCAATACATCGTTACCGATACTTCAGGTACGTATCACTTGTTTCTTCAGCAACTAGCCACCAGTTGCATGTCTCAGGTGGTGCAGTCTCATCAATGGTAAACGCTACAATACCTGTATTTTGAAGTTTTTTAGCACCCAAAAGGCCACTTACAAATTCCTTAAAACCAAGCGAACGGTCAGCACAGACTGCTTGTGTAAACATATCTATAAAAATAGCATGTGACACAACGACTATATGTTCACCAGGAGTATTACAAATGTGTCGCTTAGCATCAACTATTCGATTGCGAATGTGAAACATATTTTCAGCTCCATAATCATTCCAGGCGTCGTTATCTCGATTTAAAAATAATTGTAATACATACCAAAAAGATTTTGGTGAGTAATGTGAAGTGCCATACATTGGATCAGGCCGCCGGAATTCTTTCACACTTTCAGTTATAGAAAGTGGTAGATCAAGTTCTCTGGCTATAATTGATGCTGTTTCATGTGCACGGACAAAAGGACTGGTGATTATCACATCAATGTTTTTCTTTTTAAGTATCAGAGCGACCGCTGCAGCCTGTTTTTTTCCAAGCTCTGTGAGCGGCTCTTCAGGACCTTGATGAACATGTTTGGTGTTCATCAGGGTCTGACCATGTCGGACAAAATAGATATGTTTCATAATAGCTATTCAGCAAAGTGTGCATGGTCGTTCCACATAAACAATTTCCACTTCCCGTCTTCATATATGAACTCTGTTATTGCCACATTCGACATCCTCTGGAGTGATTCAAAGACTACACGATTTTGTTCAACTTCAGTATTTTTGTTAAGCAACAAATATGCTGACATAGACCTGATAAAATCACCGTGAGAAACTACAAGTATCTTATTTGAATCAGTGGTTTCCAAGTAATCAATGCTTTCTGTCACTCTTTTTGCAACATCAAAATAGTTTTCAGCACCAACTGGTCGCCAGTCTTTGTTCCAAAACTCATTTTCATATTCTTTCTTGTGTACCTGTCCTTCTTCTGCCTCAATAGACACACCTCGTATATTTTCTGGACGATACGATTCGTGGAGAAAATCTACTGTTGTTACGGGTATATCTATACATTCACTAATATGTTTTGCCGTTTGTTGTGCTCTCGTAAAGTTGCTTGCGACAAGCATATCAATCCCCAATGTCTCGCACCTTCTTGCAACTGCTTTTCCTCCATTATGTCCTGCTTCTGAAAGCTCTGTTTCAGGAAATTGAAAAAACTTTTGAAGGTTTCCTTCAGTCTCCCCGTGTCGTACAAAATAAACTCGTTTCATAATTATTCCTTATTACAGATATCAACAATGGCTATTTCAAGTGGGAGTTGTGGAAGTGCGGTCTTCCCTATCTTTTCAGCCGCACCTAAGACATGCACCAATGCATGGGAGTTAAGTGGCGATTTTTCTTCTTCTGAAAGTTTCTTAAGTAATTCTTGATCAGCCTCGCCAAAGTTCTTCAAAAGTTCTTCCGCCATGTTTGGCGCGTTACGCAAGAGCATGACGGCGCGCATTCGTTCTAACAAAAGTCGGACGAAGAGCTTCATGTCGACATGCTCTTCCATTGCATTGTTAATTGCTTCAATTGCTTTCTCAGTATTTTTTTCGTGGAGGGCGGTGATGAGGTGCGCCAAAATCGAAGATTTTGGCGCACCAATAATTGCCGCAACCTCATCTGCACTTCCAATAGTGTCACCCGAAGCCATAATAACTTTCTGTGTTACGCCAAGTGCGTCCCGGAAAGAGCCATCTGCTGCGATTGCTATAAGATCTGCTGCATCACGCTCAAGCTTGAAACCTTCTTTTTTGGCGACATCAATTACTGTTTCTGCCAACACAGCACGCGACGGCGAATGCATGCGAAAAACCTGACAGCGAGAGAGGATGGTATCGAGAAGTTTCTCCTCTTCTGTTGTTGCGAGCATAAACACCACATGCGATGGAGGTTCCTCAAGTGTCTTTAAAAGTGCATTAAATGCTTCTTTCGTAAGCATGTGCACTTCATCAATAATGTACACCTTTCTTTCACTTTCATATGGTAGTGTATGTACCGCCTCCTTCAACTCTCGAATATCATCAATCCCCCGATTTGACGCCGCGTCAATCTCGTAAAGATCTACAGCAGAAACACCAATTTCTTTAGCAAAAATACGCGCAAGCGTTGTCTTCCCCGTCCCTCTTGTTCCAGAAAATAAAATGGCATGGGGGATAGTATTTTTCTTGATCGCTCCTTCAAGGACCGACACAATATGATCCTGATCGCGTACCTCTGCAAAAGTACTAGGGCGATATTTTCGGTACAGTGCTACATTTTCATTCATAATACGTGCATTATAACAGATTATTGAAAGCTGACATTTTCCTGCACTTGTTCACGTAAAAGCTCTACATCACTTGCGAGGTCATCGCTACCAAGCACTACATAGCCAAATACTCGTGCATTTTTACCAAGCAACTCTTCTTCGAAAAAGAATACTCCAGTGCGATTTGCCTCGTAAGTAAAGCCATGTTTTCCGCCACGATAAGACTTGTCATGTATGAAGGGATTGTTATTCACCCAACCGGTGTATGAACCTATATATTGCTTTAGACGAGTGATATCAAAGATATGAGGTTCTGACAGATAAAGGTCGCGACTAAGCATCGCAAGTTCATGTGCAGTAGACACATTTTTATCTGAAAGCCCGGAAGCATCGCTAAATGTTGTCCCGTTAAAGCCCTGTTCTTTTGCGTACGCATCCATCTCTGCGAGCAAGTCACTGTCCGTTCGCGCAAGTGAAGTTGCAGCATCATTTGAGGACTCGAGCAGTAGCGGATACAGTAGCTCACGACTTTTGTACTCTTCGTTTGCATGCAGTTTCCCTGCCCTCCCTTCGGTGTTCACATCACCCCAAGTTACCGTGGTGGTGCCATTTAAATTTTCTGACTTAAGGAATGCTGACGCGGCAAATAATTTCGTTACAGAAGCGATAGGCAAAATGTCCGCTGAATTTTTTGAAAAAATTTCTACTCCACTTTCAAGATCAAACACAAAAAAAGATTTTGTGGAAACTTCTGGAGACTCGATGATTCCAATATGTAACACAGACTCAGTCAAAACATCATCGACTTTCCACACAGCAATCAAAAATAAGCCCGTTCCAAGTGTCACAAACAAGACAGTCATAACGGTAATGTGTCCAAGCATTCTTAGCATCTGTACATAATAACGCGATGGAGCCAAAGACCCCATCGCGTTATTAACTTCTGCGGTTTGTACTACTATTTTTTAGCAACTTTTTTTGCTGACTTAGCGACAGCTTTCTTGGCAACTTTTTTAGTCGCAGTTTTTACTGTCTTTTTTGCAGCTTTCTTTGTCGGCTTCTTCATAAGTTTTTCAGCAACCTTTTCAGCAGTCATTACTTTCGCAACCCCACTCGAAAGGAGGTCTTGCCAATTCTCTCGCATTTCTTTTTTAAAATCAGAGAGGTCTTTCTTAGAAAGAGTTTTTGCTTTTGAATATGTTGCAACAACACCGTCTACAACTTCGTGAAACTCTTCTTCAGTGATTTCTTGCGCATTCTCAAGCACCTCAAGCACCTCAGCCTTCGCTTTTAAAATGCCACTTTTCACTTTTTTTCGATTCTCTGGTGCTTCTTTGCTACCATAAAGGAAATACGCCCCAGCCGCAGCTACTGCTGCTGTTGTAAGCCCAACACCAATGCCTAGTTTTTGCGCATTGGAAACGCGTGGTGATTTTTTTGCCATATCAATTCTTAATCGTTAGATGACTTCTTCCCACGAGAACGTGAGCGAGTGGCCTTAGTGCCCATAAATAAACCAATGATCTGAGAAATGAAACTGCCACCTACGACGTATGTGCGTAGCTGGGCAACATCCTCTGCAAGTGTTTCACTTCCCTCTTCGACACGCGCAACAATACGACGAATTGAACGAAGTATCTTTACAATGTGATAAAGCGCGACACAAACGAGAAGGGTGAATAAAATAACACCAACACTCGCAATGAAGAAAAAAATGTTTGCATGCAATACCTCAGTCATGTGTCTAGTATACCGCGATTTTTCATTTATTTCAGTTTCCGTGTGTATACAAAAATGAACCTGGGGGACTGCTCTCCCAGGTTCTGCTCAAAACTTTTATGTCAAGGAAGCCGACTACTTCACTTTCTTTGTATGTCGGCAACCATAGTGACCGGATAGATTTTTGGTGTTGCCGGGCTACCAGGTAGACCGACCACAAGCATCGGTTCATCTATGCCAACAATCCCTTCTTCAAAGGCATCTACCGGAATAATTTCAAGGAAGCCGACTTCGTACCAGATTAGGACTGACTGGCCCGAGACAACATCCTTCACGGTGGCCTTCACAATCCACACCGGACAAAATTTCTGTTGATTGTCAATGAGACACTCCAGCCCTAATCCACGTACAATCTTGCGCGACTCAAAAAGAGAATCGACTGGTAACAGGCTGCACTCGGTCATGACTTCGCCGTTTTCATCTATTGCCACCCACTGGACGACAACCATCTCAAGTTCTGTCTGACTTTGGCATGCGACGCGAACATTATAGCCGCCCGCATGCACATTCGAATCTCCTGACATCAGTACTGCTGATGCCAGAAGTAGTATCGCTGCAATGTACTTCATGCGAATTCTCCCAGTTAATGACACGCACACTTACTACAATCTACGCTACGCCAGTCTCGCGTTTTTACAAGATATAAACTGAATTAACTTCGAGTACGTGACAAAAATGCAGTTATAATACCCCTTACTTCTACACTATTTGACGTTTCCATTAAACTAATGCGTAGTTCTTTGGCTCCATCAAAGCCATTACAGTATGCTTTGTAATGCTTCTTCATAACCGCAAAATTTTTGTGCGGCAAGAGTTCCTCAAAAAGTGTGGTGTGTTCAACGAGGACACGAAGCCGCTCTGAAAGAGTCACATACTCAATTCCTTCTTGGTCAGTATCATGAATAATAATATTTTCTCGATTAACTCCTTTTGTTGGCAATGCAGCCAATCGAGTTGGCAAACGTTTCGTAGGATGGAAAAACCACGGGTTACCAAAAATCGCACGACCAAACATCACACCGTCTACTCCAGTTTCTGCAATTTTTTGATGTGCATCTTCAAGAGATAATGCATCTCCATTTCCAATTATTAAACTTCCGCTACCTAGGGCGTCACGTATCTCAACCGCTCGTGCAACACGCTCCCATCGTGCTGGCACTTTACTCATATCTTTCCGGGTCCGCGCATGAATGGTTACTGCCGCAGGTGACTCCGAAAGAATCGCCGGCAACCATTCCTCCAAAATATCTTGGTTGTATCCAAGACGTGTTTTTACTGAAATAGGTATTTCGCCTGCTCCTCGTTTCGCAGCGCAAATAATTGCTCTGGCATTTTCAGGATTTTTAATCATCGCTGAACCACATCCTTGCTTTTCAATCGACTTATCAGGACAACCCATATTGATATCAACACCATCAAATCCAAGCTCAACACAGAGTCGCACCGCTTTCTCCATGTATTCCTCGTTACTAGAAAAAAGCTGCGCAACTATTGGACGCTCTTCTTCGGAATATTTTAAATCTTCCATGAGTTTTTCTTTCCCTTCTGGAGTTGCGCGCATAAGACCATCTGCTGCAACAAATTCAGTCCACATTACATCAGGGCCACCAACAGAGCCGTCAAGACGCTCATGTGCTGAATATTTCGCCACCATACGCCGAAAAGCAGCGTCGGTGACATCAGCCATCGGTGCGAGGACCATTACCGGTTTTGGTAGGTGTTGCCAAAAATTCATAGTTGGAGTACTTTACTAAACAGACAGCAAAACGCAATGGAGTGGAGTAAAACATGAATAAGTATGCACTTGGAATTGTAATCAGTTTCACAGTTTTTGGATTTTTTTCTTGCTTAGCCTTATGGGCGGCGTTTCCAGAATGGATGACGCAGCAACTTCACAAGGATTCACCAAACTCATACTACGCACTTGCTGCAGTTTTTTTAATTGCTGGCATAATTCTAAACACCTTCAGAAAGCCGTCATAAAACGAACAGAAATCCGTTCACTATGACGGCTCTTTCTGTACCTACTCTTGAACTGAAGATGTGGCAGTAGTAGTTGTTGCTGTCGACTCAGTTACTTCATTCACAAACACTTTGTCACCGAACCGCAAATCGATGTACTGAAAATCACCTGGAGACAAATGCAAAAATTCTTCTGACGTAAGAATCGTTTTTAGGTTATCAAAGCTAACATCCATAGACATGGTCTGTGAAACTTTTATTTTGCCACCACCTGATATTGAATATTCAATATCGTAATCACCAAACGTGTGTACGTGTGTCACAAAAAGCAGCAACTCCTTTTCTAACTTTTCACTGAAAGTTTTCGTTTCACGAATAAACTCTTTGGAAAAATAATGTACCGCAAGCTGTGGCTCAGAATTTTTACCTACATATCTCACAAAAGCACTACCGGTCAGTGGTGGGGCTTTTGAAAAAGAATACCCTTCTACATCAATGAAGACACAATTCTGTGATTCCACATCTGCACACCATAGGGCATAGGGCTTATACTCCTTAAACACAATGCGGACATTATTTGAATCATCGAGCTCAACATGTGCACTTTTCACTCTATCAATGCGAAGGATTTCATTTTCAATTTCTTTCCCAGGATAAAAAAATGTGAAGCGCTTAGGAATAAGTTTGAAATATGTGCCAACAAGTTGCCTGCGAGCAATATCCTCTATCGCAGTATGCGCAATGGTAAAACCTCCAACAACACGAATTTCTTTTACCTGAAAAGACTCAAGTCGTGTACCGTGCCACACAGCAATAACAAGTGAACCAATTACCAAACATAAAATTGACGCAACTATTATTTGCTTCTTAAGAAGGCTACGAGGAGCAGATATCTTTGGCTTTTTTCGGACAATAGTTTTTTTCTTGCGACGCCATGTAAACATTGCAAATATGTTAGCATGCCAGATGCAAAAAAGAGGTGCGGTCCCTAGGGACCGCACCTCTTTTTCAATGTATTACGCCTCTTTCTTAGCCTCAATCGTATCTTTACCCATATATGCTTGCAGCATTTCTGGTATTCTCACCGATCCGTCTGCCATCTGAAAATTCTCAATAAGAGAAACAAGTATTCGTGGAGTTGGAATAGCTGTACAGTTTAGTGAATGTGCATATCTCATTTTTCCTTCATCATCTTTGTACCGGATATTAAACCTACGTGTTTGAAAATCATGGAAGTATGACGCTGAGCTTATCTCTCGATATTTCTGCTCCATCGGGACCCAGAGTTCAATATCATACTTTTTAACCTGACCTTGACCAAGGTCGCCACCACAATTTATTACGGTGTGATACGGAATGCCCAGTGACTCAATAAATTCCTCTGTGTTTCGGTTTATTTCTTCATGAAGACGCACTGACGTTTCGTGGGATGCTTCACAAAGCACCACTTGTTCTACTTTAAAAAATTCATGTACACGAATGAGACCTTTTGTGTCCTTCCCGTGACTTCCAGCTTCACGACGAAAACACGGAGAAAAAGAGAGGTGCTTAATCGGAAACTGTGCCTTCTCAATCACTTCGTCAGCATAATACCCCATCGTCGAAACCTCACTAGTACCAATCAAATAGTCATCGTCTTGGGTTTTATAAATATCCTCTGCTTCATTTGGCAAATGTCCCGTGCCATAGAGATTACTTTTACGGACAATAGCAGGACCAAGAAGCGGATCAAATCCTTTACTTCCAAAGAATGCATTTGCATAGTTCCAGATTGCCCATGAAAGTCGAGCGCCATCACCGAGCAAGTAGTACCCTCGGAAGCCATGCACCTTCGTACCACGCTCAAAATCAACCATACCGAGATTCGTCATGATCTCAGTGTGATCTTTTGGTTCAAAATCAAACTTTGGTTTTTCACCCCATGTTTTTTCTTCGACATTATCTTCATCACTGTCTCCATCAGGGACTGACATGTCAGGGATGTTCGGCACCTGAAGCATCAATGCTTGCCATTCTTCAATAATTGGCTTGAGTTTCTCTTCATCAGCTTGAATCTCAGTTTTCAAACTCTGCATTTCCGTAATGAGTTGTTGCCTTACTGAATCGTCTTGAGCACCTGCAATATCAGCTGAAACTCTATTTTGTTCCGCCCTCTTTGTCTCGAGCTCACTCATCACTGAACGGCGTTCAGTGTCAACAACAATGAGCCGGTCCAAATCCATGTCGATATGTTTTTTCTTAGCAGCCATCTTTACGATGTCCAAATTTTCTTGAATAAATTTAATGTCTAACATATGTATTAAAAATGAGTGAAGCAATTATATCTTAGAGGACCACAAATCAAAATCTACAAGTCATCTAACTGATATTGAAATTATACAATACATTGAATATATAAAAAGAAAAGCCGAAATTCATTGACACTTGTCTTTGAATTTCGACGGTGACGGCGCCATCGAGTTGGGGTTAACCCGATGGCTGTAGCCCTGTCAACTGCCCCGGGGCGTGGTGTCGGCTTAGCGGCCGACTGCGCGGGCCAGGTTCCAAAAGGACGACCTGGCCGATTGCCCGCATGAACTCATATATGGGCCAAAGCGCGAGCTTCAATGGCACTCTTCAGACTTGAGAGTCTGGAGAGTGCCGCACAAAATATGATACATTATTTAATATGTTTGTCAAGTGCTTTACATGATAATTTTGCTATGCTTCCGTAGGAACAACTGACAACTTTGGTCGCACTGCCTCTGGTTCTGGTTCTGGAATCGCATTTTCTGCAAGGTACTCTGCTTGCTGTTTATACAAGATTCTAACCTCAATAGACAGTAGCGAACACTCAAACTGGTACTCAGGATCTTCAGCTAAAAAACGTACCAATTCGCTGGCTGCCGCATCGACATGCTCAGCCACAATAAGTTCAACGTATGGGTGAACTGCGTTACCTTCTTTAAGAGGAATTACAACAACCCCAGATACAAGATACGACCTCTTCATCTTCATTCTCCTTTTCAGTTGATAATCTATCTACAAAGTTACTTCATGTCAAGATGATACAATTTATGTATGTCCTTTCCAATTTGTGAGGTTGCAGCTAATGAATTCCCTTCACTCTTGCGAGAGATTCCTCAGGTGCCAGAGTCACTTAATTATCGAGGGATACTCCCCTCATCAGATATGAAGTTACTTGCAGTTGTTGGTTCACGTAACTATTCAAATTATGGAAAACAAGTAGTTGAACACCTTATTGCTGGCTTATCGCCTTTCAACGTCGGCATTGTCTCAGGACTTGCGCTTGGCATTGACTCTCTAGCGCATAAGGCTGCGCTTTTAAACAATATGTACACGCTTGCGGTGCCGGGCAGCGGGATAGATGACAAAGTCATCTATCCCGCTGCCCACAAAAGCCTCGCACGAGAAATTCTTCACGCAGGAGGTGGCCTTCTTTCAGAATTCGAACCAATGTTTACAGCCACAAAATGGTCCTTCACACAGCGCAATCGCATTATGGCAGGAATGAGTCACGCAACACTTTTAATTGAAGCAGCAGAGCAATCTGGGACACTCATAACCGCACGCATGGCGACAGACTACAATCGTGAACTTCTTGTCGTTCCGGGAGATATTTTTTCAGCAAACAGTAAGGGTGTCCACCAATTTTTAAAACTTGGTGCAACTCCCGTCACAAACTCAGAAGATATCCTCTACGCACTTGGGATTGATCATATAGATGGACAACGAAAGACGCTTGCTTTTGGTGCCCACAAGAATCTCACACCATCAGAAAAAACTATTATTGAAGCCCTTACTGACCCCCTCGACACAGACGCACTTATTCGTGTCACTGGTTTACCGACACGCGAAGCAAATATTCTTTTAATGCAGATGGAAATGAATGGGTTAGTCACTTCTAGCCAAGGACTTTACAGAGCTATTGTTTGACAAAAAACTGCTTTCCTAGTATTTGTGTGTGCACACAAATATATATATGAGCACACTTGTTATCGTAGAGAGTCCAGCAAAAGCTAAAACTATCGAGAAATATCTTGGTAAGGGTTTTACTGTAAAATCGTCAATTGGTCACGTTCGAGATTTGCCAAAAACAAACAAAGACGCCATCGACATTGATGGTGGTTTTATACCGCGCTACATAGTTTCCCCAGGAAAAGATAAAGTGATTAAGGAACTTCAAGCTGCTGCCAAAAAAGCCGACGAAGTGCTCCTTGCCTCCGACCCCGACAGAGAAGGTGAAGCAATTGCATGGCATGTTGCTGAGCTTATAAAAAAAGAAAACAAAAACTTAAAGCGCATTGTCTTTCACGAAATTACGGAGGATGCAGTGAAAGAAGCAATTAAACATCCACGAAAGATTGACCTCCACCTGAAAGAAGCTCAAGAGGCACGCCGCGTACTCGACCGACTTGTTGGCTATGATCTCTCTGGGCTTATTTGGAAAAAAGTGCGCTACGGCCTTTCTGCTGGACGTGTACAATCTCCAGCATTACGCATCCTTATGGAGCGTGAACGAGAAATACGAGCGTTTATTCCAGAAGATTATTTTGTACTTACTGCACACACAGAAAAAGACAAAATGAAAATTCCATTCCTTTGTACCGAAGAGCCAAGTGAACAAAAAGAAGCGGCCCGAATCAAAAAAGTTGGTGAGGCCAACAAGTGGACAGTGAAGGATATTAAAGAAAGCGAAGCGAAGCGCGCACCCCGACCACCATTTACCACTTCAACTTTGCAGCAAGCAGCTTCCACACGACTAGGTTTCTCCCCTTCTCGCACAATGGGAGCTGCTCAAAAACTATACGAAGCTGGACACATCACCTACATGCGTACTGACTCAACAAACATGAGTGCTGTTGCAATTAAGCAAATTCTGACACTTCTGAACAAAGAGTTTGGCAGCGAGTACGTACAGCAACGAACGTATAAAACAAAAAGCAAATCAGCTCAAGAAGCTCACGAAGCCGTACGACCCTCGAATTTTACAAGAAAAAGTGCAGGGTTAACTTCTGATCAAAAGGAATTGTACGAACTCATTTATGCACGAGCACTCGCCTCGCAAATGGCTGATGCAAAAATTAAGAGAACTAAAGTTCTTGCAAATATTGCAGACAGCAAAGAGACCATTCCTGACTTTGGAGTAAACGGCTCTCGAGTAGTATTTGACGGGTGGCTCAAAGCTGACCCTCAAGCAAGAGGCGAAGATACAGAAGTGCCAAAAATTGGAAAAGGTGACGCATTAAAACTAAAAGAAATTGAAGTTGAAGCAAAGCAAACAACACCGCCAAATCGCTACTCAGAAGCAGGTCTCATAAAAGAACTTGAAAAACGTGGCATTGGCCGCCCGTCTACATACGCTTCTACCATGAAAACAATTATTGACCGTGGCTATGTAGAAAAAGAAGGACGCACGCTCATCCCTACTGACACAGGTGACGTAGTTTCATCGTTTCTCGAAGAACACTTCACACAATATATCAACGATGATTTTACAAGTGAAATGGAAGACGAACTTGATGAGATTGCCGATGGTACGAGAGCATATGTAAAAACACTTAAGGATTTCTACGGACCATTCACAAAAGCAGTGGCAGCAAAAGAGAGCATCGAAAAGATTACAAACCTTGGTCCAGGACCAAAAGAATTTCCTTGCCCTAAATGTGGAAAGTCTATGGTTGTCAAACTTGGACGTGCTGGTAAATTTTTATCTTGCGGCACATTTCCAAAATGTATGGGCGCACGTATGATTGACGGAGCTGAACTGAAGGATGATGAACCAATTGGGAAACACCCAGAAACTGAAGAACCTATTTTTGTACTTGAAGGACGATTTGGTCCTTACGTCCAACTCGGTGTCACACCACTGACAAAAGACCCAGATACCGGCAAAACAATTCCAGTCGCAAAACGAGACCCAAAACCACGAAGGGCTGGACTTCCTGACGGTAAGGAGCGTGACGACGTGACACTTGATGACGCAGTTACGTACCTCCTTCTCCCAAGAGACCTTGGCGAACATCCAGATACCGGTGAACTTGTGCAAGCTAACACAGGAAGATATGGTCCTTATATCGTGCATGCTGGTGATTACCGCTCACTCAAAGGCAAAGACAATCCATACGACATAACCTTTAAAAGAGCACTCACCATGCTTAAAGAACCAAAGCAAGGGCGAAAAGGTGAGAAGCTTGTGAAAGAACTTGGAATACATCCAAAGACGCGTAAACTTGTAAACGTATACGAATCAAAATCTGGAATGTATTTACGAAAAGGTTTTAAACGTATCTCACTTCCAGACAAAACTAAACTCGAAAAATTCACCATCGAGGATGCGGTAGAGTTGCTTAAATAGTTTCACAGAAGCCGATTAAGAATCCTTATCGGCTTCTATCATCTTTACTTTCTTGCCAAGTCATCACTTCCTCTCTAGAATGGTCTAATGATTTTAGTTGATAGAATAATCTCTCACGTTTCAAGCCCAACAGAGGCTGACAAAGCGCTTATTATAAAAGCGTATGAGTTTGCTAAAGAAGCGCACAAAACGCAAAATCGAAAATCTGGAGAGCCCTACATGACCCACCTCGCAGCTGTTGCGTACAATCTAGCTGAAATGGGTATGGGACCGCGGACTATTTCCGCAGGTCTTCTGCATGACACCATTGAAGACACTGAAGTAACCGCAGACGATATTCGCACAAACTTCAGTGAGGAAATCCTTTTCTTAGTGGAAGGAGTAACAAAACTAAGTTCTGTTCGCTACTATGGGAGCGACCGGCACAATGAAAGTCTAAGGAAATTATTTGTTGCAACCAGCCAAGACATTCGCGTCCTCATTGTAAAACTCGTTGACCGTTTGCATAATATGCAGACGCTCGATTATGTTGCGCCTGAAAAGCGGCTGCGCATTGCACGAGAAACTCTCGAAATTTATGTTCCCGTTGCACATCGCCTCGGAATGGGACGTATCCGCAAAGAACTCGAGGACTTGGCTTTTCCGTATGTATACCCAAATGAATATAGAAAAGTACTTGAACTTCTTGAATTAAAAACTGGGAAAACTAATCAGTTGCTTGAAAAAGAGCGAAAGGTACTTCAGAAACGACTCGCAGACGCGGGGCTTTTACATTTCAACACATCATACAGAGTTAAGGGCTTTTACAGTCTGTATCATAAATTGAAACGTAAAGAATGGGATATTGATGATGTGTATGATCTCTTGGCTATGCGCGTTGTTGTCAATTCAGTTGAAGAGTGTTATCAAACACTCGGCATCATCCATGAAATGTGGCGGCCATTACCGAAGCGCATGAAAGACTATATTGCATTCCCAAAGCCAAACGGTTATCAATCAATCCACACCACAGTTACGACACAAAATGGAACTATTCTTGAAATTCAAATAAGGACACAAAAAATGCACCATGAGTCTGAGTATGGGGTAGCATCACACATAATCTATAAAGACAGAGTGAAAAGCGATGGAACAAAAGCTGGATCTGGTTCATGGTTTAGTAACCTCATCCCCTCACTTTTTAGACCCTTTATTTGGAAAGAGTATAAAAATAGCAAAAGTCTCAAAGTAACCAAAGACGTCCCCCACAATGAAAAAATTCCTCACTGGATTGCACAGATTGGGGAAATGTATACTTCAGAAAAAGTAGCAACAAGTGAGTTTGTGGACGACATGAGGAAGGATTTTTTTACTAATAGAATATTTGTTTTCACACCAAACGGTGACGTTGTCGACCTCCCAATTGGCGCAACGCCAATTGATTTTGCGTTCGCAATTCATTCTGAAGTTGGAAATCACATCGCAAGCGCAAAAGTAAATATGAAGCTTGTGCAACTAGACACCGAACTAAAAAACGGTGACATTATTGAAATTCAAACAAAAAAATCTGCACATCCTACCCGAAAATGGCTTGATTCAGCGTGCACCTCACTTGCTAAACGTCGTATCAGGATTGCTCTCAGTGAAGCTGAAAATAAGCAGACCTAATCCACCACTTCTGTGTTTATAGTTACAAACTAAAATTACGAATTGAGTACAGGCCATCATCTTCTTCATCTTTTTTAGCCTCAATTACTGGAGGCGGGATGTCCTGTTCTTGCTGGATTCCAGTACGCGAGACTGCATTCTGCGGAACTTCAGTTTTTTCTACAGATTCTGTCTCTAGTGTTTCTTGTATTACTGTTTCAAAATTTTCTGGATTTTCAAATACTTCTGTATTGACTTCAGTTGTTACATCTTGCGATGTGTGTGAATCGACATCTTGTGTGTTCTTTGCTGACATTTCTTCCATACTCTTTTGATCAGGCATAGGTGCGACATCGGAAACTATTTCAAGTGGAGTTGCCTGCGCAAGCTTTAGCATAATTGCAGATTCGGGTGCTTGCATAACAACGCTTTCGTCATCACCCCCCTCTGCAGATTGTGTCATTCTTCCCTGAGACTTAACAATGTGCAACAAATTCTGTAAATCTTCATCCGAAAAGTAATCGATAGTCAATTTTCCGCCAAAATCAGTCTTTGATATCTGTACACGTGTACCAAGTGTGTCAGTAAATTCCCGTTCAATTTCAATCAATACAGGGTCAGTGCCAACCCAATTCTTTTTGCGCACTTTATCTGATGCGATCTTTCGTGAAATACGTTCCACTTCACGGACTGATAGCTTTTTAAGAAGAATTTCTCTATAAACCACATCCTGTTCTTCGGGCCTATCTTTTAACATCAAAAGCGAGCGCGCGTGACCTTCACTTATTTCGGCTGCTTGAAGTGACGTAAGCATATATTCCGGAAGCAACAAGAGTCGGATAGTGTTTGAAACATACTCGCGACTTCTTCCAACTTTCTTTGCCACTTCACCATGAGAAAGCTTAAACACTTCAGCCAACTGTTTAAAGGCAAGCGCTCTGTCGACAGCGTTTAAATCTTCACGCTGTAAGTTTTCAATGATTGCAAGCTCCAATTTCTCTTGTTCAGTATCTTCGCCTGAACGAATAATCACTGGCACTTGCAATAGTCCAGCAATTTTGGATGCGCGGAGTCGTCGCTCACCCGCAATAAGTTCATACTCAGAATGAAATGCCCCATCGTCAGTATGAATTTCTTTTTTAGTTACAGTAAGTGGCTGGAGAATCCCATACATTCTGATAGATTCGGCAAGTTCTTTTAGCTTGTGTTCATCAAATTCACGCCGTGGTTGAAACGGATTGGGAACAATTTTATCTAGTTCCACCCAAAATATTGAATCTCCTTGAAATGCCATAATAAAAGCCTAAATTTACCTTTCAGTGGGAGCAAAAAAGCATCGCTTTTTGCTCCCATACTCCCATAATCCCCACATTCTAACACATCAACTTTAAATACATGTTTATAACTTTCAACTTTTCTGATACACTCACACGCACCGCAATACATACGCCTCGGTGGTGGAATTGGTATACACGTACGACTCAAAATCGTATGCCGCAAGGCATGAGGGTTCGACCCCCTCCCGAGGCACACATATATTACTTAATCAATTATTTTATACCACATCATAAGATGACGTACTGGCTTACTTGTGTGATAATAATTTGTATATGATAGAAAAAATGCCAAACGCACATTCAGTCACTTCTGAAAATGAGCCCGCAGATCCATCTAGGCGTAATTTTTTAAGAGGTGCAGCTGCAGTTGCTGGAGCAGCAGCTATTGGTAGCTTTTTCGAGTCTGGCAATGCACAGGCTGCAGAAATTAAAAAGACACCAGAGATGGATCAGGCCTCTGAGTCTCAGCTAAATGAAATTCCTACTGTTGATGAGATACGTCAAATTATACTTGCCGAGTTTGAGATGGCGGCTGATGAGGGCAAGGATCCAAAGTATTCAGATTTCGTAAGTCTAGAGGAGTTACGAAGTAAATTTTTTGGTGGTCAGGAACAAAAGCTTGCAATTGATGCGTATCATATAAAGATGAAGATGTACAAGACACTAATGATTGAAAATTACGGAAAGGACACCGTGAGACAAAAAATTCAAGAAAAAATTGATAGTTCAGATGTTCTTTTCACTAAGGCAGATGAGGCACTGGGTAAACTCATGCAAACTTCAAGGGACTTCATGTATGAAGCCAAAGAATTTTGGATACAGTCTAAAGAAATGGCAAATGTCGAGGAAGCAGTCATACAAGCTACAAAAGGACTTGACGATGCAATGAAGGCACTTAAAGAAATGAACAATGCACAATCACCTACAGAACAAACTAGCACTGAAGACCGCGGGACCGCGATGACAAAGGCAAATGAAATACTTGAAGAACACGTACTTGAGCTAGCAAATGAGGTGCACGAAGCTGCACGCGGACTTGCGGATGCAAACGATCGGTTACTAAGTTTTATGAATCCTCAACAATAGCAAAGTAGAAAACCTCATTCTTTACTACTAGTTTGTAAATGGAAATTTTGCTTATTGCAGCAACTACTATACAAGCGTTTCAACAATAAAAAACCCGCTGACTCTCGCTACACACAGTAGCAACCAGCGGGTATTTTACGTTTACAACCTATTCGCTCTCTGCTTATATTTTTCCAACCAAATCCACTCCCGGCGTCAACGTATCATCTCCTTCATCCCAACTTGCAGGGCATACATTCGCTGGATTTTTGCCCACATATTTTGCAGCCTTAAGTTTCCGCAGCGTCTCTTTTGCATTGCGACCAATTCCGTCGTCAGTAATCTCAATCGTCTTAATGATTCCTTCAGGAGAAATGATAAACGTACCGCGCATAGCAACTCCTTCCTCCTCAATCAGCACGCCAAAGAGCTCGGACAACAGATGTGAGGAGTCTGAGGCCATGGGATACTGAATTTGTGTAATCGTTTCAGAAGTGTCGTGCCATGCTTTATGCACAAATGGAGTATCTGTTGAAACGGAAACTACTTCTGCGCCTTCTTCTACAAATGTAGTATAGAGAGCAGCTAGTTCACCCAGTTCCGTAGGACACACGAAAGAAAAATCCTTTGGATAGAAAAAAAGAACCAACCACTTACCTCTCAATTGTTCAAATGAAAGCTTCGATATTTCTTCATTATGGAATACTTCAAAATCAATGTCTTTAGGAACCTCATCTCCAAGTATAAGTGGAGCAAAAATGTAATCATCCTGTAACTCATCCATATAATAATATGTAGTTATACTTTTAACCACAGCATGATACCATGCAGACACAATGTCCGATACAAAATCAAAAGCTATCATAGTTGTTGGACCAACAGCCTCAGGAAAAACTGGTCTTGCCATTGAAATTGCCAAAAAATACAGGGGGGAAGTAATATCTGCCGACTCACGCCAAATATATCGCAAACTTAACATCGGTACTGCTAAAATTTCAAAAGAGGAAATGTGTGGTGTCACACATCATTTAATTGACATCAATGACATTGACACCATATACACAGCTGCAGATTTCAAACGTGATGCAACAAAGGCAATTAAGGAAATACAAGAGCGAGGGAATGTGCCCGTTATTGCTGGTGGTACTTTTTTTTACATCGATACGCTTCTCGGTCACATAACTCCCCCTGCAATTGAGCCAGATTATGAATTCCGCAAAAAGTTTGAGCACAGAAGCACCGAGGAGCTTTTCAAAGAACTCTCACAGAAAGACCCTCGCCGTGCAGCAGACATAGACCAGCACAACAAACGCAGACTTATTCGTGCGCTTGAAATCATTGATGCAATTGGCACCGTTCCCCCACTTTCCCACACAAGCTCTGCGTATCACACTTTATGCATCGGCATCAGTACTGACAAAGAAGATTTGCGTAAAAATTTGCGTTCACGTGGAGAAGAATGGCTTGAAAGTGGCTTCATTGAAGAAATCGAAAATCTACTTGCAGAAAATGTAGCTCGTGAAAGACTTGAAGAAATTGGTTTTGAGTATCAAATTGGACTTAGTTATTTGGATGGAGCATTAACTAAAGAAAAATTCATAGAAGTATTCGAGCAAAAAAACTGGCAATACGCAAAACGACAACTCACATGGCTCAAGCGGAACAAAAGTATCAATTGGGTCTCTCTTTCTGACAGAAGCGAAATTGATTTGCTCGTCAAACAATTCTTGTTACAAGATTGATTTATAGTCTATACATGCGTACTATGTACCCCACGCAACCTGCATCAGCAACGTGCGTAACCACTTTATTTGCAAGTAACAGCAAATCTAAAAAGTTGCAACGATACTAAGGGCCTATATTTCAATGGTAGAATTCTGGTCTCCAAAACCAGCGATCTTGGTTCAAATCCAAGTGGGCCCGCTCGAGTAAAAAGAAACATCTCTGACTTTCGTCAGAGATGTTTCTTTTTAGAAAGCAAACTGCTTTGCTTTCGTGCTCGAGCGGGAGACGGAAGCATATCGCACGGAGCGCAGTGAGTACGATAGCTGAGTCAGGGGCGTGAGCGATATATAAATAATGAGCTGGCGAATATATTTTTAATCGACTCCTGACCGCTTTGAGAAAATAACTTGCTAATGCAGGCTATTTTCATATACCAAACATTACGTTTCAGAACTGATACTTGACATACTATGTAAAAAAATGTTTACTGAAATCAAGTCAACATCAATCAAGGGAGTTCTACAATGAACACTGCAGAAAACTTTATGACTGGCTTCAAACGTGGCGTGGAGCGTGACGGTGGAAAGGTCGAAGACGTCGGTGCAAAAATGGCTTCAACACTGTTCTGGTGTGCTTCGTTGCTGCTTACGGGCTTCGTCATCAGCTATATCTGGAACAGTGCTGTTGCACTCACACTGTCACTGCCGACAATCAATCCGTTTATCGGCCTCGCACTTGTCGCACTGTCTCATCTGCTCTTTCACAGAAAAGTCGAGATGGTTGGGCATTCCAGCGAACTTTCGCACTACCTCGGACAGGTTGTTGGTGCTTACTTCGCCAAACCACTCATCCTGCTCACGGTGATGTACCTTGCACAGTTCATCGCCTAACACAGCCCACGAAAAGCGTAAGTCCTGCGACACGTTTCGTGGGCTGCTTTTTATTTACACAACCAACTCCTGCAGTATTTGGATATTCGATTTGATATAACTCCTCTCTTTATAAAGTTCTGCACCACCAGAGCACTTCCATTTTTATAGTCGAGTAAACTCTTCTTAAAAATTAGGTCGAAGTCAGGTTTCTTGCGATCATATATAAAAATAATCGGGCATGGACCATGAGTCTTTATGGCTTTTAAATGTAATTACTTTGTATTATAGAACAACAAAAAGATAAACACTAGGACCCTCTCAATCCATCACCATCATCACCTGGTCGAGTCGCCCCATCCTTATCTTCTGTCTCAACGCTTATCAATCCCCCACACGCACCAATGTCAAATTCATTCCAGATACCATACTCTTCTTGGTCAACTAGCATCTTCATGATTGTATCAACAACAAGCCATGCTGAAATAATAATAATGAATCCGATCACTACATTTGAAAATATTCCTTTTGCTTTCTCTAGCGCACTTGGGTTCCCTGCTGATGTCACAAGTGTGAATCCAGCGTAGACTAGGCCTAAGATAGCAAAAATTGAAAGCAATTTAAAAAGAAAAGTAACGATGTTATTCACAGTATCTACAAAATCACAAAAATTACATTGAGCACCCGTACATGAAACTAAGGCTGGATCAGCTCCAAAAACAACTTGCGGCAACAGCAAAAATACAAATCCAAAAAGAAACCATTTCATAATGAACATATTCTATCATGTAAACCAAGCCCTTTTCGAATCTTCTCCGATATGGTAGTTTATACGTCACTTACTCGTACAGAGTAGTGAAGAAAAAAAATGCGTCGGTGGCAGAGTGGTCAATTGCAGGAGACTGTAAATCTCCCGGGCTTCGCCCTACGAAGGTTCAAATCCTTCCCGGCGCACTACTTGACAATACACTATTTTTAGGTTATTGTTCTAACACTTATTATTGCCTCCCAGCTACTGCTAAGGGCACCTTGGCGATGTCTGAGAGGTTGTAATATACCTCTGTTCCGTCGCGCTCCTTTTACAGCGCACACGGCTACGGATCATAGCCAAGACCTGATCATTAACATTGAAATGTGCCCGACTGAGGCCTGTAATATCAGCCTAGCCAGTATAACGAACTGGTGATGAGGAGACCTCGCTGAAACCGAGTGGTGGAGAGGTAGACGAGAATGGCTTTAACCAAAGGTCAGAAGAAACAACGTGACCGAGAGACTGAGGAAGCAAAGTCGGTCACGGATCCGGCCCGAGTGCAGGAGTTGCTCGACAGTCGGTTCGTGGATAGATTCATCCACACTCTTCTCTCTCGGGAAGAAACGGTCAAACTCGTTTTGCCGTTTTGGACCGGGGAGAAGGACAGGTTGAAATACCAACACGGCATCGACTTGGTTGAGCGGGTAGTCAAGCAGATGCATATCGACACCCTCACGGCTCAAGAGCTGACTGACGTCGGAGTGGTGGAAATCATGCCGAACCGACTTCTGGAGAAGGAAGAGCTGACTGACGACCTGCTGATTGTTCTCGCCAATGCGTGGATGGACAACACGCGAGTTTTGCGAACGTACTATGAGTGGCGTCACAAAGATGCTTCTTTCAAAGGCGCTTCGTACAAGCTCGAGGAGTCTGCCAATCGTCAGTTCAGAGCAATCACAGCACCTCACCTGAGGCGCATGCAGGAGCTGGCGGATGAGCGCAAGTGTGCTATGCCGCCGGTACTGCGTCGACCTCAACTCTATTACTCGTCCGAAATGGACGAGTACCGGGGATGGATGAAATTCATCGACTATACCCCCGAGGAATAGACCTTCAATGATAGCGAGGTATCGCCCCGCCATCTCACTTTGCCGTCCCGGCCTCCGGGGCGGCTTTTCTTTTTATACACAACATTGTTGTCTAACCCCCTCCATCTCAGCGCACAAACTTGACAACACACTATTTTCGGTGTATTTTGTGTTACACCACACAGGAGACTCAAATGAACTTGTTCCTTACACCTTTTAGTGAACTACCTTCCTTGCGAGTTCGCCTAAGGCTCGCTTTCTATGGGACTGCATTCAGCGTTATTGGAGCGGTTTTTAGCAGCTTTCACGAGCAGGTGAACAACACGTACTACTCGCTCGTGTGTTTTATCACTGTTGCAATTGGAGTGTTTCATTTTATCTCCATACTTCATAATTGGAGAACTGAAAAGACACTCCGCAAAAAATGTAAAGAAGCAGGAGTACCCTACTCCGCCTGACCCAAGAAAGCCAAACGGCTTTCACTTTGGGTCGGGCGGTTTTCTTTTATACAAACACTTCTTCTTTTCGAATAAAACTCGGCATGAAACAATGCTCACTTTCCATAATACTGGTTCGAACTTCTTGCATTCCGGCGCACAAATGAAATCGCCCCTATTTATAGGGGCTTTTTCTTTGGGGAGGATTGAAAGTTAGAACTCTGATACAATAAAAGCATGATTGAAATATTTGACACGAGCCCAAAACCTGAAAGTGGTGAACTAACTATAACCCAAGCGATGCGTTCTTGGATTGAAACTAATGTACCTCACCATACAAACGACTTTCTGATTGGAAGGGACGCTCCGACTGGATATGGCGACCCTGTATCCCAAGATGTAGAGTTTGGCGGTTTGATCTGTGATATTTATCACACCGATACACAGCGTGTCGGTGGACACAGGGCATTTATCCAAGTAAAAAATTAACACGTCACTCTTACAAAACTCGGCAAGAAACAATGTTCACTTTCTATGATACTGGTTCTAACTTCTTGCATTCCAGTGTACGAGTACAAAAAAAGAGCACACTTCAGTGTGCCTTTTTTGTTCGTGTGCCGGGAGTGAGTGACTCAATGTCACTCACATGAGGATTTGAAAAGCGGTTTGAGATATTTTATGAGGTACGAAATAAAATATCCAAACGCTGTACAGATTCTGTAAGAATCAAAACTCCTTCCCGGCGCACAAACTTGACAATACACTAGAAATGGTGTATTGCTTTGTATATAAGTTCTCCCTACCATCAACCAAAGAGAGGTATCATCATGACCCAACAATGTGCAACATGCAAAGGTCGAAAGACCGTTATTCTTCCAGCTGACAAGTCCCCTTTGGGAATCGCCGCTGAAGTCGACTGCCCTGAATGTCAGAGTACTGGCGAAACTGGCAACCCGAGTGCTTGTCAGCGTTGTAACGACAGCAAAACAGTCGTTATGCCCGCCGAAGAATCTCAGCTCGGAATGGCCATGGAAGTTGACTGCCCCGAATGCAGTGAACCCGTCGTTCTCGAATAACCTAACACGCCCTTCGTCGCAACAAAGAAAAGAAGCCACCAAGCTTCACATCTTGGGGGCTTCTTTTTATTTATGCAAAAACCTCTTCTCTTTTTATAAACCCGCCAAGAAACACTCCTCACTTTCTATAATACTAGTTCTAACTTCTTGCATTCCAGTAGAAATGAAGAAATCAAACAACGACAACATTCTAAAGGGGTACGTAAAACAACTGGAAGCATACAAAGAGGGCGAGAAGGCATTCGCATGTTATTACGTAGTGGTCATAGTAAAGAAAACAGACCCTAAAACTGAAACGCAACTTGATATTTTAAAGAAACAATACGAAGAAAAAATGAAAAATGGAGAAGATTGTCCTAAACTGTTCATCATTGATGGCCTGATTTATCCTTCGCCAAGTAAGCTTAAATGACTTTAGGGCTTTACAAACTATAATTTTTGTTATATTGTTCGGCTGGCATTAGCTCCCCCCGAAACTCTACGTTTCGATAACAATCAACACAGCAAAGGAGGTATCGGATGCAAATCCTTACCAACGCCGAGGACGCAATCCTCACTTTCGTGCCAGTCACAGATGAAGAAACAGAAACCATTGCTGCTATCGCCAAGACGACTGAAGTAGATGAAAAACTCAAATACGGCGGTCGTGGCAAAGACCCCGACGACGAAGATTTCTGCACCGTATTTCTTCATGCGGGCGGCGAATCGGAATGGGTGACTGAACAGAAAAGCCCAAACTTTTCTGTGACGCAAGAGCAATTCACTGGTGACACCAAGCTGGAACTCGTCGGCTCAACCACAGACGACAAGTATGCGGTGGGCAGCATTCGTAATACTTGCTACTTCGGTTCTGGCGGCCTTATCTTCCTCGGCGAAACAACGCACGAAGGAAAACAGGCAATCAACGTCACGGCAGCACGTTGCAAGCATTGTGCAGCCAACATGATTGACTACGGTCGGTGCGAGTGGAAAACCTGCTCAAAGTGCGCCGATGCGTGCGACCACAAATACGAACGCGGAATGGTTCATAGCCCTGGACTTGATGTGGGCATGGGCGAGTTCTGCACCAAGTGCGGTTGCGGTAAGCCCCGTGAAGAGGACGAACGTGAAAAAAGCGTGATTGAGCAACACTTGGCTGTTGAAGAAGAACTCGGCATGACCGTTCTTTACAAGAATGGGCCGCCGAATACACCCAAGTACGCCTTACAATTGGGACGGCTTGCACGGCGATACGCCAAAGCAAACCGTGCCTAATCGGCAAAACCACCTTATGCACCGTCTGGATGAAAGTCCAGGCGGTTTCTTTTTATGCAAATACTTCTTCACTTTTCAATATAAAACTCGGCAAGAAACAATGTTCACTTTCTATGATACTGGTTCTAACTTCTTGCATTCCAGTGCACAAACTTGACAATACACTATATATAGTGTATTGTTTGTGTTGATTCCCAACGGGCTTCGCCCTACAACTCATAGAGGTCTTTCTCATGACAAACGAAATTGCTTCCTATTTTGGAACCTACGTCGGCCTCTCCCCAACCGATGAATCAAAAATCGCAATGGGAGAGATCGAAGTGACGATCAACGAGCAGGAGCTCAAGATCCGCCACGCCACTGGTCTCACGATCAACGATGAAGCTGTCCCCCTTGAACAAGTCCGCATGTTGACCGAAGATGAGTTGCGGCCGCAGTTCAATGCTGATTCGGACGCACATACCCACGTCGACGGTTTTCAGATCGGTGAAGGGGCAACTCTTCTGTTCTATCGTGAACCTAGCGAAGACGACGCTCGATTGATCGTTCGACTCGGTGAGTTTGTGGAAATGCTCGGCATCACCATGCTCTACGATGAAGAACAAGTCGCCAATGGCGCATTCGAACGTATCGTCAATGCTGCCAAAGAGCAAATGGGACAGTTCCCTTTTCCTCGTCTGGAATACGGAGGTCTCCACGAACCGAAAGCTGGCTAACGCCGCCCATCAACAACCGAGAAGGTTGTCACGATGTGGCGGCCTTTTCATTTACACAACCACACAACTGGTTCGAACCATCTCCATCTCAGCGCACTACTTGACAATACACTATTTTTAGTGTATTGTTTTAATTGAATGGTACAGGAGAAAAACGATGTCCAATCAGAGGTATAAACTGACTGACCCCAATACTACCGACACTGCCCTTGGGGAGATACTGGGATTCTCGGTGGAAATCGAAGACGGCAAGTCCGTGTATCGGTTACCCGCCGGAAAGACCGTTGGCTACCGTGAGTCATCCGAGGTGTTCGTACTCATCGACATCTGGCGTGGGCACGTGATCGGTCGCGGAAATCTCTATCGAGTCGATGCAGAACCCTTGTACGGGACACCTGCCTAACCAGCTCCAAGCTGGCGGAAGACACTTCAATCTTCCCCACTGGAGCTGTTTTTCGTTTCTAACTCATACAAAATTGTCGAATCAACTCAAGCTCGGCGCACAAACCTTGACAATACACTATTTTTAGTGTATTGTGTTTGTGAACTTTCACTGAAACATCTTACCTACAGGGAGACTGGGAATGTACCTTGAACTACACGATAATGAAGAGGGCAACACCCTCTGCGCTCGCATCAACAATCTTGACTATGTGTACCAGGGAGAACAGTGGGTTCAGGATACCCGCATCGGCGACGGCCACGAGGTCGTTATCAAATGGATTCTGTTCGACGAACAAGGTCCTGTATGCATCTGGGAACGCCCAGTTGGGAGCACTGAAATGCCCTCAATCACGCAAAGGGCGGAGCGTTTCACTGGCACGTGGGAAAATGGGCCCAATGAAATCACCCTCCCTGTCCCAACAGATGCGGTCACTCTGCATGTTCGCACCGAACCCCACAAGGGTGAGAACGATGATGGATTTGATCTTGAAGGCAACAAGATCATCGGCGAAGTCAAACGTGGTGAAGCTGTTCTCCATACGGAGACTGTTATCACTGACGACACCGTCGAGTCGGTCTGCGACGTGAAGGAATCTGTGGCACTCAAGGTTGAACTTTGGGCTGTCCAAAACACCAACTTCATGCCAGAACCTGAACGCATGCCGCAATAACGTCCGTCCAACGAAGAAAGAGCTTAGCTCAACTTCTGTTGAGCGGCTTTTTTATATTAAACAAAAGTGTCGAACCATCTCCATCTCAGCGCACAAATGAACGTGCGGCGGCGTAAGCATTCTTCGCCACGTCCAATCCATCTAGTCGCCTCCCCTTTTGGTTAGGCGACTTTTATATGAAGACAAGTACACTACCTAACAAAATTGTGAGAAATAATTGACAATACGTGGCTGTATTGTAATATCTTAACTAAATTCAACAGGAGGTTAGAATGATTGAATTTCGAATTGCCATTGTTCTTGGTGTAGGGTGGGGTACAACACGCGAAGAAAGATACAAGACCCAAGCAGAATGCTGGGTCAGAGAAATTGCCTCACAAAAAGCAGTAACCTCAGCAGGACCAGTCCCACTTGAAGGTAAGATTTTCGAAGGAAAAACGGCAGAAAAAGATGCCTACGAATGGATGTGCAGGGACTATGTGCAGGGAGCGATTGTGTTTCCTAGTCGCGACGCTAGAAGTGCTGCGCAAGCGATGTTGACACGCCTCAAAAAGAGCAAACTGCATGAGTATATACGAGTCGTTATCATTACAGATTTCCCTCCATATGACGAAGTTGCCACTCTAGACAAAAGCTGGATAGAGTCAATAGGATGGAACAACCTCGTATGACAAATAAGTAGTAGCACATCATCCCGAAACGCTTCGTTGGCTTCGGGATTATTTTTGTCAACTATAAAAAAGATGTTATTGTTCCAGGATCAAGAAAGAGGAGTTCTTTTAATGAGAAAAATTGTCTTGACTATATGTGCATGTTACTTGCTTGCAACGCCACAGTCTGCTGGTGCGAATGGACTGCTGGGGGAACAGATTGCCATGGCGTGTCCTGGCGCAAAATACGTAGCTGTAAATGAAGGCAAAATTATTTTTTCTGCACCCTTGACAGAAGAGGAAGAAATAAAGAGGTGTGTAGTCAATGCGTATCAAAATGCAGATAATTTTCCCGTCAATTCGGGAGACCACAAACCAGCTACGAGAGTAAAGATACTGCCTAACGGCAATATTAAACTCTACTAAGTTTTGAGCGTCACTATAGTGACGCTCATTTTTATTAACTATTATATATTTCTCCAAGTACTCAAAACACTTTGCTTACACAAAGTAATAATACTGATATAAATCTCATCCTTTTAGAAAACATCGTGAAAAGCAAACAATTACTCTACGTCACTTCTTTTTAAGAGCATTTTTATTTCAGGGAGCTTTACGACACCAATTGTCAACAACTCTTCTTCTGGAAGTGATGAATCGACTACAAAACCATGTTTTATATAGAAGGCGATGGCGCTTTCGTTATAACTCACCACATCGATCAATATGTCCTTTCCTCTACCGAGATAATGCAATGCTTGCTCAATCAACGCACTACCTATCCCCACCCCCTGTTGTGCAGGATCTACATATATTGAAGCCAGTCTATTTTCATGCGCACCTTCTATAACACCACAAAAACCAACCACTTCAGTGCCAGCTTTCGCGACCCAAATCTTACTTTTTCCACCCTCAATTTTATCCCGCCACTTTTGTACTCTACCTTCTGCATCACCAAAACGCTCCTCGATCATTTCTTTAGTAACTCCAATATCTTTATTTGGGTACGTAGCTAACCACGTTTTCTTTTGTATTCTAAAAATTTCTTCTGCGTGCTCAGACGTCGCTTCAGACAGACTGAATGTCGGCTCCGACATCACTTCTTTATTCATCTTTCCAGTATACATAAATTTTAAATCAAAAAATAGAATAAAAAGGTATTTTGCTGCACATAGATTTGCACATGCAACAGTAATACGCCAGTAGCAAATGCTATTATTATGTCACTAGTAATAGCCATCCTTAACCTATATATGTATATCCGTTTTATAGTTACACTTTTGATTGCACTCAGCATGAGTTCCCCGCAGGTGATTCATGCTGAAAATGTCAACTGGAGTGAGCCGCTCCCAGGATGGGACACGAGCAAGTTCGTAGCAACCGGAGGATCTTCGAACAGTCGAGCGTTTGATGCATACAACCGAGGTGGCAAGGGACACACCGGAGCTGACATTGGTGAGAAAACTGGCACACCTATTCTTTCAGTGTTTGGAGGAAAAGTTGTATTATCAAAATTTGTAACAGGTTATGGAAACACTATAGTAATCAAAGCGGCTGATGGGTCTTCATTTTTATATGCCCACGCACAAACCAATTTAGTTTCGGTGGGACAAACCGTTACTGCCGGACAAACGATTGCGCTTGTTGGCTATTCAGGCAATGCAAGTTCAAATTTCCCACATGTTCACTTGCAGTACCACCCTAGTGCCAATAAAGCAGCACTTTTGGGCTACAACAAATCAAGATTGCTTGTCCAAATGAAACAACCACCGACAGATGCAGCAGGTGATCCCATTGCGCTACTTGCATCACTTGAAGGAGGCACTGTTTTGCCAATACCTATAGACCCTAACGCACCAATCCCGGAAAAAAACGAAGAAGAAATCGGTCTGCCTACAAGTGAAGAATACTATTCTTTCATTGATGGCAATGGTTATGACGACTTTGACGTACCTCTTAATAATTCCACACCAAGTCCAAACAATTCCAATTCTTGTGATTTACGTTCATTGCTGCAAGAGCGCAACGAAACTCAAACTACCAGCACACCGACGGTGACCAGCACACCTAATACGCAAGCAAACTATACTAGCGGGGAAAGCGATTCCGAAAACACCCCCTCCTACGGAACCTCCGGCATCCTAAACAAAGTCATGGATGGACTCATGAGCACTCTTAATGATGCACTCGCAGGTACACTCTCTAAAGCACTTGGAGGTGTGATTGAGAATGTTGCCCCTCAGCTCACTGACTTAACCAATCCATCAAATGGTAGTGGTAACTGTGGAGCAGGAAAACCTAATAATTACATCCGAATGTGGAGCTGTCTGCAGGCTGGTTCGACTGGCATTGATCCGTTTATTAATACACTTAAAACGGTCGCCGGGCAGATTGTTAAAGATGCGATAACGAATCTGATTGGGAAACTCTCTCCTGCACTTAGTGGGCCGCTCAATACGCTCAGTGGCATTGCGTCACGGACCGGTGGATCGCTTGGTGATTTCATGGGAGCGATTGGGGGTGGAAGTCAAAACAACAGCACACAATCTACGGGGAATCCTCTTGCTGATACAAATTTCACACAGACTGCAACAAATAGCGATACCTCATACAAAAAAGTAACGCCTCCCGATCTTTCCGCAACTGCACTCAAGACTGAAAGCACTATTACAAATGAATATAGATTCAGGGGTTCAATTAATAAAAAGAATGAAAGCAATACAGCAGTATTCACAACAGAAGAACTCAGTCAATTCGCTGGATGCAGTATCCAAAACAAACTCTCCCTCGACCTCGACTGCAACGGTTCAGTTGACGCAACAAAAGACTTTGGCATCCCCTATCAATCAATCATGCCACGTGCTGACGGTACCGAAGTCCTTCTTTCTGAATACATGGAAGTCCCAAAACTCGGACTACACTGCTTTGCATTCACTATTGATATGAACGATGACATCGAAGAATCTAACGAGAACAACAACATGTCTGCCTGGAGACCGTTTATCACAGGTTTTGGGCAAGATATTACAGAATCGGCTACCGATGCCACTCTTCCAATCTTCACACTAGAGGCTGCTGGCTATACTTCAGAAGGAACGCTGTCGAGCAACTGGACGAGCAATGCTCTTAGTATTAGTGATGATGAGGAACTTGCAATTCGATGGAACGCCCCAGCGTACGACAGTTGCCTTCCCTTCATTGCTCCTGTGTCCTACGACTTCGTTGATAACATTGCTCCGAACGCACGCAACACACGTACTGAGAACATAGACTTACGAGAACGCACTGGCACGTATGCAGTGCAGTGTTCTAAAGACGGAGAGGTGCGTGTTGAGGTGATTGATGTTGAGGTTCGGTAGTTAGAAAAAAACGCCTCTCCAGGCGTTTTTTATTTTGTATAGATTTGTATATAAACAACTTTTGAAGCGATGTTAAATGCTATCATTTACATAACTATAGATAATAGCTCATGCATATGAATACTCGTTTTTTAATTTTACTCTTTTTTTCACTCACCGTTGCGGTGCACTTTTTTACAACTACTTCTGTTTTGGCAGAAGAAGAAGTTGCTGAAACCGTTCCGCCGGCAAAAGAATGTATAGTCGAAGAAGAAGATAAAAAAGACTGTAGACCTGATATAAAAGATAACTATGCAAGAATGATTGCTTGCCTACAGCCCGACCCTAAAGAGGATGACAAAGAAAAAAAATCTGAGTGGAGTTGTAAGACTGACCTCGAAAAAAAGCGAGCTATCATGCAGGACATAAACGACCGAGTGTATGTAGATCGTGAAAATGCAAAACAGTGGCTTAGTGATGCTCAGAAAGCGGCAGAAGGTGCAGCACCAAACAGTGAGGCTGCGGTACTTCTAAAACAAGCGAAAGAAAAGTTTGCTACAGCAGACAGTGCTTACAAAGCATACCAAGCAGCATTAAAAGAAGGTGACCTCGTACAAATGTACAATGAGGCATGGAATATAAACACGGCAACAAACGAAGCAAGCTTTATGACTGATGTTCTTGAAGGAGGAGCATCGAAAGTTGAGGGTTCGGCACTAGTCTCAAAAATCAACTACGGAATCAATACAAGCCCCACAATGAAGCCCCTCCTAGAAGCAACCGGAAAGCAATCGAGTCTCACAAAAGCCTATGCATCAGAACATATGGACGATCTTCTCAGTGGCCCGTATCAGCAACTGCAGGCAAGACTAAATAAGCCACTAGTTATCAATGATGCAATTGCTAAAAGTGGCACCGGGCGAGAATCAAGCACTAAAAATTCCGAACATTTCCACGGCAATGCTCTAGATATTAGTACAGTTGGCATGACGAATGCAGAGAAATTAGAACTTGTTGCTGCTGCAAAAGAAGTTGGGTTCCAAGGATACGGTTTCGGAGAAAACATACTACATCTTGACGTAGGTTCAAAACGTGCCTGGAGCTACGGGAACACAACTTACGGGGGAATGAACGTGAGCACCCTTATTGATAACATCAATGAGAGTTCAATCACCCAACCCAACATGGCAAATGTAGTACTGCCTACAAGCAACATTCCTATCCCTACAAGCAGCCAATACAGCAGCATCATGTTGGCTTCAACAGAAACACAACGTGGCGAAATAATTGACTCAGGAAATAATCAAGCAGCAATTGAGTATGCAAATGCTCAGACTCAAAATATAGTCAAGTCAGCACTTTCCATTCCCTCAGACAACGCAGCATCGGCAGAAGCACACAAAAATGCGTTGCAAGCAATCGAGAAATCATACGACATCACGCAAACAACAGACGTTGTTACTGTTGCGTCTATCTCTTCTGAAATGCAATCATTAGGAAACGACACCCAAAAACTTGCAGAGGTTTCAGGGTCATCAGGTACTTCAGTCCGCTTTACAAATACAGACTGTACCTCAGCATGCAACAACAATGTTGGACTCAGGCAAAACAATCCAGCAAATATTGAGTTTAATTCTGCACAGATGGCAAGTGACCCGTGGATAGGTGCGTCAGGAGATAAAAATGGAAGATTTTTGGAGTTTGAAACACCTGAATTAGGTATGCGTGCAATATATGAAGATGTTGAAACTAAAATGCAAAGAGGTGCCGACACTATTCGTGAGATTGTGCAACTATGGACTGACTCAGGCGAACACACGACAGCTGAAATTACTAACAAACTCAATACAATTTCTCAAACAATGGGAATCAATATTGACACATCTTTCGATATAGCCGACCCTCGTTTAGGACCTGCATTTGTAAAAGGACTAATCGCAACTGAAGTTGGCTCCGGTTTCTATTCTGACCAACAAATTTTAGATGGATACAAACTAGCTTTTAACTTCGACGATACTGATGTCGCTGGGATTAAGAGCGCAGCTGCTAAGATAGTTGGTGGTAATTCAAACAATACGGGGATTGTTATTTCAACGGGAGACACTCGTGGAGGCGCTGGAAATATAAGTATAAGCGCGGACTCCAATGGAGTCGTGAGTATAAGTACCAGTGGCATTGATTCTTCTACAATAGCAAACACTCTCAGCAGCGCTCTAAATAGTGACAGCAACACCCCCTCCTACGGAACCTCCGGCATCCTAAACAAAGTCATGGATGGACTCATGAGCACTCTTAATGATGCACTCGCAGGTACACTCTCTAAAGCACTTGGAGGTGTGATTGAGAATGTTGCCCCTCAGCTCACTGACTTAACCAATCCATCAAATGGTAGTGGTAACTGTGGAGCAGGAAAACCTAATAATTACATCCGAATGTGGAGCTGTCTGCAGGCTGGTTCGACTGGCATTGATCCGTTTATTAATACACTTAAAACGGTCGCCGGGCAGATTGTTAAAGATGCGATAACGAATCTGATTGGGAAACTCTCTCCTGCACTTAGTGGGCCGCTCAATACGCTCAGTGGCATTGCGTCACGGACCGGTGGATCGCTTGGTGATTTCATGGGAGCGATTGGGGGTGGAAGTCAAAACAACAGCACACAATCTACGGGGAATCCTCTTGCTGATACAAATTTCACACAGACTGCAACAAATAGCGATACCTCATACAAAAAAGTAACGCCTCCCGATCTTTCCGCAACTGCACTCAAGACTGAAAGCACTATTACAAATGAATATAGATTCAGGGGTTCAATTAATAAAAAGAATGAAAGCAATACAGCAGTATTCACAACAGAAGAACTCAGTCAATTCGCTGGATGCAGTATCCAAAACAAACTCTCCCTCGACCTCGACTGCAACGGTTCAGTTGACGCAACAAAAGACTTTGGCATCCCCTATCAATCAATCATGCCACGTGCTGACGGTACCGAAGTCCTTCTTTCTGAATACATGGAAGTCCCAAAACTCGGACTACACTGCTTTGCATTCACTATTGATATGAACGATGACATCGAAGAATCTAACGAGAACAACAACATGTCTGCCTGGAGACCGTTTATCACAGGTTTTGGGCAAGATATTACAGAATCGGCTACCGATGCCACTCTTCCAATCTTCACACTAGAGGCTGCTGGCTATACTTCAGAAGGAACGCTGTCGAGCAACTGGACGAGCAATGCTCTTAGTATTAGTGATGATGAGGAACTTGCAATTCGATGGAACGCCCCAGCGTACGACAGTTGCCTTCCCTTCATTGCTCCTGTGTCCTACGACTTCGTTGATAACATTGCTCCGAACGCACGCAACACACGTACTGAGAACATAGACTTACGAGAACGCACTGGCACGTATGCAGTGCAGTGTTCTAAAGACGGAGAGGTGCGTGTTGAGGTGATTGATGTTGAGGTTCGGTAGGAGGGTGTATGTGCGTATCTTCCAACTACCCCTTGCATAGGTGATACTATTAATAAACTAACACTATAACTTTGTAACTATTATGAGGGCTCGTTTCATTACTAACATAATCCTTTTTGCCTATATTCTCATCCCAATGTCGCTTGCTTTTGCTGCGGACGAAGGCGCTGATGCTGGACAAAGTGGAGATACATCCAACTCTGAAGAAGATTGTATAGTTGAAATACCAAAAGACTGTAGACCAGATATTAAAAACCCCTATAAACGCATGATCGCCTGCTTACAACCCACTCCTGAAGCGGAGGAGGAGGACGCTGAAAAAGAAAAAATAGACAGTTGTGCTAGTGAATCTAGCGAAACCGATGACTATGACCCTTTCGCGCCTGGGGAGCCTGCTAATACGTACTATGAAGAAGATGTCGACGATTCTCTGACTGATGACTTTCCTACTGATGTAAGTTATGACCCTTTCGCGCCGGGGGAGCCTGCTAATACGTACTATGAAGCCGACGTCATTGCTGAGACTGAACCAGTTAGCGACTATAATCCTAGCTACCACCCCTATGAAAATGGAGCTGAACCCACATCCTATTTTGGACAAGTAGCTCTTGATAAAGTACCGAATGACGGAAGTCTAACTCCCAGCCCTAACGCGCCAGGTGATGCGGTTGATATTTTTTCAACGCAAAACAAAGTCACTACCGGTTCTATTGAAGACTGGCAAAAAGCTGGCGTGTCAAAAGAGAATAAGGCCGCGATTGAGCTAAATGCCTCTAAATTCATGAGTGGCGTCCCAGGTTTGGAAGATGTCGAATTTAATAAAATTACTCCTGAGAAAGCTGCTACGTATGGTGACATTCAAGAACATGATGCAACGGGCGCCTTTGCAAAAATGATGGACGAAGAAATTGCTCCCGATTTATATAAAAGCGCAGATCTTGCTGGACGACAGCAGTTAGCAATGAGCTATCTAGTAAATGTAGCCGACAATCCACCAAATATTGCTGCTGCAAAAGTTGGAAATTATACAAAAGAAAGCGTCGAATTGAGTCCACTAAGAGACGCGGGTGGCTCAGAGAGATCAACTGGACTTGGTCAGTGGAATGCAGCAAGCGCAGCTGGTGAGCGACGTCAATCTTTAGAAGAGTACGCAGATAAGCAGTTTACAGGTTTCTATACTGAAGGTAGTAAACAATACTTCAGTGACGGCCCTGGCTTTTTTACACAACTTTCTTATGGTGAGGCAGAACTTAATGGGACAAGTCCCCAGAAAGACGCCGGCGCTATTCGCGTAGGGACGACTTTTGCGCAAAACCCAAACATGAGTGTTGCTGATGCTACTCAGATTTTTCAAAATGGATTCGAGCGACCTCAAAACAGAACTGCCTCGCTTCCTGGGAGAATTACTGCAGCAAGTAACGCATTAACAAAATATATTTCAGCTGTTGGCGACGATGCATACAAATACACTGTCGGCACACCTACGGCTGGAAATTCTAACAATAGTAGCTCGGGATCAGGGGGTAATGCTGGAAACAGCAGCTCAAAAACGTTTAGTAGCATACTAGCAGCTCCAACCAACATCATATCTAACCTAGGCTCATACATATCTAAGATTACAAGTCCATTTACAGGAAGCTCAAACAACAACACTTCGAGTTACACTGACACGACGCAAAACCCCGAAACATCAACTATTGCGCAATTATATACCAGCCCCAAAACACCTGTAGTTACGGACTTTAAACCTGCTGCATTAAACACCAGTGTAACTTCTGATCTATCAGTAATTGCACTGCGATCAGAAAACATTGTTAATAAAGAGTATCGTTTTATTAGTGTCTTAAGTCGTACATTTTTTAACCCCGCAGACGGAGCTGCATTTAGTGAAGTCGGTAGTTACTTTGGTTCGACCATTGAGCACACATTACTTATTGACCTTGATTGCGATGACTCTGTTGATATCAAACAAGTCTTTGCGACGCCGTATTATTCAATTCTTGCCCGCAGTGACGGAGCTGACATTTTGCTATCAGAGCATGCAAATATCCCTAGACAAGGACTTCATTGCTTTGCTTTTGATGTCGACACGAATGAACAAATCAGTGAAACAAATGAGTCAAACAATCAATCAAACTGGCGAGAGTTTATTACAGGATTTGACGCAAACAAAAATAATGACGAACTAAGCGGATTTGTTTTTGAAGTGTCAGTCTACTCAGCTGATGGCAATCTTACGCGTGACTGGACCAGTAGCGACATCACCATCAGCGAAGGACAACAACTTGCATTCCGTTGGGACGCACCACAATATCAACAATGCCACGCACTACTTGCTTCCCTCACTCCAGATGTAGCTGAAAATCTTTCCCCCGTTGATCGCAATACATTAAGTGAAAACATCGACCTACATGAGCACACTGGCTACTACGAGGTTCGATGTTCTGCCAACGACACATCGGCAGCAGAAACAATTCTTGTGACAGTTGAGTGATGTGCCCACATTGACAAATAGCAATTATATTAATAGCATGAAATTAGGAGGAAATAGTATGAAAAAATCAACAATCGCAGTAACTATATTAGCAATACTCCTTTTGATGCTTGGTGTGGTTTTCAACAAAGAATTTACGCCTGCAGAAGGCATTCCTTCAGTCTCAAAAGACGAACCATTTTCCACTTTGGTATGTAACAGCAGTGACGCACAGGCCGAGCTTGAGAACGTGCTCAATACCTATCAAAACGAAGGTGCACTTGCTGCATACCAAATCGCAAATGATCTCGTCAGTTCTGGAAAGTGTGAGTTCAGCACAGGCAGCCCTAAGTGGTGGAGTACAGGCCTTGCTCCTAAGGAAAAGAAAGAATACGAAGAGGTGGCATGCACAGCACTCACAAATGGACATTGTATCAGTGTTCAGCCAGTATATATGACCACTGATGATAATGATGAAGTTGTCTGGAGTGGTTATATGCTCATAGAGCCAAAAGTACCAACCGGCCAACAGCCACCACTCGATACAGTCGTTTCACGTCTCCAGAAAGGTCTGGTACTCGATTTGAACTTTTAAGCCGCAGAGCAAAAGCCCGACGCGTAACGTCGGGCTTTTTTTATACTCTCATTTTTAGATACCTTGATAGATGCTACGCAGTAACGGCTACTTTCTTCACTGCTTTTTTATTGATTTTCTTTTTTATATCACGCTTCCCTTTCTTTTGCACATCAAATAAAAGTGCACCTTTTTTCATACTCACCTTCACAACTCCCCCTCGTAACATACCTTCACTCACCATCATCGAAGCGACAGGTGTTAGAATCTTACTCTGAATTACACGCTTTAGTGGACGAGCTCCAAACTTAGGATCATACCCTTCTGTTGCAAGATAATCATAGACATCTTTTGTCACAGAAAGAATAATGTCCTTAGCGGCCAAGCGTTTTTCGACTTCCTCAACCTGCATTTCAACAATATTACGAATTGTTTCGGGAGAAAGAATATCGAAAATGATAACCTCATCAAGTCGATTGAGAAATTCTGGCCGGAAATAACTTTTCAAACTTTCCATGACTTTATCTTTTGCTTGACCATATTGAGCTAAAGCACCCTTGTCAGCAGTAAATCCAAAATTCGACATTCTATCAATATGTTCCGCTCCGATGTTTGAAGTCATAATGATAATGGTGTTTTTAAAGTTTACCTTTCTACCTTTTGCATCAGTAAGATGTCCTGAATCAAGCACCTGAAGAAGTACATTAAATACCTCAGGATGAGCTTTTTCAATCTCATCAAGAAGGATAACTGAGTACGGGCGATGACGAACCTTTTCTGTAATTGAACCTCCTTCCTCATGACCCACATAGCCCGGTGGAGAGCCAATGATTTTTGAAACTGAGTGTTTTTCCATAAACTCAGACATATCAATTCTGAGAAGTGCATCTGGGTCATCAAACATGAAATCTGCAAGCACCTTAGAAAGTTCAGTCTTTCCAACACCTGTTGGACCAAGAAAAAGAAATGAACCAATTGGTCGATTTGGATCAGCAATACCTGCACGAGAACGTTTTACTGCGTCACTCACCAGTGTGACTGCGTGATCTTGTCCAACCACTTTTTCTTTCAAATCTTCTTCCATACGAGAAAGTTTATTTGCTTCTTCTTCAAGCATTCTTGCAACAGGAATACCTGTCCAACTTGATACTACTGCAGCAATATCTTCTTCAGTAATCTCTTCTTTTAACAAGCGACGACTGCGCTGTAATTTTTTGAGTCGTGCTGTTTTTTCTACTAAATCTTTTTCAACGGCAGGAATACTATCGTATCGAATCTCAGCAGCTCTCGTAAGGTCAGCCATTGCTTCTGCGCTTTCTGCATCAAGGCGAAGCTCTTCGAGTTCTTTTTTAAGACGACTAATATTGCCGAGTGCCTCTTTTTCATTTTTCCATTTAGTTTCAAGTGCTGATGTTTGTTCACGAAGTTCACCAATTTCTGTATCAATCTCACGAAGACGTGTACGGAGTTTTCGCTTGTCAGGAGTTTCAGCTGAAAGTTCGTCTTTTTTTAGCGCTTCCTTTTCAATTTCAAGACGCCGAATACTTCTATCTGCAATGACCAGATCTTCTGGTTTATTCTCAAGTGAAATGCGTAGTGCTGAAGCGGCCTCGTCAATAAGGTCAATCGCCTTGTCAGGCAAAAATCTATCTGCAATATAACGACTTGAAAAATTTACTGCGGAAACGATTGCATCGTCCGTGATTCGGACACCGTGAAATATTTCGTATTTTTCTGCAATTCCACGGAGAATAGCAATCGCATCCTCTTGCGATGGCTCAAGAACATGCACAGACTGAAAACGTCGCGTAAGTGCCGGATCACGCTCAATGTACTTTTGATATTCCTTCAGTGTGGTAGCTCCAATAATTCGTATCTCTCCACGTGCAAGAGCTGGCTTTAGCATGTTTGAAGCATCCATTGATCCTTCTGACGCACCAGCTCCTACAATTGTGTGCAGCTCATCAATAAAGAGAATTACATTGCCGTTGGCTTGTTCAACCTCTTTCATTACCGCCTTCAGTCGCTCTTCAAACTCACCGCGAAACTTTGTGCCCGCTACGAGAAGTCCCAAATCAAGCGTGAGAATTTCTTTCTCTTTTACTGACTCAGGCACATTACCTTGCACAATCATTTGTGCGAGCCCTTCAGCGATGGCAGTCTTCCCTACTCCAGCTTCACCAATAAGAACTGGGTTATTTTTTGTCCGGCGCGAGAGAATTTGAATCACACGCTGCACTTCCGCATCACGCCCAATCACTGGGTCGAGTTTATTTTCCTGCGCAAGCTTAGTAAGATTTCGCGTGTATTTTGAAAGTGCTCTGTACTTTTTAGGTTGCTGCGCATCAGAAACATTATTATCTCTGATTGTTTGGACAGCTTTAGTTACCTGACTCTTGTCGATACCTGAGCGCTGCATAACTTCAATTGCAGGGCCTGGGAATTCTAGAGCGGCCATAAAAAGATGCTCAACTCCAACATATGAATCTCCGAGCTGTTCGGCAATAGTTGCAGCCTGCTCAAGCGCTTTTGCTAACTCTGGCGTTAGGTATAATTGATATGATTGTGATACTGAGGAATTCATTTCCGGACCTTCCAAGGACTCCAAGAGCATGTCTGTAAAAGCAATGATATCAACATCTAATTGATCAAGTACAGAAATAACCGCACTTTCATCTTGCATAGTAAGTGCTGAAAGCAAATGCACTGAACTTACATGATTCTGTCCTCGTTCTATAGCAAGCTCATGCGCCTTTCTGATTGCTTCCTTTGCTTTCGATGTAAAATTGTGAAAATTTGGCATAGTATTTTTTCGTTATTGTCCGTTTATTCTATTATACGCTACACCGAAGAATCTCTTTCGCCCTACAAACCAAAAACAGCCGTCCTTTCAGCCATGTGTGTGTATAACAGTATATTGCAATTATTTTAGCTTATTGTCAAACCAGACTGGAACCTCTTCGTCAGCTGAATGTGTGTCCGGAGAGCACTCACCATTGTTTCAATATCTAACAACGAAGTCTCCTCTCCAAGTGTAAAGCGGAGCGTTGAATGTGCTCGAGATTCATCGCGTGAAATGTACCTGACCACCGCACTTCCTTCCCCACCTGCACCACTGCATGCACTTTTTGTTGAGCAGGAGATACCTTGCTCATCAAGCGTAATGACTGCAAATTCAGCATCAATCTCTCCTGCTGATACATTAATATTATTTGCAATTCGCTGAGTACGTGAGCCGTTTAAGACAATTCCTTCTATACTTTCCAGCAGTTCAATTCCTTTCTCGCAGATTTCACGAATCTTTTCTGCCCGTTTTTCATAATCACGCTGTGCAATGCAAAGCGCTTCTGCCGCACCAACTATAAGTGACGTATTTTCTGTTCCTGGACGCAACCCACGCTCCTGACCACCACCAAACATCGTAGGAGCAAGCGTTGTGCCATGTCGAAGTGCCAACACACCCACACCTTTCGGGCCGTAACACTTTCCAGCATCTAGTGACATCATGTCCACTGAAAGCGTATCGAGTGCACACGGGAGCCACAACGGAGCTTGTGCTGCATCGATATGAACATAAATTCGTACATCGTTTTCCTTTTCAAACGCACGGACAATTCGAGCTATCTTCCCCACTGGTTGCACTGTGCCAATCTCACTGTTTGCATAGGCGAACGTTACCAACACAGTTTTTATAGACAATAACGAGCGGAATGCTTGCGTATCAATCACCCCCTCTGTATCGACCACAACCTCATGCACCGTCACACCTAACGCACGTAGGTGGTCAAGCGTCTTTGAAACTGAAGGGTGTTCTATAGCAGTTGAAATTATCTCAATGTCACTATACGCAACACCCTGTGAATGTGTATACTCTATAGTGCCAAGAATTGCCAAGTTGTTACACTCAGTGCCTGAAGCAGTAAAATACACATCTGGTACACGAATATGCAACACACGAGCAATATCCTCACGAGCAGTGTCGATCGCAGTTCGTGCCAAAACCCCATCAGCATGTATTGCGCTTGGGTTTGCAAATTGTGCACTAAAAAATGGCTTCATTTTTTTAAATACTTCCTTACGCACTGGCGTCGCTGCAGCATAATCAAGATAGATTCGCCTTTTCTTCAAAAATCTGAACATGTAATGATAATGACACACGTTCCCTAAACTGCCAAGATGTGGTACATTATCCTAAATTAAGCCGGCTATCGGCCTTTTTCATTACTCGTACATAAGCGTGAGGATATATGGCAAAGAAAAAATCAACACAATCAAATATAGTGAAGCGACCACCGGTAGTGGTCATCATGGGACACATCGACCACGGAAAATCGACACTCCTTGATCATATCCGAAGCTCGAATGTTGTCGACGGTGAAGCTGGAGGTATCACACAGCATCTCTCTGCATATGTTGTCGCTCATAAGACAAAAGATGGGGCCAATGAAAAAATCACGTTTCTCGATACACCAGGTCACGCCGCTTTCCAAAAAATGCGTCTCAGAGGTGCTGACGTAGCCGATATTGGCATTCTTATTGTGTCTGCAGAGGATGGTGTTAAGCCGCAGACACTTGAAGCGCTCGAAAGCATCAAGGCAGCAAATATCCCTTTCATTGTCGCAATTAACAAAATTGACAAGCCTGGTGCTGATATTGCTCGTACGCAAGCAAGTCTCGTAGAAAATGAAATATATATAGAAGGAATGGGCGGTGACATTCCGTGGGCACCAATTTCAGCTAAAAGTGGTGAGGGTGTCGATGATCTACTCGACCTTGTAGTGCTCGCAGCAGACCTTGCTGAACTCACAGGAGATACTAATGCACCAGCTACAGGAATGGTCATTGAAGGATACATGGACGAAAAGCGAGGAACTACAGCAACACTCATTATAAAAAATGGAACGCTTTCAAGTGGCTCTTTTGTCCTCTCTGGAAAAGCATTTGCACCGGTAAGAATTATGGAAGATTTCCTAGGTAAGCCAATCAAGGAAGCTTCTCTTTCTGAACCAATTGGCATCGTCGGGTTTAATGAAATTCCTGTTGTTGGAAGTGAATTTACAACGGTGAAATCAAAAAAAGATGCCGAGAAAATAATTTCCGAGGAAATACTGGAGCAAAAAGTTCGACCGTCAGAGACAAACGGTCTCCCCGTAATTCCCCTCCTTATAAAGGCAGACGTACTCGGTACTGTAGACGCCATCAAGCATGAGCTTGAGAAATTCAAGTCAGACAGAATTACGGTAAGAGTTATCGATACAAATGTCGGTGACATTACTGCTGATGACGTACAAAATGTAAGCGCAACCGAAAATGCAATTATTGTTGGCTTTAATGTAAAAGTTGATCGAGCAGCAAAAGACCTTTCAGTGCGACTAAACGTTGAGATTAATACATTCAGCATTATCTATGAACTTTCTGAATGGCTTGAGACTGCACTAAAGAATCGAACACCAAAACGAGAGGAAGAAGTTGTGACCGGTAAAGCCAAGATTCTAGTTAATTTTAGTCAGCAAAAAAATACACACGTCTTGGGTGGACGAGTTGAAGAAGGAGAATTGAAACTCAAGCAAGTAGTTAAGATTTCCAGACGCGAAATTGAAGTAGGACGCGGCACGATTACAAACCTCCAGCAAGCAAAAAATGACATTACTACAGTAACCGAGGGTGAATTCGGTATGCAAATCCAATCAAAACACGATATTGCCCCAGGTGACATCATTGAAGGTTTTGATATTGTAATCACATAAAAAAAATGCAAAAAGACAGACACGAACGAGTCGCTACGCTTATAAAAGAACTTGCTGCAAAATTTATCCAGCAAGAGGCTAATACTGACCCCCTTATCACAATCACCAGCGTGACGACATCACCTGATTACAAAAATGCAACTATTTTCTTCACCACTATCCCCGACTCAAAAGAAAATGAGTCACTTATTTTTCTCAAGCGATATGCAGGTGAGCTGCGACACTACATTAAAAAGACATGCAATCTCAAAATAATCCCGCACATTGAGTTTGCCGTAGATTTTGGGGAGCGACACAGACAGCATATTGACGAGATAGTCCGCGAAACTGGAATCGACCCAACATTTGAAGAAGGTACGTAAAAAAGATTAAATCCTTTTTTATATAAAATGCCATACACTGCACACAAACACATTAGTCAGATTTCAAGTTTAACATCTGTTTAGTAAGCAGCAATTCAACAGGAGCTTTATCATCAGTAAAAACTATTTGTTTTTCTAAATACAATGTGTCAAGTGGAAGCATCCTTGTAGCAGCTGAGACTACATGACTATTTTTAAGATCAATCTCAAAATCTGCAGGCAATTCTGATGGCGTTCCATCTTTTTTGGCTACTAAAATAAAGTTTTTTAAGCCCACTTGATTATTGGAAGCATTGTACACCCGGAGCTCAGGGAAAACCGATTGAAACGTTTTAACCAAAGAACCTGTTAGCGAACGTTCATTTTTATCAATCACACCAACAATATTAACAACAAGCACACCTTGTGTATTAAGATGTTGCTTAAGCTCATTAACAAACTCGACTGTAGTCAAGTGACTGGGAATAAATAAACCAGAGCTAAATACATCAACAAAAATGAAATCATATTTCATGTCAGTTCTATTTAAGTACACTCGGGCGTCCATCGTGTAGTTTGTCAGACGTTCGCTCGTGGGTAAGTCGAAGTATTTTTGCGCAAGATCATACAGTCCCGGTTCGATTTCGACTACGTCAATTTCCAAAACTGGATCTTCAAGTATAAGTGTACGAGGAATTGAGTATGCACCACCACCAATCATCAAAAAAGATTTGGTTTCATCTTGTAAGGCACGATATACGCGTGCGTATTCAGTATACTGAAACATAAATTCAGTTGATCCAAGCATGATGGCGCTCGAGTGATTTACGTCGCGCACCAGACTACGAACTACTTTTGTTGGGGATTCAAATCTTTCGAGCACAGTGATGTGACTATAGTAACCATCTTTAGAAAATAACACTTTATTTTCTTTGTACGCGACCAAATTATCGACATCCAAAATAAGCACTGCACAGAACAAACTACCCAAAATAAATATAATAAAATGTGATTGCTTAAAAATTTTAACTGAACCTGGCAAAAAATCTGAAACGGTTACATATGCAAAAAAAGATAAAACTGTGAGGCTAGTTGCTGTTGCAAACACTGTAACATCCACCCCAAAGAATGGTATAAAAAGAAATCCTGTTAGCAAACTCCCCATAATACTTCCGAGTGTGCTCCAAAAATATGTTGAGCCTGCGGTAGTTCCACTGTCATCATTGTTTTTGCGTTCAATTGTAAGCAGCTTAATTACAAACGGTGAATCAATTCCCAACAGAAACGCTGGCATGAAAAAAAATAGTAACGTTATAATGAGAGGACCGATAGTAATAGGAAAATACGCACTCATGACAGTCGCCATAAGGCTAAAAATTACATACAACAAACTCATCAAAAAACCGCCAAGCGATAGCAGTCCATACAAAAAACGTGCGTCAGGATATTGATCAGCCAATCTACCGCCAATATAATACCCAATACTTAAAGCAGCCAAGACAACTGTCAACACACTTGATACAACGTACATAGATGCACCAAAGTAGGGTGCTAAAGCACGCACTGCTATTATTTCAAAAATTAGCACCGATGCTCCTGTAGTGAAGACCGTAGCCATCAGTAATGGACGATAGTAGCGCGGCATGGTATCAAAAGTGTAGCATGTCGGTTAGATCGGACAAACTAGTAGGAGGAATCTTGGTCATTACATGTTCTGTATACCTTTTGGATATATTTTCCTTTCAGTCGAATCTATCTCAAAAGCTTTTCAAATCCACTCCTGGCAGGCTCAACAAATACGAAAACTCACTAGCTTTTGCTAGTGAGTTTTCGTATTGTGCAATTATACAACGAAGCTCGCACTCATTTCCAATCAAAACACTAGCAACGCGCGGAGCACGTAAGGGCTTTATACTTCGACATACACATTCGCGCCTGGCCAATACTCTCAGCGCCTCGGCGCATCACCACCTTGCACTGGCCGCTCACTTCGTTCGCATAACCTGCTCGGTGGTGATTATGTTCACGTAGTGGCTACGTTTAATAACATCAAAAAAAATAAGGGCCGCACCGATTTCTCGATGCGGCCCAGGAAGGGCTAGCCCTTCAGGATCTTCGCCAGAACATCATCGTCTCCACCGGTCGGCTTGGAGCTCCGCTTCTTCTCGAAGCCCTGCTGGTCGCGCTTCTCCCAATCGGCATCGTGCCGCGAGAGAGTCGTTTCCTTGAGGTTTTCGCGAAGATAGAGCAGAACTCCACCCGTGGCGAGGAAGACAGCGATCTTGCCATCTCTCCGCATCTGGGTCGTCGTCTCGATCGGGTCTGCCTCGTCGCCGAAGTAGTTCCGAAACGCCTGATTGAAGCCGGAACGAACCACGTGCACCCCCTTCTTTTCAGTCTTGAGGGCGTCGATGGCCTGAAGTACGAATGACTCAGGAGTGAGCCGCTCGTTTGAGGTTGCATTCTTGGACTTAACCATGATGACCTCCTTACTTCACCTTCGGACGTGACTTCAGCGTGGTCGGACGAAGCGCAGTCTGAAAGCTGCCACTGTCGCGATAGCGGTTCCAGACATGCAAGCACATGCGGTAGACTTCCTCTGAAGACAACCTATTCTTGCCGCGCTCGCTCATGCCGCCACCGACGCTGATGTTCTTCAGCGTCTGCCGCAACCGTGCCGCCGGTTCGGTTTCGCTCTCGAAACCAACGCCGGTCGCCACCGCGTGCCAAAACTGCCCAGCATCCTCTTCGTCGACTGCGAAGGTCGCGTAGAGTGCTGCCACGACCGTCCCACGGAACATGTGTCCGTGATGAAAAGCCCTGTAGTCGAGACTGTCCATGAAAGCAGCGATGCGCTGAGAAAGGCCCAAGAATTCGTCCTGGGCATCCAGCGCACCCGTTTCCCCAGCATAAAGCTTGCGCTTGTTCGAGTCTTCGAACTTCATGAACGCGAGCCCGACCGGAAGTAGCCTCAGCACCCGCGGGGAAACGCTCGAAAACTCGGGCGTTCCGGCCAGCAAGCTGGTCGTCACATCCTTGTTGGTGCGAGCGGCGCCGCGGTCGATGCGTGAGTAGAGCTTCCGCAACTCGAACTCGTCGCTGACGGTGAAGATGATGAGCGTCACACCCGGAAGCGCGAAATCTTCATCCTTCTCGGCCATTTCCAACACGGCCGTCGCGGTGTGCTGACCATTGAGGCGATAGCACGTTCCGTTGAGACGGGCAACCATGATGGTCGTGATCTCCGGCATGAAGTGCCCTTCCTGCATCTCGGAAACAAGCTTCGCCACATGTGGCTTGCTCAACCGCCGATCGGCCACGAACGGCTCGATTTCCTCGAGCAGCCAGTGGGCCTTCTTGGCGTTGAGAATGATCTTGGTCTCAGTCTTGTCGTGAGAGGACATAATGTATCTCCTTTGTCTCTCAGTTTATCTCGGAACACCGAGTGTATCTCGTGATTACACGAGTTTGTCCTGGATTGCTCCAGGTTTTACGATTCGTCCGAAAGGTTGAACCGTCGAGCTTTCGAGGCACGCCACCCTCTCCGGAACCTTGACATTCCTGAGAGAACCACAACCTCGCCTTTCTGTGGTGGTCCGTTTCCGGACCACACATCAAGCGAGAGCATGAAAGTGACTATACCGTAATCGTCCACCTCGGCGAAAGCAATGTCACCATCGCGGGTCGTACTGAACCCAGTGACTGCTGCTTTGACTTCGTCATTTTCAGGACATGTCACATTGATACTCCTTCCTGGTTCCAGACGTTGGTGTAGTGATATATAGATATTGTAGAGGAGCTGAAACCGGAGCAAAATTAACACATTTTATAATAAATGTCTAGAAAAATTATTTAAGTAACCAAAAAAAATCCTTTCAACTTTTTGGCGACTTCCCCCTGCACCCCCCCCCTTTCCGCTTTTAGAAGGGTAAGGGATTTTTTAGGAGTTGATTTGGTTACGCATTAGAGCAAACCACAAAGGCACAATACAAAAACTCACCAGCTTTTGCTAGTGAGTTTTTGTATTGTGCCGGGGAGAGGACTTGAACCTCCACGGGTTGCCCCACATGGTCCTAAGCCAAGCGCGTCTACCAATTTCGCCACCCCGGCATTTTATTATTTTACTTCACACTACACAAACTTAGGACAAGTGCAGTTTCGTCGATACACATTTTACACGTATCTTCACAAGTTACTAGTAATTTCCATGCACAAGGTCAAGAAATAATAAGTAACTGCGTGTCCGCCCTCAAGGGCTCGAACCTTGGACCGTCTCCTTAAGAGGGAGCTGCTCTACCAACTGAGCTAAGGGCGGATATCAATTTGTACGCAAGAGTGTACAAGATTACATCTCGTAAAACAAGTCTCTGCGATGCGACAAATTGCAAGTAAGTATGCATACACAATATACATAAGTCCTAAAAGTGCCCGGGGCGGGAATTGAACCCGCACGCCATTTAAAAAGCAAGGGATTTTAAGTCCCTCGTGTCTACCGATTCCACCACCCGGGCAGGGTGTAGCCCAAACCAAATTTCAGTTATGAGACTCTTCCATTACATGGACTGCACACCTTTCGAATCCCATCTGTAAATCCTAACGGCTTCACTATGGACTTATTTATAAAAAACCAATAACTTGGCTTTTTATAAATGAGTCCTGGGTGGGATTCGAACCCACGCGTGTCGGTTTTGCAAACCGATGCGTTAACCGCTTCGCCACCAGGACAATGGATGACAGTATAGACTGAAAAGCTCTTTGAATCCACCTTTTTCTGCAGTAATTTGCAAGCCAATCCATACTATGGCACTGTAGCAAGTAAGTTAAGTACCTTAAAAAGAAAAGTGGAGGCAATATGACAACCTTTGAAAAAATTAGAAAAATTATAATTAATCTGTGTGAGATAGACAAAAAGTCTATAACTAAAAAATTTCATCTTATTAACGATCTTCGTATAGACAATACTGATTTGAGCGACATTGCCTTTGACGTTGACGGAGAATTTGGCATCAAAATCCCACTCGAACAGTGGAAAAATAAAGCGAGTCAAACAGCAGTTGATAAATTCGTTTTGAAAAACTTCTGTTGTGAGGTGGACAAACTCGTTGCAGCAAAAGATGTGACTGAGGAATTAGTGCTTTAAAAAAGTAACCACGACGCGGCCCGCATTAAGATATGCGGGCCTATTTTATTGCTACACTTTCAATCGCATCCTGTGCTTTTTAAACTGCTCTGGTTTATGTATATAATTTTTGTGTGTAAGTAGTTTTTTAATTTTTCTTGGAAACTTATCAAAGGTCATACACTTGTATGAACAATACCCCTTCTTCTTCTCCAAACAAGCGTCGCAACAAAGATACAAAACATGACACGCCATATTATTACAATGTCGATGTGTGTCACTCTTATTTTTTGAGCAGAGATGGCAGTAGGAAATAATCTCCTCCCCTATACGCTCACCCATACGTTCATCAAATACAAAATTTTTTCCTCTAAACTTATTTTCTAAGCCGTCACGTTCTACCTGATGTTTATAATCAATGATGCCACCCTTTAAGTGCCTCACATTTTCAAAACCATTATGCTTTAACCATGCACTTGCCTTCTCACAACGAATACCTCCTGTGCAGTACAATGCAATTTTTTTGTTTTTATGAATTTTTAATTTTTCCGGGACGAATTTAAGTTCATCTCGAAATGTATCAACATCAGGACAAACAGCTTTTTCGAAGTGACCTATTTCACTTTCATATGCATTTCGCATATCAATGACGACAGCCTCCGGGTCCTCAATATAATCATTCATCTCTTTAGCTGTCAGGTAAGCGCCTGTATTAGTCACATCAAAAGAATCGTCATCGAGCCCATCGGCCACAATTTTTCTCTTCACTTTAATAGTCAACTTATAAAATGCAGGCTTCTTCCCTTCTTCAACCGCAATTTTGTAAGGTACACCTGCAAATATACGTTTTGCCTTCATATATGCATCAAACTGATTCCAACTCTTTTTAGGAACGTTCATTTGAGCGTTTATCCCCTCGTGAGCAACGTAAATACGCCCCATACATCCAAGTGCCCCCCAACGCTCCAAAAGTTCCTTCTGGAGCGCTACGGGGTCTTCTATGCGCACATACTTATAGAATGAGAGTGTGACGCGCTCAATACCATCATTAATAACGGCAGCTTTTTTTTCAGTTCGTGGTCGTAAATCTTTTTTCATGACAAAGTTTCTTGTGTGTGGAATCATACAGAAGCAACCCATATTCTGCAACAACAACAGTTCACTTCACTAAAGGTGTATCACACTCTAAGAGTTTAATAAAAACAGCTACAAACATAACTATTTCAAGCGAATAAAACCTTTTTTTGTTTGACTTTTGGTATAATTTGTGCTATTATTTAATACGGATGTAGTACCTGCAATTTTCTAGTCACTCGCCTACCGCGAACGTCTAGAAAATTGCAGCCCTGCTGCAAAAAAGAAACAGTCAAAGCGCACATGCGCAGCGACAATCGAAAGGACATTGACATGACGAACGAAAAAATCACGGTAAGACTCATCGACAACGATTCAGTTGTCAAACGAAATCGTAGTGGACGCATATGGGTACTAGCTGGAACAGCTTCCCTCCTCCTTGTGGGCACGCCTACCATTTTCACATTTATCATTTCGACGTTTGCCCCAATGCTGGCAATACCCGGTATAATTGGTGGAATAGTTGTTGGTGGAATGATGCTTTCAAAATTAATGAGACGATTCATCGTATCCGTACCACCCGCTACGGCTTTTGTAACACTTAACCCTCTACTTTCATTCTTCAGTATGCCAGGAAACCCAAATGTCACATATGGTCCTGGAGACCATATATCATATTTTTGGGAGGAACGTGAGAAGAGTGGGAACCTGTCTCTCCAGGTGATTACTATGGAGTTCACTGAGGAAGTGCCCGGCAAAAATGTGCAACTCCTCATTACTGGCTCAATGCAATTCAAGGTCGACTTATCAAATGCATCGAGTTTTATCGGCATCGACGAGTCAACCATCAGAGCTGGCATCATCGACTTGATTAAGGCAGAGATTTCACAAAAGTTAGCCGGAAATACAATCGATAAAGCGAAGTCTAAGCTTGAAGAAATGAACAAAGATTTGTTCAAAAAGTTTTCAATGCTTGAACTCCCGGCTGAACCCGGTGATACAGAAAAGAAATATAACCCTGACAAACCAAGTGAATATGAGAGAAAATACGGAATCTTGGTTGTTGCGGTTACCGTGACCGGCATTGACATCCCGGAAAAAACACAGGAAACCAGAGACGCACTCGACCAAGCAGCTCAGGTTTCTAAAGGCATAGCATCGATGCTCGGCCTTTCAGTGACTGAAATGAAACGACGTCTCCTTACGAAGGACCTAAAAGTATCTGAGTATAACGAATTGCTCGACAGGTGGTTTGTCCAGTCCGGGAAGGCCAAGATGGATGTCACGGTCTTTAAAGGATTTGAAGGCGCAGCAAAACTGTTCGGCACAGCACTCGCAGGAAAGGGTAAGTAAAAATGAAACTTACTGAAGCAGAACAAACCGCTCAAGATGAAGGCTCCAACAGACACGAAGAGTCCTCAGAGCGATACAGAAAAATAGTGTTCTATATAGCCATTGGTCTTGCCAGTATTTTCGGTCTAATTTGGTTGTATGGTTTTTTTTCACCAAAAGACACTGTTGAAGGTGGACAACTCGCAACGATTTTGCTTATCGGTCTAATTGTCTTTCTTTCCGGATACTTTGTCCCGAAAAAGCCATGGCATGGCTAGGTGGAGCACTTACGGGGTTTGGCACCCTCATTATACTCGTAGGTCTCTTCAACTCGGGATTCGGGGAGGCCGGCAAGAAAAATCTCGCGACAGCTGAAAAGTGCGTCGCGGTTGGAGACTGTCTCCCTGAGACAATCATCCCAACCTACAGCACGGGGACACTAAGTCTCTATAAAAAATACACGGAGAAAAGGCCTCTGATCTTCAAGATTGCAGGCAAGATAGCACTCTTCAACACTGAAGATTGCTATGCTCCTAAAGTTTGGCACCTTGATGATGACCACGTCGCAATGACGTGGTCATATGACCTGCTGACCACATACATCGAGTCAAATCCTGGCGAAATTGTACTGGTCAAAGTATGGATCGAGCGCGACTGGAGTTGCGTTCTGGACTAAAATCCTCATCTGAGGTGGCCTGTCCGGCTTTATAACCGGGCAGGCTATTTTTATGAAAACTATCGTGACACAGGTTCAATACTGAATTCTAGTGTTTCACCTTCTCGCGCCGCCTCGAGCTCATCGCTTAAGCCAAACGTCCCTGCTGCTATGTTAAGAATCCCAAACGCCGAAAGCATTATAAAAAAACCTAAGACGCCATACATGAGGTGCTTCCTGCCAGTTGCACGGGCTGTTTCGTTTGATGCACCAACCAGATACTCATAGGCACCATAGAAAAAAACCAATAATGAAACGGCCATCATTAGCGCAATCAGCGGGAAAAGGATTGCATCGTTGATTTTGTCAACAAAACGTTTTGCTTCCGCCGCCGCTTCGGCAGCAAAAACCAAGCTCGGCAACAACAAAAAAACAGCGAGTGTTGCTACTTTTATTTTTTTTGTATGTATTGTGTCCATACCCTACCGCTAGTCGCTACAATATGTAGCGACTAGTGCGTAGACCATCAACTGTGAAATTACCGTGGACCACTACCACTGGCACTAGTTCCATCGCCACCAGGAGCGATAGGCAATACCACTGATGAACTATCCTTCTCATCAATACCAACAGCATCAGTTACAAATGCAATAATTCCGTACAGTGAAACCATCACTACGAAACCAAGGATTGCCCAAAGCATCAATTGCTTCCCTTCTGCGCGCTTGCTTTCGTCTCCGCCACCAACGATAAGGAACTTAAATACCCCGTAGAAGAATGCAAGAATTGCTACTGCAAACATTAGAGGGATAAGTGTCTCGTTGACTAACTTAAGCAAATTTTCAAATAATGTTGTGATGTTATTTAGTTCGCCATCAGCAGCAAACGCCACCATCGGCACAAATGCTGCTAGACTCGTTGTAATATTGATAATTATTCGTTTCATATTTTGTTATGTATTTTACTGTTACTAATGAGTATACTTTTGGCGCTGCGTATACTTGCAGATAAATTATGCCTTAGGTAGATACTCTACTAAACTTGTTGTAGGTGCCCTAGGCAATTTAGCAGGACCTTCATCTGTCTTGATACCAACAGCCTGAGTTACAAATGCAATAATTCCGTACAGTGAAACCATCACTACGAAACCAAGGATTGCCCAAAGCATCAATTGCTTCCCTTCTGCGCGCTTGCTTTCGTCTCCGCCACCAACGATAAGGAACTTAAATACCCCGTAGAAGAATGCAAGAATTGCTACTGCAAACATTAGCGGGATAAGTGTGTTGTTGACAAGAGAAAGTAAACTACCAAATAAGGTAGTAAGCTCTCCGAGGTCACCTCCTTCTTCAGCAGCAAACGCCACCATCGGCACAAATGCTGCCAGACTCGTTGTAATATTGATAATTGTTCGTTTCATATTTTGTTAATTAAATCTAATTCTATAATACGTATTAATTGTACAGTATTAAAATCCTATTTAATTTCCAAATCACAAAGATGTGAATAACGAAAAGCTCTGTATTGGGGCTTGTAGCGAGAAGAATTTGCTAAAATATTGATGATTGTATGATGGCCAATATTCCCCAAATTCCTGTCAGCACAACGAACACAATTAGTCCCACAAGGAGAGTCTGTTTACCTTCAGCAATTTTATTTTCATCAGCTCCATGGAATATCCACGTGTCTATTATCTTCCATATAAATATCAAGAAAATAATGGCAAAAATAAGCGGTATAGCACTATTAATAATAGTGATAAATAAATTTGAAACGTCTTCGAAATCTTCTAATTCTCTGGGCATATTTTATTAATTACGCATTACTTTATAGCATCGACCGTATTCTGGATAACAGTTATAAGTACGTTGGCTCCCAAAATGAGCACTCCACCGATAACTGCATAGAGAAGTGCTTTATGTGCTTGTGTAATAGTCGTTTCGTTACCACGAGCAGTCACATACAGAAAACCTGCATAGATAATGAAGAAAGCCACAAGTGGAATAGCAAACACAAGTACCACATTTAAAATTGCAGCAAAAAGTTCTGTGATGCTACCATATTTCAAAGGGTTTTCGAATCCAGCCGAATGTGATCCTGCCGGAGCTGTTGGTCCTAATTCTATGGTCCCTGCCGGAGCTGTTGGTCCTGATTCTGCAGCTGCAAACAGAATCGTTGCTGGAAACAAGAATATTAGAAACATATAAAAGGTAAGAAAATATTTCATAGACTAATATGTAAGTGATAAACGACTAATTGCATCTGATGCAGCACTGCCGAATTGTAACCTGTTTGAAACAATATCTTCTATCATTTGTAAAAAAATTGTGTCACTTGCTGCAGTATCTGGATCAAGCCAGCCTCTTGCAATAAGTGCCGAATGCATAATTGTTTGTTTAATTGGGTCGGAGCTTCCTATAGCAATAGTCGCTCGTCGAGAAGAGCTCATATCAAGACGATACGCTAGTGAATCGGCAAATTGTTGCTGCTGCATTGTCTGCAGTGCCGCAAATGCACCTTGAGAATTGCCTGAAGCTTTAAGTATCGCAAACCCATAAAAACTACCGTAGGTGCGCTTTATAGTAGCACTTTTGCCCTGAGGCACTTGCGTGATGTCGAAGTTCAGGTTTGGGTTTTTACTGGCTATGTCTGCATACTCAGAACCAAAGCCATAATACAGTGCTAAATCACCAGAAAGAAAGACGTTCCTATCTATTGGCATAGCTCTATTCCATGAGTACCGTGGACTATTTGAGTTACTAAAATCAGTGAAAAATTCTAGTGTTGCATAGAATGGATCACGTGCCCCAGATTGAATTGGAGTGTTGAGCTGGATGAAATATTCATAATCTTTATAGGTAGTCATGCGACTACCTGACTGCATCGCGAGCATCATCAGTATCTCTTTTGCATTGACTACATTTCTATACTCACCAAACGCAAGACCACTCTTAGCTACATTTCGATTGTTATCCTTAACGGTAATTTGAGGAACTACTGTATTTGCAACCTCCTCCCAACTAACAGGTGGTGTTGCAAGTTGATTTGAGGCGAACATGTCTCGATTCCAATACTGGACCAAAGGATCAACCGCAAAAGGTACCGAGTACACACCTTCGTCAAACGCAAAAATATCTGCACCATCTACATACGTATCGAGGATAGTGCGCAGGGGTATTGTCTCGTACGGAATTGCAATAATCTTAGAACGAAATTTCACGATGTCTTCAGAACTGAGTAGTATTAAATCTGGAGAATTTCCATCAGCAATTGCGTTAATGAGTTCTCCGTGGAATTGAGACTCGCTGACTTGCGTATAGCTAACAACATCAAACGCTTCTACTTGACCAGTAATCTCATCAAAAAAATCCCTCATAACCTCCCTATCTAGTGTTCCCCACACACTAACGGAACTTCCGTAGACGAGTGCCTCCTGCGAGCTTGAGGCTTGAAATGAAGCCAAGAGTATCGTAGCCCCAACACCCATAATTGCAAAAACTGCAAGCAGTACAACTTGGAATGGTCTGAGATTGCTCATATTTTTTTAAATGCTAACCCATAATGGTGGTCACCTGCGTCAAACTCACGATCAAAAGAAAAACCATTTGACTCAATAAGAGCTTTTGCATCATTACTACTAACAATCTGATCGGGCTGTGGACCAAGACCATTGAAGGATTCGGACCAATCGACGACGATAAACTTACCCCCACTTCTGAGTGTTCGACAAATCTCGTGAAGCGTCGTCGCTTTATCTTCAACCTGGAAAAATGTATTAATAAGAACAGCAGCATCCAATGTATCGTCAGCAATTTTTATACCACGAGCAACTTCGATGTCACACCAAACAGGATCAGTATTCCCAATACCTTTAGTTCGGACAAGATTTCCAATCTTCTCAACAAGCTCTCGTTGTATCTCACACGCATACACTCTACCGGTTTCACCGACAGCCTGAGAAAGTGCTTCAACAAAATAGCCACTTCCTGCACCATAGTCAGCCACGATGTCACCTTCACGTAAATGGAAGTTTGTCGTAACGACACTCGGTACGACAAACCTACCCTGTGTTATGCCTGTAGTCATTTCCATATGCTTTTAAGTATACCCTAGTAGTGAAGCATACCAGTAGGTGTATGTGAGAAAACGGACGAGATACAAAGTATCTCGTCCGTTTTCTCACATACATACTACTTATTTATGAAGCGCAATCAGTTTGTGTTCAACCAATATCCTGATTACATGCTTAGCCACCCTTTCAAATGCATCTCGATACTCAATTTTCTCTGTTAAGGATTTCGTGTCGTATTCACTTAAAATATCAAATGGCAAACTCATTTTTAACATATCAATCTGTTTCAACAAGGACGTTAAATCACTTGATTTTTCACTATGCATGTAGTCGATAAAATCAATACGTGCAAATACACTATTGATTACATTTATGCGTAACTTGTTCTGATCAATCAAATCAAGCTCTGCACGATCCAAGGTCTTCCTCCATTCTCTCCGATCTTGGTGATTCTCAAAATTGTCAATAATAGTTGGTGTATTTAAATATCCCACAACTGCTTCAATCAGTGCCTCGACCTCTTTTTGCTCAACACCCATCTTAACAATTTCAGCCTCAAAAAAAGTAAAAGAGTCTAGTGGAATATTTTCACCTTTCTCAACCCTCTCGACATGTTCAGAGAGTGCGTTACTCGCAAAGAGCAATTTTTCATTATTTTTAAAGTTTTTCGAGTTAGGTCCTGATTCTATCTGAGCCATATTTCTAAAAATATACAGTGGATGCGATCGAATCTCCAGAACGCATCTTCATCACGCGGACACCTTGTGTGTCTCGCCCGAGAGTAGGCACATCTTTAATAGGAAGCTTAATTACCTGACCTTTCTTACTCATTACAATAAGCTCACCTTCAACTCTATCTTCATTTGAAAGCACTGCCGCACCGATGACCTTTCCAGTCTTGCTTGTAACTTTAGCAGTTTTAATACCTGAACCACCTCGATTTTGTGTTTTATATTCTTTGGCTGGAGTGGTTTTGCCAAATCCATTTTCCATAACCACAAGAATTTCTCGATCAGTATCTCCCTTCTTTAATACATCAGCTGACACAATATAGTCGTCTTTCTTAAGCTTCATGACTGTAACACCAGACGCTGTGCGTCCCATTTCTCGGACGTCGGATTCCATAAACCGAATAGCTTGCCCGTTATGACTTACAAGTGTTACTTCATCATCTTTGCCAACAAACTTAGCTGAAATGAGAGAATCTTCATCTTTTAGTTTGATACCAATAAGTCCACTTCGACGAACATCCTTAAATGAGGCTGCATCCGACTTCTTTCCTACTCCATTTTTAGTAATCATCATCAGACTCCAATCACCTTCCCATGCATCTTTACGCACCGCCAAAACAGAAGTGACATGCTCTTCACCTTCAAGCGAAAGGAAGTTCATGATCGACTTACCTTTTGTTGCGCGTCTTCCTTCGGGAATTTCGTACATCTTGCATTGGAAGACTTTCCCCTTGTCTGTGAAGAATAGTAAGTCGCTATGTGAAGACGTTGTAAGGAGTGTTGTTACCACGTCCTCCTCTTTTGTATTCAAATCGACAACACCAACACCACCTCGTTTTTGTGTTTTGTATTCTGCAGGATTTGTTCGCTTTACATAGCCACCCTGTGTGAGAACGAGTACGCTTTCCTCGTCTGCAACAAGGTCTTCGGCACTGAGATTTTTGACACCTCCCTTAACAATCTTAGTCCGACGCTCATCGCCATACTTTTCAGATGCTTCAGCAAGCTCATCTTTTACAATACTTACTATCTTCTTCTTACTTTTTAGGATTGCCTCGAGAGCCTTTATTAGCTCCTGCACCTCTTTGAGTTCATCTTCAATCTTCTTTCGTTCAAGCCCTGCGAGTTTCTGAAGGCGCATATCAAGAATGGCTTGCGCTTGAATAATCGAAAACTTAAATTCTTTCATCAGGGCTGCGTGCGCAGTTGGGACGTCTTTTGCTGCACGAATGAGTTTGATGATTTTATCAATATGATCCAGCGCTTTCTTAAGACCAAGCAAGATATGCTCTCGATCTTGAGCTTTAGTAAGGTCATATTGCGTTCGTCGTGTAATGACGTTAATTCTGTGCTTAATGTACTCCTCAAGGATTGTTTTAAGTGATAAAGTTTGTGGAACACCATCAACGAGCGCAACCATGTTGTAATGGAAGGTATCCTCGAGCTGTGTATGTTTATAGAGTTTATTGAGAACAGTTTGCGGATTTGCAGAACTCTTCAGTTCAATAACCACACGAATATCAGAAGTTGACTCATCACGCATCTCCTTGATACCTTCGATTCTCTTATCTCGCACAAGTTGAGCGATTTTTTCCTGCATATCAGCCTTGTTCACCCTAAACGGAACCGATGTAATGATGATTGCAAAGTTGCCTTTCTTGTCTTCTGTAATTTCAGCTTCTCCGCGGACTACAACACCTCCTTTCCCGTTCGCATATGCATGTGCAATAGCTTTTTTATCAAACGCTACACCTCCCACTGGGAAATCAGGGCCTTGAATGAACTTTAGTAAGTCATCAGTCGTTGCGGCTGGATTGTCAGCAAGATGAGCTGTGGCTGCTGCAACCTCACGTAGGTTGTGAGGGGGTATGTTCGTTGCCATACCAACCGCAATACCAAGAGTTCCCATAAGGAGCAAGTTTGGCATTCCTGCTGGCAATACTTCAGGCTCCTTTTTAGTACCATCAAAGTTTGGACGCCAATTAACAGTATCTTTTTCAAGATCTCGAAGCATTTCCTCAGCAATTTTCGACATCTTTGCCTCAGTATATCGATACGCAGCTGCAGAATCACCATCAATGGAACCAAAGTTACCCTGCCCGACAACGAGTGGGTATCGGGTCGCAAAAGGCTGCACAAGCTTTACCATTGACTCATACACAGCAGCATCACCATGCGGGTGAAAGCTACCAAGAACATCTCCAACAACCGTCGCAGATTTTTTAAATTTTGCTGTTGACGTAAGGCCGTTAAGGCGCATCGAATAAAGAATACGACGATGCACTGGCTTCAGGCCGTCACGCACATCAGGAAGTGCCCGCGAAGTAATAACCGACATCGCATAGTCAAGATATGCTGTCTGCATTTCATCAGTAATACTTTGTGGAATGATACCGCGCTCTCCTTTTGGCGCATCGGGTTCTGAAGATGTGGTCTTTTTTGGCATATCAAGTTAATCAGTACTATTTATGAAGTGATAATTATGGCGAGATTATAGCACAATATGCATGTATTGTGGGGTCATGCAGAGCCACAATCACTACTGTGTAGAAGAGGAATGAGTCGCTGTTGAGGAACGTGCCTCAATAAGCACCACCCTTCCTGTGTCTTTTTTTGCGGCATTAACAGTCGTGGTACTGGAAAGACTTTCTTCTAACTGAGGTACTCCTTCTCCTCCAGTCTCTGTAGTACTACCAACGCCTGACCCAACAATTTCTGCTTGAGTTTTAATTTGATTGATGCCAGTTGAAATCAAAGCTGCCATCTCAGAAAGTTCATCTGTGAATGCGGTGGTTTGTTCAGCACTTTTTTTTGTAGCGACAGAAGATTGTTCCGAAAAACGACTAGGGAGACTGACCCCCCAAACAAGAGCGACGATAAGTGTTATCGACGCAGCTACACCAAACGCGTATCGATTTCTAATGTGTTTTGGTTTTTTGCGTAGAGATTCTATTTTCTGAAGCATACCTAAATTTGTTGTGTAAAAATTGGCAACCCTATTCTTGCCTTTACCCTTTCAATACTGCGATATCACCTGTCATCAGGGCAACATCTTTTTTCTTAAGTGTTAGCTTATCTACAGGCTTTACTTCTTTTGCGCTCTCCTCCTTAAGAAACGCATCGAGCGACGTAGCGTCATAATGCATTGGGATAACAAGCTTTGCTTCTAGCTTAATAGCTAGCTTTGATGCCTGTGGCACCTCAAGTACATCGCCACCACCAATTGGCACAAATAGAATGTCTATGTCCCCTAACTCACTCAAAATCTTTGAGTCTATATCAGGTTCACTTAAAGCTCCCAAAAAAACAATATTCATTCCTTCAAGTCGCACTTGATAAATTGTATTGAAATGCTCTTTTTTATCGTATGTTGTTTTCATACCAAAACCACGAGCTGTAACCTCACCCACCTCATACTCTCCCGGCCCATCAATAATGAACGGTTGTTTGTTTCCGAGCGCAACTTGTTCAGCACCCTCAAAATCAGGGTGATGCATTGAAATAAACGCAACATCAGATCCAAATTTAACTGGTGATAATTTTGATTTCTTTGAAATTGGGTCAAATGCCAATGTGGTATCACCAAATGAAACCTTAAAGCACTGTCCTCCATGGTGTGTGATTATCATAATGAGAGCATTATAGCAGGAATGGGAACATAATCTACGCGTATGATTTGTATTCAAAAAAGTACTTGCAAATTTCTTCACACCCTATATTATAAGTTTCTGTCTGTGTCCCCCCATTCGTCCAGGCAGAAAGTCGGCTGGCCCGTGGTTACGAGAGCAATTCCTTCCCACTCTCGAAAACCAAGGCCGGCCGACACCTTGTTCTTAACGAGTTTTGATTCTGCGGTCATACATTGTGTGACTGCTTTTTTATTGCAGTTTTTCCTTTTTATAGTATAGTAGCGCCACTTCGTAAGAGGTGAGAAGGTCTTCGTAGACCTTCGCAAGAGGTTGCCTGCTATTTTGGATAAAAATAGCGACAACCTGAACAGTGCCTGTAAGGCATAGTATGTTCAAATTTATTAGAACCCTTCTAGCGACACACGTTAAATCCCGCACTCACGGACTATGGCCATGAGACACTGTTGTGCGGACGCGTGTCGTCGGAAAATTTAGAATAAAGTTATGTCAGAAACAAACACGGTGACTCCAGAAGTTGCATCTGGTGTTATGCATTCATTTGTTGCAGAAAGTCCTGAACCACCTAAAATAGGTGAGCTCGTCGAGGGGACCGTCTCAGCACTCGGACGCGCACGCGTATATGTAAACCTTCACCCATTTGGTGCAGGTCTCATTTACGGACGCGAATACATGAATGCTCGTGATATCTTGCGAAAGGTATCAGTTGGAGATTCAATCGCAGCAAAAGTTATCAGTCTTGATAATGAAGACGGCTACATTGAACTATCACTCAAGGAAGCTCGTCAGGCACTTATTTGGGGAGAGGCAGAGGTTGCTGTTAAGGAACAGAAGATTCTTTCTCTGGAGGTTAAGGAAGCAAATAAAGGTGGGCTTATCATTGAGTGGCAAGGTATCCAAGGATTCCTTCCTGCATCTCAACTTGCTGCAGAACACTATCCACGTGTAGAAGATGGTGATAAAGATAAAATCCTTAGTGAGCTTAACGACCTGATCGGCAAGCATCTTAATGTTATCGTTATCACAGCTGATCAAAAGGAAGGAAAGCTTATCTTTTCTGAAAAGGGTCCACAAGAAAAAGAGGCAAAAGAGGAAAAAGTTAACAAGTATGAAGTTGGTAACATCCTCAACGGAGAAGTTACTGGCGCAGTTGACTTTGGCGTCTTTGTGAAAATCGAAGATGGTCTCGAAGGTCTCGTACACATCTCTGAACTTGATTGGGGCCTTGTTGAAGACACACGATCGCTCTTCAAAGTTGGTGACAAGGTGCAAGTAAAGGTTATTGAAGTGAAGGATGATAAAATTTCACTTTCAATCAAACAACTCCGTGAAAATCCATGGAGCACGGCTGCTTCTAAGTACAAGAAAGGCGACACCGTAAATGGAGTGGTCATCAAGTACAACAAGCATGGAGCGCTTGCTTCAATCGAAGAAGGCGTCGCAGGTCTCGTACACATCTCTGAGTTTGAAAACGAAGAAAATCTTAAAAACGAACTTCCACTTGGTGGAGTTCACCAGTTCAAGATTTCTCTCTTTGAACCAAAAGAACAGAGAATGACACTGACATGTAAACTTGATGCTACCGAAGAAGCGAAATAAAGCATTTCTACTAACGTAGTAATGAGTGGAAAGCACATAAAAAATGCACCTTAGCGGGTGCATTTTTTGTATGTCGTTACAGAATATTATCTAACTTTAAATGTATCAACTGATTGCGTAAGAATCTTCTTATATATGTCCCACTCGTCTCGCTTCGAGCCAACACTCACTAGGTACACAACATCATGATCTACAAATAGATACTCTTGCCCGTATCTATCATCTGATGAGTACTCAACAAGCCATCCCTCTGCCGCAGACGTAACTACTTTTTTAGAATCAACAACCAACCCAGAACTTTTATCCTCGATCTGAGTGATCTGGTCAGCAACAAGTGTGGAGAGCGAGTCCTCACTATCCCAAACCACAAGGGTAATGCCTGGCCCTTCAAAATCATTCTTCGCTCGACCAAATGCGTGGGCAGTGCCGAGGGTAGCGTGCGACCAGTTTTTCGGTGGTTTTATTTTAAAGCTATACGTACTAGACCCAACTGAACCTCTATCTGAAAAATAGCTTGATTTGAGTGTAATTTTTTTAGCATTTTCTATTTTCAATAAACGCAGCTCTTCTTGCAAGGAAATGAGTTGCTTCAATAAACCGCTTAACGTCAGTAAAATCTGTGATTGCGACGAAGCTCTCTCTGAGGCAGAAGAAATATGAGGTACTCCCGCCAAAAGCACAAAAACAATAAACGAAGCTACGATTAGTTTCTTTTGCATATATTCATTTAGTATACCAACTCAAGCAATAAACACTCACATCCAGCATCTTTGATTCTAAGAAATAATTACTGTATTCATACACCTTCTTTCAATTATCCTTGATTTTTTGCAAGAAAAATGCACTATTGTCAACGAATTGTTCATTGAAAGGAAAAAATACAATGACACAAAGTATCATTGACAAGAAGCAGCTACGTCGAACACTTTTGACAAGCTGGGGGTACACATCACTCGCCTTCTTCAACATGTTTTTCATCGTTGTCGTCATAGCCTTCATTTCTGTTCGTTTTGGTGGCTCACGTTTATTCTTGAGCGCGACAATCCCAATGCTGGCTGTTTCGCTTATTATGTTTATGTTCTCTGAGAATATTATAAACATCATGCTGAGAGCGAAAGAGCCAAATTCTGAAAACGAAAAGCATCAGCGTTTTGTGCGTTGTGTGCAAGAAGTGAGTAAGCGTGCCGGCCTATGGGTAACACCAAGGGCATATATTGTTTGGTACAAAGATTTACCGAATGCTGTCGCGTATGGCACGGGACTACCTTTTTTCCGAGCAGTCGGCGTTACCGAAGAACTCATCGATTTGATGAGCGAGGAGGAACTAGAGGCAGTCGTAGCTCATGAAATTGGACACATTCAGTCCAAGGACATAGGCATCATGACGTTTATTGGAATACTCATGCAGATGCTCAATCGCGCAACTGCCACTTTTCTGGGAAAGACCAGCGTCTTTGGCGGAGGCCCCGTTGCGTATTTGTTTGGATATGCGTTCAAGTTTCTCAGTCGTTTTGTGTTTGGCATGATGCGTTTTGCTGTCTCACAAGAGCGTGAGTACACTGCAGATGCGCGTGCCGCTGAATCACAAAACACTCCAGTGCACATGATAAGTGCCTTGCGTAAATTGCGCTCAAGCCGAACTGGCCAAGGAGAACTGTTTGACGATAGCGTTGATACGCAGAGCAAGAATCCGCTTGAAGACCTCATGGTCTCACACCCTGGCATCAAAGACCGTATTGCATCACTGCAAAAACTCACCGCAACTGAAGAGAAGGAAACGACATGATACAGCTGAGCCGAAAGGCTATCGCATGGAATCTTGCAGCACTCGCAATTCTTGCACTAATTCTGCTCTGGTTTTGGCCAGAACTGCTCCATAAGGGGGTATACGAATACGGTATCCTCCATTGGCCATTCATACTTTTGGGTTTATTTCTCGGCCATCAATTCTTCAAGCGACTTCCTGCACATGAAAAGCTTACGAGCAGGCTAATAAGTACCCTCACTACGGTTTCATTCTTCACAGGCATCATTGGAGGCATCGTGTACAGTCTTGTGGGATATGGGACCTACTCATGGTTCACCAATCCAACACAAATGAAGACTCATGTTATCAGCGATCCCCAAAAGTTTCGCTTTACGCCGAGACGCGTTGCCTACCGCAACATGAACGATTCGATAAATGACGCTGCAGAAAACATCGAAGCTGATGGAACACTGCCAATCATTTTGAAGAATGGTTACGGCTACGCAGCACCAGTAACCCCTCAGGGTATCGAGCCAACATTTCGCAACATCATTGACGGTGTCCTCATGTATGAAGACAGACCCGGCATTGTTGATGACGAAAAACGTCGTCATCGAATCGGCCAAACCTTTATGGTTGGTCCGGAAATGCAATGGTTTGATTCGCTTGAGCGAAAGCTTGTACTCAATGATTTCTTTACTGTCTACGACAACCCACACCTGCTTGCTTGGAATCCAGAGAAACCTGACGAGCTCGTTATGGCCGTACCTAAAACCAAATACTTTCTGTTTCTCTTTCCCTACTGGGCAGGTGTGACAATCGTCAATAGTGACGGGAGTCTCGAAGACTTTACGCCTGAGGAAATTGCGGTGCACCCACTACTCAAAAATCAATGGGTGTACCCCGAGAGTATGGCACTTCATTACACCAAGCTGCAGAATTTTGGAACGAAGATGGGCATTCTAAGCACATACTTCCAAGTCTCAGGCAAACTCGAAGTACATGAAATGCCTGAGATTGAACCAGACAAGGACAGCTCAGCTAGTGACATGGTTACCAATCAGCAACCCTTCCTAATGGCAGGAGCAGACGGGTACCCATACCTCGTTGTCATGACAAAAGCTGAAGGCGGCGGCTCCGGTATCTTCCGGGCTTATTACGTCAATGCTTCAACTGGCGTCAGTCAGTATGTTGAGTATGAAAAAGGCACCGTCCAGTATGGCCCTGTTGCATCACTCACACGCGTGAAAAAAGTACCAGGCTACAACTGGCGTCGAGAAGCCGGCAAGAGCGTATCGGGCAATATTATCGTTGTTGAACCAGTGCAAGTAGTGAGAGCAAAAGATCCCGAAGTTCTCTATTGGAAAGGGTCTATTGTTGCCACAAACTTCGCTGCAATTTCTGCAACCGTAGTTGCACCTGCCTCAGACCCTGAAAACTTTATGCTGTTCCGGACGCGTGAAGCGTTCGAAGCTTGGCTCTCGGGTGATGACAGTGTCACGACTCCAGGAGCTGAAGCGAGCATTAAAATGCAGGAACTTCTTACGTTACTTGGAGATGCAAGTGCAAGTGCCAAAGAGATTGGCACAATGATTGAGCAACTTCAATCAATTCAAAAATAAGTTCTTTAAACTGAGCCGAGGCAACACTGCCTCGGCTTTTCTTATACTTACAAATCTAATTATACGTATTCATCGCCTTTTCAATCCCTTCGCTCACAATACAATTTAGAGCTCTTGTTACTGTTTCAAAAGTTTCTGTGAGCTTTTTTTCTTCACCTTTTTTAAAATCGCCGAGGACATGTTTTGGCAATCGAGCGCCAGTTGGGCGCTTTGTTTGACCGAAGATGTTCTTTGGGGCTATTCCAACACGAACACGTACAAAATCTTTTGTGTCGAGTGATTTAATAATTGATTTAACACCATTATGTCCCCCGTCTCCTCTTCCTATTGAGACTTTTATTTCTCCTACTGGAATATCAATATCGTCATACACAACAATGAGATTACTTTCTTCACCTTTTGGCACAAGCTTTTTCACTGCACTGCCTGAATTATTCATAAATGTATCAGGGTACAGAAAAATTACTTCTGTTTTTTCGATTGCACCTTCAGATATATGTCCACCATATTTACTTGATGCCATTGGCTTTGGCATGCCAAGTGTCTCAATAACATAATCAAGAGCCATCCAACCTACGTTATGCCGATTGTTTTTGTATTTCTCTCCAGGATTCCCTAATCCAACGATGTAAAACATAATAAAAACTATTGTACATCAGGAAATAAAAATACGCGCGTACTGTTTGTGTCCGCGCGATTTATGCAAAAATTTGTTTCAAACGTTTTTTTCACTTATAATGGTCAGTATTAAGAAATCTACAAAGATATGAGTCCTTTAACACCAGAAAAAAATACAGACATCGACCCACAAGCTGACAGTAGTGCGACCAGTGCTCCTGTCAATAGTGCAGAAAATACTGCAAACAAAAGTTCGGGGAAAAATGAAAAACATCCTATTGCTGAAATTATTCAATTTGTACTACTAGCACTTATAATTGTCGTTCCTATTCGACTTTTTGTCGCTCAACCTTTTATTGTTTCTGGCGCATCAATGGAAAACACCTTTCACACCAACGAATATCTTATAGTTGATCAACTAAGCTATCACTTCAACAAACCGCAACGTGGTGATGTCATCATTTTTAGATATCCACGTGATCCGTCAAAGTTTTTTATCAAGCGCGTTATAGGACTCCCGGGTGAAACAGTAGAAATACAAGGAAGTGCAGTGACGATCAAGAACAATCAGCACCCTGAAGGCATCACACTCGACGAAACATACATTAAAACTATGCAGGAGAATACTTTCCTTACAGAGACAACAGCAGCGGGTGAATATTTTGTGATGGGTGACAATCGAGATGCGAGCTCTGATTCACGCGTGTGGGGAGTACTCAAAGAAGATGCAATAGTTGGTCGAGCACTCTTTAGACTCTTCCCCTTTGATGAAGTTGAAGTTTTTCCAGGAGAAGTACAGGTAGGTTTTGAAGAAGTTACTAGTACTAATTAAATATTGCCTATGGATGTAACAGCCACAGATTTTCTAAAGCAAGCGACAAAAACTGCTGAACACTTTGGTTTTAAAAATATTGAAGTGCTTAAAAAAAACCCTGCAGCTAAAAGTTGTCTAAAGAAACTTGAACATACAGCCTCCGCTCAAAATCGGCGCATTGATGCACTTCATGGAATGCTCACCTCTGGAGTAAACACATTTTGTGAATCTAAATTTCAAGACATTGAGGGTCCTGTTCTTTTTTATAGTATTGAACAAGTGCCACGTACAGGTGAAGCAGCAATTGGACTTCATATTTTCAATGTTCCTAAAAGTATTGCAGAAGCAATCCTCATACAAACAAGTCGCGCACTTACACTTGATTTAGGCTACGAGAACCATTCAGTTCGTATCAACTCACTTGGTGACAGAGACTCCTCTGTACGCTATATTCGTGAACTCACTAACTACCTCAAAAAGCGCATAGACGATATGCCTGAGTCAGCTCGTGAGCTCATGAAAGTACACGCGATGGATGCACTTGCGCACCTTATTGAAAAAGAACACGAACTAGCATACAAAACACCTAATCCACTCGAATACCTCACCGACACAAGTAGAAAGCATTTTCGTGAGATCATAGAGTATCTCGACATGACTGAGACACCATACGAAATTGACCCGAAACTTATCGGCCACCATGAATGCTACTCAGATGCTCTGTTTGCAATTGATTTACTAGATGACAATGGTCAACAAATACAAAACGCTCCACTGCTCGTCCGCGGGGGCCGATACAATGAATTTGTGTACCGAAATACAAAACAACAAATATCAGCAGCAGGAGCACTTATTGTACTTCGTGATAAAAAAGCCCCAGCGCGAACACCACGCCCCAAGACAGCTAACCCTACTGTGTATGTCGTACAACTTGGTTTTGGACCTAAAATCAAGAGTCTCATGCTCATAAATGAACTGAGGAAGTCGGGCATCATGGTCTATCAAAATCTGGCAAGTGATTCACTTTCGACGCAACTAAGAGATGCTGAAGATCAAAAGGTTAAATTTACTATAATTATTGGGCAAAAAGAATACGTAGACGACACCGTAATTTTGCGTGACATGTTTGGAAGAAACCAAGAAAATGTTCCAATGCGCAATATAATTGCAAAGCTCAAGAAAGTAAAAACAGCTGTGAGCTAGTAAGTTAACGACTTGCATTAGGCACTTCGACATGCTAATCTTTGCCCCACATATGACAACAAATGTTCAAGTAACAAAGAATCAGCACGAGAGTAGCGCAAACGTAATACGACGTTTCACAAAGCGAATGCAAGGATCAGGCGTTGTTCCTCGTATCCGGAAAATCCGCTACCACCTCAGAGCAAAAAGTGACAACGTACGGAGAGACGCTCGTCTCAAGAAACTTACAAAAAAAGTTGAATACGAGAAGCAACTTAAACTAGGAAAGATTCAAGAACGACCTACTCGACGTCGGTAATACACAGAAAGATGAAAAAACGCGCATAACGCGCGTTTTTTCTATATCTTAAATGCTATACTACCTTCTATATGCAGACATTTGATATAGCAAACACAACACGAAACGAATATCCTGCTCTTCCCTATAAAAAAATAAAGGATGATATATTAGGCGCAAGATATATACTCTCCCTTACCTTTATCGGTTCCACACGTGCTCAAAAGCTAAACTCGAGTTACCGAGGAAAAACATATACACCAAATGTCTTATCCTTCCCACTGACTAACGACACTGGTGAAATTTTTATTACTCCTCAAGTTGCAAAAAAAGAAGCCCCCAAGTTTGACATGTCTCCCAATGGGTATATTGGATTTTTATTTATCCACGCATGTCTTCATTTGAAAGGACTGCTACATGGCGATACAATGGACACAGCAGAGAAAAAGTACTGTCGTAAGTATCACCTGCGTTAACACGCATATACGTGTAATTTTTTATTATGGCAGACAGAATCATCACAGGAATAGACGTAGGTACCTATCAAGTTAAGGTAGTTATTGTTCGTGTGCCATCACAAAAAAATAATAGGGCTCTCCCTCAAATTATTGGCACAGGGTACGCAGAGAGTAGAGGTCTCAGAAACGGCTACATCATCAACGAGACTGACGTAGTGAGAAGTGTCCGTAGTGCTGTAGCTCAGGCTGAAAAATCATCTGGCGTAGAGGTAAAAAAAGCGTATGTGGCGATGGGCGGCATTGGCATTGACGAGATGCGATCAAAAGGAGAAATAATTACTTCGCGTGCTGATTCTGAAATAACTAATGTCGATGTCGAAAAAGCAATGCAGGATAGCGAGGAGCGAATAATGGAACATATCCCGAACCGAAAAATACTTCACGCAATCCCCCTCACGTATCGTGTCGACAATGAGATGGTGCTTGGAAAGCCGCACGGCATGAAAGGTACAAAACTTGAGGTTGAAACACTTTTTATTACAACTTTTGAACAACATCTTAACGACCTGGTTGGAGCAATTGAGAATACGGGGATCTCTGTTGAAGATGTAATGGCAGCTCCACTTGCAGCAAGCTTTGTCATGCTTACCAAAGCACAGAAGCGTGCTGGTTGCGTACTCACAAACATAGGAGCAGAGACAGTATCAATTGCTGTCTTTGAAAACAGCACACCAATTTCAATAAAAGTATTTCCAATTGGCTCAAACGATATTACGAACGACATCGCACTCGGTTTGAAAATTCCGCTTGAAGAAGCCGAAAAAATTAAACGTGGAGGAATGAGCAGCACCAACTACTCAAAACGAAAATTAGATGAAATTGTTGCTGCTCGCCTCACTGATATATTTGAATTGATTGACGCGCATCTCAAAACTATAAAGCGAGACGGACTACTACCTGCAGGAATAATTATCACCGGAGGAGGTTCTGGGGTTGCCACTATTCAAGACTTAGCACGAGCAGCACTTCGACTACCCTCACGCATTGCAACACTCGATCCCGGACAAAATGGAAAGGTACGCGACGCATCATGGGCAGTGGCCTATGGCCTTTGTATGTGGGGAGCAAGTGATGAAGTGGAAACCTCAGCTATAGGAATAGCGAAACAAACAAAAAATTCTATCCTCAGTTGGTTTAGTCAATTTCTTCCATAGAGATTTCTATGTATAAATAGATCACTCTGTCTTGCTTAAAAATTGAGAAGTGTCGCTTACTATTACAATTTTCTTACAGGAGCATATAACAATTCAGAGCTGACGACTGTATTTACATGATTCTGTCAAACACACGAAGATCATTTTTGTCAATATCGTGACAGACGAGACCGGGCAATGTATGATGTCACTACTTATCAGTTTCTGTACCTCGGGATGGGTATGGGGTATTTATACGCATTATTACTTATGGAACAAATTAAATCAGACGTAGAATCATTTGCACGTATACGAGTTATCGGGGTTGGAGGTTCGGGGAACAATGCAGTTAACCACATGGTTGCTTCTAAGATTCGTGGCGTAGAGTTTATTGCTATCAATAGTGACGCCCAAGACTTACACCACTCTCTCGCAAAGAAGAAAATTCATATTGGGAAAAACCTAACACGTGGCCTTGGTGCTGGCGGCAACCCTGACATGGGCCGAAGAGCTGCTGAAGAAACAAGAGAAGAGATAGCTAACTCTCTAAAAGGCACCGACATGATTTTCATCACAGGAGGTATGGGTGGCGGAACAGGCACAGGTGCTGCACCAATCGTTGCAAAAATTGCACGTGACAGTGGTGCACTCACGGTTGGTGTAGTTACGAAGCCATTCTTATTTGAAGGACAAGAACGAATGCGTCTTGCTATGCAAGGAATTGAAGAACTCAAAAACGAAGTTGACGCACTCATTACCATCCCTAATGACAGACTACTCGCTATTGTTGATAAAGAAACGACTGTGAAGAATGCATTTGGAATGTGCGACGATATTCTTAAACAAGCAGTTGAAGGAATTTCTGATCTCATTACTATGCCAGGAATCATTAACGTTGACTTCGCTGACATCCGTTCTGTTATGGAAAATGCTGGTAGTGCACTCATGGGAATCGGAGTCTCTACTGGAGAGAAGCGTGCCGAAGAAGCTGCGCAAGCTGCCATCAATTCCCCACTTCTCGAAGTATCAATCACAGGAGCCAAGGGTGTACTCTTTGCAATTGCTGGAGGAGATGACCTTGGTATGCTTGAGATTCAAGATGCTGCTCGCGTGATTACTGAGTCAATTGATCCACATGCAAAAGTTATCTTTGGAGCAATCAAGGATGATAAGTTGAAGAAAAATGAGGTAAAAGTTACAGTCATTTCTACTGGTTTCCCCGAAAAAGAAAGCGGGATGAGTGCCTCAACAGTAGTACGGACACCCATACAAAAACGTGTTGAAGAAAATGAAAATCCAGAAGAAAGTCGAGGGAGAATCTTCAACTCCCTCGGTTCACCACGTAAAAAAGAAGCAGCCGAAGATGAGCCCGTTCCAGACAAAAAAACTCCGGCCCCTCAAACACGCCCTTCTGCAATCAAAACTGAACCTCGGCCTGTCGACCCCATAGACGAAGAAGATGACGATGACTGGGGAGCGGTACCCGCGTTCTTGAGGAGATCCAAGCTCAAGTAAATAATTTATTGTACCAACTTGCAACTAAGGCACTCGCACGAGTGCTTTTGTTCTTTCTAGGTAACTACGATACAATATCCCCTGTTAATCGGATAACTATTCTAAATACTGTGTACGACTTACTAATCATAGGAGGCGGCCCTGCAGGTATTGCAGCAGGCGTCTACGCATCGCGAAAACAACTTAAAACACTATTTGTAACCAAAGAATGGGGCGGCCAAAGCATTGTCTCTCCAGATATCCAGAACTGGATTGGTTCACCCTCTATTTCTGGCGATCAGCTAGCAAAAGATCTTGAGACTCATCTGCGCACGTATGCTGATGGTTTTGTTGATATTACTGAAAATACACGTGTAGAAAAAATAGAGAAAAGCGATGATAATTTTAAAGCAACACTCAGTGACGGCAAGACTGTGGATGCAAAATCAATACTTATTGCGACTGGCTCAAAACGTCGCCGCTTGACAGCGCCTGGAGCAGACGAATTTGAACACAAGGGGGTGACCTACTGTGCAAGTTGCGACGGACCAATGTTTGCAGGACAAGATGTCGTAGTTATTGGTGGAGGGAACGCAGGTTTTGAAACTGCAGCCCAACTACTCGCATACGCAAAAAGCGTCACACTATTACAACGAAGTGGCTCCTATAAGGCAGACCCTATTACTGTTGAGAAAGTGCTCAGTAACGAAAAAATGACCGGGATACTTAACGCAACCCTGACCGAAGTTACAGGTGACAAATTTGTCTCAGGACTTACGTATACTGATGCAGAAGATACCCTCCACGAACTCTCCGTCACAGGCATATTCGTTGAGGTTGGAATGATTCCAAATACAGAATTTGCATCGAATCTTATCGAAGTAGATGAATACAAGCGGATTGTTATTGATCCATGGACGCAACAAACATCCATTCCGGGTGTATGGGCAGCTGGCGATTGTACAAATATTAAGTATCACCAAAACAATATTTCTGCAGGAGATGCGGTTCGCGCACTTGAAGATATCTACGTACATCTTAAGGCAAGATAGGAATGTCTGAAAAATATCACGTATCAGTTCGCTCCACACCTCTCCCCCTCCCTTTACAGTGCTTCATACATGCATACATTGTGACGCAACATGCAGGTGTAAGTAATCGTTACGAAGTTATTATTCCAGGGATGTATAAAAATATTTTTCCATACGATGGGAGGATTTTTAAAAACCTCATGGCATCAGAGAAGGGGTTCTTGATATTTTTTGAAAGAAATCCTGATATGTCACGAGGCTTACGCTGGCACACAAAAGAAGCGAGTCGGTGCGAAGGTGATGTAGGGAGTCCAACTCACAAGCTCTACGAATTCATTGAATCAGGTAACCTACATAAATACCCTCACAAGAATAACTACCACATGATTAAAGGCCCAAACTGCAATGCGTTTATACAATGGATAATTGACCAAGTTCCAGAAGCAAACCTCAGTCTACCCTGGAATGCATGGGGAAAGAGTTTCAAGGGCTACGTTTGACAATATTCCCGCTCCACCTCGGAAACATTCTATGGGGAAAACCTGTGTAAAAGCGAGTTAATAAAGTGGGGAGAGTCAGTTCAAAACCCTGCACATGTTCAGATAAATTAAAAAAACGACGCTCAGTTTGAGCGTCGTGTGCCTGATACGGATAGACATAGTATTCGGCTTCAGGCTACAGCCTGATATCGAAACACTCTTTCCTCTGCAAGAAGCACTTCGATGGCATCCGCAGCAATTGATTGATAGAGTTTGAGAATTTCAATTTTATGAACTTTAAGGCTTTTGGCAAACTTATCGAAGGCAGCTCTTGAAGCCTTTCCCTCAATAAAACCAGACCCTTCCCTGCTGAATTGAAATACCAGAATTGTGTATGCTATCGAGAAACGTTGACTTTCCTCCAAAAGGTTATTTGCCCCCGTTCCTGCTGTTGGCCTGTCACTGTCGACGATTTGACCAAGTAAATCATCAGTGAAGTCCCACAAATTTGAGATAACATCTTCACTGCTGTTATGCTCGACTGTAGGCAACAGACTCTTGAAATAATCATGAAACTTTTTGATACAAATCTGTGTGCCTTCTTTTTGTCTTGCTTGGTGAAGCAGGACTTGAAACGCTAGTTTGTTTTTGTTTCTTTGGTCATTTGTCAATTCCAATGTAACTTTTTTCATCATCATCTTCCCTTTTTTGAGATGGTACATGTGCACAAAATGTGCCCAAAGCCACTATATAATAAAAAGAACAAATAGCAAACACGACTACTGGTTATAGGAGGTCCAGGATTTTGTGACAGATTCTGTAGCGTCAAAAAACTAGTTTTTAAATTCTCCTTGAGTACTAAAAACACCCTTGAAATATGTACTTATATTAAACAATGAATGCGCATAGTCCTGATAGGTTAGCAAGATCGCCACCACTTCTACCTGCACTTGCTACAGCCGCTTTAACATTTGCACTATGGGCTGATGACACGAGGACAATTAGGATAGTAAGCTTAATTGGACCAGTCTGTGGTTACCATATGCGTTTGTTATTGAGTCAATTCCAACCTTGCTTATCCAAGTGGTTATTTATTTTTCTATCTTACTAGCGATGTGTAGATTTGATAGAAAATAGTTTTAAACCCTCTTTAGGGTGCCCTAAAATACGTTGAAAAATATAGCTTATAAATCTGTGACCCTACGTAGTGCGAATTGGAACCGGGTATATAAATCAATATGTAATCATATTTACTTGACAGATTGATATTATTAAGGATAATCTATACCAGAAAAAAAATTGGAGATCCCCATCATGCGTTTCTTTTCACGCCTTACTAACGCACTGAACCCAGCAAATTATGGTTCATTTGCACCACCCACCACAGCTCATGCTCCCTATCTATCATATGATGATCTGGGTACAATACCTGTAACACTGCGCGGCCTTTGTGTCCTATACACTGAGCTCTGCACTGAGTACGAAGAACTGACCTGGCGCTTCCGACGCACTGAGTTTGGCGTACACCCAGACTCAGATGAAGAAGTACCCGATGATCACGACCTAGTGGAATTCGCAGTACATCAAAAGCTGCAAAAGGATTCCGTTGCTATCATGCTGCAGCGCAACAGGTCGATGGTCACCAACATATTAATTCCCGAACTGGTGGATCACTTCGACAACATGGAGATTCCAGGCACTGTGGAGACCAGTTTTTGGGGCATTGATGCAGACTGGAACCTTTCGGTTCCAGCAAGGCTCAACATTGCAGCTCTTCAATCCTAAATCGGGACACCAACGCAAACATATGACGAGCCAGTAAATCTACTGGCTCGTTTTTTTTGAACCCACAGGGAAATTCGAAACTTACTTGAACAAACGAAGAAGAATGCCTATCCCACGGGGAATATCGATCCTTACAGGATCAGTACAGGTTGTCGATATTTCTTGCGAAATATCAGGCAACCTCTTCGATTCCCCCGTAAAGAAGCTTTAGCTTCTTTACTCGTGGGATCACGAACAAAAAGGGCGCAAACACTTTCGTGTTTACGCGCCTTTTTGTACTCGTGATCCCACGGAGAATCGAACTCCGATTTCTTGGATGAAAACCAAGTGTCCTAGCCGTTAGACGATGGGACCGAACAAAAATACTTTTTTGTTCGGGGCCATCGTCACTGACGAGTGGATTAAGTAGTCTTAACACTACTTAACTGAGTGAAAAACCTATGTAGACAAACAAAGAATCATTTGTACATAGACTCACCCCGAACGTGGCCAAAATGATACCAAAAAAACAGAAAAAAGCTAGGGCTTTGTATGTGTTGCAATTATTCGAGTTGCCTGCAAATCTTCGCAATAACTAAAATTTCTGAAAACTGGTACTTGCTTCATGCCTACAAACTCAGCCGTATGCTAACATAGCTTACATATGTCAATAAAATATCTGCACACAATGGTTCGCATTCATGACATCAATGTAGCGCTTGATTTTTATTGTAACAAACTTGGGCTTATTGAGAGAAATAGGAGTGAGGATGCCGTTGGAAAATATACGAATATCTTTTTGTACGCACCAGGAGACGAGGTCGGTGCAGTTGAAAATAGCACTCCACTCCTGGAACTCACCTACAATTGGCCAAACGAAAGCGGCGAAACTGAAGTATATGCAAGTGGAAGGAATTTTGGACATCTCGCATACGAGGTCGACAATATCTATGAGACGTGTCAGAAACTTATGGATGATGGAATTGTAATCAATCGTCCGCCACGCGATGGTCGTATGGCTTTTATTAAATCTCCAGATAGTATTTCAATTGAGCTCCTTCAATCAGGAAGTCCCCTCGAAAAATCTGAGCCATGGACATCTATGGAGAACGTTAACACTTGGTAACATTATGAAACTAATTTCACTAAACGTTGAGGGACACAAACACCATGAGAGAGTCTTTCCTTTTCTAGAAAAGGAAGATGCCGACGTGCTGTGTTTACAAGAAGCAAGTATGGAACACGGCAACAAACTTGAAGCGCTTGGATACGATGTCGCATTTACTCCTCGATGCATCATGAAGCAAAATGACAAAGAGTTTGAGGAAGGGATACTTTTAGCTTCAAAACATCCTTTCACTCATAAGACATACTATTATTACAAAAATTCTGAAGCAATACCCCCTGAAGGTTTTGACGAATCACTTGGAAGGAAAGCTGATCATCAATGTTTTATTTTTGCGGAAATCGAATGTGGAGATGACACGTACCATATAGCCACAAATCACTTCACTTGGACTCCCGACGGTGCAACCCCAAACAAGGAACAGATTGACGATATGGAAGTGTTTCTTGAACTTGTTGACACGCTACCATCGCATGTGATGTGCGGAGACTTCAATGTGCCCCGTTACCACAACTCACTCTATGAAAAACTTATGTTGCACTATAAAGATACTGTCCCACAGCAATACAAAAGTAGCTTAGACAAGCAATTACATCGTATTGGGGAAAATCCTGAAAAAAGTATTATTTTCGAAAGTTTTATGGTTGACTATGTCTTTACACAATCACCGTACATAGCAAAAGATGTCCGGTTGGAATTTAACATCAGTGACCACGCAGGAGTCGTGTGCGAGATAGTAAAAACCTAAAATGAGCAGTGCCGTTGGCACTGCTCTTTTTTACTTCACAACATGTGCCACTCCCAATGAAGCACGGAACCTACTCCACAGTCACACTCTTTGCCAAATTTCTAGGGCGGTCAACGTTTAGACCTTTGGTTGTCCCTACATAATATGCAAACAAATGAAGTGGTACGGTCGTCACTATCGGCTGCACGATTGGATGTACTTTTGGCATATAAATTACATCGTCAACGAGCTCTGCAATCGCTTTATCGCCTTCAGTCGCAAATGCTAACACTGGTGCTTTCCGTGCTTTAATTTCCTCGATGTTTGAAATCATTTTCTCGTACACATCATCTTGCGGTGCAAGTGCAATTACTGGAAAATTTTCATCAAGCATAGCAATAGGACCATGTTTAAGTTCTCCTCCTGCATACGCTTCTGCGTGAATATACGCAACCTCTTTAAGCTTCAGAGAGCCTTCACTTGCAATCGGTGTATGAAACTTACGACCAATGAAAATTGCATCACGGTTATGTGCATATTTCTCTGCAATCTTTTTAATTGCATCTTTCTGTTCAAGCATTTTTGCAAGGATGTCTGGGAGCGATTCAATTGCCTCAAGAATCTCTACACCTTCTTCTTTAGTCATGCCACGTTCACGGCCAATCAGCACGGTCAGCAGTACAAGTACAGTGAGTTGTGAAATAAATGCTTTTGTTGAAGCAACGGCAATTTCAGGACCAGCATGGTTATGCACGCCTGCGTCAGTATCCCGCGCAATAGTCGAACCTACAGCATTCACAATACCAAGCGTTAGAAGATTCATTTCTTTACCGGAACGAATTGAAGCAAGTGTATCTGCCGTTTCTCCCGACTGTGAGATTGCCAAGAGTGCACTTTTTGGGTCGGGGTGATTTGTTTTGTAGCGATACTCACTCGCAAGTTCAACCTCAACTGGAATCCCTGCGTACTCTTCGATAATGTACCGCCCTACTTGCCCCGCGTAAAATGCTGAACCGCAACCAACAATTTGTAAACGGTTTAGATTCGCAAGCTCCTTGAGCACTGGTTCAAGACCTCCAAGCTTTACCTTTCCTTGTTCTTTGAGGAGCCGTCCTCGTATTGTGTTTTTAATTACTTCAGGGGCTTCAAAGATTTCTTTAAGCATGAAATGGTCATACCCATCTTTCTTCACCGTCTCCATGTCCCATTCCATCCGCTCTGGAGTCTTTTCTCTTTTTTCTCCCTTGATAGTTGTAATTTTGTATTTGTGTTTGGACACCACCGCCATTTCACCATCTTCCAGATACACGACATCCTTTGTGTGTGGCATAAGTGCTGAGGGGTCAGAAGAAACAAAGTTTCCGTCAACACCGATACCCAACACGATTGGGCTTCCCATGCGCGCCACAACCATCTCATGAGCGTTGTCAGCACTCATTACGGCCAAGCCATAGGTACCTTTCACACTCAACAATGCAGTTCTTACTGCATCCTCAAGTGAATCCACGTACATTGCTTCGATAACCTTAGCAAGCACCTCAGAGTCCGTATCAGTTTCAAGAGTGACGCCACGTTCACGCAACTCTTCTTTCAATTCACGGTAATTTTCTATAATGCCATTATGAACAAGCCAGACACGCCCGACTGCACCTTTATGTGGATGTGCATTCTTTTCGGTAGGTTCCCCATGTGTAGCCCATCGTGTATGTGCAATACCAGAGCAGCCCCCAATTGTCTCTGTTATCTTTGCAGCGAGGTTATCAATTGGGCCCGCAGCCTTCACCGCACCATAGCCAGGCACAAAAATACCCGCAGAATCATAGCCGCGATACTCAAGCGTGCGGAGTCCTTCAATAAGAATTGGTTCTGCCGTTCTTGTCCCTACGTATCCAAATATTCCACACATGGTTTGAAAAAAATTACTTCTATACCTATATGGTACTATAGACACCTATAAGAGGTTACTAGCTTACTCTCACTTTATGGGTCATATTCACGAAAAAATTGACTGGACGGTAGATGTGTTTATTGTGCACGAAGATAAAGTACTGCTCAGAATGCACGAAAAATACTACACACTACTTGCCGTTGGCGGCCACGTTGAACTCGACGAAGACCCAGCTACAGCTGCGAAACGTGAATGTATGGAGGAAGTAGGACTTCCTATCCACATTATGGGAGAAGAAGGGCTTGAACATATTTCTGAAGAAAAATTTCGATACCTCCCTATTCCAGCAGGCATGAACATCCATGCTGTGAGTGATACTCACCAGCACATCAGCACGGTGTACTTCGCAACATGCGAACATATCAATATCGTTCCAGAACATCCTGAAGATACGTGGGAATGGCTTACTAAAAAAGAAATACTTGCACGAACAGATCTGCTGCAAAATATTAAAAAGTACGCGCTTGCTGCGCTTGAGGCTTTAGGAACAACATAATACGAAGACCAGGAGCTTCACTCCTGGTCTTTTTTTGGTATCTACTCCTGTAAGAACCCACCTGCTTGATGTTCCCACAATCGAGCATACGTTCCTCCTGACTGTGTCAACGTTGTATGATTTCCATCTTCGACAATAGCTCCATTTTCAAGGACGATGATTCTATCCATCTCACGAAGTGTTGAGAGTCGATGCGCGACCGCAATTACAGTCTTCCCTTCCATAAGTATCTGAAGTGCTTTCTGAATCTCAACCTCACTTTCTGAATCAAGTGCTGAGGTTGCCTCATCAAGCACTAGAATTGGCGCATTTTTAAGCATCGCCCGAGCGATTGCAACACGCTGTTTTTGTCCGCCAGAAAGTTTTACCCCACGTTCACCAACCATCGTATTGTATCCTTCTTCAAGTTCTATAATAAAATCATGTGCCTGTGCTTTCTTTGCAACTTCAGTTATCTCCTCATCCGTTGCATCAGATTTACCGTAGGCAATATTTTCTCGTATTGTTCGATGGAAGAGCATTGGTTCCTGTGGTACCACAGCGATGTTTTCACGCAGTGAATCCTGAGTTACCGTTGCAATGTCCTGCCCGTCAATTGAAATACTTCCACCAGTCAAGTCATGCTGGCGTAAGAGTAGTGAAACAAATGTCGTCTTCCCTGCTCCAGATGGACCGACAAGCCCTATTCTTTGTCCAGGTTTAATTTCTAAATTAAAGTTATCAAACACCATTTTACTTTGATACTTAAATACAACATCACTCCATATAATTTCCCCACCCTTTGCTTCAAGTTTTTTTGAATGTGGTATGTCGACAATCTCATGTTCATGCAGAATTTCATCAAGCCCTTCCTCTACTTCACCGTAGATACGAATGAACTGATTCATTGCATTACCAATGAAAATAAGGGTACTCTGCAGGCCCATAATAAGGGTGAGGACAAGCACGAAGTCACCAACAGTGACTACTTGAATCACCCACAAGTGGTACATAATGAACATCATCACAGCAATTGAGCCTGCAATAACCATGTTATTAAAGACGAGGGCCCACTCACTTAATTTCCATTGTTTTATATCAGCTTTTCTCATGAGAGCGACCGAGTCTTTGATTGATTCCAATTCAAATTCCCGACGTGAAAATTGTCTCATTGCACCAATATTGGTAACAACGTCAACTGCTTGGCCACGAAATGCGGTTTTTTTCTGAGCATAATCAACTACATGCGGATGTCGATTACGAGCAAGAAACACATTCATCGGTATCAAAATAGCAACAAGCAGAAGATACACCACCCCAACCCAAAAGTTGGTCATAAAAATAAAAATACCTGAAGCTACAAGATTTATAAGCGCGCCATAGTGTCCCCATAATGTACCGTCGAGCAAACGAAATGTTCCCTCTGCAGCATGTGATAGTTTATTCGTAACTGAACCTGCAAACCGATTCATAAAATACGTATGACTATGTTGCGAAAGATGTTCAAATAACGATTCATGCGCAAAAGCTTCTGACTTAGTAAGCCACTGCATGCCAAAAAAACCACTTAGTCGCCAAAAAACGTACATGAAAAATATGAGCGTTGGGAACATTGTTACCCAAAAAAAGACTATCTGTGGCTCTTCAATACCAGTCGTTGTCGCAGAATCAATAATTTTTTTAAGCACAAACGGAGAAAACACCCCGCAGAGCTGTGCAAATGTCACCGAAAGGATTGAGAGTGTAGCAAAGCCAGGTGCTTGTTTTGCGCAGTAATACACGAAGCCAAGCGGCTTATTGGGGATATCAGTAGTAAGTACTACGTTTTTTGTGGTTGTAGTTTTAGTTTTATTCATATACTTACTCTACGCGGAGGAAACGCAATACTGATTAGGACGTGCTAACTGTGCAAATCTTACAATATGGCTCATCTGAGCGCTTGTTTGATTCTATCCTCCGATATCTCTCCTTCACGTAATACTGTAACATCTTCACCCACCACGCGAACGATTGTGGAAGCTAAACTCTTCCGTGGACCATCGTCAATTATTGCATCAATCATAGAGGCGTTTTTCCCAAACTGTTGAAGAATCTCACTCGGCGTCTGAAGCGTAGGTGAACCGCTTACATTTGCACTCGTGCATGTTAATGGTGCTCCATGGTCATTCATAAATTTCCCGATAAGTTCTTTTGCCTTTTCATCCGATGAAATACGAAATCCAATTGTTCTGTCAGGACCTACAACTCCGTCAGATACTGTAAGTCGTGCTTTTAGAATTAACGTTATTTTTCCTGGTAGAAAATGTGTAGCTATTTTTAGAGCACTCTCAGGGAAATCAGCATATTTTTTAATATCTTCGATATCTCGCACGAGCCAGCTAACTGCCTTATCAGCATCACGCTCCTTAAGTTCAAAGAGTATGTTAAGCTCACGCTCATCAAGCGCATTCACCCCTAATGCATACAGTGTTTCTGTGGGATAAAGGATCATCTGTTTACTATAGCTACAAATATTTATCTAAGCAATGGCAAGTTATTACGTTATTATTGACAAAATTCCTAAATACTATATTATTTCGCACAAACAAAACAGCTAACACACATATGGAGGAGTGGATGTGTATTGATGTTCAGTACATTACAGACGCAATCGCTCTAAAAAGGGCTGGCGAATGGAAAAAGATACCAACGATTCGTGCAAAAGTGCGTCTTGCGGTGAATTCCTTACTCGCACAAGATGGGAGAATTTTTGAAAAAGATGCCGAGGAAATTTTGAAAATTGTCAAAATGAACAAAAATAAAGGCATCAAAAAAATACTTGGCGAGACAGATGTGGAAACATTTGCCTTTGCTATTTACTCAGCAACACAATAACCTCATAAATTATACAAGACGGGTCGCACTTATGACCCGTCTTTTTTCTTTTCTATCTGACTCGCTGTCCTTTCCACAAAGTGAAAAACATCTTCAAATGGCACCGCTGCTACAATACTTAATTCACTTGCACGACTCCAATTACCATCAGTTTTATGGGAACCAGGCTCTGTTCTAACTATATATACAAATTTCGGACCTTTCTTTTTAAATAAATGCCTATAATGCCTACTATAATAAGCCATGACGTTATCATTATCGCGATGATCCTTTTCTGTACCCTTAATGCTCCAACGCCCGTTTTTATCAGGCTTAATGTCATTAGGCGATGTATGGTACCCAATACTAAATGAATGTTTTTTTGAAACATTTATCAACTCAGTAATCAACTCAGTAGGAGTACTGGTTCCTTCGTCCAATGCTTTTTCAAACTGACTGAATTTTCTCTCACATAATTCATGCGGCAAGGACAAAGCAGCGTATATGTCATCATCGTCTTGCATAGCCAAGACTCCTCGCATTTCATCAATATCTTTTACATCTAAATAGTCCTCAAGATTTTCAAAAAAATTCTGAGTTAGCCTCTGCAGCATGTAAGAATCAAATAAATCATCTTTAATATTTTCTATTGTCTCATCCTCAAATTGCTCAGTTTCCTTAGACAAAGCTTCTGGTGAAGTAATTTCACCTTTAATAATTTTTTCAGCAAACATTGAAATATAATACACTGAATTAATAATATATGTTATATTGCTGAAAATTAATTTGTCCGGTTAGCTCAGCTGGTAGAGCGCTACATTGACATTGTAGAGGTCACAAGTTCAAGTCTTGTACCGGACACAACAACAAAAAAGAATAGATGGTCCTAGGAAACTCCCCGTTCGTTTTAAAAAACAGTCTATTGTACTTGCATACCCGGAAACAACCTCACCAACCGCTTTTTATGCTAGAATCTCCCCATATGGAACACCTTAAGGATATCGTTGTAATTTATCATGACCAGTGCAGAGACGGATTTGGAGCTGCGTATGCAGCGTGGAAAAAATTTGGCGACAACGCTACATACGTCCCCCGAAAAACTCAAGACCCCGTCCCTGAAGGACTAGAAGGTAAAGAAATCTACATTGTTGACTATAGCTACAAAAAACCTGAGCTTGAATCACTTCGAACAATGAACAAATCTGTCGTTGTTATTGATCACCACAAAACGTCAGAAGAGGCTGTTACTTCCTTCCCCGAAAATATATTTGACATGGAACACTCCGGCGCAGTTTTGGCATGGAAATACTTTCACCCAGATACAGAAGTGCCGGAACTGCTTTTATATATTGAAGACCACGATCTTTGGCACTTTAAACTTCCGCATACACGTGAGTTTGGCGCTGCCCTTGGTGAATACAGTCAAGACTTCGAGACCTGGGAACAACTCGATACAAATCTCGATGATCGTGATGACTTCAGTAAGTTCATTTCTCTTGGCGCTGTCCTTGCTGGTTTCGAAGATAAACTTGTAGCAAATATTGTTAAGTTTCGTGAAAAAGTACTTTTTGAAGGGAAAGAAATCTACGTCGTAAATTGCTCACGTATCTATCGCTCAATTGTGGGGCATGAACTAGCGACCCTTAACGGCATGGAAGCAGGCGTCGAGATGTCTATTGTCTATTATCGATATGATGGAAAAGTGCACTGTTCAATGCGAAGTAATGATGAAGTTGATGTCCGTGAAATCGCTGAAAAGTACGGGGGTGGTGGCCACAAAAACGCAGCAAGTATGCGCTTCGATTCATTTGAAGATGTGCCTTTTACTTTTCTATAGAACTTGATAGAGTACCCCAATGAAAATTCTTTCTATTGAATCATCAGCAGACGAAACGTCAGTGAGCATTATTGATGCGCAGGGCGATTTCCCTCAAGCTACCTATGAAGTACTTGGAAACGCACTCCATTCACAAGTTGAACTCCATACACAGTACGGTGGAATTTTTCCAGCAATGGCAAAACGCGAACACGCTAAAGCAGTCGTACCTCTTTTGAAACGAGCACTGGAAGAAGCGGAGTTATTCACTGAAGAAAAAAATGAGTTAAACCAGCAGCAAACAGAAGTACTCTTTGAACTCCTTACCAGAGAGCCAGGACTTGCCGAAACACTGAGTGCCTTTTTTGAATCATGCGAAAGGCCAGATATCGACCTCATCGCAGTCACCTCTGGACCAGGACTTGAACCAGCGCTGTGGGTTGGCGTCAATTTTGCCAAAGCACTTGCTGAGATTTGGAACATACCCGTTGTCGCGGTAAACCACATGGAGGGACATATCCTCGCATCAATCTACGACGTTGACGAAGAAAATCAGCTTGCACAAATACCCTTCCCTACAATTGCGCTACTTATTTCAGGTGGTCACACTGAACTCATACATATGAAAGGATGGGGACAATATGAAAAAATTGGCCAAACCCGTGACGACGCAATCGGTGAAGCGTACGACAAAGTTGCACGAATGCTTGATCTCCCCTATCCAGGAGGGCCAGAAGTTGAACGACTTGCAAAAATAGCACGAATTGAAAATCTTCCAGCATATGCAACACTTCCTCGACCAATGCTTCATTCAAAAGATTTGGATTTTTCTTTTTCCGGTATCAAGACTGCGGTGCGGTATGCAATTGCAGAAAAAGAACTCACTGAGGATGAGAAAAAAGCACTTGCGCGAGACTTTGAAGATGCAGTGACTGAAGTACTTATTAAAAAAACACGTGATGCGGTAGACGAATACGGCGCAGAAACGGTTGTTGTCGGCGGTGGTGTGAGTGCAAGCAAACACTTACGACACGAACTCAATGCAGCATTCATCAGCTCCCACCCCAACGTAACGCTATACTATCCAAAACCAGGTCTCTCGACCGATAACTCAGTCATGATTGCCCTAGCTGGTCACGCACGAATCGCCTCAGCTTCAAACGCTGCAGCGGCAAGATACCTCAAAGCTGACGGAAACAGGTCGCTTGGTGAATAAACGAAACAAAGGGCGTAAATGCAAAGCATTTACGCCCTTTTGTGTACCCGTTATCGCTTTATATACCCCAAAAACCGTGGTACTATCGCACTACTATGAGTGAACAACAAAACAACATTCCAGAGCTTTTCTTAAAGCCGTACGACCCATCTGAGCACGAAAAAAACATATACAAACTATGGGAAGAATCCGGATATTTTAATCCTGACAATCTCCCCGGTGAACGCGCAGAACAATTTTCAGTTGTCATGCCACCGCCAAATGCTAACGGATCACTGCACGCTGGTCACGCTCTTTTTGTAACAATTCAAGACATCATGATTCGGTACAACAGAATGCTTGGCAAAAAAGCCGTTTGGTTCCCTGGTGCTGACCACGCTGGCTTTGAAACACAAACAGTGTACGAAAAGAAACTAGAAAAAGAAGGTCGCTCCCGCTTTGGCATGGATCCAAAAGAGCTTTACGCTGAAATAATGGACTTCACTATGAGCAACAAAACGTTTATGGAAAATCAAATCCGTGAACTTGGTGCTTCATGCGACTGGGATCGTGGATTGTTTACTCTCGATGAGAAGGTAATTAAAACTGTCTACGATACATTCAAAAAACTTGAAGAAGATGAACTCCTGTATCGTGGCGCGCGTATCGTCAACTGGTGTTCCAAACACCAAACGTCACTTTCAAACCTTGAGACTAACCATGACGAACGAACTGGCAAATTCTACTATTTTCAATACGGCCCTTTTGTTATTGGTACTGCTCGTCCAGAAACAAAATTTGGTGATAAGTATGTGGTCATGCACCCAGATGACGCACGCTACGCAGAATACACACATGGACAGCAAATTGAGCTTGAATGGATAAACGGACCAATCACCGCAACAGTCATCAAAGATGAGGCTGGTGACCCAGAAATGGGCTCTGGCGTGATGACTATTACCCCATGGCACTCTGCAGTCGACTTCGAGATAGCGAAGCGTCACGACCTCGACTACGAACAAATCATCGACTGGCGCGGAAAATTACTCCCTGTTGCAGAAGAGTTTGAAGGAATGAGTATCAAAGACGCTCGAGAAAAGATTGTACAAAAGCTCGACGAAAAAGGGTTGCTCGTAAAAATCGATGAGAAGTATTCTCATGCTGTTCCCTGCTGCTATAAATGCGACCGCGAAATCGAACCACAAATTCGAGCTCAATGGTTCCTAAAGACAAAGCCACTTGCAAAGATGGCCCTTGATGCCGCAGATGCTAAGGATGTTGTATTTACCACCGACCGTGACGAACGCGTGTTCCGTGACTGGATGGAGAAAATTGAAGACTGGAATATCTCTCGCCAGATTGTATGGGGAATCCCAATTCCTGCAAAGATTTGCGTAGAGTGTGATCACGGAATGGTTGACCTTGAAGACAAGGTTACAAAATGTGAAAAGTGTGACGGGAAAGTAATTGCTGACCCTGACACTTTTGATACATGGTTCTCTTCTGGACAGTGGCCACTTTGTGTAACAGAGTACCCCAATGGAGAAGATTTTAAAGACTACTACCCCACTTCTGTGATGGAAACAGGAAAAGACCTTATTTTCTTCTGGGTATCACGAATGATTATGTTTGGGCTATATCGAACAGGAAAAGTGCCCTTTAGGAAAGTGTACATGCACGGGATGGTTCGTGATAAGCACGGAAAGAAAATGAGTAAGTCTAAAGGTAACGTAATCGCGCCAAGTGAGATACAGGAACGTTTTGGAACTGACGCACTGCGTATGGGACTCATGGTAAACAACGCACCAGGCACTGACATGAATCTCGATCCTGACAAAGTAAATGCCTATAAAAAGTTTGCAAACAAACTTTGGAATATCACTCGGTTTGTACTGGACAGTACTTCCGACGTAGATTTCTCATATCATCCAACTCGTTCAGAAATGTCTGAAAAAGATTGTGAGGTACTCGGTACATATGAAACGATTGTGCAAAATGTTACAAGGCAAATGGAAAATGACCGATATGACCTGGCATCAGAAATGATTTATCATTTTGTATGGGACTATTTTGCAAGCACACTTATTGAAGAATCGAAAGAAATCTTAGCTGGCTCAGATGAAAATGGAAAGAAGAATCGCCAAGCCTTATTATTAGATGGCTTAACTACATCTATCAAGCTCCTTCACCCTTTTATGCCTTTTGTGACAGAAACAATCTGGCAGCAACTGCCAAAAGAAATGAGAGACGAGGATATACTCATGATCGCAAAGTGGCCCACTACATAAATTACATGAGCTCTGAAAATCTAAACAGAGACATCTCTGAAAATAAACCTGAAAAAAGCGCCATCATGCTTCTTAATGAAACAGAAGCGTCAGCATTTATTGAATTGCCAGATAGAAAGATAATACAGATCACTCATTATGAAATTGTCGCTGACAACGTACTTCAAGGGATAACGAAAGAAAACTTACCAATAGTAGCTCGTCTAGGTTTAGACGCCACCGGTGAACCTACCCCACACCATATCACTATAGGAAACACAGTCGTCTACGAAGACTCAAGCGACTTGAGCAAAACACACTAAGAAATCATATACTGACCTAAATGACGGGGACATACCCCCGTCATTTTTTCTTGTTCTTGCTACAATAAAGGAGTGGAACTAGATTCTACCTATTTCGCAATTGCATTTGTAAGCGGGCTTGTGCCTGCGCTTTTTTGGTTATGGTTTTGGCTTCGTGAAGACAAAGAAAAACCTGAGCCCTATCTCCTTATCGCTCTTGCCTTCATTGGAGGAATGATGGTAGTTCCATTAGCACTGCCAATGCAAAAATTGATATGCGTCTTATACAACAACGGAATCTGCCAACCCGCAACGCTCAATATGGTTTTTATGTGGGTCATTATCGAAGAGACACTAAAATATAGTGCGGCACTTTTAATGATCCTTTGGAACAAAGCTGTTGACGAACCAATTGATGTCATCATCTATATGATTGTTATTGCACTTGGTTTTGCCTCTTTAGAAAATGCACTGTTCATCTTCAATCCGCTAAATGCAGGTGACTATCTCAGTTCTGCTCACACTGGTTTCTTCCGATTCTTAGGTCCAACACTACTTCATGTGCTTGCCTCAGGTACAGTCGGCGCAATGCTTGCAATTGCATTTTACAAAAAAAATTCTGTCAAACTCTTGTATGGTAGTATAGGGTTATTCATTGCCATTGTATTGCATGCACTCTTTAACTTTTTTATAATGGGTGCAAGTGGAGAGACAATTTTAGGCGTCTTTCTGTTCGTCTGGATTGGCGTAATTGCTTTGTTTATAATATTTGAAAAAGTTAAAATTATTGAAGCTCGTCACAATGCAAATCATCAACAATAAACTATGAAAAAACCATCCTTTTTAGAGCGATTGACAGGTTCAGTCAGCGCAGAAAAATACGACGAAGTTCTCGACGAAAACCATGAATTTGGTGAGGATGATGTTGAAGTAAAACACTATGACGATGATGAATCTGAGTGGCATGGGCAAGACGAAGACGAAGAGACAATACAAGATGGTGAGCTTCCTGTAGATATGTACCAAACTGGTGACGCAATTGTTATTCGTGCACTTGTCGCCGGAGTCTCACCTGATGATTTAGATATTGCTATCACACGAGACATGGTCACCATAAAAGGTATCCGGGAAGAAATCCAAGAAGCTTCAGATGATGACTATTACCACCGTGAATTATTTTGGGGAACGTTTTCACGTAGCCTCCTGCTCCCTGAAGAAGTTTTAATTGATGAAGCAGAGGCTCAAGAAAAACACGGACTACTTGAGATTAGGCTCCCTAAGGTAGACAAAGGCCGGAGTACACGACTTAAAGTTAAAAGCCAGCTCGTAAAATAAAAAAATAACCAGCCAATTTGGCTGGTTATTTAATTGAGCGAAACTTTTTATTAGTTTCTATTTCTTTTGTGTACCAAGGAAAATGTTGAATCTGTCTCTGTTACAACATTTTCAGTTGGAGATCCGGCACATACAACTCCAGTTTCATATACATTAAAAAAATTTTTAATGCTTTCCTCGACTACAGTCTTAGACCTAAAACTAGCGTGGACGATATTTCCATTACCTACATACAAACCCACATGACCAACAACTAATAGCGGACAGAGGTTTGAACGAGAGTAGAAACTTCTACGAAACATTAATTGTCCTATCTGTGCCTCAGAAGGTAGGACGAGTGATCTACATGACTCAAATTGCTGAAATGACAATCTTGGAATAGACAACCCTATTTGCGCATATAACCACTGTGTAAATGAGGAACAATCAATGATGTCTGGCGCGAGATCAAGACTGGCACGCAAACAATACTTTGAACGCCCCACATATTGACGCGCCAATCCAGCGAGTGATTCAAGATTTTTGCGATGCAATTCCAGTACTCCTTGATAAGTTCTTCAAAAAGTCTACTGAGGTGGACATAACAAATTCTGAATTGCATTAACAAACAGAAATAGTCATTCCTACGCCACACACAGATCCCTCAAAAGTTAGTGAGGGCATTCCAATAAGTATCTCCTTATCGCCAACAAACGTACCAGCAACAAGCATATTGCACCGGTAATCTTGGGTTAATGCAGTCACCTTTTCTTCGTGTGACATACATTGTTGCTGATACATACACATGCGTTCAATAAGGTTTTTTTTTGGCAGATTCAGCAACCTGCTCATGATTGATTTGTGTATTCATGATACCTCTCTCCTTTGTTATGTACTCCTGGCTTCAGGATTGTAAATCCTGCCCAATGTTTAACCACATTGATTAAAAACTCTTGAAACGAAAAATCCGCCTCAAGAGGCGGATTTTAAATTTTAATACTACTTAAAAACTACCTCCCATTGCGGATATAAGTAGCGGATGAGCAGAAGCTGCTCCAAGTAGAAAATGTATTAGTCGCTTTCATAGTGACCTGATTATAGCGTCGTGGTTAGATTTGTCGAGCAAGATTTACACAGGATGTATTTTTTGAGGGAGGCTCGGCGCAGGTTTCTAATTCATTTCATTCATAAGAACCTGCTGCCCCAACTCACTCGTTCACAAGCTCACATCGCTCCGTCTTTCGAGCCTGCACGTAAAGCACGCAGGTGCTTTACTCCCCAAGCACAGCATATACAAAAAGCCCCAATTGAGGCTTTTTGTATATGCTGTGCTTGGGGGCAGGCTCGAACTGCCGACCCTTCCCTCTTCAGGGGAATGCTCTACCAACTGAGCTACCCAAGCAAATATCTTTCGATAGTGCGTGCTATTGTACCTGCTTCTCAGGTTTTTTCAATGTTTTCAAGCACTACTTTTTGTAGCTGTTTAAGGTTTCATTAAACTGCTTAAATCCAGGAATTTCTTGCATACCCACATAAAACGTTTCATACGAAGACCCCATTGCTTCAAAATACGGCTCGAGCACGTAAAAATAAAGCGCAAAAGGCAGACCAATCAGCAGTGCATACCACACTATGCGGAACCAGAAGCCATACCACTCAAATCGATAAAGCTTGTGCAGTAACCTATTGTTTTCTTCAAGTAACTCGGTATTTCTTTCGATAATTTTTTTTAAATCAGTATGAGCTGTATCCGTTTGCATATGAATAGATTATAGCACCCTAGTAACCCCTAATGAGGTTTATCGACAACGAGTGCAACGTTTCAGACAAAATTTTAAAACAATGAATAAATTAGCAACTTTGTGATACAGTAAAGCGCTATGGCCTTGGTAGTTCAATGGATAGAACAACTCCGTCCTAAGGAGGAAATGTGGGTTCGATTCCTGCTCAGGGCACAGATATAGAATAAATCAAACTCCATTATAGGAACGACGTATTCGACTTGTTCTACACGAAGCAAATAATAACTGAATACCCCTACATATAGATTATGTTTTAGCGATACTACATCAGAAAACGACAAACAGTAGCGCACAGTACTATAAAGCATCACCGCTTCATTTTAAAAAAAGTGTAATTTTGTTATAATTGTAAGTACACTCACCAACTTAGTAGCTAAAAAATAAATTATGGAAAGCATAAAGCACTACAGCGTTAAACCTGAAACCGTACCAGAAAAAATTCGTAGTTTAAATAATCTTATATCGGGAAGTCTTCTAGCAATAACACTCACAGCCGCTTCTGGACCTGATAAAGTTAAAGCATCAGAAGTACTGGAAGCATGTATGCAATCAGCAGTGCATGAAGTAGTAAGCACGCTTAATAACCAACGTGACGAAGCTGTCTCAGCGATGGTTGACAGAGAAAGATCGCGGCGATCCGGAGATCAAGCAGCAGAAAAGGAGCGCAAAGTAGGAGATGCTTTTGATGCTTTTGATGTGACTCATGAAGAAGTATTAAAAACATACGACATGTGTAAGAGTCAAGTCGATCAAATCCAATACTACTGGGACGATGTTGACATTGGGAAAATTAAACCTGGCGTAGCAAATGAAATTGGTTACTCTGCAGCTACAAAGGAGGATTTTTTGAACGATCTTACAGCTCTCAAAAGTGTGATTGATTCACTGTATGTATACACCACGAGTGATTATCTACCTACAAGCGCTGAGGCAGAGGAGATGATGGAAAAAGAGTAAAACTGCTAACTGGTATATATTAATTATGGACTACCACTTTACAACATCCTTAGAATTTTATTCAAAAGATGTGATGAGATTGAGCAAAAATATATTCCATTTTTTGCAAATACACAAAAAGACGAGGGTATTAACTCCCGTCTTTTATTTTTCACAGCATCAACTATGCCGCCAACAACTCCTCCACCTTTCCTTGATCAAACCCAATAACAACATCGTCCTCAATTCGAATCACGGGGACACCCATTTGCCCAGTCATCTCAATCATTTCCTGTCGCTTATCAGCGTCTGACGCTACGTCAAACTCTTTAAATTCTATATTATTATTTTTAAAATATTCTTTTGCAGCCTGACAATAATGGCAGACTGGCGTACTGTAAATTGTTACTTCTTTAGCCATAGACGTACATTGTATCGCATTATTTCCAAAACTGATACCATCGATGTTTTTCTTCCACTTTTTCAGGCCCTGCAGGTGCTGGATCCTCATTGTTTCCTACCAAAATAACGACCTGCTCACCAGCCTGAGCTACATCAAAATTCTTTCGCAACTCCTCTTCCATCCCCCGCTCACCCTCAAGATATGTAACCTTTTCCTGTAGTTGGATCTTGCGTGCCAACGCCTCCTGACGCTCAGACTCAGCTTCAGCACGATGTGTATACATTTCACGCTCAATAACATAGCGTTCAAACACAGCAATAGAAAGCAGCACTACAAGCAACGATATAACTGCAATAGCAGGTCTTGTGTATAGATATTCTGTGTATGATTTTTTCTTACCAAACGCGACCATGATGTGCTATTATTTTACCATCATTATGAGTTTTCTTTTCCACAAACGAACACAAAAGACCATAAAATGGGTATGGATAGCCATAGCTGGAGTTATTGTCATCAGTATGATTTTTGCATATTCTGGCGGCAGCGGGTTTATTAATTCATTAATAAACTAACACGCAAACACCTACAGGAGGCTTCATCTTGATTCACTTTTAAAGAGTATGTTAGTACCCTCCCTCCCTTACAGAGGCTGCATAGCTTTTGGCTAGATTATACTTTTGGTCGAGTCACAACTCAAAATCTCGCAAAAGCCGATGTTAATCGTCTTTCCGTTTACAGCGGCCAGTACACCTTGCCTAGTATTTTAGTAAACCTAAAATACTAGGCAAGGTCTCAAAGATGACATTTAGTCATCTTTCCGCTTACAGCGGCCGGTATACCTTGTCAATATTTCTTTTCGTAAACTCAAGAAATATCAGGCAAGGTCTCAAAGATGACATTTAGTCATCTTTGACCATTTTCATGAAGACATCTGCGGGAATATGGACATTGCCACGTCCGTGTTCAAGCATTTTCTTTTTCCCTCTTTTTTGCTTTTCGCGAAGCTTCATCTTTCGTGTAATATCACCTCCATATAATTTTGCGGTCACATCTTTTTTCATCGCCGACAAAGAACGTGAGGCAATAATTTTCCCCATTGTTTTTGCTTGTAATTTTGTAACAAACATTTGTCGAGGCATTGTTTTATACAATTTTTCAACAACAGCTTTAGCATCAAGTTCAGCACGGCGTAAGCCAACAACTCGTGAGAATGCAGGAATAAGTTCTTCAGCAACAAGGACATCAAGGCGAGCCACTTCAGCCGAACGCATCTCAGCGATTTCATACGACAATGACGCATAGCCACTTGAAGCATTTTTAAGCTTGTCAAAAAATCCCCGCATAAGTTCCCTAAGCGGCATTTCTACCGTTAGCAAATTTCTTCCATCACCAAATACCTCAGTATCTATAACACTTGCCTCATGTTCATAGAGTAGCGTCATGACGTTTCCCATATACTCTGGTGGCATGATTATCTGACCCAAAACCCAGGGTTCTCGAACGGATACTTTTGCGCCATGATCTGGGAATCGAGATGCTGCATATATTTCTTCGACGCGACCATCATCATGCGTAATTTCATACGAAATAGAAGGAGACGTAATAACAAGCTCAATATTAAATTCACGCCTGAGACGTTCAGTAATAATCTCTAAGTGAAGCATCCCGAGGAAACCACATCTAAAGCCGCGACCCAGAACTCCAGAAGACTCTTCTTCGTAGGAGAGTGAGGAATCCGAGAGCTTAAGTCTGTCGAGGGCTTGTTTTAGCATTGTAAAATCATCCTGACTTTCAGGGAACACACTTGCCCAAACAACAGGACGTGCCTCCTGATAGCCAGACAGAGCCGGTGTATTACTTTTGTCTAGCACCAGAGTATCTCCCACTGAAGCAACGCCCGGTTCTTTAATGCCGGTTACAATGTAGCCAATCTCACCCTCATTCAAATCAGGCACAGGAACTTCCCCTGGAGCAAGCATACCCACTTCTAACGCTTGAAATGTCTTCCCACTGATTGCAAATTTGAGTTGATCACCTTTTTTCACCGTACCGTCGAAAACACGTACGTAGACGATAATGCCTCGATGATTGGAATATTGAAAATCGAAAATTAATCCACGAAAGGTATCAAGCGCAGAAGGTTTTGGTGGTGGAATTATTTCACAAATAGCATCAAGTAAATCTTTGACACCTTCACCAGTTTTCCCTGACACTGCAAGAATTTCAGACTTTTCACACCCTAGGAGCGAAACAATCTCGTCACCAACTTCATTGACTCGAGAATGCGGAACGTCAATCTTTGTAAGTACTGGAATAATTTTAAGTTCAAGTTCTTTTGCCATCTGCAGAACACTTAGCGTTTGAGCCTGAACTCCCTGTGTACTATCGACAAGCAACAAAACGCCTTCTACAGCTTTGAGAGCTCGCGAAACTTCATATGAAAAATCAATATGTCCCGGTGTATCTATAAGATTAAGTTCGTAGACGACAGTATCTTTCACATACTGCATCCTGACTGGCTGCATCTTGATAGTAATTCCACGTTCACGCTCAAGATCCATAGAATCAAGCACTTGATTTTTCATCAGACGCGCTTCTACAGTCTTTGTTTCTTCAAGCATACGATCAGCCAAGGTTGATTTGCCATGGTCAATGTGTGCAATAATACTGAAATTTCTAATCTCTCGATGCATATGTGTGATGTACTCTACCGCAAAGAAGCATTAAAGTACATCGTCTTGAGCAGCTATAATGTCAGTCTTAAAAATACGAGAGTGAAGCGCTTTGTACACCTCAGAAAGTTCTGGCGACTTTACTGCATAATACCCAAGTAGCACACCGGCCAAACCTGCTAATCCACCAAGAAATCCCTGGATAAATATCCCTAAAAATGTTTCAGGGTTAATACCTTCGACAACAAAATTGATAACGATGTATGATGCTGACGCACCAACAGAGGCTGCAAAAAATGCGCGACCAAAGTACCCAGGAAACGAGCGTGTAGATAAATTAAATTTCTTTGCAGCGAATAGAAACAGTACCGTAGTTTGAAGTAGCATTGACACACTGTACCCAAGGCCTATCACCATCACTTCCGAACCAGCAACGTCATTAACACGCATGACGTTTGAAAGGAAAAGAGGAAAAGAGGACGTTGCGGTATACAACCAATACAGGAAATAAGTAAAACTCACACTAATACATGAACCAAATAAGGTGACTAAAAATGGCAGTCGCGTATAGCCCCCAGCATAAAACACTCGCACCACGAGCAAGTTTATTGACTGAGCAAAAAGTGATGCAACCAGAAGGGCTAAAACAGCAGCAGTCAGTCTTGTATCACCCCAATCGAATGCACCAGTTCCAAGCACCACACGCACAAATTGAGCTCGCAACACGATAACAATCGCTACTATCGGCACTGACCAAAAAATAATATGACGGAGTGCAGTCAGAATATGAAAACGGAACTCCTCCAATCTTTTTTGTGTATATAGATCAGCCAGTAGTGGGAACGCTGCTATTGAATAGCTTGCACCAATAACTACAAGCGGAACTGACTGTAAGTTATAGGCAAATTGAAACACAGAGACAGAACCAACCGCCATCATACTTGCAATACCGATGAGGAAAAGTAATACAATTTGATGCATCGCCAAAGTAAGTGCTCGAGGTATAGATACTTTCAATACAGAAAATATAACTTGCCAATAAATACGAGTTTGAATTTTAAACGCAAGTGAACTTGTGCGCACAAGTGGCCACTGTACAAACATATGCCCGAACGCACCAATTACAACTCCATAGACAAGTCCTGGCAAACCAAAAATCGGATACAGAAAAGCAATACCAACGATAATCCCAATATTGTATATAAGCGGACTTACAGCATACAAAATGAAGCGGTGACCCAACTGTGTTACTACACCAAACAAACTTGAGACACCGAGCAATAGAGGCTGGAGTAATAGAATACGAGTTAAAAGTATCAGTTCGTTCGATTGTTCGGAAAAGCCAGGAAATAAAATTGGCTGCAAATACGGAATAGCCACAAACAAACACAGTGCCAATAAAGAGTATACAAGAAGAAACACGCTAAAAATTTGTCCAAGCAAGGCTTGAGCTTCACTCGAATCATCCTTCTTAACTCGAGAAGCAACAAATGGAATAAGCACATACACTGAGAGCGTCGAAGCAAAAAGTACATACAACAAATCAGGGATCTTGAATGCTGCGTAGTAAATATCAAGTTCTTGCCCTGCTCCAAACTGACTTGCAAGTAATCTGTCACGAACTAATGCAAGCAACTGAGAACCGAACGCAAATATTGCAAGGACATAGGCAGCCTGATGGAGCCCCCGAACTTCCTTATATAGCATTTCAATGACTCTACGAACCATGACATTGTGAAAATTTATTCACTTGTTTCTGGCTCAAATTGAACAGTTTCGCTATCAGATGTTTGCCCCTCTTCATTCACACCATCGTCTTCTCCAACCGCATTAACAGAAGTAACAAGTGGTGTGTCAGATGCCTCAGTGGTGATAACGTTATCATTTGATTCGGTCACTGCTTCAGGTTCAGCTATCTGATCCGTGACTTCAGGTGTTGTAGGTATAGTAAACTCACCAGACTTAAGATTTTCTATAAGAGCTACAACTTGCTGATTGCCAGGATTAAGTTCGAGCACTACATTCAGCTGCTCAACTGCTGCGTCTACTTTGCCCGTCTGTGCATACGCAAGCGCGAGAAGATAACGAGCGTTTGCATACCGAGCATCAAGCTGAACTGCTCGTTCAAAAGCTACTATCGCCGGATCAATATTCCCTCTTGTCGACTCTAAAATGCCGAGTTGATAATAGCGCGCAGGATTATTTGGCTCAATTGAGATAATTAAACGAGTAGTAGCGATTGCATCTTCCACTTTGCCTTCTGAGATATCAAGCTCAGTCAAAAGATACAGCGCATCTGTATAATTTGGTTTTAAGTTTATTGATGTAAGCGTACTTGTTCGCGCTTTTGCCACATCACCCGCACGCAAGTATAGCTGAGCTTCAAGCAAAGCATACGATGGGTTGCTTGGACTATACAAACGCGCGTTTGCTATCGCCTCTTCTGCCCTATCCATAACATCTGTAGCTCCAGTAAGAACCAAGAGACTGTAAATTGTTGCTGAAAGTGACCAATTCACAGCGTCTGTCGGATCGTCAGCAATCGCCTTTTGCGATGCGTTAAGCCCAGTAATCATTGCATTTTGGAATTCTATTTGCTGTTCTTCACTTGGTTCAGGGAGCGCAAGCAGCGAATTCATCTTTGCAAGCTGATATCGTACAATTTGTTGCGCGAATTTGTCATTTGGGAAAATCTCATATGCTGCAGCAACTGTTTGCTCTACCTGCTTAAGATTAACCCCAGGCTTTACGTTAGTCACCGCGTTACCGAAAGTATAAGTAGCTGAATAATGTCTACCAACAAAATACAATATACTTGCCGAAGCAACTACGACCATCATGACAATGCCGACCAAAATGATTGCGGTACGTTTGTTTTGCAACACAGAAAGTGAGAGCATTTTTGTAGGAACAAGTTCGCTGTACGCCGCAAACATAATACTACTAAAGAGTGCGGCCAAAATTAGAATGATTGCACCAGGAACATAAAAGAGTGACATTCCCCATAGATACACTGCTGCTATAAATGAAGAACTTCCAATGAAATACCACGATCTATCTGCATGTGTTGTTTTAAACAGCATTTTAAATCCAGACCAAAGAAGCAGACCGAAGAAAAGTAGCCATGAAAGAGCTCCAAAAATACCTGTCGTAACAAACAATGTTGGAATATATCCACTCCCTCCTCTGAAATCAGTATCCCAGAATATTGTTTGGTTAATCGAAGGATCTTTGTATAGTCGCCATGCATCAATAAATTTATTAGGACCAATACCGAAAAAGGCATTTTCAGAATACACATTACGTGCGATATCTATGGTTGCTGAGATTGATGGCCTTACCTCCACATACGAGATACCAGTTGCACTTGAAATGACATTACTAAGAGGGCCTCCTGCAACAATAAACGTTAACGAAACTGCAAACACACCAAGTGAGAGTAAGATTGACTGGAGCGACGAGCTGCTTTTACCCTCAGGTGAAAGAGACTGCCCGGTAAACCTATCTTTGATAAGGCTATACATGAGCATCACAAGACTTACTAATGCCAACACAAACCAGATAGCAGAAAAGTTCACAACCATGAGCATAAGAAGAGAGAGCACAATGCCGATTGCAAAAACAATTTTGCCCCACTTAGTAAGTGGCAACTGTTCGAGAGCGACGAGCGAAAGTAAAATTGAGAGACCGAAGAATAGACCGAGATCATTCCAACTACCCACAGAAGTACTTACTGTATCAGTAAATATCCCAAGCGTAAGGAAGTCAGGCCCAAAGAAAAGTCTCGAAACATGGAAAAGCGCCAGCACAGCTGCACTTGCAGTCAACAAAACATAAAGTCTCATTATAGAATTCTTTGATTGCCGTATCAAAGAAGTAATTGAACCTACGAGCGCTACAAGCACAAGAAATACAGCAGTATGCACTTCAAATGCGTCTCCTAGGAATGAATCTTGCATGTCACCAGAGAAAATTGCCGAGACACATGCAATTATAGCGACAACCCAAAGTCCAAGCATGGCATTTGGAACAGGGATTCTCAAACTGCCAGATCGCAAAATAGAAAGACTGAAAAAGATTATCGCAAGAAATATACCTAAAATTGTGAAAATGACCTTAATGTAGTCAGGAGGTAAAAAAACGATAGGTAAAAAAACGAGTGGTAGTAACCCAAACACAACCGCGATGACACCCTCCGATATTGAACGAAGAGATTTTTCAACCTTATCTTCTCCACTCCCTTGTGATTGGATATTACTATATATATTATTTTCCATACATTATGACATTAATTACATCCCTGATTACTAATAGAATAGCACGCATATGCAGTTGGCGTGCACTAGGGATATGTATATAACTAGACTAGATATAAAAAACCACTTACAAAGTAAGTGGTTTTTTATGCGTATAAGCCGGATTCTGTCTGTATAAAACAGGATGATCATATACCTAGGATGTCTGTTGCCATACACCTCCTGCGGCTCTCCCGGCACCATTTTCGTTTCCTATTCTGAGTTCAGAATAAACAAACAAAAATGGTGCCAGGCACGGCCTTGCACGCTGGTAAGGATTTAGCCGTTTCACTCTGCGCGTCACCGCACAGACTCGTCTCCAAAAACTTACGCTTTTGGAGACGCTCCTTTTCTTTCGTCAGAAGCGTCTCTGCTCGCACCTCTCATACGAAGCGTATGCGACGGGTGTTACCCGCTACCCTTTTTGATCTTTAAAATAAAGAAAAACGTGTCCGGACTTTCCTCTTTGTAAAAATTACAAAGTAATCATCAACGCAATAAGATTATGCAACAAAACTACTACTTTTGCAACTTTTCTCGTATGTCGGTTGGCAACAAGGTTGAGGGTAGGACAAGTCTATCCCCTAATTCAATTCTCAGTGAATCAATAAAATTTGCATTCATTTCAAGCACAAAACGTGCAGGTTTGTTTGGCGAAAATACTTCAGGGTACGTATTTGGCGTTATATTTTTTTCATAGTGCACCAACTCTAAGTCATCATTAAACCAAAAAATATCAATCGGAATGAGCATGTCTCTCATCCATATTCCATGCTGACCAGAGGTTTCATAGATAAATAACTTCCCTTCATAATCATCAAGAGATACGGTACCTGAGAGACCCGAGATTCTTTCACTTTGTTCGTCTGCCACCGTTACCTCAAGTGCGACATCTCCAACATACACAACGTATGAGGGTTCAACTGAAAACAGGATGTATTTTAAATCATCCCAATAATTTTGATATACAAAAAAGCAAGTACTGACAATTACAAATATAATAAATAACTCAAGAAGAAGACGCATATACATAATTCTTTATATATAGTATACCAAACACCGTGCTCTCTTGTAGATGTTTTGCAGGTGTAAGCTATGTAAGTGCACCTGGATGTTGCTCACTCCAAGCATAAAAGGTGGTGGCTGCTGAGGCGGAGGCATTAAGCGATTCACACCGTGGATGCATAGGAATTTGAAGTATAAAGTCACAATGCTCTTTTGTTTTTTCACGAATCCCCTCTCCTTCATTCCCTAACACAAATACACTTGGCTTAGTAAATGTCTCGGTATGAAGCGAAGTGTCACCGCCGCCATCAAGACCATATACAAAGAATCCTTTTTTCTTCAAATCTTCAAGTGCGCGGTTTACGTTTGGGACTTCTACAAGCGGAACTTTAAACGCCATACCTGCTGAAACCTTCACCACCGTGCCAGTTACTGTCACTTGTCGATGTTTTGGAATAAGAACAGCAGCAATGCCAAAGGCTGCAGCAGAACGAACAACGGCACCAACATTATGTGGATCTTCCAGCTCACCAAGCAATGCAACTGCTGTGTCGTTTGAAACGGCAATAGCTGCAATAAAAACGTCGAACGGAATCATCAACTTCTTACGATTGATAACTGCAATGCAACCCTGATGCACTGCTTTTCTATCCACTTCAGATGGCACATTGTCGCCCTTAAAGAAACTTACTGTTTTAATAGATCCAAGGAGCGATTTTGAGTACGTATCTTTTTGATCGTCACGAAGATACAGATGTTCAACAACATCTGGTCGAAATGTAAGTGCCTCACGTACAGCATGTTTTCCGTAGACATATATATATGTATTTTCCATCCTAGGAGCATACTGTAATTTGCAAAAGGTGCAAGATATATGCTCTAATTTAGCATCATCAAGGAATTGATATGGCACGGCACGTAAAAAACAACAAAAGGAACCGGCACGGGACTGCATTCTGGGACCAAGAATATACAAACGCCGAACACCTTGCGCTTTCAATAGAAGTTAGTGAGGACCTAGAAAAATTCACTAGGTGGTTAGAACGTCAAACAAAACGTATACTTTTAAACCCTACTTCATCAGTCATTGATCTCGGTTGTGGAAACGGGAGAAATCTTATCTACCTTGCAAAAAAATTTGGCATGAGAGGTGTCGGATACGACTCGTCTGGCGCTGCGATCAAAGAAGCAAAGCGACTATCCGAAGGATACCAACTTCACTATGAAACACGCTCAATGGTTGGGCCTCTGACTGTGCCCGACGCGTCTCAGACACTTGCTCTTGATATGATGAGCTCACACTTTTTAAAAAAAGAAGAGCGTGCGATCCTTCGTGACGAAATACATAGAGTGCTCAAACCTGGGAGCTTCCTCTTTATGAAAACTTTTCTTAGTGATGGTGACTTACATACAAAACGTCTTATCGAGGAGCGCCCTGGGGATGAGGAAGGTTCCTACATACATCCAGTTATTGGAGTCCAAGAATACGCATACAGTGAATCTGAACTTATTGCATTTCTTGAAGAAAAATTTATTGTGCACAAAACATACCCTTCACACAAGCATGTCTCAAAAGGCAAGGCACGCAAACGTCGCACGATTTCTGTTTACGTTGAAAAAGATCCCTATCAATAAAGCAAAACGTTCCCACGACTTGTAGTTGCAGCATATACTACAGTGCTGTAGTTCACTATTTAATGTAAAATAGTTTGACAGCAGTACAAAGAGCATCAGCTCCCAGTGTTGAATTATTCCCTAAATATAATAGACATGAAAGGATACATACTAAATATTGAAGAAGAGACACTTAAAAATGTTGACTATCGACGCGTACTCTACACAGCAAAACATTGCCAACTTGTATTAATGAACATTAAGCCCGGAGAAGACATCGGTGAGGAGGTACACCAGCTAGATCAGTTCATTCGCATTGAGTCGGGCGAAGCGAAGGTCATTCTAGATGATGTTGAGCATTCTCTTCCTGCTGATTTTGCCGTCATAATCCCGGCAACAGCCAAACATAACATTATTAATACTGGAGACACTGATCTGAAACTCTACACCATCTACACACCACCAGAACACAAGGACGGCACGATTGTACATGCTAAAGAAGATGAAACGGAAGAACACTTTGACGGGGTAACAACAGAATAATTAAAAAAGTCGTTCACAGCGTGAACGACTTTTATAGTATCTCAATATTCCTTAAATCAACGTTTCAATATCTGCATTTACTCGTAGACCATCAATCAAAACACCAATGGCTTCCTGTTGCTTTTGTGCAAGCAATTGCTGTCGCAACGGTTCAGAAATTTCCTCGAGCGGCGGGAGGCCAGGACCTTGTGTAGCAAGTCCATCATATGCCTCTTGAACTTCTGTGTCTGTCACAATAATTCCACTAAACGTTACATCACTCTCAAGATACGCATCAATCAAAAGTTGCTCAGTCACATTTTCACGCAACTCATCACGCGTTAAACTTGCACTTTCTAGCGCTGTGGAGAATGCCTCAGCGCCGCCATACTGCACCTCAAGTTCACTAATCCGCGCTTCGATATCTGCTTCACTGACAGTTACACCACTTTCCGTAGCGGCTTGCGCCAACAGTGTTGAATTTATTAACACAACCATCGCTTGTGATTCAATTTCCGCCTTAACAGCTGGGTCATTTAAATCAGCACCTTGTTGCTGGGCAGCCTGTTCAGCCTGACTTATGCTCAACAGAAAATCCTCTCTACTAAGTTCTTCGCCATTTACTTTTGCAACTGCATCAGGGTATTCAGTTCTTGCAACACTTTCAGTCATTTCATCTGCACCATCTGGCGCTTTAGACATAAAATAATATGCTCCAGCTGCTGCAACAAGCGCTACTACAATAACTGCAACTACAGTTGAATGTATCGGGGCGCTATTTTTTACAGTCGATACAGACTCTGCTGTCTGAGCATCTACAGATTCTTTTTTTACAGTTTTTGTTGTATTTTTTTCTTCCATAATATTAATTTAACTTACCTAAAATCTACCACAATGAACCACTTTATAATACTTCATGATAAGTAAATCGTATACACAGACCCACAAAAACCTTACTATATGTGGATAATCACACTTTCAGGAAGGTTTTTCTTAATAAGATTGAGGTCGTATTTAGAATATTGAGTCCCCGAGAGATCAAGCACCTTAAGATTTAGTAAATTACCAAGCTCTAGTGGCAGCCCAGTAATAGGATTGCCTGAAAGATTTAGAACCTCAAGCTTTGCAAGTTGTCCGATCTCTGCCGGCACACCGGTAAATTTATTATCACTCAAATCTAATACTCTAAGATTTTGCAAATGACGAACTTCAGCAGGAAGCGAGCCTTCAAGTTGATTATTTGAAAGATTTAACTCTTCAGCAATTTCTTTTTCAAAAACACCTACAGGCACTTCCGTGAGCCCCTGACCACTAAGATTTATAATTTCTCCATTTTCGAACGAAAACAACTTTTCTGCGTTCGAAACTACATCAGTATATGTACTTCCTTGTGACGGCAATTTTATTTTAGTAGAGCGTTCCATTAGTGCATCTGTGCCAAAAAACTGGAAACTCATAATAGCCCCAATTTCCAACGCAAATAACAAAACTATAATTTGCATATATTATTCAAAAAGTTTTGTCTTCACTAAGTGCACTTTGGGTGTGCGTGTAAAAAATACCTTTATTTTTGAAACTACATCTTCGCGTATCCCCAAAATTTCAAGACCAACTAAAATTATAAGGATTCCAGGCACAAACGGGAGAATGCCCACAATTATACCCGTCAACAGGATGAGGATTCCAAATGTTTTTGTTGTAACCTTACGTGCCATAACACTCCTTATGACGCACTGAATGTCAGAGTCTTACATTTGGTTTAGAGTACAACTTAAAAATCTAAATATTCTAGCAACATGACCCACACACTCCACGAGCACATGCGGCTAGTGAAAAATATCCAACATTCAGACTTTATGATTTTAAAGAATCTTCGATGTCACTAATGATGTCTTCTAAACTATATTTCGCTTTAACGTAATATTTTGTCACCCCTAACTGCATACAGGTCTACATCGTATCTGGTCCTGCTGTATTAGATACCAAGAATATTGAAGTTCACTAAAACTAGATTTTTAAAACTAATTTTTTAGTTTAAGTACTATATACTTTTAATGAAAATGCCGTGAGAGTGACTATGAGAATGCTTTGATGTATGTCCCTTCAAATAGAATACCGCAAGACCTGTCACAATTGGTACGGTCATTATCAGTCCGATACTACCAACAATTGTGCGAATAATTTCTGTTGCAAAGATTTCGGAATTCACAAGTGACCAAAAGCTTAATGGTGACATGTAAAAATAAAGTAGCAATGGCAGCGAGACTCCTGCGTAGGCAAGAACGAGAGTATTAACTAATGCACCAACATGTTCTCTTCCGACTCGTAGTGCTCTTGTATATACCTCCCTACGCCCCATGCTCTCATTACTATCATATAATTCAGACACAACAGCTGCCTGAGTTACAGCGATGTCATCAAGCACACCCAACACACCAATAATAATTGCTCCAAGCAAAAGACCTGTAAAGTTTAAAGCACCGTCAGTATTCATGTTTAAGTATACAGATTCGTCACTGACAAAACCTGACAAATCACTTAGGTGTACAGCAATAATTGCCAGTATGCCAGTCAGAAATACAGCAATCATCGTACCTCCGTAAGCAACAGCTGACTCTCTGTTAAGTCCGTGGGTGAAGAAAATTGCAGCAGCCAAAATTCCTGAAGCAACAAGTAAACTTAGGAACAATGGATTCCATCCATGCAGCAGTCCCGGCAACAACACATAAAATATTGCAACAAAACTTCCACCCAGTGCAAGCAACGAACGGACACCTTGCCAGCCACCGAATGCAATTATTGCTGCCACAAACAATAACCCGAACAAAATTAGTGAGCCTCTACGATCAATATTTACTATCGCGTACACTTCAGTTCCATCAATATAAATATTGTGATTGAAATAAAATGTATCCCCCTTGTCCAATTCTAAATAATCATTCTCAATACTTATAATTTCTCCTGCTTCCGGACCGTCTAAAATTTTAACTTCAATTGTCTGATACAAATGTTCTGTATTAGTTCCAGGAATTTTCTTAAGTTCTTCTGAAGTTACCTCAATTACTTTTCCTCGATATGTTCCTTGATAGTCGTGGTGTATTTCTTGCGCTTGACTCACAATCGGCAAAAATAGCAAGAACAATAGCGTTGTTAGGGTAAGAAATATTGACATCTTTTGGATCTGCAACTGTACAAACATACACAATCAAACTACGCGTTCAAAATAGAAGTTACTAAAACATCAGCATGGTCAGCATCAGACTCGTGACCATGTCCAAAGTATTCATGAGTCAACATAAGCACACTCGTCATTGCGACAAAGCCAAGTGTGATAGACGCTGTTGAGTGCCAAATACTGCCATAATTTTTAAGGTTTCCATGAATCCGCGGCAGCAAGTCACTCGCTGCGAGAAACAAAAGATTACCTGCCGCCACACCTGTAATAACCCATATAAATTCTGTCGCGTGTTCAGCTACAAGCGTAATCAACAAGACGCCCAAAATAATACTACTTGCTGAAATGAGGTTATAAAAAGAGGCTTGCATTTTTGTATAGCCACCGCGGAGTAGGACACCGAATTCAACTATTTCTTGAGGAATCTCATGTAGCGCAAGCCCGAAAGCAGTCGCCACACCGACAGTCGGGTCAATCAAGAATGCCCCGCCTAAAATAACACCATCTGCAATATTATGAATTCCGTCACCAATAAGCAAAAGTGCCGCAGCACCTTTTCGGTCACAATCTTCCACTTCAAGATGGTGGTACTTTTGGTGCAAATAGTTCGCTAGTACATAAAAGGAGACAAAACCAAATGCTACTGCAATACCACCGAGCTCAGGTGACAACTCCAATGTCTCTGGAATAAGTTCAAATAGCACCAGACTAAGGAACACGCCGACAGCCATGGGGACGACATATTTTTGAGCACCAATAAGTTTCTGTGTATTTCCAAAAAACAAAACTCCCACAAGAGATGTAAGTGCTATACAAACAGCGGCAATAATTGGTTCAATCATTATAAATATCTTAGCTTAAAAATGCAAATCACTTGCATATGTCTATAAAACTAACTGAAAAGAGGAAGAAAATTCTGTCCGTGCTTAAAAAAAGTCACAGCACGCTTTCTGCATCTGGCATACATACGAGAATCCCTGACATTGACCTTGTCACAATCTACAGAAATCTCGACCTGTTCACCAAAGAAAAACTCATTAAACAAATACACCTCGGCACTGAAGAAGCTCAATACGAATATCAAAAAGAAGCGCATCATCATGCTGTATGTACAAACTGTGAAAAAATTATTCACTTTACCGCACCTGATGAAAAAATCAGGAAACTGTTGAAACTTGAAGATTTTGATGTCGACGAGATTGAAGTGACGGTAAGGGGTATCTGCAAACACAAATAATTGACAGAGGATCTGAGCAAGAAAAATCCCCCGTGCACTCCGTGCACGGGGGATAGAAAACTAGGAAGAAACTGCTCTTGAGTACACTCGAGTTCCCTCCTCCCACTCGTTGTCATCTGGTTCATTGACGTAAAGTTCCCATCGATTTTTGTCGTAATAGACATGCACAACGAGAATTTCACAATTCATGGTCACGTAAAATACTGTTGCCAATCCATTGACATGGAGATGACCTTTTTCACCTCCCCACTGCCTCTCAATGAGAAAAGACAGAAAAAGAAGAAATGATTCAAGCGAGCCGAACAGACAGCTTGTAGGCATCTCCGCCATCAACTCAGTATCATAACCCTCCTGCACTACAGGAGCGTAGCTTACTGTAGTATCTTGCATCATTACATGAGCTGATGCCCGACTAAGCAGTTCATCCACAAACGTTTTGTGAACGTACATACCTTCGCGATTCTCAAAAAAGCTATGCAGGTCACGCTTAAAATCTTTGACTCGAATGGTGACGGAAACGAAACTGCTCAGGCACTTTCTAACTGGAATAGGACCTGCCAAAAACCTACTAAGGGCAATACGTGCACGTGAAGTTTCTGTCCATTTATGCAAATCACAAGGGGACAACGCCCCGAGAGCATTATGGAATTCTTTGTTTGAATCACTATCAGTAATCATCTACTTCTCCTGTTGATAATATCTTAGAACCAATTTTGATTCTAAAAAATTTTAAGGTACTGCAAGTTTTATAACATATAGGATCTAAAAATCAAAAATTATTTACATGGGAGACTGACAAGCAGTAGTAACGAAAGTATTTGACGGTATATGCGTCCATACCATAATTAGCGATGTGGGCACCCGGGCCAACAACAAGGACGCTTCTTCCCTGCAAGAAGATCGGCAAGCACTCGTGCAACATGCTTTTTTCGTGTCTCGGGTTTTTTAACTGTAGTCGACCAACAGATCCATTCATTGCGAGAAAGTGGTGTGAGACTGTTCCAGATATCAGCAACTTCTACTGACGAAGTCAAAATTCTTCGCAAATCAGCCGGCACCTTATGCACAACACCTGTAGAAATTTTTATAGACATTGATATATTCTATCAAATTTCTTATGAGAGTTGAGTGAAACAAAAAAATAAGATAAACCCAAGCACGAGTGCTTGGGTTTATCCGGTTGATTCTTTCAAAATTATTTTAGCTTACCTGAGTAAGGGTCAATCAATTTTGCGAAGTTGTTTGCTGACAGCCAGAGTTTCCTCTAGGACCACACACCACTGCACCAAATTGATTAACGAGCCAACTTTTTTCTTCAATGGACTATGCATCATTGATACTGTCTCCATTCTGTATAGTTGACCGAAAGAAATGTAAAGTGCAGAACAAGTTATCTGCCTTCACTAGTTATGACGTATCAGTTTGAAGTTTCTTTCAGTTTAACTTTTAACTGAGTGTCCTAATAGATTGCGGAATGGATCCGCCTTGCTATGTTTACAAATGTATAAAATGGAATGCTTTAACAAACGCAATAGCAACTTTTGCTTATATCATCACAGTTTCTTGCTGCCCAGGGCAATATCAGAACAGAAATAGTAAAAGCCGCTATTCCCTTTCGGTACTAAGCGGCTCTATAGGGTCAAAAACGCAAGACTAAGTCACGAAGTCGACATACTGCCTGTAGTCTGCGCTAGACTCCCATGCTGCAGAGGCCATAGCCACCAGCAACTCGACAACCATGGCCGAGATCAGCTTGTTGGTGTAGTGCTGAGCTCCTGCGCAAGTTACGACAATGCCGTGTCGTTTCACACCACCCGAGTGTGGAGTATCCCCCTGAAACAGCAAATGAGGAGGGCTATCAGTCCGACCATCGTTGCGGTCGGTCCAGAGTTGCAAGGCACTGTTCTTAGCAATGTCGCGGAACTTTGCCTCAAACACATCCACACCATCGCGTTCGCAGTGTTCGTACAACAGAACCGGATTAAGTGGATAGTCCGGCCAGTCAGGATGATACCCTTCTGCAACGTGGTCGATCACACCGGGTACGAGTATGACAACATAACACTGCTTGTCAGTTGGTTTTAGATACTGCTTCAACTCCTCATGGCCGAAGCCGTGCTGATCTACATCCGGCGGATTGAGAATCGTCTGGATTGCAACACGAACGGCTGTTCTTGCCATCTCCTCCGTGAGAAACTTAGGTGTTTGAAGTGACTTGGTTGTAACAGTCAATTTTTTGACTCCTTCCTTAGGTTAAAGGTACTTCTAAATTCACTTCTTTTAATACTACATTTATTACACAAAGTCAATTCTTGACCGTATAGTGCGGTGTTGAAAGTTTCCTAACTTTTATCTAGATAACATAAAAATATATCCCGAAACAAAACAGGGAAGCTAAAAGTACATATTTATTTAAGCTTTGAATCTCACAGTATAATTGCAATTTTTCGATAGTTGACGAGCAATGCAATGCCATTAAAAAATGTCAACTAGTAGCAAGCGTAGCGCATGAAAAAAGAACAGCTAATTGTATTGAAAGTGAAATTAATACAAGTATAGAGGAGGGGTACAAGTTACTGTCACTAAGTAAAAGCGTTGGCTATATCGTTAATTTAATAGGGTTCTTTTTCCCATGTAACCAAACCGATACTTCAATATTTTTAATAATTTCTTGATAAGTTTCAGGCGGACTTATGTCTGATTTATTAAAATAAGCTTTATGAAAGACAAAAAATTTCTTCTTGTAGACTTCAAGAAGAAAATCGAACTTATACACATTTTTTGAACCCGACTTTAACAATATCGGGAAAAAAATCTCATTATTATTTTCCTTTACAGTTACATATTTAACTGACCTAGAAAGATAGCTTTTCTCACCAAAAAAATCACAACTCACTTTATTCACAATAACGTTTTTCTCAGAACCATTTACAAAATTTAACTCGATAGACCAATCTAAACAATTAGAAATCACGTCATCGCCATTAAACACAAAACCAGCCGCGCTTCCAGTGCCAGGAATTGTTGCATAGGAAAATCCTTCCATAGGCAGGGTGGCTTTTTTTGGCAAATGTATGCCACCGAGTTGAATTATATTAATATCTTGCATTTTTCTCTATTTTAATTACCGTTACATTTAACATACTTCAATAACTCAAGCTACTATAGCAAAAAAACACCCGACAAGGGTGTCTTTTGAATCTGGGTTAGCCTGCAGCACCTTCCGTGACTGTATAGGGCTTTCGATGCAGTTCATACTCTGCCCCTATCTCAAGCTTGCTGGCCGTCTGGTACAAAGTTGGAACCTACCTATCTTCCCACCATTCGGAATAAAAGATTCCTTTTTGATAACATCCAACTGCTTGAGCAATGTACGGTATAGTGTTTTCTGGTAAGTTATCTATCGGAAAGAAACTCAGATCGTCACATTTATCTGGTTCAGTATTTGTTATTTCCCCTTCCCATTCTTTGACTTCAAAAAAGAAATCGATTCGTTCATCTTCTTGTCGTCGATGCATCACTGTTTTTAAGACAAGATTTTCTGGCTGTATATCTACCCCAGCTTCCTCTTTTGCTTCCCGTGCAGCTGCTTTAGTGAGTAATTCATCTCCATCAACATGACCTGCCACAAGTCCATACTTCCCATCCTCGTAGCCTGTATTTGCTCGTCGCAACAAAAGAATCTTATCGCCATCTCGAAATAGCATGTATACAGAAGCAATTAACTTAAAGCGATCATTCATAATTTTAGTATATCAAATCTAGGACTCGAACCAAATCTGTGTTGATAAATAAAGCTAAATTTTGTGTGCTGGCCGTCTGTAAATGGGGACAGTGTAAATGGGGACAGGGACAATATTTATTCAATAACTGTGTTCTAATTTTTACGTGGTCTCCCCCTCTCTCTAACTGTATGTCTTAGGTTGTAACTATCAACCATTTTATCTATCCATTCATCTTTTC